>Ga0207648_10001489_pt1 | contig 25802 bp, 24 predicted proteins | sample KBSMisM32_FD_184310 | JGI IMG/M metagenome (GOLD analysis project Ga0207648, IMG submission 184310) | Miscanthus rhizosphere microbial communities from Kellogg Biological Station, Michigan, USA - KBS Miscanthus M3-2 (SPAdes) (version 2) | ecosystem: Host-associated > Plants > Roots >... | reverse complement strand
GACAGCGAGCCGTACGAGATCGTCGGCGTCCTGCCCGCGACGTTCGGCGACTGGCGTCATCTGAGCGGGGTCGATGTCTTCCGCCCACTTGGCCTGACCGAGAAAGAGACACGCGACCGCAACTCCACTCGGATGCGGCTCGTGGGGCTTCGCGCCCCCACCGTCCCCCGCGCCCAGGGCGAGGCCTTCGTCGCCGAATTCGGTCAGCGCATGGCGCGTGAATTCCCCGCCGCCCACGCCGACAGCCTCTGGCGCAGCGTAGCCATCGACGACAGCTTCATCGACAAGGACGACCAGCCCATCATCAGCATGCTGATCGGCCTCTCCGGCTTCGTCGTGCTCATCGCCTGCTCCAATCTGGCGAACCTCCTCCTGGCCCGCACGATGGGCCGCGCCCGCGAATTCGCCGTGCGCTCGGCCCTCGGCGCCTCGCGTTCCCAGGTGCTGCGCCCCCTGGTCGTGGAGTCCCTTCTCCTCGCGTTCGCCGGGGGCATCTGTGCCGTCGTCGTCGCCCTGTGGACCTTCGACTGGCTCGCGGTCGTGAGCGCAGAGCCGGGGGGCAATGGGGTCGGCGTCGATCTCCGGTTCGACTGGCACGTGCTGGCCTGGATGTTCGTCGCTTGTCTCTTCACCGCCCTCGTCTTCGGCGTGGCCCCCGCGCACTTCGTCCGCCGGCTCGACCTCAACAGCACGCTCAAGAGCGGATCGCGCGGCATGACCGGGGATCGCGGCCATCGACGCTTCCGCAGCGTCCTCATCGTCGGCCAGTTCGCCCTGGCCATGGTCCTGCTCGCGGGCGCCGCCCTGTTCGTACGCGGGTTCCACGAGGTCAACACCCGCCGCCATGGCTGGCAGTCCGATCACCTCGTCAACGGGAGCCTCGTGCTTCCGACCGGCGCCTATCCGGGCGATCCGCAGATCACGGAATTCCAGCGCCGCGCCTTGGAACGGATCGAAGCGCTGCCCGGCGTCGCCTCCGCCAGCCTCTCCTACTCGATGCCCTTCTTCGGCCTGGCCGAGCCCCGCCGCTACCTGGTGGCCGGGCGCGAGACTCCGAAGCCCGGCCACGAGCCGTCCGCCGCCATCAATGGAGTCAGTCCCCACTATTTCGAGACCGTCGGCACCCGCCTGCTCAGCGGACGCACATTCAATGCCGGCGACACCCTCACTTCTCCGAGGGTCTTCGTCATCAACCAGGCCATGGCCAGCGGTCTCTTCGGCGACGAAAGCCCGATCGGCCGGCGCCTCGCCCAGGCGGGTGGCGAGACACAGGAATGGGGAGAGGTCGTCGGCGTCGTCTCCGACGTCGACTCGGTCTATGCGAATCGCAGGACCGGCGCCTACCAGCTCTATCAGCCGATGGCCCAGGAGCCCCGGCCCCTGAACGAGCTGGCCGTGCGCACCACCAGCGCCAATCCGGCCCCCGTCATCGCCGGGATCCGCACCACGATGGCGGCCCTCGACGCCGACTTGCCCTTGCGCAAGCTCGAGCCCGCGGTGGTGACGATCGCCCGGGCCAACTACCAGGACGGTGTCCTCGGCAGCATCCTCTCCGCGCTGGCCGTCCTCGGGCTCGGCCTCGCCGCCCTGGGCGTGTACGGCGTCATCGCTCGCACCGTGGCCCAGCGCACCGGCGAATTCGGCATTCGCCTCGCGCTCGGGGCCCAGGCCCGAGACATCACGCGCCTCGTGCTCACGTCCGGGGCGAAGCTCGCGCTCATCGGCTCCGCCGTCGGCCTGCTCGGCGCCGTCGGCGTGACCCGAGTCCTCGCCGCGGGATTCCCCGGCATACGCACGAGCAGTGTGCCCGTCTTGATCGGCGCCACCGTCCTGCTGATGGCCGTCGCCCAGATCGCCGGCTACATGCCGGCCCGCCGCGCCTCGCGGATCAGCCCCACGGAAGCACTTCGGGCCGAGTAGGGGCGCAGGACTCGCTGGCGGTCGCGCCGCTATACTCCCGTCATGCCGCGCCTTTCGCAGCGCGCCATGGGACACCGCGTGATCGCGCTGGTCGCGGCGGCGGTCGTACTGGCCGCCGCCAACCGGGCCGCGGCGCAGGCCGTCCCGCCGGCCCCGACCGTCGGCCAGGTGGCTCGAGGCATCCCGACCGCGGCGCAGCCGTCGACTCGCGGGCTGTGGGGCGCCGCGCTTCGCGATCCGCGTCCCGAGCTGCGCGCCGCCGCGGCTCGCGCGATCACGGTGACGGGAGCGCCGCTCGCCGACGACGTGGCCGCCGCGCTGGCCGCGGAGGCGGACCCCGTCGCCTACCAGGAGGAGCTGCGCGCGCTGGTGACCTTGCGACCGCCGGCGCGCGATTCGGAGCTCGTCGCGGGAGTGAAGACGGCCGACCAGGCCGCGACGGCGGCCGTGGTGCTCGGCCGCGCGCGGGGGGCCGGGGCCTTCGCCCATCTGGCCGCGCTGCGGAAGGCCGGCCTGGCTGACACCGAGGCGATGGCCGACGCCGCGCTCGGCGCCGGCGACTACGATGGCGTGGCCGCGGCCGCGCTCGCCACCGGCGACGCGGAGCTCTGGGCCGCCGTGAGCGCGAAGGTGGCCGACGTCGGAGGGCGCCTCTCCGCGATGACGCTGGATGCGGCGCTCCATTCGTCGCCGGCGATCCGCGAGGCGGCGGAGCGGGCCGACCGCGAGCGCTCGCGGCCGGAGCGCCGCTTCCCGCCGAGCGGCCTGTTCACGCTGGGCGGACTGCCTCCTGGATACGCGACGGCCGTGCTCGCGGAGACGGGCTGCCGCCCCCGGAAGGACCTCGTGGCGGCGATCGAGCTCGTCTACGGCGCCGATGGCCGCCCGCGCAGCCTGGGCCCGTTGAAGGGTGACGCGGAGACGGGGTGCCGTGAGGCCATCACCGTGCTCGGGGCCTCCGGCCTCGCCCCCGACTGGCTGGTCGTTCCCGCGGGCAAGCCGATCGGACTCGTGATGCTCCTCGACCCCGAGTCGCTCGCCTGCAGCGACGACGCCCCCGCACGGCGGTCGTCGAAGCGGGTGCGGAGCGCCGGCGAGATACGGCCGCCGAAGAAGGTCCGTGACGCTTCGCCCGCTTATCCACCCGAGGCCGCGCACATGGACCGTCCCGGCGTCGTCATCGTCGAGGCCATGATCTCGCCCGCAGGCTGCGTGGCCGGGCAGCGTCTCGTCTCCTCGGGATATCCGGGGTTCGTCTGGCCGGCCATGCGCGCCATATCCCGCTGGCGCTACGAGCCGACGCTCGTCGACGGCCATGCGGTGCCCGTGCTCATGATGACGACGGTCAACTTCCGGCCCTGACTCCAGCGCCGGCCCCGTCTCCGATCCGCCACGCGCGCGCGGCGGCTATACTCCCGTCATGCCGCGCCTCGGCGTCAACATCGACCATGTCGCGACCGTCCGCCAGGCCCGGCGCGTCCCGGACCCCGATCCGGTCCACGCCGCGGTCCTGGCCGAGCTCGGCGGCGCGGACGGGATCACCGTCCACCTCCGCAGCGACCGGCGGCACATCCAGGACCGCGACGTCGAGATCCTGCGGCAGGTGGTGAAGACACGGCTGAACCTGGAGATGGCTTCCACCCAGGAGATGGTGAAGGTCGCGCTCACGATCAAGCCCGACCAGGTCACGTTGGTCCCGGAACGGCGCGAGGAGCTCACCACGGAAGGGGGCCTGGACGTCGTCCTCAACGCCGTCCAGCTCAAGCCTTCGATCAAGATGCTCGAGGAGGGCGGCATCCACGTCAGCCTCTTCGTGGATCCCGACCTCGAGCAGGTCAAGGAATCGCACCGCATCGACGCGCGGGCCATCGAGATCAACACCGCGACCTACGCGGACGCCCGCGACGCGCGTACCCGCGAAGCCGCCCTGCGCAAGGTGATGGACGCCGCCCGCCTGGGAGTGAAGCTGGGGATGGCCGTGCACGCGGGCCACGGCTTGACCTACCACAACGTCGGCCCCGTCGCCCGGCTCCCGGAGATGACCGAGCTCAACATCGGGCACAACATCGTGGCCCGGGCCCTCCTGGTCGGGATGGAGCGCGCGGTGAGGGAGATGGTCGAAGTCCTGCGCCGCTGAGCCGATGGGAGCGGGATCCACCCGCAGGATTGCCGGGCCCGGGAAATCCCGCTATCCTTGGCCCTCACACGAGATTACCGACGCGGGCCTCAGGCGCCGCGCCGCGGTGCCGGGAGACAAGATGCCGCTGGAGGCTTTCGGACAGACGGACGTCGGGCGCCGGCGGAAGCTCAACGAGGACAACTTCCTCGTCAAGCCGGATATCTACCTCTACGCGGTGTGCGACGGGATGGGCGGGCACAACGCGGGCGAGGTCGCCTCCAAGATGGCGATCGAGACGCTCGAGGCGTTCATCCGCAAGAGCGCGGGCGAGGAGAAGGACATCACCTGGCCCTACGGCCTGGAGGCGCACCTCTCCTTCGAGGCCAACCGGCTCAAGACCGCGGTCAAGCTCGCCAACAAGAAGGTCTTCAAGTCCGCGGACAACCGCGAGGACTACACGGGGATGGGCACGACGCTGGTGGCCGCCATCGTGTCGGGCAAGATGGTCACGGTCGGCTCCGCCGGGGACAGCCGCGCCTACCTGTTCCGGGGCGGCGAGCTCAAGCAGCTCACGCGCGACGACTCCTGGGTCTCCGCGGCCTGGGCCGAGGGCATCCTCAGCCACGACGAGATCGACAAGCACCCCCTGCGCAACGTCATCACCAAGGCGGTGGGGGCCAAGGAAGAGATCGAGCTCGACACCGTGGAGCACCAGCTCGTGAAGGGCGACGTGATCATGCTCTGCTCGGACGGCCTGCATTCGATGATCAACGACGAGGCCATTCTCAAGGCGGTCACGCCCTTTCCGGCCACGCTGCCGGAGGCGACCCAGAAGCTCATCAACGCCGCCAACGAGGCGGGGGGGAAGGACAACGTCTCCGTCGTCCTGCTCCGCTACACGGAGTAGCTCCGGGGTGGCCCCCACGGGCTGACCCAGCATGGCCACCTTCGGCCGCTACGAGATCCTCGGCAAGCTGGGCGAAGGCGCCATGGGCGTCGTCTACCGGGCGCGCGACGGCGCGATCGGCCGCGTGGTCGCGCTCAAGATGTTGTCCGCGGAGCTGGGGGCGGAGGACGAGCTCCACCGGCGCTTCGAGCGCGAAGCGGAAGCGATCGGGCGGCTGAGCCATCCCAACATCGTCACCGTCTACGACCTCGGGCAGGCCAACGGCCAGCTCTACATGGCGATGGAGCTGCTGGAGGGCGACGACCTGCGCTCGCTCATCGAGCGCAAGATGGACGTGCCCCTCGCCGACCGCGTGCGCATCCTCGTCCAGATCTGCGAGGGCCTCGCCTACGCCCATTCGCGCGGCGTGGTGCACCGCGACATCAAGCCCGCGAACATCGTGGTCACCTCGAACGGCAAGGTGAAGATCCTCGACTTCGGGCTCGCCCGCGTGGCCACGCGCGCCACCATCACGCGCAAGGGGATGATCCTGGGAACCCCCGACTACATGGCGCCCGAGCAGGCCATGGGCAAGCTGGTGGACCGGCGCTCGGACGTCTTCTCCACGGGCTCGGTCTTCTACGAGTTCCTGACCGGGGAGAAGCCCTTCAAGGGCAAGACCCTCCACGCCGTGCTCTTCCAGATCATCCAGGAGAGCCCCGATCCCGTCTTGACCCTGAACCCGGAGCTGCCGACGCGCCTGGCCGCGGTCGTGCACCGCATGCTCGTCAAGGATCCGGACAAGCGCTATCAGTCCCTGGACGAGGTGGGGCGGGACCTGCAGGAGATGCACTTCTCGCTGCGGCGGACGCGGTCCCGCTCCGTCCTGCCCCAGGCCCCCGCCGCCGGCGGCGAGGAGGTGCGCGCCCGCGTGCGCGAGCACGTGGCCCGGGGACGCACCCACTTCGACGGCGGCCGCCTCGAGCAGGCGGTGGAGGCCATGACGGAAGCGCTCGTGCTCGATCCCGCCTGCGAGGACGCGGCGGAGGTGGTGTGGCGCGCGCTCAAGCTGCGGCAGGCGGGGCGGCCGGAGCCGACGCCCCTGGACAAGGCCACCGAAGACCGCGTCCAGGCCCTCCTCGCGCGCGCCGCTCCCGACGCGCCCATGACCCAGGCCCGCAGCGCGCTGGCGGAGCTGGCCCTGATCGCCCCCGACGACGCGCGGCTGGTCGAGCTGCTCCGCGAGCGCTCGAGCCGGGAGCGCTGATGCCGAAGCTCGTCCAGCGCGAGCAGCGCCGCGGGCTGCGGCTGCCCCTGAACGTCTCCGGCCGCGACGCCCGGGGCGCGACCTTCGCGGATCGGGCCCAGACCGTGAACATCAGCGGCGGCGGCCTGTGCTTCGAAGCCGTCCGGCGCCTGCCCGTGGGCTCGCGCATCGACCTCCGCATCCCCGTCCCGCCCGCCCTGCGCCACCACTTCGGCGGCCGCGCCACCTACGCGGTCCAGGCGGTGGTGTGCCGGCTGGAGGCGGTCGAGGGCGGGGCCACCTACCGGGTCGGCGCGCGGTTCCTGGGCGAGCTCGAGGCCTAGCCGGGCGCGGGGGCGGAAGACGCTGATATACTCCACAAGTTTGGGAGATTCCCGGCTACAGCATGGAAGGGCCCCGGCTCGAGGGGAAGATCGCCGTCGTCACCGGCGGGGGCACGGGTCTGGGGCGGGCGCTGGTGCTCGGGCTCGCGGAGCGTGGCGCCGACGTCGCCTTTTCGTTCTGGAAGAGCGCGCGCGGAGCCCAAGAGACGGCGGCGGCGGTGCGGGCGTCGGGACGGCGGGTCTGGACCTCGCTGGCGGACGCGCGTCAGCCGGGCGAGATGAGCCGGTTCGTGGAGCAAGCGGTGTCGGAGCTGGGCGGAATCGACCTGCTCGTGAACAACGTCGGCGTCTTCCGCAAAGTGCCGCTCGCGGAGCTGACGGAGGACGTGCTGGACGAGGCGTTCGCGGTCAACGTCAAGGCGGCGGTGATGGCCGCGCGGGCGGCGGCGCCGCACATGCGGCGGCGGGGGAGCGGTTCGATCGTGAACGTGGCCAGCCTCGGCGGGCTGCGGCCGTGGCCGTCCTACGTGGCGTATTGCGCGACCAAGGCGGCGCTGGTCATGGCCACGCAGTGCCTGGCCCTGGCCCTGGCCCCGGAGATCCGCGTGAACGCGGTCGCGCCGGGGATCATCGAGCCGCCCGGCGCGGGCGAGCCGGTGCTCGAGAAGATTCCGCAGCGGCGGTTCGGCACGCCGGCGGAAGTGGTGGAGACGGTGCTGTTCCTGGCCGCGGGAAGCGGCTATACGACGGGCGAAGTGATCCGGGTGGACGGGGGGCGCGCCCTCCGATGACCGCGGATCGGGAAAGGCGAGACTTTCTATGCAAGGAAGGGGAAAATCGAGGTGAACATGGCGTCGACGCGTGAGGACGAGAAGCCGTGGAAGACCGACCTCGCCCGCAAGTCCGCATTGCGGCGCGAATCGGTCCTGCACGAGGTAGAGGAGGCGATCAAGAAGGCGTCCTCGTTCGAGGATGCCCTCAAGCAGTCGGTCGAGATCATGAAGAAGCGCTTCGGGCGCTACTCCGCGATCACGGCCTACGTCGCGGACGGTGAGGACCTCGCGGTCCACACTTCGCTCGAGCGTCCGGCGGGCCCGGACCGCATCTGGTCGGGCGGCGGTCCCCTGGCCGACGCCGCGCACGGCCACGTCACGACGAAGGTCTCCGACCTGGCCTCGCAGCCGCTCTGGGCCGCCGTCGGCCTGGCCACCGGCAGCGTGATGGTGGGTCCCGTGCGCACCGAGGCCGGCCTCTGGGCCGTGCTCGAGGTGTGGAGCGATTTCCGCGACGCGTTCACCCCCCACGACGTGAAGCTGATGGACAAGGTGGTCGCGGCCCTGGCCAAGAAGACGCCCGCCGCCTGACCTGACCGTGCGCCCGCTGAGGGGCATCCTTCCTCCCGTCGTCACCCCCTTCGACTCCGACGGCGCTCTCGACCTCGCCGCCTTCGAGGCCAACCTCGAGGCCTGGGCGGGCGAGGACCTCGAGGGCTACGTCGTCCTGGGCTCGAACGGGGAGGCGGCCAGCCTCGAAGAAGACGAGAAGCTCGCTCTCGTGCGCGCCGCCCGGGCGCGCGCGGGCGGCCGCGCCGTGCTCGCGGGCACGGGCCTCGACTCCACGCGCGCCACCATCGCGCTCACCCGCCGCGTCGCCGACCTCGGGGCGGACGCGGTGCTCGTGCTGACGCCGTCCTACTACAAGCCGCAGATGACGGCCGAGGTGCTGCGCCGGCACTTCCTGGCCGTGGCCGAGGCCTCACCCGTTCCCGTCTACCTGTATTCGATGACGTTGTTCACGGGCGTGCCCTGGCCTCCGGGCCTGGCCGCCGAGCTCGCCTCCCATCCGCGCATCGCCGGGATGAAGGAATCGAGCAGCGACCTGGGCCTTCTCGGCCGGATCATCAATTCCGTCCCCGCGGGTTTCCAGGTGGCCTGCGGCTCCGCGCCCGTGCTCTATCCCGCGCTCTGCCTGGGCGCATGCGCAGGCGTGCTGGCCGTCGCGAACTGCGCGCCCAAGCTGGCGGTGGCGATCTACCGCGCAGTCGAAGCGGGGGATCACGAACGGGCGAGGAAGCTGCAGGCGGCCCTGACCCCGTTGGCGGTCGCGGTCACGGCGACGTACGGCATTGCGGGTTTGAAGGCGGCCGTGGACGCTGCGGGTTTGAAGGGGGGTCAGGTGCGAGCGCCCCTGATGCCGTTGGGGGCGGCGGCGCGGGAGGAAATTCGCGCGCTCGTCACCGCGGCTAACGAGTCCTGGAGAGCCTAGCCTCTATTTTCGGTTTCCGTTGTCTCGCCTGGGTTATCAGACAAGAGGTTGTGGCCCGAACGGTCCGTCAGGATCGTCGGCGGTCTTCCTCGGCACCAGTATGCGCAGCGCGCGCGGGAGAACGGACGCTTCCAATCGTCCCGGCGTCGACTCCGGCTCTCCGTCGCGGTGATAGGGGACGGTGACGGTGGCGGCCAGGACGGCTTTCGCCGCGGGCAGGTGGTGGAAGCGCCGGTACTTCGACAAGGTCCCGAAGAAGAGACGCTGCGCGTTCCAGGCCAGCTCCAGCGCCGGCGCGTCCTCGATGACGACGATATCCAGAAGGCCGTCGTCCAGGCGGGCTCCCGGCACGAGCATGGCGCCGCCTCCGTACTGGCGCCCGTTCACGAACGCGATGACGTACGCGCGTCCCTCGAACTTCCCGTCACCGGCCTCGAGCACCCAGCTCTCCGCGCGGTAGTTCATCGTGCGCAGGAGGCTCAGCCGCACGTAGGTGAAGATGCCGCGCCGGCCGCCGCGACGGCCGTGCTCGTGGAAGTCGAGACCCACCTGGGCGTCGAAGCCGGCCCCGGCCACGTTGAGGAAGGGCCGCTCGTTGATCATCCCGACGTCCATCGCCCGCGGCACCGCCTCCGCGAGCGTGGCCAGGGCGGCGTCCGGCCTCAGGGGAATGGCCAGCGTGCGGGCCAGGCCGTTGCCCGATCCCATCGGCACCAGGCCGAGGGCCGTCGAGGACCCGAGCAGCCCCCAGGCGATCTCGTTCGCGGTGCCGTCGCCGCCGATGGCGAGGACGATCTCCGCGCCCCCCGCCGCCGCTTCCGACGCGAACTGGCGCGCATCGCCCGGACCCGTGGTGAGGCGAACCTGCATCCCGCGCCAGTGCGCGCTGCGCTCGAGGGCGGCGCGGGCCCGCGCCGCGGCCAGGCCCGCGCGCGGGTTCAGGATGGCCACGCCGTTCATACCGCCTCCTGGTACACGCGGAGGGTCTCTTCGACCATGCGATCGGCCGTGAATCGATCGAGGAAGCGCAAGCGCCCCGCCCTCCCCATGGCCTCGCGCCGCGTACGGTCCTGCAGCACCTGCGTGAGGGCCGCGGCCAGGGCCTCCGGCTGGCGCGGGGGGACGACGCGGCCGGTCACGCCGTCCACGACCGCTTCCGGTATCCCGCCCGCCGCGGTGCCCACGACGGCGCGCGCGTAGCACATCGCGTCGAGCAGGCTGGTGCCGAGCCCTTCCATGTAGGAGGACAGGCAGAACACGTCGAAGGCGGGGATCAGGTAGTCGACGTCGGAGCGGAAGCCCGCGAACAGGACGCGGCCCTCGAGCCCCAGCGTGCGGACCTGCGCCCGCAGGCGGCTCTCCAGCTCGCCCTTGCCCACGATCACGAAGCGGGCCTCGGGAATCCGAGAGATCACGCGCGCCGCCGCCGCGAGCAGGGTCGCCTGGTCCTTGTGCGCGGTGAGCGCGGCCACGTTCCCGACCACGGGCGCCCCCGCGGGCACGCCCAGGGCGCGCAGGGCGTCCTCTCCGCCGCGGGCGGGGGCGCGATCGGGCACGCCCTCGTACACCACGCGCAGGGAGGCGGCGGGGAGGCCGCTCTTCTCCAGGACCTGCCCCACGGCCGCGCTCACCGCGATCACGCGCCGGCAGCGCCGGTATTTCCAGCGCGAGAGCGGACCGCGCAGGGCGAAGTCCACGCGGCGGGACGCGATCAGGCTCGCGCGGGGAGACCCGAGCCACAGCGCCGCGGCCACGGCGTGCGGGTCGTGCACGTGGACGACGTCCGCGCGGAAGCGGCGGGCGAGCGACCGCAGGGCGAGAACGGGGCCGGGCACGAAGTCGCCTCCGAACCCCACCTCGTGCACGTTGAGGTCGGCGGCGCGGGCGCGGTCGCGCAAGGCGGATCCCGCGCGGCAGGCCACGATCACCTCGTGCCCGCGGCGCTCCATGCCCTTGGCGGTGAGGAGGACCTGGTTCTGTCCGCCCCGCCAGCCGCGTGCGCTGTCGACGTGCACGATCCTCACGTCCGGGGCGGGGCGCCGCCGTTGCGCCGCTCGCGGAGCTTGGCCAGCTTCACGTACGTGTAATACGAGTTCAGGGCGGAGACGGTGAGGCCCGCCTCGCCCAGCATCACCCCCCGCCGCACGACATAGTTGCGCAGGAACGCCCACACGGCGGCGATGGCGGGGTCGAGGGGGCCGCTGCGGTGCCCCTCCTGCGCCGCCTGCTCCGCCCACAGCGTGGTGTAGCGGTCGATGGTAGCGAGGTGATCGCTGATGTCGTCGTAGCTGAAATGCTCCATGCGCGCGCGCAGCCGCCCCACGCTGCCGTCCACGCGCACGGATTCGTGGATGAGCCCGCCCTGCCAGCGCCCGCGCCGCCGGTCGAAGAGGCGGAGCTGGGGATCGGGCCACCAGTCCGTTCCCTTGATCCAGTGCCCGAGGTAGAAGGCGAGGCGGGGGATTCGATACCCCACGTGTGCGAAGCCCCGCGTGGCCAGGCCCCGGATCTCGTCGCGCAGTTCGGGCGTGACGCGCTCGTCGGCGTCGATGGCGAGCACCCAGTCGTGGCGGGCGGCCGCGACCGCGCGGTTGCGCTGCTCGACGAAGCCGGGCCAGGGCGCGCTCGTCTCCACCCGCGCCCCCGCCGCCGCGGCGAGGTCGCGCGTGCGGTCCTTCGACCCGCCGTCGAGCACGACCACCTCGTCGCACCAGGCGACGCTCTCCAGCGCGCGCGGGAGGTTCCGCTCCTCGTCGCAGGTGATGAGCACGGCGGAGAGCGGCGTCACCGCGGCAGTATACCGTCCGCGTGCTACAGTCATCGGCCGATGGGACAGGAGCTGCTGGACCTCTTCCGCTCGGCGGGCGCCCTCCTCGAGGGCCATTTCCTGCTGACCTCGGGCCTGCACTCGTCGCGCTACCTGCAGTGCGCGCGCGTCCTCATGGACCCGGTGGCGGCCACGCGCCTGGGGGGCGCGCTGGCGGGCGCGCTCCAGTCCGCGCTGCGCGAGCCGCCGGGCGCGGTCGTCGCGCCCGCGCTGGGCGGCGTGATCGTCGCCCACGAGGTCGCGCGGGGACTGGGCTGCCGCGCCCTCTTCACGGAGAGGCAGGACGGGCGAATGACCCTGCGCCGCGGCTTCCAGGTCCTGCCCGGCGAAGGCGTGGTGGTGGTGGAGGACGTGATCACCACGGGCGGATCGACGCGCGAGGTCATGGAGGTCGTGCGCGCCAGCGGGGGCCGCGTGCTGGCCGTGGGCAGCCTCGTGAACCGCAGCCGCGACCTCGACCTGGGCGTCCCGACGATGAGCCTGCTCGAGCTGGAGGCGCCGACCTACGCCGCGGACGCCTGTCCCCTTTGCGCCGGGGGCTCGAAGCCGGAAAAGCCGGGCTCGCGCGCCTGAGCGGCCGGCGCGAGGCGCATGCCGACCTATCGCCTGACCCTCGCCTATGACGGGACGGATTTCGCGGGCTGGCAGGCGCAAGCGGAAGGCCGCGGCCGCACCGTGCAGGGAACGCTCGAAGAGGCCCTGGCCCGGCTGAGCGGGGGAGAGCGCGTGGTCGTGGCCGGGGCCGGTCGCACGGACGCGGGTGTCCATGCCCTCGGCCAGGTGGCCTCGTTCACGCTGGGATCGCCGTGGGATCCCGCCGACCTCTTGCGGGCGGTCAACGCCGTGCTGCCGGAAGACGTGCGCGCGCTCGAGGCCTCGTCCTGCGCGGAGGAGTTCCACGCGCGCCGATCCGCCACGAGCAAGCTGTATCGCTACACCCTGGACACGGGTCCGGTGCAGCTCCCGATACGGCGGCGGTTCGCGGGGCACGTCCCGTGGGTCCTCGACGGGGAGGCCGTCCAGGCCGCGGCCGCCCTCTTCGTGGGCGAGCACGATTTCGCGTCGCTCGCCTCCGCCGGCGGGTCGGTGAAGACCACCGTCCGCACCGTCACGCGCTCGGAGATGACGCGCGACGAGGTCACCGCGGGCACGTGGATCTACGAGGTGGAGGCCAGCGGCTTCCTGCGCAAGATGGTGCGCAGCATGATGGGCGCGATCGTGGAGGCCGGCCGCGGATCGTGGACGATCGAGGCCTTGGGGAAGGCGCTGGCCGCGCGCGACCGGCGCCAATGGCCGGCGCCCGCGGCCGCGCGCGGGCTCACGCTCGTGCGCGTTTCCTATGAGGCGGGCGCGTCCGGCCCCACCGTGAGACGGGAGTAAGATAGGGCCTCGGCCACCCCCCCGATGTCACTGCAAGATCTCCTGGACGTCGTCCCCTCCGGCTCCGAGGAGTTGTCGCTCCTGCGCTCGATCGATTTCGCGCGCCTGCCCCGGCACGTCGCGATCATCATGGACGGCAACGGGCGCTGGGCGAAGCTGCGGCACAAGCCGCGCGTCGAAGGTCATCGGGCGGGCATCGCCTCCGTCCGAGACGTGGTCGAGACCTCCGCCCGCCTGGGGCTCCAGGTCCTCACCCTGTACGCCTTCTCCGTCGAGAACTGGAAGCGTCCGAAGACCGAAGTATCCACGCTCATGGGGCTGCTCAAGCGCTACCTGCGCCTGGAGCTGGACACGCTCCTGAAGAACAACATCCGCTTCCAGGTCATCGGGCGCATGGGCGACCTGCCGCCGGACGTACAGGAGGAGCTGCAGCGCGGGATCGAGCGCACGCGCGAGCGCACCGGCCTCCTCTTCAACATCGCGCTCAACTACGGCGGACGGGCCGAGATCACGGACGCCGTGCGCGCGCTGGTGACGGACACCGTCCGCACCGGCCGCGACCCGTCCTCGATCGAGGAGCACGACCTGGCCGCCCGTCTCTACACGGCGGGGCAGCCCGATCCCGACTTGCTCATCCGGACCAGTGGCGAGCTGCGGATCTCGAACTTCCTCCTCTGGCAGATCGCCTATGCCGAGATCTGGGTCACGGACGTGCTCTGGCCGGACTTCCGCAGACGGCACCTCCTCCAGGCCGTCGCGGACTACCAGAAGCGTGAGCGGCGGTACGGCGGGATCACTCCCGCGTGACGCGCGCCGACCTCGCGCGGCGGCTCGCCACCGCCGCCATCGGCATCCCCCTCCTTGCCCTCGCCCTCTTCTGGGGGCCGCCGATGCTGGTCGTGGCCCTCGTCGGCGTCGTCTCCGCGATCGGCCTCTGGGAGTACTACGCGCTCCTCGCCGTGCGCGGAGTGGCGCCCCTGCGCGTCAGCGGTTACGTGCTGGGCGCGCTCTTCTTCATCCAGACCGTGCGTCCGGCCCTCGTGCCTCCGGCCGTGGTGCCCATCGCGGCCGTGATCGTGCTGCTGGCCATGCTCACGCGGGGAGGCGACGTGCCCAGCAGCGTCACCTCCGCCGGGGCCACCCTGCTGGGGGCAGGCTGGCTCGGGGGCCTGGGCGGCACCATGGCCACCCTGCGGCTCGCGCCCGTCGAGAGGGGCGGCCCCTGGGTCGAGATGCTTCTCCTCACCACGGTCATGACCGCGGACTCGGCGGCCCTTTTCGTGGGCAGCGCGCTGGGCCGGCACAAGCTGGCGCCGCGCATCTCCCCCGGCAAGACCTGGGAGGGGCTGGCCGGAGGCCTGGCCGGCGGCATCGCGGGGGCGCTGATCGTGCGCCATTTCGGCCTGCAGTGGATCCCGCTCACCCATCTCGTCGTGCTGGCGGTCCTGGTCACGCTGGCCGGGGTCGGGGGCGACCTCGCGGAAAGCCTCCTGAAGCGCTGGGCGGGGGTCAAGGATTCGGGCGCCCTTTTCCCGGGCCACGGGGGGATGCTGGACCGGCTCGACAGCTTGCTGCTGGGCGCGCCCGTCCTGTACTATTACCTTCTCTACGCGCGCTGAAACGGCCCCGTTCCGGGGCCGTTCGCGTTTGAGTCGGGTCCTTTCTGAGCCAGGTCGAGTGAAGCGCGGTCTTTCCATTCTGGGGTCCACCGGCTCCGTCGGGTGCAACGTCCTCCGCATCGTGGACGCCTTCCCCGACCGGTTCGAGGTCGTAGGCCTCGCCGCCGGCGGCAACGTGGATCGCCTGGCCGAGCAGGTCGCGCGCTACCGCCCACGAGTCGTGTCCGTGGCCTCGGAGGAGGCGCGCGCGCAGCTCGCCCAGCGGACCGACGTGTCGGGGCTACGCCTCGGCGTGGGCCCGGACGCCGCGGTCGCCGTGGCCACCCATCCCGACGCCACGATGGTGGTGGCGGCGGCGGTGGGCGCGGTCGGGCTGGTCCCCACGTACCGTGCCCTGGAGGCGGGGAAAGACGTCGCCCTCGCCAACAAGGAGACGCTGGTGATGGCGGGGGAGCTGATGGTCGCGCAGGCGAAGGCCCGCGGGGCGCGCCTCCTGCCCATCGACAGCGAGCACTGCGCCCTGCACCAGTGCCTGGACGGCCGGCGTCCGGAGGAGGTCAAGCGGCTCGTCCTCACCGCGTCGGGCGGCCCGTTCCGCAACCGCCCCCGCGAGAGCTTCCGCGACGTCACCCCGGGCGAGGCGCTCCAGCACCCGACCTGGAACATGGGCCGCAAGATCACGATCGACTCCGCGACCCTCATGAACAAGGGGCTCGAGGTCATCGAGGCGCGCTGGCTCTTCGGGGTGGCCGCGGACCGCATCGAGGTGCTCGTGCACCCGCAGTCCGTGGTGCACTCGATGGTCGAGTTCGTGGACGGGACCGTGCTCGCGCAGCTCGGCGTGACCGACATGCGCCTGCCCATCCAATACGCGCTCTCGTACCCGGACAAGTGGCCGGCCGCGATCCCCGGCCTCGACTTCCGCGGCGGCCTGCACCTCGACTTCGAGGTGCCGGACCACGACCGGTTCCCCTGCCTGAGCCTGGCCTATCGCGCGCTGGCCGGAGGCGGGGCGCTGCCCACCGTCCTCAACGCCGCCAACGAGGAGGCGGTGAGCGCGTTCCTCGACCACCGTGTCCCCTTCCCTGCCATCCCGGAGGCCATCCAGGAAGTCCTGGAAGAGCCGGGGCCGCGCCTCGTGCGCGAGCTGGACGACATCCTCACCGCGGACGCGTGGGCGCGCGAGCGCACGCGCGAAGCCCTCAAGCGCCGGGCCCTGGAGACCGTCTGAATGTCTTCTCTCACGACACTTCTGTCCTTCATCGCCGTCCTCGGGATCATCATCTTCTTCCACGAGTTCGGCCACTTCATCACCGCCAAGGCGTTCGGGATGCGCGTCTTCATCTTCTCGTTCGGCTTCGGGCGGCGGCTCGTCGGGTTCAAGTGGGGCGACACCGACTGCCGGGTGTCCCTGATCCCGCTCGGCGGGTACGTCAAGCTCGAGGGGGAGCCTGAGGACCACATCAGCGAAGACACGGCCATGCTGGGCGACGGCCGCGACTTCACGAGCCGTCCGCGCTGGCAGCGGTTCATCGTCTACCTGGCGGGACCGATCTTCAACGGCATCCTGGCCATCGCCGTGTTCACCGGCCTGTTCATGATCGGCTACGGCGTGGACGCCGTGCTGCGTGACCGCCCGGTCATCGGCGTGGTCCAGCCGTCGTCACCGGCGGAGGCCGCGGGCCTCCAGGCCGGCGACGAGATCCTGATGATCGACGGCACGGCCAAGAAGGACTGGGAGGACGTGCTGGTGGCGATCGCGATCCGTCCCGATCGGCCGATCCAGCTGCGCGTGCGCCGCGGGACCGGGGAGAAGGACTTCAACGTCCGCTCGACCGTCGTCGGGCAGGGCGCAGGCCAGATCGGCGTGTCCCCGCTGGTGCGCGTGGGGCAGCTCGTGCCCGGCGCTCCCGCGGAGCGCGCCGGAATCAAGGCCGACGACGGGATCCTGACCGTCGCCGGCAAGCCGGTCACGTCTTTCGGCGACATCCCGGCGCTTCTCACCGCCCAGGCCGGCGGCCCCGTGACCATCCGTTTGTTGCGCGACGGCACGCCCCTGGAAATCAGCGTGACCCCCGAGAACGGCCGGATCGGCATCACCAACAAGACGATCGAGCGGAAGCTCGGGCTCTTTCCGGCGATCAAGGAAGCGGGCGCGGCCACCTGGAACCTCGTGCGGCAGACCTTCCAGATCCTGGGCGGGCTCGTGACCGCGAGCATCTCGCCCAAGGCGGCGCTGGCCGGGCCGCTCGGCATCGCCAAGGCCTCCGGCGACGCCGCGCGCAGCAACGCGCCGATCGCGGCCCTCATGTTCCTGGTGGCGACGCTCAGCGTCAGCGTCGGGATCCTGAACCTCTTCCCGCTGCCCCCGCTGGACGGCGGGCACCTCGCCGTCCTCGCCGCCGAGGGCGTGATCCGCCGTGACCTGAGCCTCCAGGTCAAGACCTGGATCATGAACGCGGGGGCGATGGTCCTGTTCCTGCTGATCGGGCTCGTCCTCTACTCGGACCTCAGCAAGACGAGCCTGCTCCAGAAGTACCTGCCGTAGCCCTGGCCGGCGCGAGGGGGCGATCCGTCAGCGCCAGTAGCGCAGGATGCGGTCGTGGATCTCGGACAGGGGCCGGTTGTACGAGTCCGTGAGCACGATGGTCGCGCCCTCCACTTCGAGGACGATGCCGGGAACGGTCTGGGCGGCGCTCCAGGCAACCCCCGACCGGGCCGCGCGCACGCTGACGTGGCGGATTTCCTGCCACGTGAGGTGCCCGGTGAGCGTGCCTTGCTCGACGGCGAGACCGAGGGGGGCGATCACGAGGGCCGCGGTCGTGGGGGCGGCGGCCTGGGCGGTCCTCTCACGGCGTTGCCCGATGACGTCCTGCGCGAAGACCGCGAATCCCACGAGCGCGCTGGCGCCGGCCGCGATCCACCAGCCCGGCTCATCCGTCCGGCGGAGCGGGATGACCGCCCACACCGCCGCCGTCAGGAGGAGCCCGATCGCGATGGCGCGGAGGTTGCGCGCGTGCGTCCGATCCCGGCCTCCGCGCCCGGCGTAGCACCACACCTTCTCCGGGCCGAAGGAGGCCTCCTGCTCGACGCGGTAGGCGTCGAGCGCGGAGGGCAGGGTGGGCCGCCGATCGGCGAGGAAGCCGCGCAAGAAAGCGTACACGCGCTCCGATGACAGGGTGAGGCGGGCCGGTATGACGACCGTGCCGCGCGTGTGGACGACCTGGATGGGAAAGAAGTCCGGCCGCGGCCGATCCGCGGGGACGAGAGGCCGCACCTCGAGCAGGGTCGAGTAGGCGATCGTCTGCCCGAGGTGCGCGATCTCCATCCCCGTCGCCGTGAACCGGGCGCGAAATCCGCGCTCTCCGACGAGCAGGAGCGAAGCGCCGACGGCCAGGGGTGCGATGGCGATGGGCACCAGGGGCGACACCCCCGTGGCCATGCCGAGCGCGCCGAGGGCGGCCCCGCTGGCCAGCAGCACCAGCGCACTCCGGGGCGGCGGGCGCCGGGTCGCGACCCTTGCCCCGATCACGCGCTCATCTGCGCAGCAACACGATGACGAAGTTGTGGAGGAAGTGGAGGAGCATGGGCAGGGCGAGCCGGCCGCTCGCCACCCGCGCGTAGCCCAGCGCCATTCCGACCAGCGCGAGCATCGGGATGCTCAGGGGCACGCCGATGTGGGCCAGGCCGAACATCAGGGACGACACCGCGACGGCGGCGTGGACGTTCATGACCCCGCGCAGGGTGTCGAGGGCCAGATAGCGGAAGAACAGCTCCTCGATCACCGCCGGCTCCAGGCAATAAGCGAAGAGCAGGAGAGGCGTCGCGCCGGTCACGGCCAGGATGGGGTCGGTCGTGGCGGACAGGCCGATGTATCCGCGCAGCACCGTGTGGTACGCGAGGTTCACGGCGAGGACGAGGCCGATGCCCGCCACCGCCGAGGCCCAGAGCCATCCCCCGGGCGCGTCGCTCATGCGCCTCCACTCCCGGGGGCGGCCGATGGCCCAGGCCGCGATCCCGACGACGATCGCGTCGAAGATCTCGAAGGCCACGATCGAGTGCAGGTGCGCGCGCGCGGCCTGTGGAGTGAGGCCCTCTTCGGGCAGCGGCTGCGCGGCGAGGCTGTGGACGATGAGGACCAGCAGCAGAACGCCGAAGAACGCGAGCACCCGCGTCACGGCGGTGATCGGGGAGGCCGGCTCCGGCGCCGGCCCGCGCTCGGCCTGGCGGCGTCGCGGGGCCCGGCAAACTGGACAGGACGGCTCCGCGCGAACGATGCGCTTGCCGCAGCGCCAGCAGTTCACCCACTCCGACGGCGCGGTCGCGCCGGAGGCGGGTCCGTCCGTGGTCACGCGGCTTCGGCGGTGGCTGCCATCTCCTTCTGGTACGCGAAGGCGGCCTGGACGGCCTTGAACAGGGCGATCACGATGAAGATCTTCATGATCCAGCCCGCCCCCAGCGAGGCGGGGTTGAGCACCCCGAAGACCGCGTTGCCGCCAAGGTAGAGCGTGAGCGCCGTCACCGTCATGGGAACCGGATGCTTCTCGACCAGCAGCCCGCAGGCGACGAAGACGCCGCCGAGGAGCATGCCGCCGAAGGCGATGAGCCGCGTGGAGCGAACCGCCTGCGACTTGACCTGAGCGAGCTTCACGGGATCGACGACGAAGGTCGGTCCCAGCTTGCGCACCTCCTTGTCGATCTCCTCCTGGACGTTCGACGCGGCCGCGCCGAAGAAGTAGCCGTTGACGAGGATCGACATGATCCCCACGAAGAGCATGATGGTGCGCGCACTCTTGAGCTCCTTGCCGCGCGCGGCCTGGGCCAGGTTACCGAGGCGGGCGGCGCTCGGCGAGGCGGGGGCAGCGTAGGGCGCCCGGGGCGCCTGTCCTTCCCGCGGCGGCGGCTCGGGCGGAGGGTTGGGCGCCGCCGCCATCGGCGGAGCGTCGGCCGAGTCCACCGGCTGCTTGCAGCGCGGACACAACCCGTCCGGGCGGCGGGTGTGACGGAGCTGGCACCCGGGGCACGCCATCCAGTCGGCCATGAAGCCCCCTTCCAGGCCTGCGGGACGAAGCCGGTGCGTCCGCCGGAGCGTAGCGGCCCAGGCACGGAGTGTCAACGAACGACGCGAGGGGGGGGACGACGATCGAGCCACGGCGGTGCAGGTGAAGGCGCCGTCCGCAGAGCACGGCGGCGCCGCGCAGCGGCGGCGATGTGCGAGGGGGGTTTCAGGGGGGGAGCTCACTCCGATCGGAGTGAGCAGTGAGTTCCCCCCCTGAGATCGAAGAAGAGGACTAGCCCCGGCGGCTGCCCCAGACGGGCTTGAACGCGGGGTCGAGCTCGTAGGCCTTCGCGAACTCCGCGGCCGCTTCCTTCTTGCCCGGCGAGTCGTGCCGCTTGGGCTCCGCGATCTTGTAGATCGTGTACCCGAGGTAGTAGTGCGCGGCCGCGCTGCTGGGATCCGCGGCCACCGCGCGCTCGAAAGCAGCGCGGGCCGCCGAGAAGCGCCGCTTGGCGAACGCGTTGAGGCCGGCCTGGATCTCTTCGCTGGCGGAAGCGCCGGAGGGCGCAGCCGCCGTCGTCTGTGGCGCCGTCGCCGGAGGATCCTGAGGGGCGGGGGAGAGGAACGCCGCAAGCAACATCGCGGAGATCATCATGGGGTCTCCTTTTGAGAAGGGGACGCCGGCCGCCCCGGCGTCACGAAGTCCTTCGATGTTAACGCACTCGCGCCGGCCCGTCGCCGACGCCGGTGCGCGCGCTCACACCGTACGCGTCAGCGCGATCCGGCGGCCCCGGTGACGGCGCCCGCCGGCACCATCAGGTGCAGGCCACCCGTCGGCGAGGCTACGAGCAGGCGCTCCGGCGCCGCGGGGTCCAGTCCCAGCGTCCAGACGCGATCCGAGGCGAGCCCGTCCGTGGGCATGCGCTCCCAGGTCTTGCCCGAATCGACGCTGCGGAAGATGCCGCCGAAGGTGAAGTCGCTCGCGTAGATCGTCCGTCCGTCGGGATGGATGGCGAGGCCCGTGATGTCGGAGTAGGGGATGCCGCCCGTCACGCGTGACCAGGTCGCCCCCTGATCCGTGGAACGGTAGAGACCGCCGCTGGTGGTCGCGAGAAGTATCCGGTCGTCGGACGGCATGAAGGCCACCGCGTGCGGCTGCACGTCCCCGATCCCGTAGTTCACCTGGGTCCAGGACTGGCCGCCGTCGCCGCTGCGGAAGACGCCGAGCGCGGTCAGGGCCACCACGACGTCGATGTCGTTGGGCGAGACGGCGAGGGCCGACACCTCGTCCGTGATGCCGAGCGTGGGCCGGGTCCACGTGCGGCCGCCGTCGCCGCTACGCAGGACGCCCTTCGAAGTCGCGGCGATCAGGTTGCGCGGGGGCAGGGCCAGGATGTCCTTCACGCGCGGATGCACGTCCACTTTGTCGACGATCGTCGACATGCGCGCCCAGGCTCCCGTCTCCGGATCGGAGACGAACAGGCCGTCGTCCGTCCCGGCCAGGGCCTGGCGTCCGAGCAGGGTGAGCGACAGCACCTCGCGGCCCTCGAGACCCGTACCCAGGCGGCTCCACGGTCCGCGCGGTCCGGGCGCGGTGAAGACGCCGCCATGGTTGCGGTCGCCCCAGATCCCGGCCAGCACGCGCCGGCCCACCCGGTCGAAGACGACCTTCGAGACGAACCGCTCGGAGAAGCCGTCGTTCGACGCGAACCAGGTCGCTCCGCCGTCCGTGCTGCGCACGACGCCCGCGCCCTCCGTCCCCAGCAGCACGACTCCGCCGGGCAGCGTGAGCACGTCGTTGATGATCAGGTTCTTCTGCGTGATGAGGCGCCAGGTCGCCGAGCTGTCCTCGCTGGACCAGAGCCCTTCCGTCGTGCCCGCGAACAGGCGGTTCTGGTCGTCCGGGCTCTGCGCGAACGACCGCGTGCGCCGGCTGCTCGACGGGATGCCCTTGATCTTGGTCCAGCGTCCGGCCGCGTCTTCCGAGCGATAGATGCCGGTGCAGGCGGTGGCGTAGACGACCTGGGGCTTCCAGCGGTCGACGGTCAGGGTCATGACGTCGGAGTCGTCGATCATGCCCGTGTGCATCGGCAGCCAGTTCTGGCCGCCGTCCACCGTCTTCCAGCCGAGGTGCCAGGTGCCGACGTACATCGTGTTCGGATCCACCGGATCGAACGCGACCGACTCGAAATTTCGCAGGTCCGCGTGATCCGGCGGCGTGATGCGGGCCCAGGTCTGGCCGCCGTCGATCGAGCGGAACACGCCGGTGATGGTGCCCACGGCGAGGATCTGCGGGCTGGCGGCCGCAATTGCCAGCGCGCGGACGGATTCGCCCTCGATGCCCTTGAGGATCGTGAAGGTGTTGCCGCCGTCCGTACTGCGCGCGACCCCGCCGCCGTTGCCACGGACTTCCCAGTAGCCGACGAGGACGACACCGCGTGCGTCGACCGCGATCTCGTCGAGGCTCTGCCCGCGCTTCGGGAAGCCGGGGCTGAGGCGCTTCCAATGTTCGCCCGCGTCCTCCGAGCGGTAGAGAACGCCGTCCGCCGTCCCCAGGTAGATGTGCCGCGGGTCGCGCGGGTCCGCCGCGAGAGCGCGTACGTCGCCGCCGGGAGGGCCGACCGGGATCCACGTCTGCGCGCCGGCGAGAGCCGGCCCGGCCAGCGTGAAGAACGCTGTTACAAGGACGTGTGCGAACTGCCGCGAAGAAGGTGCCATGGACCGCTTGGGAGTGTAAGGGTTAAGTGCCGTTTCGCAAAGGATTTCAGGGTCTCCGGTGAGCATCTGCGTTGCGCTCCGGCGGCTAACTGCGCCCCAGGTATGAGCAAGAGGCGTGCCCGTGCGCGTGGCTGCCGCCGCACGGCGGCGTCCCTCGCCGGTGCAGGAAGGGCCCTGGGCGCTTGGTCGCGCCGCTCGCTCGGCGTGCTCCGGCCGCTCGCGCGTCTTTTCATCGAGCTCGAGCACCTGGGGACGTGACGCCGGCAAGGTGGCGCTCGCATGCTCCGCACGCCTCGCTCACTACGCGCGACCAGAAGCGCCCCTGGTCTCCTGCAATCTCGCGCTGGGCGGTCGGCGGCAGCCAGACGGCCAACCAGGGCACAACCGGCGCAAGGGCAAGAGGGCAAGCAGCGAGGAGCCGATTCACTCGGCGACGAGCGGGAGGGGGGGTAGCGCGAAGCGCGTAGGGGGGCGCATCCATCAAGAGAGGCGCGCCCCCCTGCATGAAAAAAAAGGGGCGCGGCGTTGCCGCCGCGCCCCACGACCTCCAAGGTGGTGGTGTTTATCTAGCTGTTCTGTCCTTAATCATCGTCCTCGGGCACCGTGGCGCCCTCGGGAACGAAGATCACGTCCACGCGCCGGTTGCGTGCGCGCGCGGCGGCGTCCTTGCCGGTGTCGAGCGGCTTGGTAGCGCCCGCGGAGCGAGTCGTGATGCGGCTCTCTTCGATGCCACGCTCCTTCACCAGGTAGGCCTTCACCGCCTCGGCACGCTTCCGGGCGATCACGTCGGGGAACCGCTCCTGGCTGTCCGCATGGCCGACGACGACCACGCGAGCGCGAGGATCGGTGCGGAGCCGCGAAGCCACGTCGTCCAGGCACGCCTTGTCCACGTTGTTGAGGCGGTCGAGGTTCCGCGGGAAGCCACCGGAGGTGCAGGTCACGGCCTCGGGCCTGGCCACCTCACGGGCGTTCATGCGCACCGGGCAGTCGGACGAGGCCGTCCCGCCGCGGCCGTCCGAGACGCGGACGGTGACGTTGGCGGACGCGGGCGGCGTCATGCCGGTGCTGTCGAAGGTGGCGGTGGCGCCGGTGCCGGTCACGCGGCCGGCGGAGGCGCTCCACTCGTAGGTGAGGGGATCGCCGTCGGGATCGGAGCCCGTCGCGCGGACGCGGACGCTCTCACCCGGCAGGATCGTGGTGCGCTCGATCTCGCAGCTCACCGTCGGCGGACGGTTGGCCGGCGGCGGCGGCGGCGGCGGCGGCGGAACCGCGATCTCGCGGCAGCCCCAGCCGGGGTGATAGCCGATGGAAATGTGACGGCCCGTCCAGCTCTTGCTGCCGGAGTTCAGCCCGCGGTCGTCGAAGTTGAGGTTCCAGGAGATGGCGGGACGGATGAAGAAGCCCTTGATCCAGATGACCGGGCCGATCACGAGGTCGAGCGGGTTGGTCTGGGGACCGATCCCGAAGGTGTTGCTGCGCGGGTTGCTGTTGGGGTCGAAGTTGTTGTTCGAGCCCGTGCCCGTGCGGAGGATCGTGCTGTCGTCTCCGCCGGAGTAGCTCGTGCCCATCAGCTCGGCCTGGAGCTGCACCCAGGAGCAAGCGGGCACGTTGAGGCCGACCGCCCACTTGAAGGCGTTGGCCAGGTCGACCTGGACCGGATCGTCCGGATCGCCGTTGACCTGGAAGCCGATCGAACCGTGGATGTCGAGCTTGCCGCCGATACCCTTGGACGCCACGAGGTCGGCGCCCCAGGAGGTCTTGCCCGTGCCCAGTCCGAGGTCCTTGTCGGCGGTCGGGATCTTGACGAAGCCACGGATGGCGAGGCCGAGCGGATCGCCGTGCTGATAGTCGTCGAGGAACTTGAACTTCAGGCCCAGCTTCAGGTCGCCGACTCCGGTCTCCCAGGGCGTGCTCACGAACGGGTAGTCGTTCACGCGGCCGGGCTGGAACAGGGCGTCGGCGTCGATCCGGTTCTGCAGACCGAAGTTGCCGTAGATCTCGAACTTGTCGGTGAGGCCGTAGCCGAGGGACACGCCGTGGATCGAGATGTCCTCATCCTTGGGATCACGATCCAGGTTGTCGCGGAAGAGCTGGAAGGAGAACTTTCCCTTGGGCAGCGTGTAGGCCGTGGGCATGTGGAAGAGCCCGGTGGTTCCGTCGTAGGCCGGGGTCGCGGGATGTGCTTCCCACTCGCGACCGTCGACCGTGATCACCCACGTCTTGACGTTCGCCCTTTCCACCGTCATGTGATGGCCGGAGTCGCTCGTGGTCGTGGTGGTGGTGGTCTGGGTGGTGGTCACCGTGGTGTCGCCGCTCGTCCCCCGGTTCTTGTCCTCCCCGGCCGGCGGAACTCCCTGTGCCCAGGAGGTGCCCGCAAGGGCGAGTAGCCCCCCGAGCATCCAGGTTGTCAATGGTCGTCTCATCGAACGTCCTCCTTTTTCGCTGGCCTTTTCTTACTATACTCTGAAGTGTAGCAGCGTCATGGCTGCACGATCACGTTGTTCTCGACGGCTGCGCTCGCGGCGTCGCGAGCCACGACCCCCGCTAGATCTTTCTCCGCTCCTGTCCTCACGCGGCCGGTGAGGACCAGCCGTCCGGCCACCATCTGCGCCTTCAAGACGAAGCCGGCCAGATTGGGATTGGTGGCCAGGGCGGTCTGGGCGGCGTGCGCGGGGTCGGCGGAGGCTCCGGCCCGGGCGGACGCGCTGGCGGGCGAGGCGGACGGCGGGGCGGAGCCCGCGCCGGCGCCCCCGGCCACGGCCAGGGCGTCCTTCACCGCCGATACCTGCGGCGTCTGCTGCGCGATCTGGAGAGCGGTCTGGCGCTGGGCCTCCGACGCCACCGTGCCGCCGAGCGTGACCTCGCGCCGGAAGGCGGAGACCTTGACGTCGGCGCCCTTCATGTCCTTGCTGAGGGAGAAGGCCAGCTTGACCTTGGCCTCCAGCGCGTGGTCGTCGAAGTTCTCGCCGAAGGAGCGTCCCTCCCCGGCGGAGGCGGCCAGGGCTGGATCGACGCGAAGCTGGTTGTCCACCCGCGCCACGTCCGGCACGCCGGCGGCCACGCGTCCGGCGTCGGCGCGGATCTCTTCGCTCGGCACGCTGCCGCTCAGGACGACCGAACCGTCGTCGTGCGCGTCGACCTCGATGGGCTGTGAATTCAAGTTGCGGTTCAGCTCCAGGGCGGCTTTGACGCCTCCCTTCGTCTTGGTCGCGCGCAGCTTCTCGCCGACCGTCTCTCCCACCTCGCCGAGCTTGGTTCCCACCTCACCGAGCTTCTCGGTGCGGAGGTGGGGCAACCGGCCCGGCTGGTACTTCCAGTAGTAGAGGAGTCCAAGCACCAGTGCCCCGACGACCAGGAGGGCAAGCACGCGTCTCAAAGGTGGAAGGCCTCCTTGAACAGTTACTTCTATAGGCTCGACCTAACCGCGTCCGCGATGCAAGAACCGTGCGCATGATTTCCGTGACCGTCAGGCCGAATTT
>Ga0207648_10001488_pt1 | contig 25803 bp, 16 predicted proteins | sample KBSMisM32_FD_184310 | JGI IMG/M metagenome (GOLD analysis project Ga0207648, IMG submission 184310) | Miscanthus rhizosphere microbial communities from Kellogg Biological Station, Michigan, USA - KBS Miscanthus M3-2 (SPAdes) (version 2) | ecosystem: Host-associated > Plants > Roots >... | reverse complement strand
GGGCGTCGGTTCCTGAGTCGGCTCTGGTGTCGCCGTCGGATCAGCGGCCGGGGCAGCAGCAGCCGGGTCGCTGGACCCGGTCGGATCGGCCGCGATGGTCGCCGCCGGGATCACGACCGCACCGATCAGGATCACGACCTGCAGTAGGACGACGAATCGGGAGGCGAAGCGACCCGCCCGAGTCCGCCGGAGATCCGTGAACGAGATCGACGGCGCGGCGGCCGCCTCTTCCAACTTCCGGTGCAGATACCCCGGCTGGACCAGCCGCCTCGATCGACGCTCGCGCTCGGCCATGATTCGTCCTCCCACCCCTGAAGCGAACCTGCGCTAGGAATCTCCCCAGAAACACGAACGCCACCGAGCACACAGCTCAGTGGCGAGATAGGTGTCATGGGCGTACGGGGTCAGCCCCACTCGACCCGGTCCCGATGGACCCGGCCGCTGCACGGCCCCCAACCGGCGCAGCAAGGCGTCCTCCCCGCGATATCCGGGCTCTGGACCGATGCCATCCGGCCGTGACTGGGTTGGCCGCGAAGGGCTGACATCGACGGACAAAGCCCTCCGACTCGGGCGCGCCCCCCGGCGCTGCGACTGAGTCGGACCGGTGGTGTACCAGCGCACCACCCTTCACGTCAAGACCGCAGCACACCCCACCGCACCGCACACGCACGCGGTGTCGCGCGATTTACAACTTCTGAACCAGCGTTTTCGCCTTCGGGCCCCATCCGGTATCGTCCGGCAGGCCCCGGGGGACGGTCGATCGGCTGGACCGGGGCGAACGATGACGAAGCGGAGTGAGCGTGGCGTCGAGCGCGGACGAGCTCAGGGGGAAGACTACGACCTACGACCCAGCCGGGATCGACGACGCCAGCCTCGACGACACGGCCACCGAAGCGTCTGACGTCGGAAAAGACGCTAACCGCGCACAGATCCGCGGGTCGAGCTTGCTCCTGGTCGGTCGCGTCATCGGCCTCGGTCTCGATTTCGCGACCCAGGTCCTGATCGTCCGTTACCTCTCGAAGACCGAATACGGCGCGTTCGCAGTCGCTCTGTCCGTGGTGGCGATCGGCACGACGATCTGTCTGCTCGGACTCGAACGGACGGTCGGCCGGTTCGCTCCCATCTATCACGAGAAGGGCGATTACGGGCGGATGTGGGGGACCCTCGGCGTCGTCATCGGGACGGTCGTCGGGATGGGCTTTGCGGTCGTCCTCGGCGCGTACGCGTTCCAGGGCTTGCTCGGCGGATTCGTCGATAACGGCCTGGCGCTCTCGATCCTCCTCCTGATGATCGTGCTGGCGCCGATCCAGGCACTGGACAGCCTGCTCATCTCGCTCTTCGCGACCTTCGGCTCGGCGCGCTCGATCTTCTTCCGCCGGTACGTCGTCGCCCCGGTGCTCCAGCTCGGCATCGTCGCCGCCTTGATCGCGAGAGACAGCAGCGTCCAGACCCTGGCGCTCGGCTACGTGGTCGCGGCGGCGCTGGGTCTGGTCGTGTACTCATTCGTGCTGCTGCGCATGCTGCACATGCAGGGTTTGATCAAGGAGCTGCGACGCGAGACGTTGCGCTTCCCGACCCGCGAGATCTTCACGTTCAGTGTTCCCTTGCTCACGTCGGACCTCGCGATGGTCCTGCGCGGATCGCTGACCGTCGTGCTCATCCAGATCCTGAGCACGACCACCGCGGTGGCCGAGTTCCGGGCCGTCCTGCCGGTGGCCATCCAGAACCTGTTCGTGGCGACGAGCTTCCGATTCATCTTCACGCCGGGCGCCGCCCGCCACTACGCGCGCGGCGATCGCGTCGCGCTGAACGACCTCTATTGGCAGACGGCGGCGTGGATCGCGATCCTTGCCTTCCCGCTCTTCGCCCTCTGCATCGGGTTCCCTGAACCGCTCTCGGTCCTGCTGTTCGGGGAGGAGTATCGGTCGTCGGGGTTGATCCTCGGGATCCTCTGTCTGGGCTACTACGTGAACGGCTCGATGGGCTTCAACTCGTTGACGCTGCGCGTGTTCAATCGCGTCAGGTTCCTGGCCCTAACGGACCTCTCGACCGCCGCGTTAAACCTCGTCCTGGCGGTCGTCCTGATCCAGCGATTCGGGGCGATCGGCGCGGCTGTGGCGACATCGGGAACGTTCATCCTCCAGAACTTCATCTACCAATACGGGCTCAAGACCCAGACGTGGGTCCACGGTCTGGACCGCCGGTACGTGCGGCCGTATGCATCGATCATCATCGGCGCGATCGTGATCGTCGCCATCTCGCAGATCTTCAGGCCGTCGTTCCTCATCGGCATCGTCGTGGTCGGTGGCGTCTCACTGCTGGTCTTCGCGATCAACCGCCACTCGCTCCAGATCGTGGACACGTACCCCGAGCTCGGCCGGTTCCGGGTGATCCGCCGGATCTTCGGTGACCCTCGACGCGATGACGACTGAGCACCCGCAGCGGCGCTCCCGCGTCCCACCGCCGTTTCCCGCTCTGGCCTACCTCTATCGTCCGGCCGACCCCACCGTCCGAACGACGATCGTCGAGGCAGACGATCGCTGGGCGATCCCCGAAGGGCAGAGCCGTGAGGTCGACGCGCTGCTCTGGGGCAGGCTCCCACTGAACCGCCGGCCGTCGGCGAGATCGATCGAATATGCCTCCCGACGAGAGCTGGCGATCCAACGGCTTCGCGCGCGACCACCGGCTGGCTTCCGGCTCGAGGCGCTCCATCGGCTGCCACCGGTCCGCCGACCGGGCGCGATCCGGCGGCGGGTCCGGACCGTCAGCCTCGGCGGTGTCCTCGCCGAGCTGGCCCGCCCGGAAGCCGCGGACGATCAGCCACGGATCATCGATGCGGTCGTCAAAGCCGCCGGGTCCGATGTCCTCCATCCCCATGTGCGCCCGAGTGGGGACGGCTCGGCGCTCGCCCGACTCACGCTGGCCGACGGAACGCGCGCCGAACTGCGCGTAGCGAAGAACGACCTCCCGAAGGACCCCGCACGTGGGCACGCGGCGCTCGTGGCACTCGCCGAGGGTGGTGTCGAGCGCGTGCCACGTCCCATCGGCCTTGGCACGACAGCGGAAGCCAGATGGTCGACCGAATCCGTCGCTCCCGGCCGGCACGTCCTCACGCTCGACCAGGTCCTGCTCGGAGACGTCATCGCGTTCCTCGCCACGATGCCCACAGCCAAGGCCCACTGCACGGCGATCGAGGATCACCTCACAGAAGTCATCGACTTCTTCCCCGAACATGGAGCTGCCCTGCACGACGTGATCGCGGCAAGCCGCCGCTGGTGCGCAGGCCTTCGGCCGGTCCTCATCCACGGTGACCTGTGGTTGAACAACATCTTCACGATGGATGGCCGGCTGTCGGCCGTGTTCGATTGGGACACCTGGCACCCGGCGGGGCTGCCCGGGACCGACCTCCTCACGCTGCTCGCCGCCCACGCTCGGACCCAGGGCCACGGGGATTTCGGACACCTGTTGGCAGGCGACTACTGGCGACGGGCCGAGGTCACCACAGCCTTCGACGCGTATTTCCGTGCCCGTGGCGAGCCACCGCCCGATGCGGCTGGCCAGGCGGCGATCGCGACGGGCTGGTGGGCCAGTCGGATGGCGGGCGCCCTCCACCGGGGTCTGCGGTTCATCGACGACCCCGCTTGGGTGCGGCGCAACTTGGACGACGCGTTGCCGCGCTTCGAGCGCCTGGCCAAGGAGCTCGGGTAGCCGAGGGCGGTTCTCGCCGAGCGTAGATTCATCCTAAAATCTAGGTAAATCTAGGCGAATCGTGGTCATCTGCACCCACGCGAATGGTGCAGATTGACTATTGAGGGTGGTCAGGGCCAGGACCACGATGCGGCCGAGGGGACCCGGCATCGAACCGCGGGGGCGGGTCGATCCCGGGTGTCGGCGACTGGAGGTGGTCGCCGGAGGCCGCTGAAGCGGCACTCATCGCTCGCCCGGCGGGGCGCCGGGGCCGAGGAGGGACGGTTCCGTCATGCGTGTCATCGTGTCCTGGAGCCTTCGATACCGGCTGATCGTGCTCGGCATCGCGGCTGTGCTCATGCTCGCCGGCTACACGCTGCTTTCGCGCGCGTCCTTCGACACGCTGCCCGAGTTCGGACCGCCTCGCGTCGAGGTCCAGACCGAGGCACTCGGCCTTTCCGCCCAGGAAGTCGAGCAGCTGATCACGGTCCCGCTCGAGGCCGACCTCCTGCAGGGCGTCGCGTTCCTCGACACGATCACCTCGCAGTCGGTGCCGGGCCTGTCGTCGATCGTCATGTACTTCGATCCCGGCACGGACGTGCTCCGAGCCCGGCAGATGGTCGCCGAGCGGCTGACCCAGGCACACGCCCTTCCGAACGTCTCGAAGTCTCCGGCGATGCTCCAGCCACTCTCGTCGGCGAACCGGGTCATGGTCGTCGGGATGTCGTCGAGCGACGTGTCGCTGATCGACATGTCGGTCCTCGCGCACTGGACCATCCGGCCAAGGCTCCTCAGCGTGCCGGGCGTGGCGAACGTCGCTGTCTGGGGACAGCGGGAGCGGCAGCTCCAGGTCCAGGTCGATCCCGAGCGGATGCGCCAGAACGACGTGAAGCTCGACGATGTCATCGAGACCGCCGGCAACGCGTTGTGGGTCTCGCCGTTGACGTTCCTGGATGCGTCGACGCCGGGGACCGGCGGGTTCATCGACACGACCAACCAGCGTCTCGGGATCCAGCACATCTTCCCGATCCATTCCCCGGCCGACCTCGCCAAGGTCGCGATCCAGGGAGCACAGTCGCCCACCGGCCAGCAATTGACCCTCGGTGACGTCGCGACGGTCGTCCAGGATCACCAGCCGCTGATCGGCGATGCCGTTGTCGAGGACGCGCCAGGTCTCGTCCTCGTCGTCGAGAAGTTCCCAGGCGCCGATTCGGTCCAGGTCAGCAAGGACGTGCAGGAAGCGCTCGATGCGATGCAGCCCGGCCTGACCGGGATCAAGGTCGACAGCGCGCTGTTCCGCCCGGCCGACTACGTCCAGACATCCATGATGGACGTGGCACTCGCCCTGCTCATCGCGCTCGCGTTGGTCGTGCTGACGATCGGCGTCCTGCTCGGTGACGTCCGGGCCGCGCTCATCGCGCTCGTCACCATCCCCCTGTCGCTCGCCGCGGGTGGCATCGTCCTGCTGGTCGCCGGGGCGACGATCAATGCCGTCGTCGTGGCGGGTCTCGTCCTCGCCATCGGCATCCTCGTCGATGACGCTGTGGTCGCCTATTCGGCGATCGAAGCGCGGGCGCGGGAGCAGACCGCCGAGGAGCGGAAGGCAGGCCTGGCCGCGATCATCCTCGACGCGACGGTCGCAACGCGCGGCCCGCTGACCGTCGCGACGCTCGTCGTCGCCTGCGCCATCGTCCCGATCCTGCTGGCTGGCGGCATCGTCGGGGCCTTCGCGCCGTCGATGATCGTCGCGTTCATCGCGTCGGTGCTCGTCTCGATGCTCGTTGCGCTCAGCGTTGCGCCGGCGCTCTGCATGCTGCTACGGACCGACCCAGAACGGCTCGGCCGTGGCTCGGACCGTGCCCGTCGTTTCCGCGCGAGCTACTCGCGGGTGCTATCGCGCGTCGTCGACCGCACGCGACCGGTCGTCGCACTCGTGGCCGTCGCCTCGGTCGCTGCCATCGTCCTGTTCGGGACCACGATCCTTCCCAAGGCCGCCGGCTCGCCTCTTCCGGCGTTCCGCGACCCTGACGTCCTCGTCCACTTCGACGCGGCGCCCGGGACATCCGCCCAGGAGATGGACCGGATCGTCGGCAAGGTCACGCACGAACTTCGTTCGGTGCCGGGCGTCGAGGATGTGGCGGGCCACGTCGGACGGGCCGTGCTCTCCGATCAGGTCGTCGATGTCGACTCCGGCGAGCTGTGGCTGAGCCTCGACCCGAACGGCGACTACGACAAGCAGATCAACGCCGTCCGCGCCGTGGTCGCCGGCTATCCCGGCATCCACAGCGAGATCCGGACCTTCGCCTCGGAGCGGGTCGCCGCCCTCCTCCCCCAGCCGACCTCAGACCTCGTGGTCCGCGTCTACGGCCAGGACCTCGACACGCTCCAGGAGCGCGCCGGCGCCGTCCGGGAGGCCGTCGCAGTCGTCCCGAACGTCGCGAGCGCTGACGTCGTGGGTGTCACCCAGGAACCGACCGTCAAGATCCAGGTCGACCTGGCAGCCGCGGATCGCTTCGGCCTGAAGCCGGGCGAGGTCCGGCGGATGGCCACGAGCCTCCTGTCCGGCATCGTCGTCGGCAGCCTGTTCGAGGACGAGAAGGTCTTCGAGGTCGTCGTATGGACCCCGCCCGAGCTGCGCAAGGACATCGCAGCGATCCAGAAGCTGCCGATCGACCTTCCGACGGGTGGTCACATCCCCCTCGGACAGGTCGCGAAGATCGGCGTAGCGGCCTCGCCGACCGTGGTCCGACGAGAGGGCGTCTTCCGCTACGTCGATGTGGCCGTCGACGTCGCCGGTGGCGACATCGGCAAGACGGCGGACGCCATCCACAGCGCCGTCAAGTCACTGACGATGCCGCTCGAATATCGAGCCGAAGTCCTCGGTGATTACGCCGATCGCGCAGCAGTCCAGACACGCTGGATCGTCGCCGCCATCGCGGCCGCGATCGCGATCTTCCTTCTGCTGCAGGCCGTATTCCAGAGCTGGCGCGCCGCTGCGATGGTGTTCCTGTCGCTCCCCGCTGGCATCCTCGGCGGGGCGCTGGCCGCAGCAGCGACGGGCGGTGTGTCGCTCGGTTCGATCTGTGGCTTCCTGACGGTCCTTGCGATCACGGCGCGCAGCGGCATCCTGCTGATCCGTGACGCCCAACGGCTCGAGCGATCAGGCGACCTCACGGGTCAAGCCGCGATCCTCCATGCGTCCAGCGAGCGGTTGCTCCCGCTGCTGACGACGGTGGTCGCCACCATGGCCGCGTTCGCCCCGTTCCTCGTCCTGGGCGATCGCCCCGGCTACGAGCTCATCCGACCGATGGCGATCGTCCTCGTGGGAGGCTTGATCACCGCCACGGCGCTCGTCCTCTTCGCCGTTCCCACCATGTACCAGCGTGTCGCCTCACGCCCGACGGGCGAGGCCGAGCCGGAGCTCGTCATGGACACGCCGGCCTTCGAACCGACCACGGCCTAGGAGCGGAAAGATGTCCAGAACCGATCGCTGGATCCTCGTCTTCCTCACGACGCTGGCCCTGGCCGTCGGCGCGTGCGCCCAGAGCAGCGAGCCAGAGACGACCTCCGACGAGGGTCCGGCTCACATCGAGGACATCGCCGGCTCGGAGGTGAAGCGGGTCACGCTTACCGACGAAGCCGCCGAACGGATCGGGGTCCAGACCGTGCCTGTCGCGGCGGCCGACGGAGGTCGGGTCAAGGTGCCCAGCGCGACGGTCTTGTTCGACCAGCAAGGCCGGACGTGGGTCTTCACCGAGCCCGAGCACGACGTCTTCGTCCGCGAGCCCGTCACGGTCATCGGCACGAACGGCGAGGACACGATCCTGTCCACGGGTCCGGTCGCCGATACGCCTGTCGTGACCGTCGGTGTGCCGGAGCTGTACGGCACCGAGCTCGGCGTCGGCGACCCGGAGTAAGCGGACAAGTAGGCGGCTGACCATGCTTCGTCGGATCGTCGCGTCCAGCCTTCGCTACCGGTTCATCGTCGTCGCGATCGCGGCGGGGACGATGCTCTTCGGGGTGCAGGAGCTGCGGAACGCGCCCGTCGACGTCTTTCCCGAGTTCGCGCCACCGCGCGTCGAGATCCAGACGGCCGCCCTCGGCCTGTCGGCGAGCGATGTCGAATCCTTCGTCACGGTCCCACTGGAGCAGTCACTCGCCGGCCTGCCGTCGCTCGACATCCTGCGCTCGAATTCCGTCGCGCAACTCTCGCAGATCGAGCTGATCTTCAAGCCCGACGCCGACCTGATGCACGCGCGCCAGCTCGTCCAGGAGCGCATCGAGAGCGTGACCCCGTCACTGCCCACATGGGCCGCCCCGCCGTTCATGATGCCGCCGGTCTCGGCAACGAGCCGCGTCATGAAGATCGGCATGTCGTCGAAGTCCATGTCCGTCATGGACATGTCGCTGATCACCTATTGGACGATCCGCTCCAGGCTGCTCAGCGTCCCGGGCGTCGCGAACATCCCGATCTGGGGCGAGCAGCTCAATCAGCTGCACGTCAAGGTCATCCCCGAGAAGATGGAAGCCGCGGGCATCACCCTCGACCAGGTCATGGAGGGCACCGCCGACTCGCTCGACGCCGGGATCCTCACATTCTCCGAGGCGCACGCCATCGGCACCGGCGGATTCCTCGACACCGCGAACCAGCGCTTCCCGATCGAGCATGTGCCCGCGATCGTCACGCCCGACGAGCTGCAGAAGGTCGTGCTGATCAACGCCAAGGGCGAACAGGTCCACCTGAGCGACATCGCCGAGGTCGTCAAGGACCACCAGCCGCTCTTCGGCGACGCCGTGGTGAACGACGGACCCGGGCTGCTGCTCGTCGTCGAGAAGTTCCCGTGGGCGAACACGCTCGACGTGACGCGTGGCGTCGAACAGGCGATCGAGGAGATGAAGCCGGGCCTTCCGGGCATCGAATTCGACACCACCATCTTCCGCCCGGCGTCGTTCATCGAGACCGCCCTCAGCAACCTGTCATCAGCCCTCGCGCTCGGTTGCCTGCTCGTCGTCGCGGTGCTGCTCGCGTTCCTGTTCGAGTGGCGGACCGCGGTCATCAGCCTCATCGCGATCCCGTTGTCGCTGCTCGCCGCCGGGCTCGTCCTGCACGCGCGCGGCACGACGATCAACACGATGATCCTCGCGGGGCTCGTGATATCCGTCGGGGTGGTGGTCGATGACGCGATCATCGACGTCGAGAACATCGTCCGACGTTTGCGCCAGCATCGGCTCGAGAACAGTCCGAAGTCGACCGCGCATGTCATCCTCGAGTCGTCGCTCGAGGTCCGGAGCGCGATCATCTACGCGACGCTCATCGACGTCGTCGCGATCACGCCGGTCCTGTTCATCCAGGGCGTGTCCGGCGCCTTCTTCACGCCCCTTGTGTTGTCGTACGGCCTTGCGGTGCTTGCCTCGATGGTCGTCGCGCTGACCGTGACCCCGGCATTGGCGCTGATCCTGCTGCGCGGCTCCGCCATCGAGAGCCGTCAGTCGCCGATCGCGGCCCGCCTGCAGCGTGCCTATGCCGGCGTCCTGAGCCGCCTGCTCCGCTTCCGCCGACCCGCCTTCGCGGGTGTGGCAGCCGTGGCGCTGGCCGGCGCAGTGATCGTCCCGCAGCTCGGGGAGTCGCTGTTCCCCGAGTTCAAGGAACGCGACTTCCTGATGCACTTCGTCACGACCCCGGGCACGTCCCTGACCGAGGAAGACAGGATCATCCTGGCCGCCAGCCGCGAGCTGCGCGCCATCCCGGGCGTCCGCAACTTCGGATCCCATATCGGCCAGGCACTCCAGGGCGAGGAGATCGCCGGCGTCGAGTTCGGCGAGAACTGGATCAGCATCGACCCGAAGGCGGACTATGCCAAGACGCTCGAGGAGGTCGAAGCTGTCGCCGACAGCTATCCGGGCATGTTCCACAACGTCGAGACGTACCTCAACGAACGCATCGATGAGGTCCTCACCGGATCAAGCGACCAGATCGCGGTCCGTATCTACGGCTCGGACCTCGCGGAGCTCCGCACCCTCCAGGAACAGGTCGCCTCGAAGCTGACCCACATCGACGGCATCGTCGACGTCCATCCCGAGCTCCAGGCGGACGTGCCGCAGGTCCAGGTCGAGGTCAACCTCGCCGAAGCGCAGGCCGATGGGATCAAGCCGGGCGATGTCCGGCGAGCTGCCGCGACCCTCGTGTCGAGCGAGGAGGTCGGCGACATCTTCAAGTCGGGCAAGGCCTACGACGTCCACGTTTGGACCGGAGAGGGCACCCGCAACAGCGTCGAGTCCATCAAGCACCTGCCCATCGACACGCCCGTCAAGGGACCGGTGCCGCTGAGCTCGATCGCCAGCGTGCAGGTCGTCCCGACGCCGAACCACATCAAGCACGAGAACCTCGCACGCCTGATCACGGTCGGTGCCAACGTCGACGAGCGCGACCTCGGCGCGACGGTCCACGACGTCGAGGAAGCCCTCAAGACGATCGACTTCCCGCAGGGCTATCACCCAGAGCTCCTCGGTGAGTTCGCCGAGCGCCAGTCGGCCCAGAACAACCTGCTGCTGTTCGCGATCGCCGCCGCCATCGGCGTGTTCCTGCTGCTGCAGGCGTCGTTCGCCAACACCCGCCTCGCGCTGATGGCGTTCCTCGCCCTGCCGTCCGCCCTGGTCGGTGGCGTGCTGGCGGCCTACCTGAGCGGCGGCGTCCTGTCGCTCGGCTCGCTCATCGGCTTCTTCACGGTGCTGGGGATCGCGGCCCGGAACGGGATCATGATGATCAACCACTTCCAGCACCTCGAGCGGTTCGAGGGCGAGGAGTTCGGACCGGCGCTCGTGATCCGTGGCGCGCGGGAGCGGCTTTCGCCGATCCTCATGACGGCGCTGGCGACGGGTCTCGCGCTGGTCCCGCTTGTCATCGCCGGCGAGCTGCCGGGCGCCGAGATCGAGCATCCGATGGCGATCGTCATCCTCGGAGGCCTGCTCACCTCGACGCTGCTCAACCTGTTCATCCTGCCGGTGCTGTACCTGCGCTTCGGGCGCGGCGGGCGCACCGCGGAGCAGGCACTCGCGGGGGCGACCGCGTAGGGCGTCGCTCCGCCGGGGACCCGGGCCTGCCGGGTCAGTCGATCACGAGGTCCTTGGGAACGTCGGCGGCGACCGGCGGGTACTCGGGCTTCAGGTCGTCGATGGTGTCGGCGAGGATCGTCGAGACCGCGAGGTCCCGGAACCACTTGTGGTTCGCCGGGATGAGGTACCACGGCGCGATATCGGTCGATGTCTTGTCGAGCATGTCGTCGAACGCCGCTTGGTAGTCGTCCCAGAGCTTCCGCTCGGACAGGTCGCCCATCGAGAACTTCCAGCGCTTCGCTGGATCGTCGTAGCGGGCCTGGAATCGTGCGCGTTGCTCGTCCTTGTCGATGAAGAGGAAGAACTTCACGACCGTCGTCCCCGTCTCGACGAGATGGCGCTCGAAGGCGTTGATCAGGTCGTACCGCTTCGACCAGACCGACTTGGGCACGAGCTGATGGACACGGACGACGAGGACCTCCTCGTAATGGGAGCGGTTGAAGATGCCGATCTCGCCCTTGCGTGGCACGGCCTTGTGGACGCGCCACAGGAAGTCGTGTGCGAGCTCCTCGGCGCTCGGGACCTTGAACGCGGTCACGGGTGAGCCCTGCGGGTTGAAGGCGGTCATCACCTTCTTGATCGTGCCGTCCTTGCCGGCCGCGTCGATGCCTTGCAGGACGACGAGCACCGGGTGCTTCGCCTCAGCCCAGAGCCGGTCCTGCAACTCGGCCAGGCGGTCCAGCTCCTTGGCCGTCTGCTCCATCGCCGCATCCTTGGCCCAGCCGGACGTATCGCCTGGATCGCGGTGGCCGAGTCGGATGTCGGCGCGGGGCTTGACGCGCAGAGCGTCTCGGAAGTCGGTCATCGCCGTATCGTCGCACGGCACGCTCGTCCGAAGGGGCGACCTCCGGGGATGTGCGGGGTACCATCCGAAGACATCCGTGCCTGATGCCATGCGCCGAGGAGCGCTCTCATGACCGTCGCCACTGCAACCAAGCCGCATCCCATCTACCTCGCCGGTCGATGGGTGGATTCGCCCGACGTCCTCGAGGTCAGCAACCCGGCCGACCCGGACAACCCCGCGGGTTCCACGTACCACGCGACGAGCGAGCAGTACGAGGAGGCGGTCACCGCGGCGGTCGATGCGTTCGAGGAGACCCGCAAGCTGCCCGCTTATGAGCGGGGCCGGATCCTGCGCGAGATCTCCGCGGGGATCAAGGCACGTCGCGAGGAGCTCGGGCGGTTGCTGTCGCTCGAGGCTGGCAAGCCGATCCGTGACGCCCTGGTCGAGGTCGACCGCGCCACGCTGACGTTCCGTCTCGGCGCCGAAGAGGCGGAGCGGATCACCGGCGAGCTCATCCCGCTCGACCTGATGCCCGCCTCGAAGGACCGGGTAGGCATCACGCGCCGGTTCCCGATCGGGCCGATCGCCGCTATCTCACCGTTCAACTTCCCGCTCAACCTCGCGGCGCACAAGCTCGCGCCGGCGATCGCGAGCGGCAACCCGATCGTCCTCAAGCCGCCGTCCAAGGATCCGCTCACGATGCTCACCGTCGCCGAGATCGTCGAATCGACCGGGCTTCCGGCCGGTGCGGTCAGCATCCTCCCGATGACCCGCGAGCTCGGCGACCGGATGGTCGAAGACGATCGCTTCAAGCTCCTGACGTTCACGGGGTCGCCGTCCGTCGGCTGGCGGATGAAGGAGCGGGCCGGCAAGAAGAAGGTCGTGCTCGAGCTCGGCGGGAACGCGGGGGTCATCGTCGACAAGACCGCCGATCTCGATTGGGCCGTCAAGCGGACCCTTATCGGTGGGTACGGCTATGCCGGCCAGGTGTGCATCAGCGTGCAGCGGATGTTCGTGCACGAGGCGATCTGGGACACGTTCATGGACAAGTTCCTGGCGGGCGTGAAGAACCTCAAGGTCGGCGATCCGCTCGACACGACGACCGACGTCGGACCGATGGTCGATGAGCACCAGGCGACCCGGACACAGCGCTGGGTCGACGAGGCGGTCGCGCTGGGCGGCAAGGTCCTCGCCGGTGGCAAGGCCGATCGCAACTTCTTCCCGCCGACCGTCCTGACCGACGTGCCGACGACCGCGCAGGTCTGCAGCAACGAGGCGTTCGCGCCGCTCGTCGTCGCGTTCCCGTTCTCGGACCTCGGCGAAGCCATCGCGAACGTGAACGACTCGATGTTCGGGCTCCAGACGGGCGTCTTCACCAACGACCTGATGGGCGCGTGGCAGGCGTTCAACGACCTCGAGGTGGGCGGTGTCATCGTGAACGACATCCCGACCTATCGGATCGACCACATGCCGTATGGCGGCGTGAAGGACTCGGGTCTCGGTCGGGAGGGCCTGCGCTGGGCCATCGAGGACATGACCGAGCTTCGGATCATGGTCCTCGCTCAGCCGGCCTGACGACTACTGACGATCGGCGCCGGCGGGCGAACCCTGCCCGCGATGCAGGCGGTCGCTTAGGAACTCGCCCTGTCGAGACCGTTCCGGATCGCGTAACGGGTCAGCGCGTTCATGCCCTTCACGCCGAGCTTCTCGGAGATGTTCGCGAGATGCCGGCGGACGGTGTGGACGCTGATGTCGAGCGCTTCCGCGATCTGGGCGGGTGATCGGCCAGCCGCCAGCAGGCTCAGCACTTCGCGCTCGCGGACGCTCATCGCGCCGGCCTCGAACCAGCGGATCGAGTCCTCCACGACCGCACCCGTGACGCTGCTGTGGAGGTACCGGTCACCGCGGGCGACTGCGCGGATCGCCTCGATCAGCTCGCGCGACTGCGCGCCCTTGACCAGGTAGCCGGCTGCGCCGGCGGCAAGCGCCTGGCGGACGGTCTCGGGGTCGCTGTGCATCGTCAGGACGATGACGCGAAGGTCTGGTTGCCTCGTCCTGAGCGTGCGAAGAAGCGGGATCGCATCGCCCTCAGGAAACGTCAGGTCGAGGAGCAGGACGTCGGGATGCTCCGCGACGACGAGCTCGACCGCGGATGCATGGTCTGCTGCCTCGCCGACGATCTCGAAACCAGGTTCACCCTCGAGGACCAGGCGCAGCCCTTCACGGATCAAGTGGTGGTCATCGACGAGCGCGACCCGGATGACACCGAGGACACCGTGGCGGCCCGGGCGCGCCGAGGGGCTCCCGGCGGATTGCCCCATCAATTGACGGCCGTGGGTGCCGGATCGAGCTGGACGTCGAGTCGGGGGGCCGCCAGTCCGGTCGGCACGATCAAGGCCACGCGAGTGCCCGCGCCGCGTCGCGACCGGACATCGAGCTCGAGACCATGGATCGTGGCTCGCTCGTTCATCCCGTCGAGGCCGAGTCCGTGCCCACGCGCGGGCTGGTCGAACCCGACCCCGTCGTCGCCGACCAGCAGCCTGATGGTCTCGTCGACCAGGTGGGCGGTGATCCAGATGTGTCGCGCGCGGCTGTGGCGCGCCGCATTCCCGACGGCCTCCTGGACGATCCGGTAGATATCGATCTCGAGCTCGGGCTCGAGCAGTCCCGGCGGAAGCGTCGCCGGATCGAAGCGCAGTTCCACGGGGACACCGGCAGAACGGGCGAGGTTCGCGATGGCAGCGCCAAGACCCAACTCGTGGACGCGGGTCGGCCGCAGCTTCGCGGCGACCTGGCGCGTCTCCGCGAGGGCCGACGAAGCCATCTCTCTCGCGCGGAGGACCGCGCTGCGTCCCGTCCCCGACGCGTCGGGACCGGATGCTGCCAGCTCGGAGTCGACGGCGTCCAGCGTGAGGATCACCGCGGTGAGCGTCTGGCCGACGCCGTCGTGCAGCTCGCGCGCCAGGCTCGCCCGCTCTTCCTCGTGCGCCGTGACGAGCCGCTCGCTGGCCTTGCGGTAGAGCGTCGCGTAATGCCGTGCGGAGGTCGAAACCCGGTCAGCGAGGATCGCGACGATCAGCGCGATGGCGACCATCAGTGGCCATTCGGTGAAGTCGAGCTCCTCCTGGGTCGCGGGCACACCGACCATGTCCGAGAGGGCGATGTAGCCGACCATCACGGCGCACGCGACGGCGATCCGCCACAGCGCCGCAGACAGCCCGTAGACGAACGCGCCGATGGCGACGACGAGCCACAGCCCCTGGAGCAGGATCTCGGGATCGGCCAGGCGGAGGAACAGGGCGACCGCGAACCCCGCGCAGGCGAGATCGACCAGGCGCCGGAGCAGGACCGGGTCCAGGTTCGCGAGACGCGCCAAGCGATGGTCCCAGACGGAACCCGCGATGGTCATCCCTCAACCCCCCAATTGGTTGAAGTTGAGTATAGGCAGGGGGTGTTGAGGGTAACCATCATTCCCCACCCGGTCACCCGGGAACCTAGGGGTTGGTGGTGACCCGACGCACCACGCGGCGCCGCAGAGGGGCGGCGTCTCCAGCATCGGCACCCGGAGGGTGGGGGTTGTTGCCATGATGCGTGCCCTGGTCAGCACGGCTGTCCGCTTCCGTCTCATCGTGCTCGGGATCGCCGGTGTGCTCCTGCTGATCGGTGCGACCCAACTGCAGTCTGCCCGGGTTGATGCCCTGCCCGAGTTCGCCCCGACGACCGTCGAGGTGCAGACCGAGGCGCTCGGCCTCTCGGCCGAGGAGGTCGAGGAGCTCGTCACGGTGCCGCTCGAAGCGGATCTCCTGCACGGGGTCGCGTTCCTCGACAAGATCGAGTCGAAGTCCCTGACCGGCCTGTCCTCGATCGTCATGACCTTCGAGCCCGGCACCGACATGCTCAAGGCGCGCCAAGTCGTCGCCGAGCGGCTGACCCAGTCGCACGCGCTCCCGAACGTGGCCAAGGCGCCGGTCATGCTCCAGCCGCTCTCGTCACTGAACCGATTCATGATCGTCGGGCTCAGCTCCCCCGAGAAGTCGCTCATCGAGATGTCGGTCCTCGCGCGCTGGACGATCCAGCCGCGGCTGATGGGCGTCCCGGGCGTCGCCAACGTCGCGATCTTCGGCCAGCGCGAGCGGCAGCTCCAGGTCCTGGTCGATCCGGCCCAGCTCCGTCAGCGCGGCGTCAGCCTCGACCACGTCGTCGAGACCGCCGGCAACGCGCTGTGGTTCTCGCCGCTGACGTTCCTCGAGGCATCGACCCCGGGCACCGGCGGGTTCATCGACACGCCCCAGCAGCGTCTGGGCATCCAGCACATCCTGCCGATCCGCTCGGCCGAGGACCTCTCGAAGGTCGCTATCGACCGCGGCGCCGAGGCCCCGCCGCTGACGCTTGGTGAGGTCGCGACCGTGGTCGAGGACCACCAGCCGCTCATCGGCGACGGGATCGTCGGGACGGGCAACGGGCTGATCCTCGTCATCGAGAAGTTCCCCAACGTCAACACGCTCGATGTCACCCGGAACGTCGAGTCGGCTCTCGCCGCGATGCAGCCCGGTCTGCCGGGTATCGCGGTCGACACCACGGTCTTCCGTCAGGCGTCGTTCCTCGACGCGTCGATCGCCAACGTGTCGCTGGCGGTGCTGATCGGCTTCCTGCTGATCGCCCTCATCCTCGGGGCGCTGCTCTTCGATTGGCGCGCGGCGCTCATCAGCCTCGTCACGATCCCGCTCGCGGTCATCGCCGCGGCCGTCGTGCTGCACCTCGCGGGGATGTCCCTCAACGCGATCAGTGCGGTGGGGATCATGATCGCGGTCGGGGTGATCGTCGACGACGTCGTCGGCCTGGTCGACGGTGTGCTCCAGCGAACGCGAACACCGCGTGCGGGTGACGAAGAGCACTCACCAGCAGATCTTGTGACCGAGGCCGTGGTCGAGAGTCGACGGCCGGTCGTCTACGCGACGTTCATCATCCTCGCCGCGCTCATCCCACTCCTGTTCATCACCGGCGCGCTTGGCGCGTTCCTCCCGTCGCTCGTTGCGGCGTACGCCGTCGCGGTCATCGCCTCCCTGATCGTGTCGGTCACCGTCGGGCCCGCCCTGGCCGTGCTGGTCCTCAGGACCGCACCCGGCGAGCGACGGGAGTCACCTCTCCTCCGGCGCATCCGTCGTGGCTATGTCTCGGCCATGGGCTGGTTCGTCGGCAAGATCCGCCCGGCCGTGGTCATGCTCGCGACGGTGCTCGTCGGAGCCGCCATCGTCCTCGGGCTGGCCATCACGCCCGCAGGGCCGGACGGCCCACTGCCGGCGTTCCGCCAGCGCGACGTCCTGATCCATTGGGATGGGGCACCGGGCGTCGGCCACCCGGAGATGAACCGGATCGTCGCTCGCGCAGCCGCCGAGCTGCGCACGGTCCCCGGTGTTCGCAACGTCGGCGCGCACGTCGGCCGCGCGATCATGTCGGACGAGCGCGCGAGCGTGAACACCGGCGAGATCTGGGTCAGCATGGATCCGGCTGCCGACTACGACGCGACGCTGGACAGCATCCAGGCGACCGTCGACGGCTACCCGGGCCTCGCCCGCTCCGTCACGACCTATCCGACCGACCGGGTCACCGAGGTCTTCGGCCAGGGTGAGCCCGATGTCGCGGTGCGCATCTACGGCCAGGATCTCGCGATCCTCGCGGCCAAGGCCGGCGAGGTCCGTTCGGCCATGGCCGACGTGCGCGGCATCCACGACGCGACCGTCGCGACGCCCGTGACCGAGCCGACGGTCCAGATCCAGGTCGACCTCGACAAGGCCGCCGCCGTCAATCTCAAGGCCGGCGACATCCGCCGGGCGGCGACCTCGCTCCTGTCGGGCATCCAGGTCGGCAACCTGTTCGAAGAGCAGAAGGTCTTCGAGGTCGTGGTCTGGGGCACGCCCGAGCATCGCGAGAGCCTCAGCAGCATCCAGGACTTGCTCATCGAGACGCCGTCGGCTGGCCTCGTCCGGCTCGGCGACGTTGCCGACGTCAGCGTCGCGCCCATCCCGAGCGTGGTCGCCCGGGAAGGCGTCATGCGCTACCTCGACGTGACCGCCGGCATCGATGGTCGCGACGCCGGCGCGGTCGTCAACGACGTGAAGGCGGCCGTGGCCGCGCTGCCATTCGACATCGAGTACCACGCCGAGATCGCGAGCGCGGCCATCGAGGGGCAGGACGCCCAGCTTCGGTCCCTGACCGTCACGGCTGGCGTCGTGATCCTCATCCTGCTCATCCTGCAAGCGGCGTTCGGGGCCTGGCGGCTCGCGCTGTACGTCCTGCTGGCGATGCCGGCGGCGGCGGCCGGCGGCGTGATCTTCACGCTCGCCACCGGGCACCTCTTCACGCTGGGTGCGCTCGCCGGCTTCCTGCTTGTGATCGCCATCACGATCCGCCATTCGATCGCCCTCATCGACCGCTTCCGGCGGCTCGAGGAAGCGGGCTCGACGGGTGTCGAGGTCGCCCTTGCGGGTGTCCAGGAACGCATGGTCCCGATCGTGACGACGGTCCTCGCGACGGCCGTGTTCGCGCTGCCGTTCATCGTCCTCGGCGACGTGGCCGGCCTCGAGATCATGCGGCCGATGGCGATCTTCGTCGTCGGTGGTCTGATCAGCGCCGCCCTGTTGATCCTCTTCGTCGTCCCGAGCATCTACCTGCTGTCCGGGCCCAGCCCCGAATCCGAGACGGAGTCCCTGCTGAGCGAGCCGCCGGCCTTCGAGCCGACGGTGGCATAGGAGCGATCGAGATGACACGACATCGCTGGTTGATCACCGGTCTCGCAGTCGCGGCGCTCGCCCTCGGCGCGTGCAACAGCCCGACGAGCTCTGCCCCGAAGGTCGAGGCGATCACGATGGAGGAGGACGAGAATTCGGGACTCAAGACCTTGACCCTGTCGGAGAAGGCCGCTCAACGGCTGGGCGTCGAGACCGCCGAGGTCGGCGCGGCGGGCTCTGGGACGTCGGTCCCGTATGCCGCGATCGTCTACGACGCGCAGGGCAAGACATGGACCTACGTCAACGAGCAGCCGCTCGTCTACAAGCGTGCCGAGATCACGGTCGACGACATCAGCGGTGATACCGCGCGCCTGTCAGCCGGACCGCCGGCGGGCACCCAGGTCGTGACGACCGGGGCCGCGGAGCTGTACGGCGCCGAGATCGGCGTCGGCGGCGGTCACTGAGCTCACCCTGAGCCCACGACCCCTAGGGGGATAGCGACAGATGATGCGCCGGATCATCGCCACGAGCCTGCGGTTCCGCTTCATCGTCATCGCGCTCGCCGCGTTCATGCTGATCTTTGGCGCGGCGCAAGTGCGGGCGATGCCGGTCGACGTGTTCCCGGAGTTCGCGCCGCCGAAGGTCGAGATCCAGACGATCTGCATCGGACTGTCGGCCGAGGAGGTCGAACAACTCGTCACGGTCCCGATCGAGCAGTCGCTCGCCGGCATCGAAGGTCTCGAGACGATCCGTTCCAAGTCGGTCATCCAGCTGTCGCAGGTCGTCCTGCTGTTCAAGCCAGGGACGAATGAGCTCAAGGCGCGTCAGCTGGTCGCTGAACGCCTCGCCCAGATCACCCCGTCGCTGCCGACCTGGGCCGCGCCACCGGTGATGCTCCAGCCGCTGTCGGCGACCAGCCGCGTCATGAAGATCGGGCTGAGCTCGGAATCGGTCTCGCAGATCGACATGTCGATGATCTCGTACTGGACGATCCGACCACGGCTCCTGAGCGTGAAGGGCGTCGCCAACGTCGCGATCTGGGGCGAGCAGCTCGACATGCTCACCGTGCAGGCGGTGCCGGCCAAGATGGTCGAGAAGGGCGTCGCGCTGACCTCGGTGATGGACGCCGTGTCGGAGACGCTCGACGACGGCCTCCTCCAGTTCAACCCGGGCAACTTCACCGGCACAGGCGGCTTCGTCGACACGCCGAACCAACGCCTGGTGATCCGGCATATCCCGCCGGTCGTCGGCGTCGAGGACTTGTCGCACGTGACCGTGCCCGGTCGCGACGGCCAGCTCTTCCCGCTGACCGACGTCGTCGAGCTCGTCAATACGCATCAGCCACTCATCGGTGAGGCGGTCATCAACGACGGACCGGGTGTGATGCTGATCGTCGAGAAGTTCCCGTGGGCGAACACGCTCGACGTGACCCGCGGGGTCGAGGACGCGCTCGAGCAACTCAAGCCGGGTCTCGATGGGATCGCCGTCGATCACACGATCTTCCGGCCCGCCAGCTTCATCGAGCTGGCGCTGCACAACCTGTCCAACGCGCTGATCCTCGGCAGCGTCCTGGTCTTCGCGATCCTCCTCCTGTTCCTGTTCGAGTGGCGGACCGCGCTGATCAGCCTCGTCGCGATCCCGCTGTCGCTGATGGCGGCAGCGATGGTCCTATGGGTCCGCGACGTGACGATCAACACGATGGTGCTGGCGGGCTTCGTGATCTCGGTCGGGGTGGTCGTCGACGACGCGATCATCGATGTCGAGAACATCACCAGACGTCTGCGCCAGGCACGCCTAGAGGGCAGTCCGCGATCGACGGCATCGATCGTCCTCGACTCGTCACTCGAGGTCCGGAGCGCGATCGTCTACGCGACCCTCATCGATGTCATCGCCGTCTCGCCGGTGTTCTTCATCAGCGGGTTGTCGGGCGCCTTCTTCCAGCCGCTGGTGATCTCGTATGGCCTGGCGGTCCTGGCCTCACTCCTGGTCGCTCTGACGGTGACCCCGGCCCTTGCCTACATCCTGTTGCGCAACGCCCCCATCGAGCGTCAGCGCTCACCGATCACCCGCCGCCTCCAGGACGGTTACTCGCGCCTCATCGCCCGTCTGCTCCGGACCACGCGCCCCGCGTTCCTGACCGTCGGCATGGTCAGCATGATCGGCATCGCGCTCTGGCCGCAGCTCGGCCAATCGCTGCTCCCTGATTTCAAGGAGCGCGACTTCCTGATGCACTGGGTGACCGCGCCCGGAACGTCGATCCAGGAAGAGACACGCATCAGCGTCGCCGCCTGCAAGGAACTGCGCGAGATCCCCGGCGTCCGCAACTGCGGCTCGCACATCGGGCAGGCGTTCGTGGCGGATGAGCCGTACGGCGTCGAATTCGGCGAGAACTGGATCAGCGTCGATCCGTCCGTCGACTACGACAAGACGCATGCCGCGGTCCTCGAGGTCGTCAACGGTTACCCGGGGCTGCGGCGCGACGTCCAGACATACCTCAAGGAACGCATCCGCGAGGTGCTCACGGGCTCCAGCGATGCCATCGTCATCCGCATCTACGGACCGGACCTGGGGGTCCTCAAGGATCTCGCGGACGACGTCGAGGAGAAGCTCGAATCGGTCCCGGGGATCATCGATCTGCACTCCGAGCAGCTGGTCAACATCCCCCAGATCCAGGTCAAGGTCGACCTGGCCAAGGCGCAGCAGTACGGCGTCAAGCCGGGCGACGTGCGGCGGATCGCTTCGACCTATGTCGCCGGCGAGGAGGTCGGTGACATCTTCAACACCGGCAAGGCCCATGACGTCGTCGTCTGGAGCGTGCCGGACAGCCGCAACAGCATCTCGGACGTCGAGAACCTGCTGATCGATACCGCGACCGGTGGCAAGGTCCCGCTCAAGGCGGTCGCCGCGGTCGCCGTCGCCCCTACGGCCGGACACGTCAACCATGAGCAGACCGCCCGGCGCATCCATGTCGATGCGAACGTGCGCGGGCGCGACCTCGGTGCAGTGATCACCGACGTCAAGGCGGCGCTGGCCACCGTGCAGTTCCCGCAGGAATACCACCCGGAGCTGCTGGGCGAGTTCCAGGAGCGCCAGAAGGCGCAGGACCGCCTGCTCCTCTTCGCGATCGCCGCATCCGTAGGCGTGCTGCTGCTGCTCCAGGCCTCGTTCGGCAGCATGCGCCTGGCGATCCTCTCGTTCCTGACCCTGCCGTCGGCGCTCGTGGGCGGCATCCTCGCGGCGTGGCTCGGGTCCGGTGTGATCTCGCTCGGTGCGCTCGTCGGGTTCTTCACCGTCCTCGGGATCGCGGCCCGGAACGGGATCATGATGATCAACCACTTCCAGCATCTGGAGCGGCACGAAGGCGAGGAATTCGGCCCCGCCCTCGTCATCCGCGGTTCGAGGGAGCGGCTGGCACCGATCCTGATGACGGCGCTCGCGACCGGCCTGGCGCTGATCCCGCTGGCGATCGCCGGCGACCTGCCGGGCCACGAGATCGAGCACCCGATGGCGATCGTGATCCTGGGCGGGTTGGTCACCTCCACCCTGCTCAACCTGTTCGTGGTCCCGGCGCTGTATCTGCGGTTCGCCAAGCCCAAGCAGGCCCCCCGGCCGGCAGAGGCGTCGGCCTAACGGTCGACGCCCGCGTCAAGAAGCTCGGCGAAATCCGTCAGCCACAGCGCCGGGGCATCACCGTGCCCCTCCATCTCGGACGGGTCGAGCCCGTCGAGTGCGCGCGCCCAGGCGGCCGCTTTGCCGATATGCCCGAGCTGGATGGCGAGCGTGAGGGCCTCGCGTAGGGCAGCACGCGGCAGGACGTCCGTCCAGGCCGCGAGGTAGGCGTCCCTTACGCGATCGAGGCGCGGGTGGTCCGGCGCCGTGCCGAGCCGATGGGCGATGGAATCCAGCGTCGCGAGCATCGAGCCGAACGGGTGCGCGACGACCGCGTCGCCCCAGTCGAAGAAGCGGATCCCCGCGGGTCCGGAGAAGACGTTCCCACCGTGCAGGTCGTCGTGCTGGATGGTCGCCGCGATCCCGAACCCTGCGAGCTCGTCTGCCGCCGTGGCGACCTGATCGCCGGCCGCAGGCAGTCGTTCGCGAGCCCGATCGGTCGCGGCGCGATCGTCTGGTCCGACCAGCGACCACCAGCGATCCTCGCCGACGAGCGCCTCGAGGGTGGAGCGAAGCGCCGCGGGGCGACCGTCCGGGACGCCTAGCCGCAACATCTCCTCGTTCCGTGCCTCGACACCTCTCTGGAGCTGGGCGTAGGTCGCGAGGATCCCCTCCCAGGCCGCGAGGTCATGATCCCCGGTGCCGTCGGGCCGTGTCTCGCGAAGGGTCGGTCCGCCATCCTCGAGGAGCATCCAGCTGTGCACTTCCTCCACCGCGAGGGGGGCGATCACCGCTTCCACGCCCCACCCGCCCATCGCGGGCAACAGCCGTGCCTCGTGCGACGTCGAGGGTCGCATCGCCTTGGCCCAGAACGGACCGCGATCCGTCGGGATGCGGACGACGGTCGACCACGGCCGGACGTGGGTCTGTTGCGGCTCGCCCGTCACCTCGAACCCGAGGGTCGCGAGCTCGTCGGTCGCCCAGCCGGTGAAGGCGACGAACCAGGCCGGGTCCTTCCAGGTCGGGCGGGCGACGTCCGTCATCCGCCGAAGAACTCGCGCATCGGTCTGGCCGTACACGACTCGGCGAGGCACGGGAGACCCCAGGCGTCCTCGATCGTCCGGAGGACGCCGTAGTGGTCGACGGGCAGGTCGGATGTGAAGCCGGCCGGGACCTTCGATGACGCGATGACCGTCGCGACGTGCCCGCCGCTCGGGTCGTTCCGGGCATCCTCGTCGAACGTGACGATGAGCAGCCCACCGGATGCGAAGGCCTGGCTATCGAGGATCGTCGGGACGAAACCCGCGAGCCACGCGTCGGCCCGGCTCGCGTCGCAATCGTGCGCTGCGTGGCACTGGTTCGGGATGATCAGCGAGTAATCGACGTCACCCGGCTTGAACGCGGTGAAGTCGACCAGGTTCGCGCAGCGCTTGGGATCGTTCCGGATCCCGTCGAAGCTGATCGCCGGGGCGTGCTTGCGCCGGTAGCTACCGTCGCCGTCGCGACCACCGGACGCGCTCGCACCCGTGAAACACCCGGGCGGTCGGTTCTCGGCGTATTCCTTCCATGTCCGTCCGCTGGCCTCGATCTGATCGACGACGGTCGGCGCGTCGATGTCGTGGACACCGTTATCGTGGACGTCCTGTGTCGAGCCACTGAAGAGCGCGAAGTAGTTCGGCTGCGACGGGCGGGCGACGCCACTCGAGCGCTGCGCGAGTCCAAAACGCTTGATCAGCCCGTTGAAGTAGGGCATGTCCGCTGCCCCGACGACGCGCCCGTAGTCCTGGTTCTCGAGCACGATGATCCAGACGTATGGGAACGCGGGGAAGCCGGCCGACGCAGACGGCGAGGTCGCGGAGGGCGGCAAGGTCGGCGAGGCCGACTCGGACGATGTCCGCGAGGGGCTGGGGGACACCGACACGCTGGGCGCGGACGGCGACGGCGACGACGACGGCGGCGAGCCCTGACCGGCCGCACACCCGAAGACGAGCAGTGCGACGAGCCATGCGACCCCGAGCGGTGCCCTCCGTGGCCCGCGAACCGTCATGTCCCCCCTTCGCCGCTTACCCCTTGCGGCCGCCCCCGAACAGCGTCCCGAATACCCCCCGGATGATGTCCTGCCCGAGCCGAGATGTGACGACCTTGCCGCCGGTGCGGATCGCCGTATCGAGCGTCTTCTGGCGGGCCCGTGCGTCGGCTTCTGCCTGTTTGGCCGCGGCCCGTTGCTGCCGCTCCGCTTCCCGCGCCGCCCGCTTGTTCGCCGCGTCGATCTCGCGTTGCTGACGCGCGAGCTCGCGCTGTTGCTGCGCCGGCGTCATCTGGTTGAGACCACCGGCCGTCGTGGGGTCGAGGCCTTGCCGGGTGGCGGCGTCGACGGCCGCCTGACGCGCGGCCGCGAGCCGGGCCGTGATCCGCTCATACGCGCTGTCGCGGTCGATGGGCATCCCGTATTTCGTGTTCAGCGGGCTCGCCGCCACCATGCCCTGGAACGTCGTCTGATCGATCGGGGCCATCAACGAGTCCGGCGGCAGAAGGCGCGTCGCCGCGAGCGGCGTCGGGATCCCGCGTGGCGACAGCACTGTGACCAGGGCCTCGCCGGTACCGAGTGAGGTGAGCGTCTTCTCGACGTCGTAGAACGTGGTCGTCGGGAACGTCCGGGCCGCCTTGCGCAGCGCGTCGGCGTCCTCCGGCGTAAACGCCCGGAGCGCGTGCTGGATGCGATTCCCGAGCTGCGCCAGCACCGACGAAGGGACGTCGCCCGGGACCTGCGTCACGAAATAGACGCCGACCCCCTTTGACCGGATCAGGCGGGCCGTCCGCTCGATCTGCTCCATCAGCGCGTCGGACGCGTCGTGGAAGAGCAGGTGCGCCTCGTCGAAGAAGAAGCAGAGCTTCGGCTTGGGCAGGTCGCCGACCTCGGGCAGCCCCTCATAGAGCTGCGCCAGCATCCACAGCATGAATGTCGAGAACAGACGAGGCTGATCCATGACATCGGACAGTTCGAGGACCGACAGGATCCCCTGCCCGGACGCGTCGGTGCGCAGCAGGTCGTGAACGTCGAATTCGGGCTCACCGAAGAAGATGTCGGCGCCTTCCTGTTCGAGCACGACGATGCTGCGAAGCAGGACGCCGACCGACGCCGGCGACATCCCGCCGTAGTCGGCAAGGATGGGCTTCCCCTCGTCCGACGAGAGGTACTTCAGCGTCGCGGCCAGGTCCTTGAGGTCGAGCAGCGGCAGGTCGTTGTCGTCGCAGTACTTGAAGACCAGCGCGAGGATGCTCGTCTGCGTCTCGTTGAGGTCCAGGACCTTGCCCAGCAACAGCGGCCCGAACGAATGGACCGTCGCTCTGACCTGCGCGCCGAGCTTGCCGGTCAGCGACAGGAACTCGACCGGATGACCGGCTGCCTCGAACGTCCAACCGAGCGACGCGACCCGCTCCTGCACCTTCGGGTTCGTTCCGTCGCCAGCGGCAGCGAGACCCGTCAGGTCGCCCTTGATATCTGCGACGAAGACCGGTACGCCGGCTTTCGACAGCTGACCCGCGAGCAGCTGTAGCGTCTTGGTCTTACCGGTGCCCGTGGCGCCTGCGACCAGCCCGTGGCGGTTCAGCGTCGACATCGGGACCGCGACGCGGACGTCGTTGAACAGCGCGTCACCGAGCATCGCGCTACCGATGATCAGGGTCGGCTCGTTGAACCCATAGCCGGCCGAGATGGCGTCGCGGAAGGCCTGGTCCATCGGTCCTCCAAGGGGGTGCGCAGGGTCGTCGGAGCGGGACGGCAAGGTTATCATCGGGCCCCGTCGGGCCGGCTGGTCGCTCACGGGGCCTTCACGTCGCGAGGCCGCCAGGAGGATGTCGAGATGCGGATCGAGGACGTCG
>Ga0207648_10001487_pt1 | contig 25804 bp, 27 predicted proteins | sample KBSMisM32_FD_184310 | JGI IMG/M metagenome (GOLD analysis project Ga0207648, IMG submission 184310) | Miscanthus rhizosphere microbial communities from Kellogg Biological Station, Michigan, USA - KBS Miscanthus M3-2 (SPAdes) (version 2) | ecosystem: Host-associated > Plants > Roots >... | reverse complement strand
CATGCCCACAGCCACCATCTGCGACGGGTCGGCGAACGAAGGTCAGAGGTCGAGCGCGCCCGGGTCGGCAGGTACGTCGACGGCGTGCTGCTGGAGGGACGTGAGCGGGACGATCTCGAGGACCGCCTCGTTGGTGGACGCGAGTACGACGGGGGCAGCGACGCCGTCGCGGTGGGCGCGGGCCCAGTTGACGGCGGTGACGCACCAGCGGTCGCCGGGACGCAGTCCGGGGAAGCCGTAGTCCGGGCGGGGCGTCACGAGGTCGTTGCCGATGCTGCGCTGGTGGTCGAGGAACTCGCCTGTCAGCACGGCGCAGATCGTGTGGCTGCCCAGGTCCTCCGGGCCGGTGTTGCAGCAGCCGTCACGGTAGAACCCGGTCATCGGGTCGGTACCACAGGGCTCGAGCTCCCCGCCGAGGACGTTGCGTTCGGTCACGGACCCAGCATGCCGCGTCCGGGCACGCCGGTGGGCACCCGCGCTGGACCACCGATGAGTCGGGCACACTCTGACGGTCAGCCCGGGCAAACCCCCACGAGACGGGAGCACGCGCATGGCCACCGACCTGAGCCTCGAGGTGCCTGGAGCCACGATCGTGTACGACGTGCACGGGAGCCTGCCCGCCGACGACGGGCGACCGCCGCTGTTGATGGTGGGGCAGCCGATGGACGCCGGCGGGTTCGGCACGCTGGCGTCGCACTTCCCCGACCGCACCGTCGTCACCTACGACCCCCGCGGCCTGGGACGGAGCACGCGCAGCGACGGGTCGATCATCAACGACCCCGTCGTCCAGGCCGAGGACCTGCACCGGCTCGTCGACGCGCTCGGCGTCGGTGCGGTCGACCTGTTCGCCAGCAGTGGAGGGGCCGTGACCTCGCTCGCACTGGTCGCCGCGCACCCCGACGACGTGCGCACCCTGGTGGCGCACGAGCCACCACTCTTCACGTTGCTCCCCGACGCCACCGCGGCCGTGGTCGCCGAGCGTGCCGTGCAGGAGGCCTACCACGCCCGCGGCTGGGGCGCGGGGATGGCGCAGTTCATCGCCCTGACCTCGTGGCAGGGCGAGTACGACGACAGGTACGCCGCCCAGCCCGCAGCCGATCCCGCCGCCTTCGGGCTGCCGACAGAGGACGACGGCGGCCGCACCGACCCTCTGCTCTCCGGCGTCTCCAACCCGGTGACGGCCTACCGACCCGACGTCGCCGCCGTGGCCGCGGCGCCGACGCGGGTCGTCGTCGCTGTCGGCGTGGAGTCACGCGAGACCATCACCGGCAGGACCTCGGCCGCCACGGCCGACGCCCTCGGGCTCCCGCTCACGGAGTTCCCCAGCCACCACGGTGGCTTCCTCGGCAACGAGCACGGCCAGGGCGGCGAGCCCGAGGCCTTCGCCGCCCGGCTCCGTGAGGTGCTCGACGCCCCGGCCGGATAGTCCGGTACGAAAAGCACCACCTGGCGGCCGATTCCGGTGCCAGACGTAAGGGACTATCCCGAGAAGGCGTCTAGGCCAGCGCGACCAGGTCTGCGTAGTCGGGGGTCCAGAGGTCCTCGACGCCGTCGGGGAGGATCAGCACCCGGTCGGGCTCGAGGGCGTGTACGGCGCCCTCGTCGTGGGTGACCAGCACGATCGCGCCGGCGTACGTGCGGATCGCGGCCAGCACCTCCTCGCGGGACGCCGGGTCGAGGTTGTTGGTGGGCTCGTCGAGCAGCAGCACGTTGGCCGAGGAGACGACCAGGATCGACAGCGCCAGACGGGTCTTCTCGCCGCCGGACAGCACCCCGGCCGGCTTGTACGCGTCGTCGCCGGAGAACAGGAACGAGCCCAGCACCGAGCGGGCCTCGGTGTCGGTGAGCTGGGGCGCGGCGGAGTGCAGGTTCTCGAGCACGGTGCGCGAGACGTCGAGGGTCTCGTGCTCCTGGGCGTAGTAGCCGATCTTCAGCCCATGGCCCGGCGCCACGGCTCCGGTGTCCGGGGCGTCGACGCCGGCCAGGATCCGCAGGAGCGTGGTCTTGCCGGCGCCGTTGAGGCCGAGGATCACCACTCGGCTGCCCTTGTCGATCGCCAGGTCGACGTCGGTGAACACCTCCAGCGACCCGTACGACTTCGACAGCTCCTGCGCGGTGAGCGGCGTCTTGCCGCACGGCGCCGGCGCGGGGAACTTGATCCGGGCCACCTTGTCCGCCTTGCGCTCGCCCTCGACGCCGGCGAGCAGCTTCTCGGCCCGCTTGAGCATCGACTGGGCCGCCTGCGCCTTGGTGGCCTTGGCGCGCATCTTGTTCGCCTGGTCGGTGAGCGTCTTGGCCTTGTTCTCGGCGTTCATCCGCTCCCGCTTGCGACGCTTCTCGTCGGTCTCCCGTTGCAGGAGGTACGACGACCAGCCGACGTTGTAGACGTCGATCTCGGCCCGGTTGGCGTCGAGGTGGAGCACCTTGTTGACGCACGCCTCGAGCAGCGCGACGTCGTGGCTGATCACGACCAGACCGCCCTTGTGCGTGCGGAGGAACTCGCGCAGCCACACGATCGAGTCGGCGTCGAGGTGGTTGGTGGGCTCGTCGAGGAGCAGCGTCTCCGCACCGGAGAAGAGGATCCGGGCCAGCTCCACCCGTCGCCGCTGGCCACCGGACAGGGTGCTGAGCGGCTGGCCGAGCAGCCGGTCCTCGATGCCGAGGCTGGCCGCGATCCGCGCGGCCTCGGACTCGGCCGCGTAGCCGCCGCTGGCGTGCAGGTCCGTGTCGGCCGCGGTGTAGCGCCGCATCGCCTTCTCGGCGACGGCCGGGTCTTCGCTCGCCATCTTCTCCTCGGCGTCACGGAGCCGGCGTACGACCGCATCCAGGCCACGCGCGGACAGGATCCGGTCGCGGGCGAGCACGTCGAGGTCGCCCGTGCGCGGGTCCTGCGACAGGTAGCCGACGGACCCGGTCGTGGTGACCTTGCCGGACGCGGGCACACCCTCGCCGGCCAGGATCCGGGTGAGCGTGGTCTTGCCGGCGCCGTTGCGTCCGACGAGGCCGACCCGGTCGCCGGGCCCGACCCGGAAGCTGACGCCGTCCATCAGCAGCCGGGCGCCGGCACGCACCTCGAGCTGGTGGGCGGTGATCACGGGGGCAGCCTTCGACGTCGGGTCAGATGTGGAGCGGGATGAGGGGTCACCGACCGTGCCAGTTCGGGGCCTGGTCCGGGTCTGCGCTGCACCCTGCGGGGGTGCTGCTCGCCTCTCGCGAGCCACTAGTCTAACGAGGCACTGCCCAGCGGAAGGACCCAGATGCGCTTCAACCCGAAGGCCCGGCTCGACCCCGGTCAGGTCGAGGGCCGTGGCGGCGGCGGCGGCTTCCGCGGCGGCGGTGGCGGTGGCCTCCCGGGCGGCATCCGCGTGGGTGGCGGCATCGGCGGCCTGATCCTCACGATCATCCTGATCGTCGTGTTCACACAGATCAGCGGTGGCGGCGGCGGTACGACGCCCGGCGCGGGCGGAGGCACCGACACCAGCTTCGAGCAGTGCCAGTCCGGCGCCGACGCCAACCGGTCCCAGAAGTGCCGCCTGGTCGCGATCACCAACTCCGTGCAGTCGTTCTGGACCGACCAGTACCCGAAGGAGACCGGCAAGCCCTACGTGCCGATCAAGACCGTCTCCTTCACCGGCCAGGTGTCCACCAACGGATGCGGCACCGCCAGCTCCGACGTCGGGCCTTTCTACTGCCCCAACGATCAGCGGGTCTACCTCGACCTCAGCTTCTTCAAGCAGATGCTCCAGGGCCAGCTCGGAGCCAAGGGCGGACCCTTCGCGGAGTCGTACGTCGTCGCGCACGAGTACGGCCACCACATCGAGAACCTGCTCGGCATCATGGGCCGGGTCCGCAGCGCCCAGGGCCAGAACAGCGACTCGGTCAAGCTCGAGCTGATGGCCGACTGCCTGGCCGGCGCCTGGGCCAAGCACGCGCAGGAGACCGACGACGCCGGCGGCCAGCCGCTGATCACCGATCTCACCCAGCAGGACGTCGCCGCCGCCCTCGACTCTGCGAGCGCCGTCGGCGACGACCGCATCCAGAAGCGCAGCGGCGGTCGCGTCAACCCCGAGACCTGGACGCACGGCTCCGCCGCGCAGCGGAAGCAGGCGTTCAACCACGGTCTGGAGAACGGCACGATCAAGGCCTGCAACCTGTTCTGAGCACCGCCCCCTCGCTCACCCCCAGGAGTTCCACATGTTCCGCCTCAGCTCCCGTGACCTCGCCCTGGTCGCGACCTTCGCCGGCGTCATCGCCGCCCTCGGCCTTGTCCCGGGCTTCCTGCCCACCGGCGTCGCCGTCCCGGTCACCGCTCAGACCCTCGGGGTGATGCTCGCCGGCTCGATCATCGGTGCTCGCCGCGGAGCCGCCGCGGTGCTGCTCTTCCTGGCGCTCGTGGCGCTGGGCCTTCCCCTCCTCGCGGGAGGACGCGGCGGCCTGGGCATCCTGGTCGGCCCTTCGGTCGGCTACTTCGTCGGCTGGGTCGTGGGGGCCTGGGTGATCGGCTTCCTCTCCGAGCGCCGTGGCTCGTCGTACGACTTCGCGACCGGGTTCGGGATCAACGTGATCGGCGGCATTCTCGTGATCCATGCGTTCGGCCTGGTCGGGCTCATGGTCCGGCTCGGGCTGTCCCTGGAGGCGGCGGTCGCGACCGACCTCTGGTTCATCCTCGGAGACCTGGTCAAGGCCGTGATCGCCGCCTCGGTGGCCGTCGGCGTCCACCGCGCCTACCCAGGCCTCCTCGGGGGCAGCCGACGTGCCCGGTTCTTCGCCCGCGCCTGACCCGGTCGCCGCGGTCCTGGCCGCGCGGGAGGAGGGCGGCGACCTTATCCTCGCGACGTCCGGTACGACGGGCGTGCCACGGACGGTCGTGCGCTCCACGGAGTCCTGGTGGGCGTCGTTCGCGCCGTACACCGACCTGTCCGGCGTCACCGCTGGCTCGCGGGTCTGGGTGCCGGGCCCGCTCACCGGCACCATGAACCTGTTCGCGGCCGTGCATGCCCGCGTCGTCGGCGCCAGCCTCGTCGAGCGGGAGCGGGCCTCGCACGCGTGCCTGACGCCGGCCCTGCTCGACCGGCACCTCGACCTGCTGCCGCGGGGCACCGTGGTGACGGTGGCCGGCGACGCCCTCTCCCCCGCCCTCGCCGACCGGGCCGAGCGGGCCGGGCTCTCGGTGGCGCACTACTACGGCGCGGCCGAGCTGTCGTTCGTGGCCTGCGGTCGTGACACCGCGTCACTCGGCGCGTTCCCGGGCGTCGACATCGACGTCCGCGCCGGGGTGGTGTGGGTGCGCTCGCCGTACACCGCCACCCCGGGATGGCAGACCGTCGGTGACACCGGCACCTGGGACGGCCACCGACTCCGGCTGGGTGGCCGGCCGGGCACTGTCACCACGGCGGGCGCCACCGTGGTGCTGGCCGACGTCGAGGCGGCGCTGGACGGCCGGGCCACCTGCTTCGGCGTCGTCCGGGAGTCGGTCGGCGAGGTGCTGGCTGCCGCCGTCACCCGCGCCGACGAGCTGCCCGCGGTACAGGCGCTGGCCCGGAGCCGGCTCTCCCCGGCGCAGCGGCCGCGGGTCTGGCTGGTCGTCGACAAGGTCCCGCTGACGCCGGCCGGGAAGGTCGACCGGGCGGCCCTCAGCCGACGTCGCGCTCCCGGTAGCGCCACGCGGCCAGCGCCAGCAGCGCCACCGCGATCGCCGTGAGCGCCAGCTCCGGCCGGATCGCGAACGACTCGGCGGGCAGCCGCGGCAGGTGGCCGTAGGGCGAGAGCCCGACCACCCAGGCCGGCAGCCCGAGCAGCTCGCCGACCTGTCCCAGCAGCAGGCACCCGGCCAGCACCGCCCAGCCGAGCGTCGCCCAGCGGGCGCGGACGCCGAACAGCAACAGGGCCACGCCGGACACCAGCCACACCGCCGGGAGCGGGGCCAACGCTGCGGGGAGCAGGACACCCAGGGCCACCCCAACGCCGTCCTGCTGCGCGCCGTACGTCAGCGAGGCGCCGAGACCGAACCCCAGCATCAGCACCACCGGTCCGGCCAGCGCGACCAGCCCGACCGCGCCCAGCAGCGCGGAGCGCGAGGTGGCGGTGGCGAGGACCGACTCGGTGCGGCCCTCCGTCTCCTCCGCCGACGCTCGTCCGACGGCCGCCACCGCGAACGCGGTCACCGCCACGGCCAGGAACGAGATCTCCGTCGCCAGGAACGCGTCGACCAGTGCCCCGCCGCCACCCGTGCGGCGGAGCATGTCCTGGACCTCGGCCGAGCCGGCTATGTCGGCCACCCCCGGCGCGATCCCGCCCATCACCGCACCGAGGACCAGGATCCCGAGCCCCCAGGCGAGGGCGCTCCCCCGGTGCAGCCGCAGGGTCAGGCCGGTCACGGAGCCCAGCCTCCCGCGGGCGGGCCCCGGCCGGTCGGGCACCAGCCCCGCGCCGACATCGCGCCGGTCCGCCAGCGCGACCGCACCCGCGAGCGTCGCGGCAGCCAGCAGCACCGGCAGCGCCAGCACCCACCAGCGCTCGTCACCGTACGCGCGCAGCTGCGTCGCCCACCCGAACGGCGACAGCCAGCTGATCCAGCCCGCGGACAGGTCTCCCACAGCCCGCAGGACGTAGCCGGCCCCGAGCACCAGCGCGACCAGGCCGCCCGCGGTGCGGGTGCTCGCGGTCAGCTGGCAGCAAAGCGCGGTGACCCCGGCGCCGACCAGGCCGAGACCGGTCCAGGCCAGGCCGAAGGCCAGCGAGCCGGGGGCGTCGAGCCCGGCGGCAGTGTTGCCGAGCGCGGTCAGCAGGCCGGTCAACACGGCCGCCAGCACGGCCTCGGTCACTGCCGCCGCGAGCAGCGCGTGCCGGCCGACCACCGTGCTTGCGATGAGCTCCGCGCGTCCGGACTCCTCCTCCAGCCGGGTGTGCCGGCGGACCAGGACGCTGCAGAGCATGGCCACGAACACGCCGCCCAGCAGCAGCAGCTTGAACGTGGCCAGGGACCCCAGCGAGTTGACGTCGGCGAGCGGCCCGTAGATCGCGACCACGGCGGGGTTGTCGTTGATGCCGGCCGCCGCCTCGGCCCGGGAGGCCGCGTCGGGGTAGAGGTCGACGGTCGCCTGCACCGACGACACCGAGCCAAGCACGAGTGCTGCCACCCAGACCGGCAGCAGCACGCGGTCGCGACGCAGCGCCAGCCGCAGCAGCCGTGGAGCACCGACCAGGGACTGGTTCACTGCGTCGCCGGCGTCCGGTAGACGTCGAGGAAGAGCTCCTCCAGCGACGGTGGCGAGCAGGTCAGGCCATGGACGCCGATGCCGGCCAGCTTTCCGAGCAGGTCGTTGATCGCCTCCGGGTCCGCCGTACAGGTGAGCACGCCGTCGTCGACGGCCACATCGTGCAGGCCGGGCACGGAGGCGATCCCGTCCATCGGGCCGAGCAGCTCCGCCCGCACGCGGGTACGACGCAGGTGCCGCATGTCGGCCAGCGAACCGGTCTCCACCGCACGCCCGGCCCGGATGATCGTGACTCGGTCGCAGAGCGCCTCCACCTCGCTGAGGATGTGGCTGGAGAGCAGGACAGTGCGTCCGCCGGACGCCCACTCCCGCACCAGCTGCGCGAACACCTGCTCCATGAGCGGGTCCAGGCCGGACGTCGGCTCGTCCAGCAGCAGCAGCGGCACATCGCTGGCGAGGGCGGCGACCAGGGCCACCTTCTGCCGGTTGCCCTTGGAGTAGGCGCGGCCCTTCTTCGTCGGGTCGAGCTCGAACCGGGCCAGCAGCTCATCGCGCCGGGACGCCGCCGGGTCGCCACCGCGCAGCCGGATCAGCAGGTCGATCACCTCGCCACCGCTCAGGTTGGGCCACAGCGACACGTCGCCGGGAACGTAGGCGAGCTGCCGGTGGAGCCTGGTGGCGTCGCGCCACGGGTCACCCCCGAGCAGTCGGAGCGTGCCCGCGTCGATGCGCAGCAGGCCGAGCAGCGCCCGGAGCGTCGTGGACTTCCCGGCGCCGTTGGGGCCGAGGAACCCGTGCACCTCCCCCGTCCTCACCGCGAGGTCCAGCCCGTCGAGGGCCCGGATCCGGCCGAAGGTCTTCACTGCGTCGTGCACCTCGATCGCGAGGTCCCGCTGCATGTTCACACCACCACCTTAGACCTTACTTTCACGATTTCGTGAAAGTTTGGGCGTGACGCACGGCACGCCGCTGCCGCCGGCACGGTGTCGCCAGTACGGTGACGCCATGTCCAGCGCCGCGCGCGACCGCTTCGTCGACGAGATGGCCACCGCGCTGAACCAGGCCGGGCTCCCCAGGCTGCCGTCGCGGGTCTTCTCCGCGCTGCTGGCCGACGACGACGGGCGGATGACGTCGGCGGAGCTTGCTCAGGCGCTGGGGATCAGTGCGGCAGGCGTGTCCGGGGCGGTCACCTACCTCGCACGCGTCAACATGATCCGCCGCGAGACAGTGCCGGGCAGCCGGCGCCACGTGTACGTCCTCGACGACGACGCGTGGCACGACACGATGGTCAACAACACCCGGCTCTACGCCCCGATGACGGACGCGCTCGACCGGGCGATCGACCGGATCGCGGCTGACGCGCCGGAGCGGCACCGGCTCGAGCTCACGCGCGAGTTCCTGCTGTTCGTCACCCGCGAGATGCAGCTGCTCGCGGAGCGCTGGGAGCGGCACAAGCGCACCCTGCGCCGTGGCCGGGACTGAGGGTCCACCATGTCCGATGCTCCCCTGATCGTCGCCGCTGCCCGCACGCCCGTCGGCACGGCGGGCCACGCGCTCGCGGGCGTCGACGCGTCGTCGCTGGCCGCACCGGTCCTGGCCCGTCTGGCGGGAGAGATGCCACCGGCCGAGGTGGTGCTGGGCAACTGCACCGGCCCCGGCGGGGACGTCGCCCGGGTGGCGACGCTTGCCGCGGGCCTGCCGTACGCCGTGCCGGCGCTGACCGTTGACCGCCAGTGCGGGAGCGGGCTGGCGGCGATCGAGGTAGCGGCCGCGCTGGTGCGCAGCACCGGCCGCCCGGTGCTCGCAGGAGGTGTCGAGTCGGCGTCGACCGCCCCCTGGCGGTTCTGGCCACCGAGCGGCGACGCGCCCCCTGTGCGCTACGAGCGGGCGCCCTTCGCGCCCACGGACGTGGGCGACCCCGAGATGGGGCTGGCCGCCGACCTGCTCGCGCAGGAGCACGGCGTCTCACGCGAGGCGCAGGACGCCTACGCCGTGCGGTCCCACGTGCGCGCCTGGACGGCACAGCAGGCGGGCACGTTCCGGGACGAGATCGTCCCGGTCGGCCGGGTGACCACCGACGAGCGACCGCGGGCGGGCATGACGGTTGCCCGTCTCGCACGGCTGCGGCCGGCCTTCCGCCCGGAGGGAACCGTGACCGCCGGCAATGCCTGCGGCATCAACGACGGAGCCGCCGCGGTTGCCGTCGTACCGGGCGACTCCGGCCTGCCCGGCCTGCGGATCCTGGCCACCGCCTCGTCCGGCGTCGACCCGAACCGGCCCGGGCTGGGCATCGTGCCCGCCGTGCGCGCGGCCCTGGACCGGGCGGGCCTGCGGCTGGACGACCTCGACGTCGTGGAGCTCAACGAGGCCTTCGCCGGGCAGGTGCTCGCCTGCTGCGCCGTGCTCGACCTCGATCCCGAACGGGTCTGCCGCGAGGGAGGCGCCCTCGCGCTGGGGCACCCGTGGGGAGCGAGCGGCGCGATCCTCGCGGTGCGCCTCTTCAGCCAGCTGATGCGTCCGGCGGGCGGTCGCTACGGGCTGGCCGCGATCGCCGTCGGCGGCGGGCAGGGCGTGGCCATGGTGGTGGAGTCGTGTCGCTGATCGTCTTCGACGGCGTCTCCCACCGGTACGGCGACCGCCTCGTCGTGCGCGACGTCAGCGTGCGGCTCGACGAGCGCCGGATCGGCGTGATCGGCGCCAACGGCTCGGGCAAGTCGACGTTCGTGCGCATGCTCAACGGCCTGGTCGTTCCGACGAGCGGCTCGGTGCGGGTGGCGGGCCTCGACCCGGACAAGCAGGCTCGCCAGGTCAGGCACCTGGTCGGCTTCTGCTTCACCGACCCCGACGCACAGATCGTGATGCCGACCGTGGTCGAGGACATCGCGTTCGGACTCCGCCGACGCGGGCTCGACAAGGAGGAGATCTCGGAGCGTGTCGAGCGCGCGCTCGCGTCGTACGGGCTGGCCGAGCACCGCGACCACCCCGCCCACCTGCTCTCCGGTGGCCAGAAGCAGCTGCTCGCGATCGCCTCCGTGCTGGTCACCAACCCCGACCTGCTGGTGATGGACGAGCCGACGACTCTGCTCGACCTCGCCAATGCGCGCCGGATCACGGAGCTCGTCGCGGGGCTCCCGCAGCAGGTGGTGCTCGTGACCCACCACCTCGACCTGCTCGCGGGCTACGACCGGGTGCTGGTCTTCGACCGCGGCCGGATCGTGTGTGACGCGCCGCCCGACGAGGCGGTTGCCCACTACCAGGCGCTGATGCTCCGATGACCCCGATCGGGCTGTACCGTCCCGGGTCGTCGCTGATCCACCGGCTGCCGGCCGGGGTCAAGCTGCTCGCCCTGGTGCTCGCCGGGATCGGCTCGGTGTTCCTGCGTACACCGCCGCAGGTGACGGCCTGGCTCGTCGCCGTGGTGGTCCTGTACCTGGTGGCAGAGCTCTCCCCCGCGGTGCTCTGGCAGCAGGTGCGCCCGCTGTGGTGGGTGCTCGTCCTGCTCGGCGTCTTCCACGTGGTGGTGTCCGGGTGGGCGCGGGCCTACGAGGTGATCGGGGCGCTGGTCGGGCTGGTGCTGCTGGCGGCCCTGGTCACGCTCTCAACGCGGACCACCGCGCTGATCGACGTCGTGGTACGCGTCTGCCGTCCCCTCGCCTTCGTCGGCGTCGACCCGGAAAGGATCGGGCTGCTGCTCTCGCTGGGCATCCGGTCGGTGCCGGTCGTGGTCGGGCTGGCGGCGGAGGTGCGCGAGGCCCAGCTCGCGCGGGGCCTCGGCTTGTCGCCGCGCGCGTTCGCCGTCCCGCTCGTCGTACGGTCGCTGCGGCACGCGGACGCGCTCGGCGAGGCCCTCGCCGCCCGCGGAGTCGACGACTGAGCCCACCGGTGGCCGATTCTGTGGGTGGAACGCCGCGACGTCCATACTGACCCCGTGACGAGATGGCGCACCCGGTTGATCGCAGAGGGCACGACGCCCGACCCCCGGATGTCGCTGGCCAACGAGCGCACGTTCCTGGCCTGGGTGCGCACCTCGCTGGCGATGATCGCCGGCGGGATCAGCCTCGACGCGTTCGTCGACGAGACCCTCCCGGCCGGTGTGCGCGTGACCCTCTCGGTGCTGCTCCTCGCGCTGGGGGCGGCCCTCGCGATCGGCTCGTTCCAGCGCTGGCTCGCCGCGGAGCGGGCGCTCCGGCGCGGCGAGGAGCTCCCGGTCACGGGTCTGGCGCCGCTGGTCGCTGGGGGCCTCGCCGTCGTCGCCGTGGTGCTGATCCTGGCCGTGCTGCTGCGACCTTGAGTCCCCCCGCGTGTGGGACTACATCCGGGGCGCTGTCGTCCTAGTCTGGGGTCTCCGCGGAGGGAAGCAGGTGGTAACGGTGCCACTCCGACAAGGCATCAACGAGCTGGTCGAGGCGATCGAGGACCGGATCGAGGTGACCGGTCGTGCGCCCACGTGGCGAGTGACGGCCGGCTCCTTCGAGTCCGCCATGCGCTACGCCCGCGAGGCGTACCACGACCCCGTGGTGGTGGGCCGCTCCGACCAGTCCCGGCTCTGGCCGCGGGTCACAATCACCGTCACCACCGACCCGGTGCTGGCGAGGAGCGCACCGCCGCTGGCGGAGCTTGTGCGGCCGCCGATCCCGCCGCAGCCGAGGGGGGCCCACCGGGCCACCCGTGCGCCGGCCGCTCCGAGGACGCCTGTCGAGTCCTCGCTGGAGGAGTTCTTCGCCCACCCCCCGGTCTCCCCGGGACGATGGGCGGTCTCCACCGTGGCCCCGGTGATGCTCGTGGTGCTGTCGTCGCTTGCTGTCGGCCTGGCGGTGCTCCGCTTCCTGCTCATCGACTAGAGCAGCGCCTCGAGCTGCGGGAACAGCCGCTGCAGGGACCGCAGGTACGGCGCGACGGCCGGGTGCCGGTACTTCCCCGCGAGCGCACCCGGTCCGGACGCGACCCGGGCCAGGGCCCACTCGGCCCGGCACAGCGCGGTGTACGCCGCCGTCACGGTGGCCCCGGCGCGCGCATCCGGAGACGGCTCGCCGAGTGCCTCGCCGTACGCGGCGAGCAGGGTGTCGAGGTCCTCGCGTACCGAGAGCGCGAGGTAGCCGAGGTCGCTGCCCACGGCGCCGGTGCCCACCGTGGACCAGTCGACGGCGACCACGTCGTCGCCGTCGCGCCCGAGCAGGTTCCGCGGGGTGGCATCGCCGTGCGTGAGCACCTGTGGCAGGGCCTCGAGCGTGGCCAGGTGATGGGTGCGCCGCTGCCAGATGCGGTCGGCGACGTCGGCGAGGGTGGTGCGCGCCAGCGTGGGCCAGCCGCCGCGGGCCGCGAAACGGGCGAGGCGCCCGGCAAGTACGTCGCGCGCGAGCCAGGGCCGGTCCTCGACCGGGGTCGAGGCCAGGGTCCCGAGCGCATGGGCCAGGTAGAGGCCGTTGTTGGCCGCGTCATCCACCCGTGCCGTCCAGATCGTGACACCGCCCGGGTCCTCCTCGACCCGTAGGACCTCGGGTGCTCGAACGCCGCGCGACCCGTCGAGAAGCCCGTCGAGGGCGACGTCGGCCTCGCGCCGCCAGTACGTCGCTGATCGCGGATGCAGGGCCTCGCGGTCGTCGGGCTCGGGTGGCGAGAGCCGCTTGACGACGAGGGTCCGGTGATCGAGCTCGGCCAGCCAGACGCCGGTGCTGGCCGGACCACCGGGCACTGACACCCAGCGAGGGTCGGGCTGCCAGGCGGTGTCGGCCGTCATCGCACCATCCTCCGGGCTCAGCGGTTGGTCACGCTCATCCTGACAGAGCAGGCGTCCGCAACGGCCTGTTCCAGCACGCGACGCCGCGGGTCGGGCACGGCGAGCCAGGGAGCCACCACCGGGAACCGGGCCAGCCGTGGGTCGCTCAGCACCGCGTCGACCGCGACGTGGTCGCCGCCGGTCACCAGCGCCGTGAGCCGCTGTCCGAGCACCCGGGCGGCGTGCTCGGTCGCCGCCTCGTAGGCCTGGCGCGCCTGGTTGTCCCGGCGCCGCGCGAACCGCTGCTGGCTCTGGCCCCCGGCCTTGGTCCGCCCCTGCACGTGGCGCTGGCCGACCTTGGACTCGACCATGGCGTCGCCGGCCATCCGGGCGACGGCGAACCCACCCTTGCGCACCAGCAGCACGCCCCAGCGGTCAGGCGGCAGCACCCCGGAGAGGAAGCCGTCGAGGTCCGGTGGCCCGCCGTACCCCCGACCGAAGGGGAGTCGCGCCTCGAACGTCGACCCGTCCGGCGCCGTACCGCACAGGGCGTCGCCGCCCGTGCTCAGCACCGGCTCACCATGCGACGCACCGAAGTTCTCCAGCCACCGCGGCAGCCGCCCACCCGGCACCATCACCTCACCCACGTGCCCCAGTCTCCCCCGTGCCCCCGCTGACCCGTCGCAGATGGCGACGCGGAGACCGGTGACCCGTCGCAGATGGCGACGCAGGGACCAGTGACCCGTCGCAGATGGCGACGCAGGGACCAGTGACCCGTCGCAGATGGCGACGCGGGGACCGGTTACCCGCCGCCATCTGCGACGGGTCAGCGCACCACGACCCACCATCTGCGACGGGTCAGCGCACCACGACCCACCATCTGCGACGGGTCAGCGAAGGTGCGCTCGGTCAGACGTTGAAGCCGAGGGCGCGGAGCTGTTCGCGGCCGTCCTCGGTGATCTTGTCCGGGCCCCACGGGGGCATCCAGACCCAGTTGATCGTGACGTCGTTGACGATGCCCTCGAGGGCGGCGTTGGTCTGGTCCTGGATCACGTCGGTCAGCGGACAGGCCGCGGAGGTCAGGGTCATGTCGAGGACGCATCGGGTCTCGTCGTCCAGGTGCACGTCGTACACCAGGCCGAGGTCCACGACGTTGATCCCGAGCTCGGGGTCGACGACGTCCTTCATCGCCTCCGTCACGTCGTCGACGGTGGTCGTGGTGCCGCCGCCGGTCACGTCGACCTCGGGAAGGTCGGTCTGCTCGCTCATTTCGATTCCTCCGGTCTCGACGCGCTCGCTGGCGCTCGCTGCTCGACCACCGCGGTGGCGGTCGCGTCCTTCCAGGCCATCCACGGCAGCAGGGCGCACTTGATGCGGGCGGGGAACCTGGCGACGCCGGCGAACGCGACACCGTCCTCCAGCACGTCCTCGTCGGCCTCCACCTGGCCACGTCCCTGCATCAGCTCCAGGAACGTGTCGTGCACGGACATCGCCTCGGCGACGTCCTTCCCGATCAGCAGCTCGGCCATCACCGAGGCCGCGGCCTGGCTGATCGAGCAGCCCTCGGCGGCGTACGACACGTCCTCCACGGTCTCGCCATCGAGGTGCACGCGCAACGTCACCTCATCACCGCAGGTCGGGTTCACGTGGTGCACCTCGGCCTCGTAGGGCTCGCGCAGCCCCTCGTGCTGGGGGTTCTTGTAGTGGTCCAGGATGATCTCCTGGTACAGGGCGTCGACGTCCATGTCTTGGTTCAACCCACCTTGAAGTAGCTCTTGGTGTGGTGCAACGCCTCGACCAGCGCATCGATTTCCTGCGGCGTCGTGTAGAGGTACGACGAGGCGCGCGTGGAGCTCTGCACGCCGTACCTCTTGTGCGCCGGCTTCGCGCAGTGATGACCCGCCCGCACGGCCACGCCCCGACTGTCGAGCAGCTGCGCGACGTCGTGCGGATGGACGCCGTCGAGCTCGAACGCCACCGCTCCGCCGCGTTGCGTGGGGTCCGGCGGGCCGAGCACGGTCACGCCGCCGACCGAGGCCAGCCCGTCGAGCAGGTAGCCGGTGACGGCCTGCTCATGGGCGTGGATCGTGTCCAGCCCGAGGTGAGTGAGGTACTCAAGCGCCGCGCCGAGTCCGACCGCCTCGACGATCGGTGGCGTGCCCGCCTCGAACTTGTGCGGCGGCCTCGCGTACGTCGACCGCTCCATCGTCACGGTCTCGATCATCTCGCCGCCACCGAGGAACGGGGGCAGCTCGTCGAGCAGCTCACGTCGTCCCCAGAGCACGCCGATGCCGGTCGGGCCGACCACCTTGTGCCCGGTGAAGGCGAGGAAGTCCGCGTCCACCGCCTGCACGTCGACCGGCAGCTGCGGCGCCGCCTGCGACGCGTCGACCACGACCACGGCACCGACCTCGTGGGCGCGGCGCGCGATCTCGGCCACCGGGTTGATCGTGCCCAGCATGTTGGACACCCAGGTCAGCGAGACCACCTTGGTGCGCTCGTTGATCAGCTCGTCGATGTTCGAGAGGTCGAGATGTCCGTCGTCGGTGAGCCCGAACCAGCGCAGCTCGGCACCCTTGCGCTCGGTGAGCAGCTGCCACGGCACGATGTTCGAGTGGTGCTCCATCTCCGTGATCACCACGCGGTCGCCCTCGCCCACGGCGAGCGGGCCGGTGGCCCAGGCGAGCGTGTTGGCGACCAGGTTGAGCGCCTCGGAGGCGTTCTTGGTGAAGATCACCTCGTCCCTCGACGGCGCGTTGAGGAAGCCGGCGACGGTGTCGCGCGCCGCCTCGAACGCCGCCGAGGACTCCGCGCCGAGCTGGTGCATGGCGCGGGCGACGTTGGCGTTGTGCCGCTCGAGGTGGTCGACCATCGCGTCGATCACCACCTGCGGCTTCTGCGAGGTGTTGGCGCTGTCGAGGTAGACCAGCGGCATCCCGCCCGCGAGCGTCCGCTGCAGGATCGGGAAGTCCTTGCGGACCACCTCGAGCCCGGGCAGCAGCCCCGGCAGCGTGGACGCGTCGGTGGTCATCTCAGCTCGCCGCCGCGGAGACGTACTTGTCGTAGCCCTCGGCCTCGAGCCGGTCGGCCAGCTCGCGGCCGCCCTCCTCGGCGACCCGGCCGTTGACGAACACGTGCACGAAGTCGGGCGTGATGTAGCGCAGGATCCGGGTGTAGTGCGTGATCAGCAGCACGCCCTTGTCGCCCTTCTCCTTGAACCGGTTGACGCCCTCGGCGACGATCTTCAGCGCGTCGATATCGAGACCGGAGTCGGTCTCGTCGAGCACCGCGACCTTGGGGTCGAGCAGCTCGAGCTGGACGATCTCGTGGCGCTTCTTCTCGCCGCCCGAGAAGCCCTCGTTGACCGAGCGCTGGCTGAAGTCGGGGTCCATCTTGACCCGCTCCATCACAGCGTTGACCTCCTTGACCCAGGTGCGCAGCTTGGGCGCCTCACCGTCGATCGCGGTCTTCGCGGTGCGGAGGAAGTTGGAGACCGAGACGCCGGGCACCTCGACCGGGTACTGCATCGCCAGGAACAGCCCGGCGCGCGCCCGCTCGTCGACCGACATCGCCAGCACGTCGGCACCGTCGAGCGTGACCGAGCCGCTGGTGACCTTGTACTTCGGGTGGCCGGCGATGGAGTACGCCAGGGTCGACTTGCCGGAGCCGTTCGGGCCCATGATCGCGTGGGTCTCGCCGTCGCGGATGGTCAGGTCGACGCCCTTGAGAATCTCCTTGTGTCCGTCGGAGCCCTCGTCTTGTACAGCGACGCTGACGTGCAGGTCCTTGATCTCGAGCGTTGCCATGTCAAATGTCTCCCATTGGTGTGTCCAGGTCGATGAGTACGTCGTCGCCGTCGATGCGGACGGGATAGACGGGTACGGGTTCGGTGGCCGGCGGTCCGGTCGGCTTGCCGGTGCGGAGGTCGAAGCGGGACCCGTGCATCCAGCACTCGATCGTGCAGCCCTCCACGTCGCCCTCGGAGAGCGCGACCGCGGCGTGCGAGCACTCGTCCTCGATCGCGAAGACGTCGTCACCCTCGCGCACCAGGGCCAGGTCGAGGCCGTCGAGCTCCACGCTCAGCGGAGTGCCCTCGGTCAGCTCCGCGAGCGCGCAGGCGCGCTGGTAGCTCATACGGTCACAGCCTTCGCGACACCGACCGTCTTGGAGAGCTCTGCCTCGACGGTGTCGATCAGGCTCTGCGCGATCTCCGGTACGGCGATCCGCCGGACCAGCTCGTTGAAGAAGCCGTGCACCACCAGTCGGCGTGCCTCGGTCTCCTCGATCCCGCGCGAGCGCAGGTAGAACAGCTGCTCGTCGTCGAACCGGCCGGTCGCGGAGGCATGTCCCGCGCCCTGGATCTCGCCGGTCTCGATCTCGAGGTTGGGCACCGAGTCGGCCTGGCAACCGTCGGTGAGCACGAGATTGCGGTTCTCCTCGTAGGTCTCGATGCCCTCGGCCTCCTTGCGGATCAGCACGTTGCCGATCCACACCGCGTGGGCACCCTTGCCCTGCAGCGCGCCCTTGTAGGTGACGTGGCTGCGGGTGCGCGGCTCGTTGTGGTCGACGAACAGCCGGTGCTCCAGGTGCTGGCCGGCGTCGGCGAAGTACAGGCCGAGCATCTCGACGTCGCCACCGGGACCGTCGTACTCCGCGGTCGCGTCCATGCGCACCAGGTCTCCGCCGAAGGACACCGCCACGTGCTTGAGCCTCGCGTCGCGCCCCACCCTCGCGTGGTGGCTCGTGTGGTGGACCGCGTCGTCGGCCCAGTCCTCGATCGACACCAGGGTCAGCTGGGCCCCGTCACCCACGACGATCTCCACGTTGTCGGCCAGCACCGCAGACCCCTCGAAGCGGAGCACGACGGTCGCCCGCGCGTGTGCGCCAACGTTGACCAGGATGTGGCCCGCGATCGCGTGGCCCACGCCCAGCCCCGTCACGTCGATCAGGAGCGGCTTCTGCGGCTCCGCCTCGGCTGGTACGTCTACGAGGAACATGCCCGTGGTCTCCGCCCAGGCGCGAGCGCTGACCCGGTCGACCGGCACCATGCCCGAGGAGCCCCGCAGCGCGTGGTCCCGCGAGACCCACCCCGCCGTGGCCGCGTCGTCGATGTCGGCCGAGACACCTATCCCCACGCCGTCCAGCCGCGCGTCGTCGTGCAGCCCGCGCAGCCGCTTCAAGGGCGTGAAGCGCCAGATCTCCTCCAGCCCCGTCGGCACGGCGAAGTCGTCCACGTCGAACGACCCCTCCGGGTGCAGGTGGCTCGAGATCGTGCCGGGCTCGACAGTCTCGACAGCCCCCTCGATCGGGCTCTCGGTCACAGTCACTCAGTTCTCACTTTCACGTTCAGGTCGTGGTCTCGAGACGGCGCTGGCGCGCCTCCCCGACCACCGGGAGGCGGCGATGGTGGAGGCGGCGGGCCCTCCCGGCGGACGCTGGGGTGGGCGGGTGGTGCGTCCGCCGGGATGGGCCGCCGCATCCGACCGTCCCCACCGCCGGACGAAGCACCCTCAGCCGACCGCACCTTCCATCTGCAGCTCGATCAGCCGGTTCAGCTCCAGTGCGTACTCCATCGGCAGCTCCTTCGCGATCGGCTCGATGAAGCCGCGCACGATCATCGCCATCGCCTCGTCCTGCTCCATGCCCCGCGACATCAGGTAGAAGAGCTGGTCCTCGGACACCTTCGAGACCGTCGCCTCGTGCCCCATGGACACGTCGTCCTCGCGGATGTCGACGTACGGGTAGGTGTCGGAGCGGCTGATCTGGTCGACCAGCAGCGCGTCACAGAGCACGTTGGACTTCGAGTGGTGCGCGCCCTCGTTGATCTGCACCAGGCCGCGGTACGACGTGCGACCGCCACCCCGCGCCACCGACTTGGAGAGGATCGACGACGAGGTGTACGGCGCCGCGTGGACCATCTTCGACCCGGCGTCCTGGTGCTGGCCCTCGCCCGCGAACGCGATCGACAGCGTCTCGCCCTTGGCGTGCTCGCCCATCAGGTAGACCGCGGGGTACTTCATGGTCACCTTGGAGCCGATGTTGCCGTCGACCCACTCCATGGTCGCGCCGGCCTCGCAGGTCGCGCGCTTGGTGACCAGGTTGTACACGTTGTTCGACCAGTTCTGGATCGTCGTGTAGCGGCAGCGGCCACCCTTCTTCACGATGATCTCGACGACGGCCGAGTGAAGCGAGTCGGAGGAGTAGATCGGCGCGGTGCAGCCCTCGACGTAGTGCACGTAGGCGTCCTCGTCCACGATGATCAGGGTGCGCTCGAACTGGCCCATGTTCTCGGTGTTGATCCGGAAGTAGGCCTGCAGCGGGATGTCGACGTGGACACCCTTGGGCACGTAGATGAACGAGCCGCCTGACCATACGGCGGTGTTCAGCGCGGCGAACTTGTTGTCGCCGACCGGGATCACGGTGCCGAAGTACTCCTGGAACAGCTCGGGCTGCTCACGCAGGGCGGTGTCGGTGTCGAGGAAGAGCACCCCCTGCGCCTCGAGGTCCTCGCGGATCGAGTGGTAGACCACCTCGGACTCGTACTGGGCCGCGACGCCGGAGACCAGGCGCTGCTTCTCCGCCTCGGGGATGCCGAGCTTGTCGTAGGTGTTCTTGATGTCCTCGGGGAGGTCGTCCCAGGTGGCCGCCTGCTTCTCGCTGGAGCGCACGAAGTACTTGATGTTGTCGAAGTCGATGCCCGAGAGGTCGGAGCCCCAGGTCGGCATCGGCTTGCGACCGAAGAGCTTGAGGCCCTTCAGACGCAGGTCGAGCATCCACTGCGGCTCGTCCTTCTTCGAGGAGATGTCACGGACCACGGCGTCGTTGATGCCGCGGACCGCACCGGCGCCGGCGTCGGTCTTGTCGGCCCAGCCGTACTCGTAGCGGCCGATGCCCGTCAGCTCCGGGTTGAGCTCTTCGATGGTGGTCATCGAGCGACCTTCCTGTCGGTGGCATGTCGGGTGGTCTGGTGGGTCTTGGTGGCAGTCGGGATGCAGGTGGTGCAAACCCCGTCGCCGTGAGCGATCGTGGCCAGCCGCTGCACGTGACTGCCGAGGACCCGCGCGATGGCCTCGGTCTCGGCCTCGCACAGCTGCGGGAACTCGTGGGCGACGTGGGAGACCGGGCAGTGCTGCTGGCACAGCTGCTCCCCCACCGGCCCGGACCGCACGGACGCGGCGTAGCCCTCGTCGGTGAAGACGACGGCCAGCGCCTCCGCCGGCTCGATGTCCGGACGGTCGGCCACGACCTGCGTGAAGCGCTCCTCCACGAAAGACACGCGACGGCGCGCGAACTCGCGTACGGCGGCGTCGCCACCGGTCTCGGAGAGGAACCGCAGCGCAGCCACCGCGAGGTCGTCGTACTGCTGGTCGAAGGAGTCGCGACCGGTGTCGGTGAGCGCGAACAACCGAGCGGGTCGCCCGCGGCCGCGCACGGACTGGAGCCGCGGCTGGCGGGACTCCACGATGCCGTCCTCGAGCAGCTGCTCGAGGTGGCGACGTACGGCGGCCGGGGTCAGGTCGAGGCGCTCCGCGAGAGCCGCCGTCGTGGACGGTCCGTTGACCAGGATCGCCCGGGCGACACGTTCGCGGGTCGGCCCGTCCGGGGCCGGCTGCGCGTGCTCGTCCATTTCCACAACACCAGTGTGACGTTAATGCCCGAGCACATTCAACCAAGGCTGCCCTAAGTTCGCGTGACGTCGGCAACACCGCCCCACGAGCCGCAACCGGAGGCAGTGTCCGGTGCGGCGCTAGGGTGCGATCATGACCGAGATGCGAACCGGGTCGATCCTCGGGAATGCCGTCCGGCGGGTCGAGGATCCCGACCTCGTCGTCGGTGCCGGCGACTACGTCGACGACCTCCGGATCGACGGCACCCTCCAGGCGATCTTCGTCCGTAGTCCCTTCGCCCACGCCCGGATCACCCGCGTGGACACCGGCGAGGCCGAGGCGTCGCCGGGGGTGGTGGCCGTCTACACGGCGGAGTCCCTGGCCGGCGACCCGGTGCCGCCGTTCGCCGTCGTCAACAAGGCCTGCGGCCGGCCCGCGCTCACCGGAGACGCGGCCCGCTACGTCGGTGACCCGGTCGCCCTCGTCGTCGCGGAGACCCGGGCCGAGGCGGTGGACGCGGCCGAGCTCGTCGACGTCGACTACGACGAGCTCCCCGTGGTCGCGGACATGGAGGCCGCTCTCGCCGATGACGCCCCGCTGCAGTTCCCCGACCTCGGCAGCAACGTCGCCGCGGCGGTGCGCGACCCCGACGACTCCGACCCGCTCGACGGCGCCGACGTCGTGGTGCGGCTGCGGATGGAGAACCAGCGCGTGGCCGTCGCCCCGATCGAGGGCAACGCGATCCTCGTCGAGCCGAAGGGCGACCGGGTGGTCCTGCACCTCGCCACCCAGCACCCCCACATGGCGCGCGACCTGATGGCGAAGTACACCGGGCTCGACAAGTCCGATGTCCAGGTCGTGGTTCCCCACGTGGGCGGCGCATTCGGCGGCAAGGCCGGCATCGGCTACGGGCACGCCGCGATCGTCGCCGCGGCCCGCCACCTCGGCCGCCCGGTCGCCTGGAGCGAGACCCGCAGCGAGGCGATGCTCTCGATGCAGGGTCGCGGCCAGGTGCAGTTCGGCGAGCTCGGGCTGCGCAGCGACGGCACCATCGTCGGGCTCCGCGCCCGGGTGATCGGCGACTGCGGCGCGTACGCCGGCTTCGGCGGCGCGCTCGCCGTCGGCCCGACCCGGATGATGGCGCAGGGTCCCTACGAGATCCCGCAGCTGCGCTTCGACGCGATCGCCGCACTCACCAACACCGCACCCAACGGCGCCTTCCGCGGCGCCGGGCGGCCGGAGGCGACCGCGATGCTCGAGCGGCTGGTCGACCTCGCGGCCGACGAGCTCGGCCTCGCGCCCGAGGAGATCCGGCGCCGCAACCTTCTCGCCAAGGACGCCTTCCCGTACCAGACCCGCACCGGCGTGACGTACGACGTGGGCGACTACACGATGGCGCTCGAGGAGGCGCTGCGGGTCGCCGACGTCGACGCCGCCCGGGCCGAGCAGCAGCGCCGGCGCGAGTCCGGCGACCCTCGTCAGCTCGGCATCGGGGTCTCCACCTACGTCGAGATCACCGGCTTCGGCGGGTCCGAGCTCGGCAGCGTGGTGATCAACGCCGACGGGAGCGCGACCGTGATGTCCGGCACCTCGGCCCACGGCCAGGGACACGCCACCTCGTTCGCGATGATCGTGTCCGACCGGCTCGGGATCCCGATGGACCGGATCACCTACGTCCAGTCCGACACCGACGTCGTCCGAAGCGGGGGCGGCACCGGCGGCTCCCGGTCGCTCCAGCTCGGCGGCAGCGCTGTCTCCGCCGCGGCCCGCGACGTGCACGAGCAGGCGGTGCGGATCGCGGCGCGCGTGCTCGAGGTCGACGAGGCCGACGTCGAGGTCGTGCACGACGTGCACGGAGGCGGTCTCGGCGTGGCCGGAGTCCCCGACGTCCGGCTGAGCTGGGCCGACCTGGCCGGCCATGCCGCCGAGAGCGACGGTGCGCTGCGCGCGGACCTCGACGTGACGCAGAAGGGGGCGACGTTCCCCTTCGGCGCCCACGTTGCGATCGTCGAGGTCGACACCGAGACCGGCAAGGTCACGCCGCTACGGCACGTGGCAGTCGACGACTGCGGACGCATCCTGAACCCGATGATCGTGACCGGCCAGCAGCACGGTGGTGTCGTCCAGGGCATGTCGCAGGCGCTGTGGGAGGAGTTCGTGTACGACGAGGCGGGCCAGCCGCTGACCTCGACGTTCGCCGACTACCAGATGCCCACGGCGGCCGACACGATCTCGCTCGAGACCTCCAACACCGAGACCCCGACCGACCTCAACGAGCTCGGCGCCAAGGGCATCGGCGAGTCCGGCACGATCGGCTCCACCCCGGCCGTGCAGAACGCCGTCGTCGACGCGGTCAGCCACCTCGGCGTGCGGCACATCGACCTGCCCTGCACCCCGCACCGGATCTGGGCCGCGATCGAGCAGGCGCGGGCGGGCACGGCCCCCGAGCCGTGGCGCGACCCGCCGGCCGCGTTCGCCCACCTGCCCAGGCGGGGTGAGGCGGCCGAGGCGGTCGAGGCCTGACGCCAGTCGCTTGTGGTTTGACCACGGTATGCAGAGCAACATGCGCTTCCCACAATGTGCTCGTTGTGGGGAGCGCGGGTTCGTCTGCATACCGTGGTGAACCTGCCGACGAACTCCTTCCTAGACTGAGGCGGTGCCCGCTCCCGCTCCTGCCGTGCTGATCGACGGCCTGGTGATGCGGTACGGCGACAAGACCGCCGTCGACGACCTCTCGCTCACCGTCGAGCGCGACTCGATCACCGCCGTGCTCGGCCCCAACGGCGCCGGCAAGACGACGACCCTGGAGACCTGCGAGGGCTACCGGAGGGCACAGTCCGGGCGGGTGCAGGTGCTCGGTCTCGACCCGGTCCGCGACCGGCGCGACCTGCTCCCCCGCATCGGCGTGATGCTCCAGGCCGGTGGCGCCTGGTCCGGCGTGCGGGCGATGGAGATGCTGCGGCACATCGCCGCGCTCCACGCCCACCCGCTGGATACGACGATGCTGGCCGAGCGGCTCGGGCTCGGCGACTGCGGGCGCACCCCCTACCGGCGGTTGTCCGGCGGCCAGCAGCAGCGGCTCGGCCTGGCGATGGCGGTGGTCGGCCGGCCGGAGCTGGTGTTCGTCGACGAGCCCACCGCCGGGATGGACCCAGCCGCCCGTCGTACGACGTGGGAGCTGCTGTCCGAGCTGCGCGCCGACGGCGTCACCGTCGTCCTCACCACCCACTACATGGAGGAGGCCGAACGCCTCGCCGACCGCATCCACATCATCGACCGGGGTCGGCTGATCGCGTCCGGCTCGCCGGCGGAGCTGACCCGCGGCGGCTCCCATGCCACGATCCGGCTGGTCGTGACCGAGCCCTACCCGCCCAGCGCGCCGGCGTCGTTGCAGGCCGCGCTGCGGGCCGGCACCGAGGTGACCCCGATCGACGCCTACAGCCTCCTCATCTCTGGTCCCGCCGACTCGGCCACGCTCGGCGTCGTGTCCCGGTGGTGTGAGGAGCACGGTGTGCTGCCCGAGTCGCTGAACCTCGGGCAGCGAAACCTGGAGGACGTGTTCCTCGAGCTCACCGGACGGGGCCTGGTGCTGTGAGCAGCCCTATGTCAAGCCGCCTCGGGTTGGGTCGCGAGGACGCGTTGGAGTGCTCGGTGGGTTTCGGGGTTGTAGGCGGCTCTGTCTTGCCAGCAGTGCCAGATGACATGGAGCCAGGCGCGGGCCAGGATTCGGACGGCGTGGGAATGGTCGTGGCCGCGGGCTCTGGCGCGGTCGTAGAGGTCGGCGGCCCAGGGGTTGGCGTCTCTGCTGCCGTTGGCGAAGTCGGTGACGGCGTCGCGCAGTTGTTTGTCGCAGGACCAGCGGAACCCGACGGTGCGGAGCTTGCCGGACTGACGGGTCGAGGGTGCTGCACCGGCCAGGCAGGTCAGCGATTCGGGGGTGGGGAATCGGGCTCGGCAGTCGCCGATCTCGGCCAGCAGCCGCGCTGCTCGGACCCGACCGGAGCGGGGCAGGCTGGTGAAGATGTGGGCGTCGGGGTGGGCGTCGAGCTGCCGGTCGATCTGGGTGGAGAGTGCCTTGATCTGCTCGACCAGGGTCTTCAGCAGCGCCACGTAGCTGGCGGTGATGTGGGCCTGGGTGGTGGCGTGGTCGCCGGTGGCCCCGCGGGGCGCGTCCAGGAGCCGCTGGTGCAGCACCGCGGGGTCGGTGCGGCCGGAGTAGCCCTGCTTGGCCAGCCAGTCGCCCAGACGCTTGGGGGTGAGCCAGTCGGCGCGGTCCTGGGTGTCGAAGCGGGCCAGGAAGGCGAGGCTGATCTCGGAGTCGATGTCTTTGAACAGGCCGATGGCACCAGGCAGGACGTTGCGCAGGTGGGCGCGGAGCTGGTTGGCCGCAGCGACGCGGTGCTTGACCAGGTCCTTGCGGGCACGGCAGGCCCGGCGCAAGGCGATGGTGGCCTCGGTGTCGGGGACCAGCGGTCGGAGTCGGGCCCGGTCGGTGCGCAGGGTGTCGGCCAGCACGTAGGCGTCGAACCGGTCGTCCTTGTTGCCGGCCGAGCCGTAGCGGCCACGCAGGTTCTTGACCTGGTTGGGACTGATCACGACCACGACCAGGTCGGCGGCCAGGAGGGTGTCGACGACGGGTCCGTCGGGTCGTTCGATCGCGACCTCGCCGACACCGTGCCGGCCCAGGAACGCGACCAGGTCGCGCAGACCGGCGGTGGTGTGCTCGACCGTGATCGTTGCGATCTTGTGGCCGCGGCCGTCCACGATGCATGCGGCGTGGTCGTCGCGGGCCCAGTCGATGCCCGCGGTCACGTCATTGATGGCGACCTCGGGCAGAACCAGAGGGCATTCACTACTCAAGGTGTTGCTGGCAGACTTCACGTCAGCCTCCTCGCTGCTAGACCCAGTGGGGAGGCACCCATTTCTTCGGGTGTCGTTGGTGCCGGGACGTGCCTGCCGGTTCGCTCACTGATCGGCGCTCGCAGCCAGTCGTCGCGGCCTTGGCGCACAGCCCTATCGACGGTCCACACGTCCCGGGCAACCACCAGATCCTGCAGATCTCACAGTGGACGTCCTCGGCGTCAAGCGAGCAGGGCAGTGACCTGGCGGCACCCGGGGTGCATCGAAGCCCTATCGGAGAGCCTCAACACGAGAATGGTGGCCCAGTGAGCGACCGTCTCCCGGACGGCGGCGCGGCACCGGAGGACGAGTTCCGGCGGCTCTCCCCGCTCACACCGATCGCCCGCTCCGCGATCTTCCTCGCG
>Ga0207648_10001483_pt1 | contig 25819 bp, 31 predicted proteins | sample KBSMisM32_FD_184310 | JGI IMG/M metagenome (GOLD analysis project Ga0207648, IMG submission 184310) | Miscanthus rhizosphere microbial communities from Kellogg Biological Station, Michigan, USA - KBS Miscanthus M3-2 (SPAdes) (version 2) | ecosystem: Host-associated > Plants > Roots >... | reverse complement strand
ACCCTATCAAGCCTTACCGGTCCAGTGGTCAAATCATATCGAGCAGGCAACCGGCGAACTTCAGCACGAGGAGTTTCTGCACAAGGATCTGAGCGATCCCCGGAACGTCCTTGCGATGGCACTGCTGGAATCGCTTGGGAGTAAGGGGAGCATTTGTGTGTACTCGGCCTATGAAAAGTCCATCATCGAGCAGCTGGCGGAGGCGCTTCCTACGTTGCGAACGGCTCTCCGAGCACTGGTGCAACGCATCTGGGATCTGCATCCCATCGTACGCGATCATTACTACCATCCACGTTTCAATGGATCTTACTCACTGAAGGAGGTTCTTCCCGCTCTCATCCCATCGCTAAGGTATGACGACTTGGCGATCAAAGAAGGAGGACATGCGGCCAGTGAGTACTACCGTATGGTCTTTGTCGAAACCGATTGGGTGGAGCGAGCGACGATTGAAGAGGCCCTTCTACGATACTGTGCCCGGGATACCTTGGCGATGGTGGAGCTCAGGCGTGCGCTAATGGAAAAGGCGCAGACGGCTCACCCTTCGCCTGAACCTTAACCTTCCGATAGCGCGTACGGACTTTTGCAGTGCTCTACTCAGGCTGAGGCATCAGTGGTTTATTTTGACGGAGAGGGGGGGCACTCCACCGCAACAGGCCGCAAACCGTTTCCCATCAACGATTTCCAGACATTTAACCTCTCTTGGTGTTGGCGTGTGTCTACGACTATCGCCTACTACCAAGGAGGGTTCAAATGGCCTTTTTCTTTGTCCCTGACCGGAAGTCGTTCTACTATCGATCCCACATACCGAAGCGCCTACGTCGGCTGATACGAGGCCGTCACGAAATCTGGCGTTCGTTAGATACCACTGACCGTGACGAGGCGAGGCTGCGCGCCGCACGATGGGACAGCCGGACCCTGCAACTTTATCGGCGCCTGAAGAGGGTAGGGGAGCGCATGACAGAGGAACAGCGAGAGGCCCTCGTCACCAAGTGGCTCGACTCACAGCTTGAGGAGGCTGAGGACTGGAGAGTGACCAACGGTCCGTATCCGGAGGACCAAGGTGAGGGAGCATCGATGATCCTGACAGACCAGGTCGATGACGCACTGGAACAACTCGCCACCTACGACTTCTCCAAAATCGAGAAGGAAGCGGTCGAATTACTCCAGACAGCGGGTGTAGGGACCGTGGACCGAGAGAGCGCCGACTTTAAAAAGTTATGCCGAAGACTTCTCCAAGCGAAGTTGGACTACCTCGTGATCGAGCAGCAACGATGGAACGGAGACTACCAAAGCGCCGAACAACAACAGCATCAGCGACAGCATGAGCGATGGGCCGCGGTGCGTCTCAATGGCACTCAGCCTGTAACTCCGTCGGTCGTAGCTCCTCCCGCCATGGCGGCTGTGCCCACTCCGACTCCGACCGGTCCACCCTTCTCTGAAGTGGTTGAACGCTACCTTCGTGAGAATCCTCGCACACCACGCACCACGCGACAACTGAAGTCTGAGGTCCAGCGATTTCTGGCTGTGATCGGTGGGGACCGTGTTGTGTCCACCATTACGAAGGCCGATTGCATCACCTACAAAGACGCACTGCTGACGCCGACGGATGGACGGAAAGCTATGCACCTGAACACCGTCAGCAACCGCATCACGACGCTTGCCAGCATCTTCAAGTGGTGCGAAGCGCAAGGGTACATCCCTGAGAACACGAATCCGGCAAGAGGTCTCCAACCCAGTGCGAAGGCCGTGCGGAAGGCCACGCAGGAAACCAAGATGTTTACCGATGAACAGTTGGTGACCATCTTTGGCTCTGCCAAGTTCAAGGTGTTACGACAGAAGCATCCGCACCACTATTGGGTGACACTTCTCTGTCTGTTCCTCGCGTGTAGGCCGGAGGAGGCGGCACAACTGCGGAGTGAAGACGTGGACACCGAAGACGGCATCCCATACTTGCGGCTCTCCGATGCAGATGGGATGGCCGAGAAGACGAAAGATGCGCGCCGCCGTGTGCCCGTTCACGAAAGCTTGATTCAACTTGGGTTCATGGCATATGTGGAGCACGTGCGGAAGAAGGGACACGCACAGTTGTTCTATCGCCCGACAACAGGCCGCAACACGAAGGCCGATGCCTCCGGAAAAATCTTCACGCGCATATTCCGAGGTCTTGGGTTCACTGACCCCGCCTTAAAGCGGTACTCACTCCGACATGGAGGCATTACGAAATTGGAAGAGGCAGGCTGTTCGCCGGATATGTCCCGCATGCTGACAGGTCACGCCGGACAGGATATTCATAGCAAGGTGTACATCAAGCGAGGGAACATCAAGCTGTCAGTGCTGCGCGATGGTCTGAACAGACTCCGCTACGATGACGTGGTGAAGGCTATGTCGATGGAAGGGAAAGAGCAAATCCAATAATGAGAACAATCGCTTTGCGATCCCTGGCTATTGTCACGATCACATTCTGTATGACCGTGCTCTTAGCCTCTGGAATCCACGCTGCCGAACGCATTGTTGGTCTTGTCGAGATTCCAGCGTTTTATGGAGGCGACCGCGACGAAATCCTCAAGCACCCAAAAGCCTCGGTGAAGTTATTTGATGAACCATCAGGAACGGCCTCGGTTGTTGCTGCGGTTCACGACTTCACCCAGCTCGAAACGTATGAACATGAGAGCGAAAAGGCTTCCGCCGTATGTTACGAGTATAGAGTCATCGGCGACAACGCGCGCTGGTTCAAGGTGCGGTATCGCGTAAATCCAAATAATGAGTATTCGTGGTTAGATCGCCTAAACGACAAGCATGAGTATTCGTTTGCGTGGCTAAAGGGAGCTGATGCGGGAGAGCTACATTGGTATTCGAAACTCGTCCATAGCCACAATAGTTTCTTGACGAAGTCGTGGGACAAACGCCTTTATCAACACCCCAATAGATCATCTACATTCACCCTGTACGACAAATTAGGAGGGCGTCTGGGCGTAGACGTATTGGTAGCCCTCACCGCCAACTGGGGAAAGCACGGACAGGACCACCAGTGGTTTCTTGTTGTCATCGTAGAGGGAGATCGGTATGACTACGAGAACCTGACCATCATCGCGACCGGCTGGGTCCCCGCCTACGCCGATGATGGTTCTGAGACTGTTTGGTTCTACTCACGAGACTAAGAAGCGGAAGAGGACCTAAACCCTAGGTCAATGGTGATTAGAGCAGTGTCGCACATCAGCAGGCCCGCCCCTCGCCGCTTTGGCGCGTTCGGCCTTGTAAGAAATTTTCTTGACCTTCATCTCTCGTGGCGTGGCTTCGGGAACCTCTTTGGGTGGCAAGTGTTCTTCGTACTGTTCGTGGTTGATATAGTCGCCGTTCACCAGCGCCTTCCGAAACTCGCTACTATCTCGATCAGTGAGGCCGTAGTCGGCCTTCCAGTTCTCAACATCTGGGAAGGCATCATTGAGAATGCGTTCGGCCATGGCGGCAAGGAGTGGGTTAACAAATGGCATAAGTGAAATTCCTTTAGTTGGGGTATGTCGTTGATGGCTGGATTGATCTAAGTAAACAAAGGGCGGAGGGGCCTGAACCCAACGAGCCAAGCTCAAGCTGGGTATGCCCACTCCTAGGCGATGGGGTTGTCCTGTGAAGTGTTCCAGCCAGTGATGACGTGTTCCTCCCAGTTGTCTCTTCTCAAGCTTCACAGAGACAGAAATCCAGCCAGCAGGCAAACAAACGTTCTGAAAAGGATCAGGACGTTGGAAGTTTAAGGGTCCTGCTGCTCTGGTGAAGCCTCGCGGGGTACTCAAGTGCAAGGGATCAGGCCGCAACCCGATCCCCTAGCAGAGGCTGGATGTACTGACTCCTCAACCGTCTGAATCCTCACGGCAACCCCATCGAGTTCCTTTAGTTGAGAATACAGACGACTGCGAGCGTGGCTGCGGCGATGGCTGCAATGATGGAGGCGATGAGGGTCCGATGCTTGAGTCTTTCGTACTCTGCCCGCACCTTCAACTCGTTGGACTTTGCGTGAGTGGCTCGTTGTTCAGCGGATCGGGCAGCACGTTCGAGGGCCTCACACTTTGAGGTCCATTGGGATTCGGCTGCACGATGGGTGGCTTCGAGTAGACCCACTTGGGAACGGTGTCGCAGATCGCGCACCTTTGGAAGTGGCGGCATAGGTTCTTGTGATGCACTCATATTAATGTTTCCTTATATCGTATCGAGGTTGGACGGTCGTTCGATGTTGGCTCTGTACTGGTTATCGAGGAGGTGCTGAACAGCAGATTGTAGAAGGCCGATGTTGTCTTTGAACTTACCGAGGCCGGTGTTACATTCGCGGCAAAGTAGCTTCCGCACCTTGCCGGTACGGTGACAGTGATCTATGTTAAGAGTTTCCGCCTTTCCTGGGAATTTCGAGTTCCACTTCTTGTCCATGTCAACGCCTCGACATATCTTGCAAGCGAATCCTTGCTCGTCGCAGAGCCGGTTGTAGTCGAACTCTGAGAGACCGTATCTGTTCTTCCTGTCCAAAGCCGCCAGGTGCTCTTGATTCGCGGCGCGGTAGGACTTCTGCTGTTCGAGGAGTCGCTCTCTATTTTTTTCGTAGTAGTATTTTTGCTGTTCGCGGACCTTCCCGCGATTTTTCTCGTATTTCATTTTCTGCTGTTCAGCTATCTTCTCTCGGTTCAAAGCTCGGTAGACCTCCCGCTGTTCGATGGTTCTCTTTCGATTCGCTGCATACCACGCCTTGTGATACGCCGCCTTTTCCTCCTTACTCTGTGCCATCTAGCGGCCTTTCGTTCAGTAGGGGATTCTCTTCTGGTCGCCGTATCGTCACACAAGCTTCGGGGGGAACGATTATCGACCGGCTTCCGTTATCCAGCACGAGGGTTATCAGTGAACGGCAATGCCCTTCGAGGTTCTCGGCTACCGTGCCCTCTGCGAGGCGCTGCCACTCGCTAGCAAAGACTACGAGGTCATTGTGTTCTAAGGGCTGTCCCCGATAGTCGAGGGTGCGGCTTGTCTTTTTCTTTGTTCTAGTCTGCATGTGTTCACTTCACTTGGTGTTGAGGACACACCCCAACACGCAGTCAGTGTGCGGCCACCAACTGCGTTTGGGCTGTCTCTGTGGTGTGTGTGTTGGGTCAGTCCTGCGCGGCAGGATTGCTGTTGCTAGGTGGCGTTGACCCATCGCGGTAGAGGCCGGTTGAATAGTCAATGTCGCGTGGATTCCCAGCCGTCAGACCGGACGCATCCGATGCTTCCTCCGTACTGCCGACTTGGATTCTGGTGCCGTGTCCCGCTGCCTTGTTCTCCTTCATCTCTCGAACGATCTGACTATCACCCTGACCATGAACTTCCTCAGCGTATGACACCATGTCCTTGATGGCAGGATCGTCGCTTGTCAGCAACTCCATGATCCGCATACGAGCAATGGCGGCGTCCGGTGTGTTCCCGTTGGCCTCTTGGAACAGCTTTGAGACGTGCGCTCTGGCAGCATCACGCTTCGCTCCTTCAAGCATGGAGTTCGCATCAACCCCAACAGGACCACCACGTAGCGAACCGGCCTGCATCGACGGTGCTAGCTGCGAGTTCGCTTCTGCTGCCATCACTGCGTCTCGATATGCTTTGCTTGAAGAGTAGAGGGGGTTCGCGTAGGCTCGTTCCCGTTGGCCAGGGGACGTGAAGGCAGTGATCGCTTGTCCGGTCTCCGAGTCTCTGAGGGTCAGACTCCTCGCGGTGTTCGCAGCGGTCGTGGCTTCTAACCTATCGGCCTCTAAGGCACGTCTACCGCTTGGTGTGGATGCGATATCGTTGAGTTCATCATCGGTGAGTTCGAGTGCGTTCGGGACTAAGCGTCTCCAATTTGATCCGACTACGATTGACATGGTGTTACCTTTCTGTTGTTGAACTGCGTTTGGTTGTTGGGGATTGTGATTCTACCTACCAGCGTTCAATGGCAGGTAGCGGGTTGTCTGTGGCTGCTCTGAGCCGTTGCATCTGTGGCTTGCGTTGGCTGCGTCTGTTCTGCTCACTGAGCATCTTGGCTGAAATCGCGTCAAGACGCCGCTGGCGTTCCCTGCGTTCTTGGCTGACGCTGCGTCTGTGCGGGTTGCAACCTAAGATTTCGAGGCCGTGTTTATTTTTGAGCATGTGAATGTTGGTCTCCCTTCTCCTCCCCTAACTGAAGCAGTCAGGCACATTGTTACTCCGTTCCTCTCGAATCCTTTTAACCTCTGCCTTGTGGCTATCGTGCGCTCCTTGTGAGTACCCGCGACTACCTGCGGAGTTTAGAAATGCCATGCCGCAGCTACACCCCCATAGTCTCGCGCCCATCTGAACGAATTTGTGCGCTGCATCGAGCGACCGTTGTTCGTTCATTTTTTCGGTGGCCGCAATCTGCGCTGCACTGCGCGACCTCTTGCCGTCGGCAGCTAGCGTCGGCGTGTGGTTGTAGTTCCGAATGTACTCGGCAAGTTCAGGTGAACCAGGCAAACATTGCTTGTAGTAGTTGCGTCGGAGTTGAATACCAAACGCGAGACCGTGGTCGAGTCCCTTCAGGTCATCATCGATCCTGACACCTGGTCGCTCCTCCGGCTCCTGTTGTGGCATCTGCTGACGCTGTTCAACCATGCGCCGGTAGTCAGCTTCAGTCTGTTCGCGGGGCAGTACGATCCTACCCCCAATCCTCGGCGCACGATTCCCAGTGAAGCCGGGGGCATTTCGTCTCCGCGCCTCGATGTCTGCGCGAGTAATAGGTTCGACTACAGGTGGCTCGGCCTTCGGCTTCGTCGTCTGCGGCGTCTTGAGCTTGCGGCTCCTCTTTTTCTTCGGTGGTAGGCCGATCTGTCTCGCCAGTTCTTCGATCAGTGCTTCTTTGTTGTCCTCTTCTGGTGTGTCCATGTCGATGCTCCTTCCTTCTCTTTCTTTATCCTCTCCTCTGGCTGGACTCGTTCGTCTGCTTTGAGTGGCCTGCACGAAGTCAATACGACCTGATACGCCAGCCGACCATTGATGCGAGGCACGTCGTTCAGGTGTGCGCCATGTTCGACAGTGCTAGTGATCTTCATGCGTTCACGCCACTTGCGGCGTGTCACTGCGCTGCTCATGCTCTCATCGTGCCTTGTTGACTAAGTGGCGAACGTGGGCGTCGTTGTTGCTGTGGCGGGTGCTGGTGTGGACTGCTTGCGTTTCATGCTTGCTCTGCTGTGGTTGACATTGGGTGAACCTCTAGGGAGGCAGTGAGTGTCCGTAGGAGTTGTCGCTGTTGAACGATGGCCTGGAGTTGCTGCGGTATGACGATGTGGTGAAGGCGTTGACGCGCTGAATCATCCGCAGACTTCACTTAAGATGGTGGCCCAGCGTGCGAAGGCTTAAGATTCCTTCCAGCAGGCTCTAGGAGCCACGCACCCCCATTGACAAAGGAGGAAGTAAGGGCCATCATGTTTCTACACATCTAACCCTCAACTCACCGACGGCCTCCTTGGAAGGCCCGACCGCCGATGATTCAGTGAAAGGCGGTTGTCCCATGTCGGACTCTCCACTGCTTTCTTTTCGTTCAGAAGTTCGGGACTTCCTCCGTTCTAGTGAGCGTCTGATCGCCGCTGCTGTCACATCCAATGATTCCCCGATGACGAAAGACGAACGGGAGATCGTGGAATATTATCTGGCAGAGATCGGAAAGATTCTCACTCCGCTGGATAAGCAGAAGTAACCTTTCCTTTCCTGAACCCTATCACCACTCATTCTGAAGGGGTGATATGTCTAGATACAGGCAAAGTGTTCATGACTACATCGCTGCGTGCGAAGCTCTGCTGAAGTCTGGTGACCTGTCTGACCACGAAATGCAAGCTGTGGAGACAATGATGACCCGGCTCTCGGAGGCATTGTTGTCCCAAGGGGACGAAACTCACCCGTAACTGGTGAGTGGAAGAGCAATATCGCATGACCAAGGCGCAGGCAGCCATACTGCAAGCGAGGTGGGAACTGCAGTGTGATCCACCGGTCTGTGTGCATCGTAAATATGAAGAGACGATCATGAGACCCCTAGCACGTTGGTGTCGCCTTGGCAGGCTTCACAGGTGGCTCCATGCTCAACATCCGCCCTCAAGTTTCCTACAATATGAGGGCTTGTGAGCGCTTGATCTCCTTGGCGACGATGCCTGGCGATGAAAAGGTAACTGCCGATGAATTACTGAGGCCTACGCCGGAGAGCTTTCTAGGATCATCGAGAGAGAGACCGGCGAGGATGGCGACGACATGCAGTTGGACATGCTATCAGCGCTCTGACCTCTTGATACTGTAGCTGCGACACATTCAGACATGGATATGTCACCCTGAGCGTGGGGATGGAGTTGAACGGCTCCGCTACGATGACGTGGTGAAGGCCTTGGTGACGGACCAGATATAAAGGTATCCAACGCGATCCCCCACTAGGGCTATTCCCAGCACACACACATCCTCAGGTGGTTTAGAGTATAAGACAGGAGTTACTAAGAGGGACTTTGAAATGGGGTGAGCTTAAGACGAGACACCATGATACCGACGGTCCATTGCGCCCGTCACACATCACATCTCGCTGCATGGGGCGTGGTTCTCGGTATCTGCGTGGCTGGATGCACCTCGTTAGAGCCTCCTCGCGTCCCACGGATAATCGGTACCTCGACGAGTATCGCAATCGTGGGTGCGGGCCTGCAAGTGGTGCCACTCTCGCCCACCGAAACGGTGCAATACGCCGTCAACGAGATGCTGGATATTCTGGGAAACGAGGCGCTGAGACAGCCAGGACTGTCTCAGGAACGCCGCCACCAAATTGAGTACGTCATCAGACATCGCGTCGATAGTGAGGACATGGCCCACCGCTCCTTGGGGACTCCGTGGTCGAGGCTCACCGTCACGGAGCGGCAGGAGTTTGTAAACCTTTTCGTGGGGCTGATACGAGATCTGGTGGCCAATAAGATTGATCAATATTATGACGCACTCTATCTCATTGAACAACGCGAGGGCAGCTTTGCCGAGGTCCGGACTTTATTGCTTGGTACAAAGGTTGATACCACAATCAATTTCCGGTTAAATCACCACTCCGCCGATTGGCTTATATATGACATGGTCGTTGACGGAGTCAGCGTCGTGGGAAACTATCGGACACAGTTTGGTCGAATTATTCGCGATTACGCCCACGCTGGGCTCGTGGAGAAGATGAAGCAGCGAGCGCAAACTGTAAAAGAGTTTGAGAAGACCGCGCCAGCCCCTGCGAGCTTAACGATGGATACGGATTATTTGCGATAATGTTCTGGGGTATTTTCGAGGTTCAAGAATCGGAGCCATGTAATCATACGAGAACCATGTCCCACTAGGGTGCTCTCCCCATCCCAGGTACGACACAGGAGGGTTACCACAAGCCATACCCTGGTAACCCTCTTTTTTTGAGGGGACTCCCCAGCTCCAATATTCAGCGCTCTGTTAGATACTCACGCTGTCCTACCAGGGTGCTGCATGACGCCCTGGCAGCACGCAGGAGGGTTATCGGAGGTCAGAGCCCGGTAGCCCTCCGTTTATTCTTATTAGGGTTCTCCCCAGATTCAAGCCCCTGTCCGACGTTGTACAAGAAAACGGTCCTACCAGGGTGCATCGCCACCCGAGGCGCGACACGGGAGGGTTGCCGGTGAACGCACCACTGGTGAACCCTCCTTCATTTTGGGCGTGCTCGGGGTCTCACCAGCAACGTGCTACTCACCTCAATGGTAGACTGGGTTATAATTTCATAGTTCAACCCTGCCGACGGCCTCCCTGGAAAGGCCAGACCGCTGACAGAGAAAGGTCGGTGGATATGTTTTTTGGCGAACGGATCAGCATTCAGAATTTCCTCCGAGCGGGCGAAATCTTCATTCATGAAGGGAACCATTATTCTCCGTTTGAACTGACCTTGTTGCGGGCGATGTTGAGTCGCCTGGATACCAAGGTGAACCAGGCTAAGGATACAAAAGCTCCTGCAGAGCACACTTAATAGAACCTTACTCGTGGTCTTCGTTGTACTCCTCATCCAGCATCGAACAACATTGACCTGATACGAATCTAAGGCCATCAATTATGAAACTTTTTCATCATGCTTTCATCATGTAACCATGTAGGGGCGGAGATGGACGCCCCTGGTAACCCTCCTCTATTTTTACTTGGACCATCCGAAGATGTCCTAACCCTGGGTGACCACGACCGCCCGGGACTGGACACAGGAGGGTTATCGATACACCCCCGGTAACCCTCCTTCGTTTACAAACCCTCCGTATACTCCCCCTTCAACGCAGCGAAATCCTCAATGTTTTGGGGGTTAAATAACGACTACATCCCTCCCCCGCAACCAGTTGAAGCAAGCTTGCGCGTTGCCCTATCATTATCGTACTATCGCTCGGCGAAAAGAGAAAAGCACGGGATCACGCAACCAGCGCAACCCCGTGTAATTCAAAGCGGAGGGCATCGGTTAAGGAAAGTTTATTCCCTCCCTCTCCGCCACAACCTAATTTGTTTTTGGTTGGGTCAGATAACCAGCCAGACCAGATAGCTTGATTTTTCTCTGATGATACTGTAACTCTGCGTCGCTCAACTTGCCGTGGTTCGTGCCGAGGTAGCTCAGTTGGTAGAGCACAGCCCTGAAAAGGCTGGTGTCGACAGTTCAATTCTGTCCCTCGGCACCATCTTTCAATTAGTTATGCTATTCATAGATAGACGGTACCTCCAACGGTACCTCCATCGCTAACGCAATAATATCCTTCCCCAGCTCTTTCCCCTACTCCCAATCATAGAGACAGCGTGTGTGCGATCACGCCGCGCAAGCGGGTGTCATTTTCTAGTACGTCACCAATGCCCACTGCAGACCCACGCTTACAATCAGCGCTTTTGCTGCTTCTGCCCCTCCCCAATTGTCACTTCCTGTCTCAAGTCCTCTCCAGGATAGTAAACAAAGCCCTCCCCGAACTCCGGCACTGACACCGCGCTCCTATGAGCGAACTTTGTCTCTTTCTCCCCTAAGCAAGGTCGATTGGGCATGTATTCTATACCCCTCTTCTAGGGGATGGTCTACCCTTCTTCTGGGGGATTGTCCTGCCTGGGTCCAAAAGGGAAGACTCCCGTTCGTCAGATCGAATAGACACGGAACCCTCTCGGTGCTGGCTGGCCGAGCACCTGAGAGGACTTGAGGAGGTGACGATGCCGAGATGGTGCCCATTGTTCTACAAGGTAGCTGTCTGCGCCACGCTCTTGCTGAGTCTCCTCTCGTGCGGCGGATCGGGCGGATCGAGCGGTGGAGGCACCACCACTCCTGCTGCGACCGTCGCCATCACGAGTCCGTCATCCGGAGCCTCACTGCCGGTGGGGGCCGTGCTTGTCACGTTTACTATTCAGAATTCTCCGGTCGGACCCTCGGCGACTCAGCCACGAATGCATTTCTATATCGATAGCGAGCCGATCGCTAACAAATTCTATGATGGACCAGGGATCGTGGAAGAGGGCAATTTGAGCGGAGTGAGGTACCAGGGCGCCCATACGCACTTCGTTCATTGGAAATCTGCTTCTTCCTTCGCGATCAGTGGCCTGTCGTCCGGTCCGCACCAGGTGAAATTCGTCTTGACCGACGCGAACGACAACGAACTCACCAATACGGAAGCGAAGAAGACTCTGAACTTCCTGATCGAAACTCCGCCGGCCGGTGACCTCCAACTGGAACGGGTCCTGACCGGACTCAACTCTCCCGTGGGGCTCTCGTTAGCGCCGGACGGTCGCGTGTTCTATAACGAACGTCGGACCGGTGATATCCGCATCATCGATCCAGATTGGCAACTGAACCCCACACCGTTCTGTCATATCGACGTCGCAACCGCTGGTTTTGAGCAGGGATTGCTGGGCCTCACGCTGGACCCCGACTTTGCCAATAACCATTTCGTCTATGTCTATTATACGGCTCGTAATGCAGCAACGACCGAAGGGACAGTGAATCGGTTAGTCCGCTACACGGAATCGAGCGGACAGTGTGTGCTAGGAAGCGAGACTGTCATCATCGACAACATTCCCATGGCACATGACAATAATGGCGGGATTCTCCAGTTCGGGCCGGACGGAAAGCTCTATGTGATCACCGGCGATGCGGAGCAGAGTAACTCCACACTAGCAGGCAAGTTCCTCCGCGTGAACCCGGATGGCACGGTGCCCGTAGACAATCCTTTCGCAAACAGCAACGACGCGAAGCAACAAAAAGTCTTCAGTTCTGGTCATCGCAACAGCTACGGGTTCAGCTTCCATCCGCATACAGGCGATTTGTGGGAGACAGAGAACAGTCTTCATGACAACGATGAGATCAACCGTATTGTGGCAGGTGGCAACTATGGTTGGGACAAGCAAGAACGGACGGGTTTTCTACATGATCCCTGCTGCATTGATCCGGTCGCGGTCTTTTTCGCGAATCCTCCTTGTGATCCTACAAACCCGGGTGGGGCATGTGTCATCGCCCCCACTGGGATTATCGCGATACCGGATCACACAACGGTCTACCCGGATGCCTACCGCAACAATCTCTTGTTCGTCGACTACCTCGGCGGCAAAATACGTCGCATCGTCCTGGGCGGCGCCGATCTCACCCAGGTGGGCACCGTGAGCGTCGCCTATAACGGTGGCAACGGAGGGTTAATCAGCCTGATGCTTGGTGCAGACGGCTATGTGTACGTGTCTAGCTTCAACGGCGAGATTTTCAGAGTGAAACCCATCTAGCCTAGGCCCGTGGAGCGGACGTCGTTGAGACACCGTGCTCGGGAGCCAGGCCCGATCTTAATAGGCGCGACGCAATTCTCCCTGCCGAAGAAGAGCGGCCATAAGGTTTCCGTCCTGCTACTCGGAATTGCTGTGGGATTAGGAGTCGGAATGATCTAGCCTATTGTTGAGACAATAGACGATCGACAGAGCTCGACCCACCCCTATTCGCTCACCATTTCCCAATTCACCTCGCGTTCGGTTTCAGTCCGTCCGTGTTCCCGAAGCAAATTCATCGTTCGCTGTTGCATTTCTGCATAGGCGCCTGTCCTGGTCGAATACTTCTCCGCTGATCCAAGAAACCAAGCGAGAGTGTTATCCAGCCAGACCATACAACTGTGTACTCTATAGACTCCTTCAACCTCGTATAATTTGATGCACGCCTTGGGATAGGCAGATGCCATCACTGCATCCCTCTTTCCTTCCGGTTAATCTTCTATTCCAAGTTCTGTTCCGCTCCTACGTTATTGCCACGGCGACGCATTGAGAATCGGACCTCGCAACATTCCACGCGCTACCTTCTTTCGTTTGAAATGGCTGCTGTATCTGAGGAAAAGTCAGTTACCGATCTTGTCTTAGAGTTGATCGAGCACAGGATTCGTGAACTCGAAGGAAAGGGGCTGCAGCCGAAGGGGAAGTGAGTGGAAGGCATGCCGCAATGCTCGTCCGGACCCCAAAGCCCCCTCCCTCCTCTGAACTACTTCCTTTAGGTCTAGCCCCATCCCGCTAATGCCGATAATCTTTTTTCAGAGAGAGCGCGGTTCACCTCGGGGAATGAGGGTATGGCTGAGTCAAGATTGTGTCCCGAGTGTGGGAAGGTGAATCTTCACCGGTTCACATCTCATACGATCAAGAATACAGGCAAGGGCATCGAAATGCTCAATGAGGAAACGTATTGGAAGTGCATGATGCCTGAGTGTGAGTACAAGAAACAGGAGAGATCAGAAGAGACTGATTGATATGGCGAGAGTGAAGAGGTGCCCGAAGTGGGGAGGATCAAGTACCAAAGAGTCGGCAAAATTACATGTATTAAGCTATGGTAGTGCCCCCATTGAACTATGCCACCGGCGGCTTCACATTTAGTGACCCTGCAGGACGACTATAGCTTTCACTACTCAGGAGCGCCTCTAACAAATGCTGCAGCCGATTGGCCTCCCGCTGAGGAAGGTCGTGAAAGACCACCCCAAACTCGAGGCCCTTGACCCACCTCACGGTTGCCTGTTCGATGATCAGCGACTTTGGGGAGGATGGGAGCTCGATCCGCACAGTCAGAGTCTCACCAGCGACAACCGGATCTTTGCCAAGGATCCGACAGCCCACTCGGGATAACTCCTGCACAATCCCTTGGCCCTCAGAGACGTGGCCGAGATAGAGTACCGAGATTTGCACCGGGAGCCCTGAATCAACCCGGAGCGCAAACCGCTTGTTCGTCATGGAGATGACTCCTTCAAGGGGCTCTCTGAATGAAGTATAGCAAAGCACTGGGAGAGCCTGGACCGCTGGGAATAAACCAGGTGTTTCTACTAGTCTCAAAATCCTACTGCCAGGGACCTTTACAGAGGATCGAGGCCGAATTTGGCCACTTGTCAACAAATTGATGTTTAGGTCGATGCACTCCTGTTTAGTTCTTTCTTTATTTTCATAGTCTTTCGATTGGCATGACGGATGCGTTACCAGGTGGGCAAGTGCCCCGTGTTATGGACCCTAAATACGAAGGAGGTATCTATGCTGAAACAGACGCTCATTATCATGAGTGCTGTTCTTGCCACTGGTCTCATCCTCTCAGGAGTGAGCATGGCGGATAATGATGCCAAGGGCCACGGACTGAGTAATGCACAGGTGGCTGCCGGCACACATGGGATGCAGGGACGGTGCAACGCGGCGTCACACCAGGGCATTCCGTTGAGCGGACCGTTGAGCGTTTGTGCGCCGACTCCGCCTCCGGTCATAGAGCCACCGCCTGTCCTTCCGCCTCCGACTGAGCCACCGCCTGTCCTTCCGCCTCCGACTGAGCCACCGCCTCCGAATGGTTTCTGAGGTTGCCTGGCTATACACTTTGCCAATCGCAGACCATGTCCCCACGAAGGCGGCCAGAAAACTGGCCGCCTTTTTGTTGTTCTATCCGACACCCAGCATAGCCGGGACCCACGAAGAAAAAGACTTAACGTGACTAGTCTTCGTGCACTTTTGCGCGAACACAGAATCACAAGCGATTGATTTCCCGAGTGGGACCGCAAGGCCTTATCCTTGCTTCTCAGCACAATACATCTTCACCAGGAGGGAAGGACCATGGACACGACACAGTCGGCGCGTGAGTATTATGAGCAAGGCCGGACGCTGAGGCAGAAGAAATTATATGACCAGGCGTTGGAAGCCTTGCGCCATGCGGCACACCACCCCAACTATGCCGGACAATCGCAGATCCAGGTGGGATTGTGTTTACGAGCCATGGGACGTCATGACGAGGCGGTCACGGCATTGTGGGAGGCGGCCAATTCCTCGAGCCTGTCACAAGATGAGTACACGCACGTACTCTATCTCCTGGGGCAGTATTTAGAGTCATTGGGCCGGTCTGCCGAAGCCATTGAAGCCTATAACTGGGTCCGGCAGGAAAACCCAGGATTCCGGGATGTCGAGATCAGGATTAAGAAGCTGTGCGGGACAGAAAGAACCCAAACCGTGGACCTGCTCCAATTCGGGCGTTCTTTGATTGGCAAACTTGCCAGGACCTGAGGGTCTGCGGGCTCGATACGAGTCAGAGCAAGACCTGTCGTTAAAGGAGCAAAATGATTCTGAGTCCCTGGTCACAGATAATGCTCAAGGTTGTAATCATGATGGCTACGATGTGCTCTGGTGTCGCGGTTGTCAGGCCCAACTACCCCTCTGGTCTGAATGTTGGCTTGAACGTCTGGCGCTCGCACTAAATCGGCTGAGAGGAGACTGGCCCGACTCACACGACAGCCGATGGATGGCCTCTATATTCGTTTCCCACGCCGTTTGACACTCCCGAATCTCCGTGTTGGTATGACGCGTTCAGCTTAAGAAATTACGTGACAGTTGCAGTACAGACCACGAAAAACGTATGGCAGCTTCATCAGTTAGAAGCGAGCGAGTGATTACCCAACAACTTCCTGAGCTTACCTCGATGCTCCTGAGCAGTTTTCTTATGAGACTTATCGCTGGGGCGTTGCGTGACGCGTCAAAAACAATCACGCATACCACAGATTTTACAGACCGGCACATGAACCAAGGCGTCGAGACAGTACAAGGGTCCCCCACGCGCCCAGCTTAGGCGATAAACTCAGGGGTACCCCGTACGCCACCCCCCTGTCTCAATTCAAACCGAGCCAGTTTGGCTGTCGCCCTCGCCTGAGTCCCCGATCTGCGCAGCATTGACGATTTTGAGGACGCGGTTGTTCGCCTTCTCCATCGCTCCGCGAAGATCCACCGCAGCAACTTCAACCTTGTCCACGAGCAAGCCGTGTAGCTTCGCTTTGAGCTCCAGCAGTTTTGCGACCGACATCGGGTTCTTCTGTTTATAGCCGAAACGAATAGCCTGATCGATTTCCACGACCGCGGCCTTTGCGTCATACAGCGTGGCTTCCCTCAGTTGAGCTTGCCCCTGCTGAATTGCATCGCGCACGCCATGGACCTTCTCGAGGCGGGCTGCGGCTTGGCGACTATACCCCGGCCCATACCCAGCCTGCCGAGCCGCTTCCGCACTGCTCAGACCATGCAGCACGCCGCTGACATATTGCTGCTGCCGATAGGTTAAGGGTTTCGGCTCTGCTGGTTCACGGTGCTTCACATTTTTGTCTTGCTCGCTCATCGGCCTAGCCGCATATGTAAGCGGTCCGCTTGCTGGGCAAACAACGCGACCACTTGCGCGTCACTAAAAAGATGTAGATTGTTTTTAATGAAGTCCTTCAACCCTGGTTGGGTCTTGTCTGCTTGTTCGATCATGGCCGCAATCTTCCCCCATGTGGTGTCGGACGATTCACGAAACACACGGGACAGAAGTTCTCCCTGAGCCTCATCGTAACTCGTGAAGTAGGCGGCGCGCTGCTCGTCGGTCATGTTTCGCGTCCGCTCATTCCACGCGTGGGCCACACGGAGCACTGCCGTTCCGAGCGCGTTACCCTCCAGGACCGGAAACTCCATGGCGCGCAACCATACCCGAGTTTGGGCCTCAGTCTGTTTGTCCTCGGGGGTCGTGATCTTCATGCCGTGCGGCAGTTGGATTAAATAGTCAGAGTCTTTTTCCGCCGGCGGGTGATATTGATTGAGCAGGGCCAGTTCCGGATTGTGCGCCTCCTCCGGTTTGGGTGGGGTCGGCTCATTGAGGATCGCAAGCGATCGGGCGACCTCCGTCACATCAATCCCGCCCGCCCTCGCGAGTTTGCCGGCTTGGCCTGTCGTTAACGTGCCGGCTTTCAGTCGTTCCGCGAGGGAGAGAGCTGTGAGTCCTCCGGTGTTGGCGGCTGGGGCCGGGGGCGGAGTCGGCACGGTCGCTGGTGGGGGCTGGGATGGAGTGGGCCTGGATTGCGGCTTGTAAGTCCTCGCGCAACCATCCGGCCATGGTGTCGCGCTGAGCGGGTGTGAGCGCGTTCTCGGCGAAGGTTGCAACGTGCTCAGTCATGCGGCACCGTCCTTTCTGGCTGTAGGCTCGAACTTCATGCGATCGGCGAAGTCAGGGGTTGGGAGCAAATGGCTCCATTTTTTCCCGCCGGCAGAAACGCAACGTACATCAGGGCTTTGCGATTAGCCAACGCCGGGCATACTTGAGCGAAATAAATCGGGAAGCCCTGGACAGCGTTTGTAAGGCAGTGCCGAATTTCATCATCGCCAAGGACTCGCAACTCGTCGACTGTGGGGGCCCATTTAGCGACGGCATGGGCGAGCGTATCCATCGCAACTTGAATCTCGGCACCGCCTTCACACCCTCTTTCGAGGAGCTCGCGAATACGGGCTTGTTCTACGGCGGCGCGGGCTTTCTGGAGGGCTGCCGCGGCAGCCTCCTTTTTTCTCCGGGTGTCGTTCAGGGCATCCTGCAATGCTGAAACATTTTCTGTAGCTTCGCGCACTGCTGCATTGTGTGCATCGCCCCCGCCTTCAATCCGTTCCATGCGGTTGCGTTTTTCCTCGGTCAGGACCACTTCGGCGGTATCGAGTCGGCTGCTCAGATCAGCCATCCGCGTTTCAATCCGACCTAGTTCCAGGCGCCACCGCCGCTCGGCTTTTTCCTCGGGTCTGAGTCGGCCCCCTGCTTTCTCTTCGAGCGTGATCCCCTCGTCAGTGATCGCGCCCTCGGTGATCAGCTTGCGATGGCTGAGTTTTGCAATCATGTCTTTCAGCATTGGAATACTCCTTCATTGTGTTTCATATGCTTCCCGTAACATGGCAGACGCGCTCGGGCTGAGCTCGACCCAGAGGCCGCCTGGAGATGGGCTCCCCTGCCCTCCGGCCTGTCGAACAAGGCTCATCGAGGCGACCTCAATAACAGACCCGTTTTGACCTGGTTGAGGGTTGAAATGAGGTACCTTGCCTGTATTTACCTGTAAAAGTGCTATTCCTACAGCCTTCTCACGGCTAGGCACCCTCTCGACTGCCCCCTCATAGATCAAGTGCCTGTCCCCTCACCAGTGGGAGATGTTCCCGCCGGCGAGCAAAAACAACTCTCGCATTCACTACTTGCCATCGGCGTGTGACGGCACCGAGATAGCCTACCCGGCTTAGCGGAATCGCCTCCGTGCTGTTTACAATTATGGTTTCTCATGGTCCGCCGACACCTAAGCGAATTCCCACCATTCCTTACCTGCGTGGCCACCTTTGGCAACTTGAAGGGTATGCAAAGACCCTTTTGCAGACGCCGCCCGCCTTCAGGTGTTTCAGCTGATTCAGTCCATTTCCCTATTTAAGCTTTTCTTACTCTTCTCTCTTTTCCCCTTCTATCTCTATACACCTCAAGACTTATCTGGGAAAAATGAGCTGAATGGGCTGAAGCGTAACCATGCGATGGGAATCACGCATTCAATCTCGGTGAGTGGGTGAACCACCCGTACTCCTTCCATGAGATCTTCATGGACTGTCGCGCTCAGCTGACCAAACAGGGGGGAATCCCACGTCACAACCTGTCCAATGAGTGTTCCTATGCCATTGTTCTGTGCCTTGACCTGCCGAACCCGACCGGGAGCTTTCCCAAGTAGTCGCAGTGCTCGATCATCGGGAAGGGAGATCGGCTTTCCAGGGGCAAGACGGACTTCCCCGTCGGGCCAGCGGTAGACAAAGGCCGCTCCGACACACTCAAGCATCATCGCGAATAACCTCCTCCGATAAGAGCCCTGCTGATGGAGCGGACGGCTCGTGTAATCCGATCCCGAGAAACACATCCTTGACCCCATCCCTGATAGTCCGTTGCGCCTCTCGGATGCTCGGGCGAAGACGCTTGCAGCCCGCATAAAGCGCCTTGGGAGTCATGGGAGGGCGCCCGCCGGCTTCCGCCATTCCATTGAAGGCAAACTAGGGTACTTCCTAGTAGGAATGGCTCGTCTGGCCATGTATGTATTGCGACACTTGAAACCCCTAAGCGCGTGAAAAACTGTGCGAATGTCCATCGGTACGGGTTTTGGCAATCTCAAAGAGGTGAGGGAGATGAGGTGGGTATTCCGGTATGGGATGGCTATGACCTCAGTTGCCGCAGCCGTCGGAATACGGTATGCACTTGATCCTTGGATAGACCTCCAGGTTCCTTTCATCACATTTTTCTTTGCAGTGATGGTCACCACATGGGTTGGGGGGCTTGGCCCTGGCCTGCTAGCTTCCGCATTATCCACCCTGGCTGCGGATTTCTTCTTTATCGAACCTGTTTATCAACTGAGTCTATTCAAGGGGGGGATTATCCCCCTCGCCATTTTCGTGCTGGAAACCTCCGCGATTGCGATCGTGAGTGGAAAGCAGGCGGCGTTGCATGAAAATGAAGCACGATTTACCGCGATCTTCAAGCAGGCTGTCGCCGGCATGGCCGAAACGGATTTGATGGGCCGATTCCTTCAGGTCAACGAGACGTTTTGTCAGATGGTCGGGCGATCTTCCCGAGAGCTCCTTACCTTGCGGGTCCAAGACATCACTCACCCCGATGACCTCCCCGACACCCTTGCACGTTTTCAGAACTTATTGGAGAGGGAAGCGCCACCATTCACGTTTGAAAAACGGTACGTCCGTCCCGATGGCCAACCAGTGTGGGTAAACAAAAGCGTCTCGCTCGTGCGCAAGCAGAACGGCCAGGCTAAAAGTATCCTCGCGATTGTGTTAGACATCACCGCCCGGAAACAGGCCGAGGAGGCGGTATATGAACGAGAGATGCGTTTCCAAAGGATGGCCGATTCGGCGCCGGTGTTAATGTGGCTAGCAGATACGAATAAGCTGTGTACCTGGTTCAATAAGCCCTGGCTTGAATTTAGAGGCCGGACTCTTGAACAAGAGCTGGGAAACGGTTGGGCGGACGGTGTCCATCCGGACGATGTCAGTCGGTGTCTGACCACTTACATCACGTCGTTCAACAACAAACAGCCCTTTTCAATGGAATATCGGCTGTGCCGACAGGACGGCCAGTACCGGTGGGTCCTGGATAATGGGATTCCCTGCTTTTCAGACACGGGAGCCTTCACCGGGTATAGTGGCTCTTGTGTCGACATCAGCGAGCTCAAAACCGTCCAAGACGCCTTACAAGAAAGTAACAAACGGTTGGAAGCCTTATCCACCCATCTCGAAGAATTAGTGGAGGTGCGCACCGCGGCCCTCTTGCACTCGGAGGACCAACTGCGTGCCTTGGCAACGGATCTCAGTCTCACCGAACAACGAGTACGTAAACGCCTGGCTGATGAAATGCACGATCATTTAGCCCAACTATTAGCATTGGGTCGCATTAAAGTGGGACAAGTGAAACGCATGTCAAAACAGGATCCTCAATTTGTCGACTTTATCGACCAAATTGACGAGGTCTTCAGTACGTCGTTGACCTACACGCGAACGTTGGTGGCCGATCTGTGCCCTCCCGCATTGTATGAGTTCGGGCTGCCAGCGGCCCTCGAATGGCTGGCCACCCAGATGCACAAGCAGGCGATGGCCGTTACGATAGAACTCTGTGACATTGAAGGCCTACATCTTTCGGAGGCTCAGGCCGTTCTGCTGTTTCAATCGGTCAGGGAGCTCTTATTGAATGTCGCCAAACACGCGACCACGGATACAGCCCATGTCCGTCTCTCCCAAGCCGATGGGATGCTAGACCTACAGGTACGTGACGAGGGCGTTGGATTTAACCTCGAAGCGGTTGAGGCTCACGGCGATGGGAAGGCTTCCCATTTTGGATTGTTCAGCATTCGTGAGCGAATGAAAGCCTTGGGAGGCTCTTTTGATATCCAGACCATGTCAGGAGTGGGGACCACGGCCATCATGACGCTTCCATTAGCGGTCGAAGCCAAGGCGCTCGTGAGGACACCACCCTCCGTCGAGTCAGCACTCGCGAAACCGGCGAGTACACTTTTGACGAAGGGACCAAAGATTCGCGTCTTACTCGTCGATGATCATGCCATGGTGCGTCAGGGACTCCGGAGCGTCCTTCGAACGTATCCGGATATTGAAGTCGTCGGCGAGGCGTCGGATGGTCAACAGGCAGTGATCAGCGCCGCACGGTTACAACCGTCTATCGTGGTAATGGATATCAATATGCCCATCATGAACGGGATCGAGGCAACAGAGATGATTACGACTCGCTTCCCTGGGATCCTGGTCATCGGACTGTCAGTCAATGCAGAGGGTGAAAACCAGCAGGCGATGAAAGCAGCTGGCGCCACCATGCTGTTAACAAAGGAATATGCCGTCGAGCAATTGTATGGAGCGATCTGCCACGCCCTAGGGACGCCAACTGCCTGCCAAACAGAGCGCCTGCCGTCCGCGGAGTTAGAAGTCAGAATGGACCGGCTCCTCTCACCACTGACTCCTGTCGATGGGAATGGTTCAATAAATTCCCTTCAAGGGGGCGGGTTGTCGCAAAAGCCAGATATACCTGCCACGGCGATTCTGCTGATCGACGGCAGCAAGGACCAACGTGCATACTGGGCCAAAGAACTGAAGCGTTGTTCTCCCGACTATGAGATTTTTGAAGCCCCGGACGGCCCATCGGGACTGGATATATATCGGTCTCGGCAGATTGATTGCGTGGTGCTTGAACTCTCACTGCCCGATCAATCGGGATTCAAGACATTAATGGAATTAGTGCCTGACGGCAAACGGCCGCAGATTGCTGTGGTCGTACTCACTCTGATGACACATCTTGGCGTATGGGAGTTAGCCAAGCAAAACGGAGCGTATGTCTGCTTGTCAAAAAAAGCCACGTCGGTCGATGACTTGCATAAAGCCATTCAGCGGGCGGTGGGTGTTGTAGCACAGATGCCCAAGGGAGATCACTCTCGACCTATCTAGCTTCATGCTCGAAACAGCGGGCACGATCCCCGTAACCATAACCAGGCCTTCATTCAGCTAGCCGGCACGACATCCAGCACGTCAATTTATGCCCTGCCCTGTTCTACGCCGATATTCATTTTTCTTTCGGAGAACCATTACTTGTCGGTATATAAGTGAAGGGAAGCCTTACCCATCTGACGGGAATAATACCCACCGGTACGAGCATAGGAAGAAACAGAGGCGCACCGCAATAAATCCAATTTATTGGTCCAGCACAATACTCTTCAATATTCGAATGCTCGCGACATCACTCGTGACGGCGATTTGAGGAGGAGACAAACGCGCCTATGAAACTGCGAGACCTATACCGTCGAGCATGCCTCTTTTTCTATCCCCGGGCCGACCCAAACCAATCATCAGTCGCATTACACACCGCGATGCCGGCAGTGATCAATCTCGCCGGTTTTACCAAGGGAATTGACAACGTTCATCTGGACGTGCAACTCAGCCCGCAATTCCAAGGCCACACTGAAACACTGCTTGCTGCTTTAATGGAGCAGGAAACGCAGGACCGGCGTGTGGGTGCCACACGAAGAGGTCCGACGTTCCAACAATGGGAAGAATTTCGGAACCTCTACACCAAGATGATGGAGGCAGCGACGCATCAGGCCAAGTCAAAGAATGAGCCGTCCCTGGTTCAGCTGGCGCAGGTTGCGACAATTAAGTTCTTGCTGGAAGAAGTTGACAGGACTCTCGATCAGATGAGACAGAAGTTACGACGCGCTCTCGCGTCGGAGGGTCTGAGGTCGGACACTGTACGCATCGAAACGAATGAATGGTTAAGTTGGCTCATTCAGAATAGAGCCAAACTGAAATACAGGATTCTCAGGCAGTTACTGACGCCGATTCTCCAATCTGAAGAAGGAACCTTGGGCGAGCTGCGGCAGTCCCTTTGGGGGGAGCGGTGGTCACTGCCGAGAGAGTTCCTCTCGAACCCCTTGTTGTTGGCCGATAGCCCCTTCGATGAAGAACTTCTCATAACTCATTATGTACTACTGGAGGAAGGAGGGGTCCAGGATGGCTACCGAGCCTACAGTTACGCGGCCATGGATCGGCTTATTCCCAATCTGTTCCCTACACCCATGTCGCATCATGGCACGAAGACTGCGCCGGCTCAGTCCGAACAAGTTCTTGCTAGAACCAAAGCGGAGTTTCCCAAGGCGACTAAGAAACTGGAGCCGGGGCAAGGATCCGTGGAACATGAACCGACCAAGAGCAACTTCAAAGAGGTTCCTTGTCGAGAGGGCTCTCCCAAGACCCAATCTGCCTGGACCGAGGTACCAGCCAATGTCGATCTCCTCTTCGACGACAGTGTGGCGACTAATCAAATCCAAGCGGCAAAGAGGTCCGGGGATGGATCAGCGAGAGCCTTATGGAAAGCACAGCGTCGGTTTCAGCGGCGCATGCTGGCGACCGTAGAGCGACACTTTCGTCGCAATGGCCTCCTGATGCAAGTAGTAGCAGCGTTTGAAATAGTTCCCATTTACAAGGAATTGTCCGGCCTGCTCTCTCCTGGGGAACTTCACCGGTTTGTCGTGAGCCAGGCGGCGCGTAAGGGTCTCCTGGAAAAAATCGATAACAAGCAAGGGCAGCGGCGTCCTGTGGAACTGACTCCACTGATTCACTTGAGTCAGCACATCGCCAAACTGTCACGCCACAAAGAACGCGACCTCCTGATCAAATTTGTGAAAGCATTCCTGACATTCCGCCGCGATCTCACCCATTTGCAGATCTTCCGGCAGGCGAGCGCTGCCATTGAGTTACGAAATAATCCTAACGACCTGCGTTTATCGCAGACCAATCTGTCGCTTTATAGGTTCTTGGGAACCGCAGAAATACAAACGTCTGTGCAGACGGTTCGCAATCACGTCATTCTCAAGGCTGACATTCGAGGATCGACGAAGGTGGTTGCCGAATTGTGCAACCGATCACTGAACCCCGCCTCCCATTTCAGTCTTAACTTTTTTGATCCGCTCAATTCGGTGCTGCAAACCTATGGGGCCAACAAAGTGTTCATTGAGGGAGATGCCGTCATCTTAAGCATGACCGAACATAAGGAAACACCCGAGCATCAGTTCAGCGTGGCACGCATGTGCGGAATCGGTAAACGGCTGCTGGACCTCGTACAGAAACAAAATACGTCCTCCCGCAAGAACGGTCTGCCAGAGCTAGAGATCGGGATTGGAGTTGTCTACTGTGAGGAGCCGCCGACATTTCTGTTCGACGGCAACCAGCCCATTATGATCTCGCCCGCAATCGGCATGGCCGACCGGCTATCGTCCTGCTCATGGATGCTACGGAATGACCGGACCAACCAAAAGCGAGTCGCTACAAACGTACAGATCTACGATATCCCCCGACGCGACTCTCGGATAGAAGACAAATTCGAAGGGCGCTTACGCTACAACGTGAACGGCATCGAACTGAACAAGGAGGGATTTGTAAAACTCCAATCGGAGTTGACGTTGCAGGAGGTTAAGCTCGTGCTGCCCAGAGACGATGCACCAACTACGTTTTTCTTTGGCAAGTATCCCGACCTCAACGGGGCCCTACATCGGCTCATCATCCGGCTTGGTCACATACGTTCATATGATCAATGGCATCCGCAGCTTGGCACTCCTACGTCCGAAGCCTTTTATGAAGTCATCGTAGACGACACTCTGATAGCCCAGATTGAGGAGGCCGTCAATGCCCACAAACCTCCGCTCCAATATCACCAGGCGAGCATAGCCCTGTAGCCCATACAAGCACGACCATCGGCACCACCCCTTCCATATCATTCAATCGACAGCTTAGCTGGACCATTGCCCCGGATGGATGAATGGGCCCGGGTCATTCCCGTTTGGGAAGCCGCGAGAAGTGGAATGCGGCAATTGCAACAGTCGCCGCAACGTTAAGTGACTCTATGTCACGGCTCAGGGGAATCGTGAATCGAATGGTCGCCTGGCTACCCAGTTGAGCTGACAAACCACGACCTTCATTCCCGACAGCAAGGATGAGTCTCCGAGGCACCTGACGAATCTCGTCGATCGGAACAGTTCCGTTCCCTGTCGCTTCTGCAGCAAAAACCCCGCAGTCTTGACGGACCAACCCGGAGACGTCTCTGGCAATAAAGATCGGTAGGTTGAGCAACGAGCCACTGGTCGCACGAACAACCTTGGGATGATAGACATCGGCAGATTCAGGCGTGAGCCACAGCGCACTGAGATTGAGAGCTGCCGCCGTTCGAATAATAGCTCCCACATTCGTGGGATCTTGGAGCTCTTCCCCAAAAATTCCCAGGACAGTCGGCTGTCTCAGTACATTTCCTTCATCCCATGACGGTTGCCGAACGACAGCGAGGATGCCTTGAGGCGCATCCAAATCAGATAGCCTTGAGAATTGGAGGTCTGAACAGGAGTATTGTTTCGTCGAGGAGGCTACAGGGATCTCCCGACTGCCCTGCCCCCCTCCTCGGAGATAGCTCTGTGTTGATACAATTGCTAGAATCTGGTCGGGATACCTGGTTATAAGATCTTTT
>Ga0207648_10001482_pt1 | contig 25825 bp, 20 predicted proteins | sample KBSMisM32_FD_184310 | JGI IMG/M metagenome (GOLD analysis project Ga0207648, IMG submission 184310) | Miscanthus rhizosphere microbial communities from Kellogg Biological Station, Michigan, USA - KBS Miscanthus M3-2 (SPAdes) (version 2) | ecosystem: Host-associated > Plants > Roots >... | reverse complement strand
TTTCGGGCCTCACACAAGAGACGAGCCCCGGATCCGGAAGCGGACCGCGGGGCTCTGGGAAGCAGCTAGACCACGGGCACCGCTGGCCGGTACCCGTAGAAAAATCGCCGCTGCTTACTGAGCACGGGATTGAGTGTGCCACCAACAGCCGCGCCTGCGCAAAAACTGTCGTCTCGCAGCGGTAGGTTTGGTTGCGAGATGAGTGTGCATGTGACCGGCCTGGATCCTGTGACCAGCGAAGAACTCCTGGAGGGCCTCAACCCGCAACAGCGCAAGGCCGTGCTGCACGAGGGCTCGCCGCTGCTGATCGTCGCCGGGGCCGGATCAGGCAAGACGGCGGTGCTGACCCGGCGGATCGCCTATCTGCTGGCTGCCCGCGACGTCGGCGTCGGCCAGGTGCTCGCCATCACCTTCACCAACAAGGCCGCCTCCGAGATGCGCGAGCGGGTGAAGAGCCTGATTGGCGCACGGGCTGGGTTCTCTATGTGGGTGTCGACGTTCCACTCCACCTGCGTACGGATCCTGCGCAATCAGGCGTCCCTGCTGCCCGGCCTGAACTCCAACTTCTCGATCTACGACGCCGACGACTCGCGGCGGCTGCTGTTGATGATCGGCAAGGACATGGGGCTGGACACCAAGCGCTACTCGCCGCGGTTGCTGGCCAACGGGATCTCCAACCTGAAGAACGAGCTGATCGGCCCCGAGCAGGCGGCCTACGACGCCTCGAACGCCGACGAGGACCTGCCGCGGATCATCGCCGAGGTCTTCGCCGAGTACCAGCGCCGGCTGCGTGCGGCCAACGCGCTCGACTTCGACGATCTCATCGGCGAGACAGTCGCTGTGCTGCAAGCCTTTCCGCAAATCGCGCAGTACTACCGCAGGCGGTTCCGGCACATCCTCGTCGACGAGTATCAGGACACCAACCATGCGCAGTACGTGTTGGTGCGCGAATTGGTGGGTCGCGAAACGGAGGACGGTGTCGCGCCCGCCGAGCTGTGCGTGGTGGGTGACGCCGACCAGTCGATCTATGCGTTCCGCGGTGCCACGATCCGCAACATCGAGGACTTCGAACGCGACTTCCCCAACGCCACAACGATTCTGCTGGAGCAGAACTACCGGTCGACACAGAACATCCTGACCGCGGCGAACTCGGTGATCTCCCGCAACGCCGGCCGCCGCGAGAAGCGGCTGTGGACCGACGCGGGGGAGGGTGAGCTCATCGTCGGCTTCGTCGCCGACAACGAGCACGACGAGGCGCGTTTCGTCGCCGAGGAGATCGACGCGCTCGCCGACAAGGGTGAGATCACCTACAACGACGTCGCCGTCTTCTACCGCACCAACAACTCGTCGCGCGCGTTGGAGGAAGTCTTCATCCGGGCCGGCATTCCGTACAAAGTTGTTGGCGGCGTTCGCTTTTACGAGCGCAGGGAGATCCGCGACATCGTTGCGTACCTGCGCGTGTTGGACAATCCCGGCGACTCGGTCAGCATGCGGCGCATCCTGAACACGCCGCGGCGCGGCATCGGCGATCGTGCGGAAGCCTGTGTGGCGGTGTACGCGGAGAACACCGGCTTGTCGTTCAACGACGCGCTGCAGGCCGCCGCCGAGGGCAAGGTGCCGATGCTGAACACCCGCTCGGAGAAGTGCATAGCGAGTTTCGTCGAGCTGCTCGACGATCTGCGCGGCCGGCTCGACGGTGAACTCGGTGAGCTCGTTGACGCCGTTCTGGACCGCACCGGCTATCGCACGGAACTGGAATCCTCCAGCGATCCACAGGATCTGGCGCGACTGGACAATCTCAACGAATTGGTCAGCGTCGCACATGAATTCAGCACCGACCTGGCCAACGCGCAGGCGCTCGGCGAGGTCGACCCGCAAGACGAGGACGTGCCCGACACCAGCGTGCTCGCTCAGTTCCTCGAACGGGTGTCGCTGGTCGCAGACGCCGACGAACTGCCTGAGCACGGCGCCGGAGTGGTGACGATGATGACCCTGCACACCGCGAAGGGGCTGGAGTTCCCCGTGGTGTTCGTGACGGGCTGGGAGGACGGCATGTTCCCCCACATGCGGGCCCTCGGCGATCCGACGGAGCTGTCCGAGGAGCGACGGCTGGCGTACGTCGGCATCACCCGCGCACGGCAGCGGTTGTACGTCAGCCGGGCCAGGGTCCGCTCGTCGTGGGGTCAGCCGATGCTCAACCCCGAGTCGCGGTTCCTGCGCGAGATCCCGCAGGAGCTCATCGATTGGCGGCGGACGGAGCCTGCCCCGTCCCTGTCTGCTCCGGTCAGCGGTGCGGGCCGGTTCGGCACTCCGCGCCCCTCGCTTGCTCGCTCAGCGGCCGGAAAACGCCCGCTGCTGGTGTTGGAGCCCGGTGATCGCGTCACCCACGACAAGTACGGCCTCGGCCGCGTCGAGGAGGTCTCAGGCGTCGGCGAATCGGCGATGTCGCTGATCGACTTCGGTAGCGCCGGCCGTGTCAAGCTGATGCACAACCACGCGCCGGTCTCCAGGCTCTGAGCAGCGGGAGGCGGGGGCAGTTGTCGAATTGCCCGGTTAGGAGCGACGTTTTGTCGCCACTGCCGACTCTGTCGCGCAGAGCCGGGCAGAGGGGTGAATGATCGCGGCGCAGCCGAAGCGTTGATAACCAGCATGAGCTTTGAGATGACCGCCCACACCGTCGCAAGCGACTGGCACTTGTGGCTCGGTTTCTTGGGCGCGTCGATTGCGATTGCGTTCTCGCCGGGCGCCGGGGCGATTCAGTCGATGACGGCAGGTCTGAGTCATGGCCTCTTGCGGGCATATTGGAGCATCGTCGGCCAGGAGTTGGGCCTGGTGTTCCAACTGACCCTCGTCGCGGTGGGGCTGGGCGCCGTCGTCGCCAAGTCCGTGGTGGCGTTCACCATCATCAAGTTCCTCGGCGTTGGCTATCTGCTCTACCTGGCCGTGCGGCAATGGCGCGCATCCAGTCGGGACCTGACGGAGAAGATCAGCGGGACGCCGACGAGAGCCGGATTCCCACTGCTGATACGTGGATTCCTCGTCAACGCGACCAACCCGAAAGCGACGGTGTTCTATCTTGCCGTGCTGCCGCAGTTCGTGTCGCCGACCGCGCCACTGCTACCGCAGTACGTCGTGATCGGGTTGACGTTCGTCGGGGTCGACATCGTGGTGATGAGCGTGTATGCGGGCCTGGCGACGCGGCTACTCAGGCTGCTGGGGGCTCGCCAGCAAGTGGTGCTCAACCGGTTCTTCTCGGGCCTCTTCGCAACCGCGGCCGTGGTGCTGGCTCTTGTGCGTCGGGGGGCGGCCGTCTAGAACGCGGCTCGAGGGCGCTACGACCCGCCGCGGGCCCAGCGGCGGGTGGCGGGCAGGAATGCCAGCAGGATGCTCGCCACGGGCAGCACGGGGATCAGGTAGACCACCGGCGCCAGTTTGGCTCCCGCGACGAAGAGGCCCGCGAAGATCAGCAGCGCCACGATCGCGCCGACCACGATCAGGAGCCTGCCCATCCGACGCCGCAGCAGCAGCGCGATCAGCCCGCTGATGAGCGCCGCCGAGGACACCGCGGTGAGAAACCCGATGGCCACGCAGAACAGCCGGTCCGACCGCCACCAGCCGGTGATCAGGTCGGTGGCGATGACCGCGGTGGCCCAACCGGAGAGGATGCACGCGATCGCGGTTGCGATGGCCGCGCTCGGCTTCGCACGCGCCGCGCGCGGCACGCCCACGGTGACCGGTTTGGCCCGCGGGATGTAGCTGGTCTGAGAGTCCTCGCCTGCCGCGATGTAGCTGGTCTGCGGCTCGGCCGCTGCTGGGAATTCGCCGGTCGGGTGGCGCCGGATGATGCTGGTCTGGGGCTCGGACTGGGCCGGCATCGGCGACGACGGCGTCCCGTTGTCGGATAGTCGTCGAATGCGTGGTCGATCAGGATGGGGCTCGGGAGAAGCTACGTCGGCGGGGCCGTCACTCACATCTAGCCAACGTAGTTGCCGGGGCCAAGTCCCCGCTGCGCAAGCCACGGCACAGGGTCGATCCGGTTGGTGCCGTTGAGAAGAACCTCGAAGTGGCAGTGCGGGCCGGTCGAGTTGCCGCGGTTGCCCATCGTCGCGATCTGGTCGCCCGCCATCACGCGGTCGCCCTTGTTGACCAGCCACGTGTTGACGTGGCCGTACAGCGTGACGGTGCCGTCCGCGTGCCGCAGCTTGACCCAGGCGCCGTAGCCGGCGGTCGGGCCTGCGTCGACCACCACGCCGTCGGCGACAGCGTAGATCGGGGTACCGATCGCATTGGCGATGTCGATGCCGCCGTGCAGCACGCCCCAGCGATACCCGAAGCCGGAGGTGAATACGCCCTTTGTGTACATCACGAACAGCGGCCGGTTCAGGCGCGCTTCGCGATCGGCCCGCTCCTGCGCGAACGCCGCGGCCTTGACGATCTCCTCGGCGTGCACCGATGAGTCGGCCGCAGGGGTCACAGAGACGATCTGCATGCCGTCCGTCGAGCCGGTGACGACCCCGCCGCCCATCACGGACTGGTCGGCGGCAAGCACAGCCTCCGTCGGCGCCTTGTCGGAGGCGTTGGCCATCGAATACGCACCGGCGGCGGTCGCGCCGACGGCCATGGCGGCGACCATCAGGCGGCCCTTGACGGGCACCTCCTGCTTGCGGTGCAGTCCGCGGCGGCCGGAGATGTCGATGATGTCGGTCTCGGCGGCACCGTTGCTTGTGTCGGTGTGGCTGTCGCGATACGCATGCGATGAGCGACGCGCGTCGCGCGGATTCGGCCGGAACTGCGAGGGCACCGCCAGCCGCAGCGGGATCAGATCGTCGGTGTCGTGCATGTCGTCGAGCTCGGGCGCATGGATGACCTGCGACTCGCGGTCGAACGCACTGTTGTCGCGAAAGTCCAGGTCAGCGAGGTCACCGAACTCGTTGAACGGAATGATGTCGGTGATTTCGGCTGCTTCGGGTTCCTGCCGCGTACGCCGAGCGTTCGTCGCAACTCCATCCGGAAACCGAGACGAACGGTGCTGAGCCAACCTGAAATGTCCTTCTAGTCGTGATCGAAACGTGATCTAGACCAGAGGCACGTTAACCAAATCCCAATGTTCGTGGCAACCCGAGCGACTATTCCACCGGGGATTGTGACTTGTATCACGCGGCCGGGGGCGGTGAGATCTACCACATGAGCGGCAGGCGGTGCAGAGGGCGTTAGTTCGTGTGGATAAAGTTCCCCCTGGCCCGTTGGGCGCAAACCTTCGAAGTCAACGCACAAAGACAGTGAGTCCATGGATCTCTTCGAATACCAAGCGAAAGAGCTGTTCGCGAAGCACAACGTGCCCACCACGCCGGGTCGGGTGACCGACACCGCCGAGGGCGCCAAGGCCATCGCCGAGGAAATCGGCCGGCCCGTCATGGTCAAGGCACAGGTGAAGGCCGGCGGCCGCGGCAAGGCGGGCGGCGTCAAGTACGCCGCCACCCCCGACGACGCGTTCACCCACGCGCAGAACATCCTCGGCCTGGACATCAAGGGCCACATCGTGAAGAAGCTGCTGGTCGCGGAGGCCAGCGACATCGCCGAGGAGTACTACATCTCGTTCCTGCTCGACCGCGCCAACCGCACCTACCTGGCGATGTGCTCGGTCGAAGGCGGCATGGAGATCGAAGAGGTCGCGGCGACCAAGCCCGACCGGCTCGCCAAGGTGCCCGTGAGCGCGACCAAGGGCGTCGACCTGGCATTCGCCCGCTCGATCGCCGAACAGGGTCACCTGCCCGCCGACGTGCTCGACGCCGCGGCCGTGACGATCCAGAAGCTGTGGGAGGTCTTCGTCGCCGAGGACGCCACGCTCGTCGAGGTGAACCCGTTGGTGCGCACGCCTGACGACCAGATCCTTGCGCTGGACGGCAAGGTCACGCTGGATGCCAACGCCGACTTCCGCCATCCCGAACACGTGGAGTTCGAGGACCGCGACGCCACCGACCCGCTCGAGCTCAAGGCCAAGGAGCACGACCTCAACTACGTCAAGCTCGACGGTGAGGTCGGCATCATCGGCAACGGCGCGGGCCTGGTGATGTCCACCCTCGACGTGGTCGCCTACGCCGGCGAGAAGCACGGCGGGGTCAAGCCGGCCAACTTCCTCGACATCGGCGGCGGCGCCTCCGCGGAGGTGATGGCCGCAGGGCTGGACGTCATCCTGCACGACCCTCAGGTCAAGAGCGTGTTCGTGAACGTGTTCGGCGGCATCACCGCATGCGACGCGGTCGCCAACGGCATCGTCAAGGCGCTGCAGATCCTCGGGGACGAGGCCAACAAGCCGTTGGTGGTCCGGCTCGACGGCAACAACGTCGACGAGGGCCGCCGCATCCTCGCCGAGGCCAACCACCCGCTGGTGACCGAGGTGGGCACGATGGACGAAGCCGCCGACGTCGCAGCCGCGAAGGCCGCCGAAGCCGCGAACGCCTGAAAGGACTGACATGGCAATCTTTTTGACGAAGGACAACAAGGTCATCGTCCAGGGCATCACCGGGTCGGAGGCCACCACGCACACCGCGCGGATGCTCAAGGCAGGCACCCAGATCGTCGGCGGCGTCAACGCGCGCAAGGCCGGAACGACGGTGTCGCACAAGGACGTGAACGACAACGACATCGAACTGCCGGTGTTCGGCACCGTCGTCGAGGCGATCGAGAAGACCGGCGCCGACGTGTCGATCATCTTCGTGCCACCGAAATTCGCCAAGGACGCGATCATCGAGGCCATCGATGCGGAGATCCCGCTGCTGGTGGTGATCACTGAGGGAATTCCGGTGCAGGACAGCGCATTTGCGTGGGCCTACAACGTCGAGAAGGGCAACAAGACCCGCATCATCGGCCCGAACTGCCCCGGCATCATCACACCGGGCCAGGCGCTCGTCGGCATCACGCCTGCCAACATCAGCGGGCCCGGCCCGATCGGGCTGGTGTCCAAGTCCGGCACGCTGACCTACCAGATGATGTTCGAGCTGCGCGATTACGGCTTCTCGACCTCCATCGGCATCGGTGGTGACCCGGTCATCGGCACCACGCACATCGACGCCATCGAGGCCTTCGAGAAGGACCCCGACACGAAGGTCATCGTGATGATCGGCGAGATCGGCGGCGACGCCGAGGAACGGGCCGCCGACTACATCAAGGCGAACGTGTCCAAGCCGGTCGTCGGCTACGTCGCGGGATTCACCGCGCCCGAGGGCAAGACGATGGGCCACGCGGGCGCGATCGTGTCCGGCTCGTCGGGCACCGCGCAGGCCAAGAAAGAGGCCCTCGAGGCCGCCGGTGTGAAGGTGGGCAAGACGCCGTCCGAGACGGCCCGCCTGGCCAGGGAGATGCTGGAAGAGATCTAGCGCGTGGCGTGCACTTTGCGCACGCACGCGGTCAGCGGATGTGAACTAGACCGCAGGATTAGGAACGCGTTCTAGTTATCGATTAGCCTGACGAATTAACAGCCGTCAGGAGGTTTGTAATGGTCGATCCGCGGACTCCGGTCGTCGTCGGCGTCGGCCAGTTCACCGAACGGATCGACGATCCGTCCTACCGGGGGATGTCAGCGGTTGAGCTGGCGACCGCCGCGGCCTCGGCAGCGCTGGCCGATACGGGCACAGCCGCCGCTGCCGTCGCGAAGGCGGTCGACACGGTCTTCGGACTGCGCCAGTTCGAGATCTCCGGACCGATGCCTGCGGCCTTGGGCAGGTCCAACAACTACCCGCGCTCGGTGATGAACCGGCTGGGTGGCGACCCCGCTCGCGTGGTGCTTGAACCCGTCGGCGGGCAGAGCCCGCAGAAGCTCCTCACCGAGGCGGGCAACACGATCGTGGCGGGCGACGCCGACGTCGTGATGATCATGGGCTCTGAGCCGGGGTCGACGGCACGGTACTACGCCAACCGAGATCACAAGCCGGACTTCACCGAGCATGTCGAGGGGCAGCTCGAGGACCGCGGTCACCAGATCTACAGCTACATCGACGATTACACCGTGCAGCACGGGCTGACCGGCGCGCCGGTGCAGTACGGACTGCTGGAGAACGCCCGCCGTGCACGTCTGGGGCTGAGCGTGGCCGACTATCGCCGAACGATGGCCGAACTCTTCTCACCGTTGTCGAAAGTGGCTGCGAAGAACCCGTTTTCGTCTTCGCCGGTGGAGCGATCGGTCGATGAGATCCTTACTGTCACCGCAGACAATCGGATGATCTGCGACCCGTATCCTCGCCTGCTCGTCGCACGCGATCAAGTCAATCAGGGCGCCGCGGCGATCGTGATGGCGGTCGAGGCGGCGCGTCGACTCGGCGTGCCGGAGGAGAAGTGGGTGTACGTGCACGGCCATGCCGACATGATCGAACAGGCGACGCTGGACCGTGCCGACCTCGGCGCGAGCCCCGCGTCGGTGATGGCGGTGCGGGAAGCGTTGCGGGTGGCGGGAATCGGCGTCGACGACATCGCCACCTTCGATCTGTACAGCTGCTTCCCGTTCCCGGTCTTCGTCATCTGTGAGGCCCTGGGTATCGACGGTGACGATCCGCGTGGCCTGACGCTCACCGGGGGACTGCCGTATTTCGGCGGCCCGGGTAACAGCTATTCACTGCACGGTATCGCCGAGACTGTGAGCGAAATGCGCGAGGCGCCCGGTCAATTCGGCTTTGTAGGCGCCAACGGCGGCATCATGAGCAAGTATTCGGTCGGCATCTACGCGACCGAGCCCGTCGAATGGCGCACCGACCGCACCGAGGTGCTGAAGGAGGAGATCGCTGCGTTGCCGAAGGTTCCCGTGACCAGGACCGCCGAAGGCCCCGCGACAATCGAGACCTACTCGGTTCGCTACGACTGGCCGATCCGCACCGGGATCATCGTCGGTCGCCTCGATGCCGATGACTCGCGTTTCATGGCCACCACCGAGGACGAGGATCTGGTGGCGCTGATGTCCGACGGTGACCCGCTGGGGGCGGAGATTTACGTCTGGTCAACCGAGCACGGCAATCGCGCCACGCTCGGCTAGCGACGAGCCGGTCACGGTAATCAGACGAGCGCGGCCAGCTTGCCCGCCAGCCGCTCGACGTAGCTTGCGACCTCGGCCTCGGATCTGTCGGGCAGTCCGAACAACACCTCCGTCACGCCGAGGTCGGCCCACCGGGCGAGTTTCTCCGGATCCGGCTTGAAGTCCAGCGCGACGATCTGCGGGACGCCGTCCCGGCCCGCCGCGGCCCAGCTGTCCTGCAGCAGCTTGACCGGCTCGTCGATGTCGAAGTCACGCGGCGTGGTGATCCAGCCGTCGGCGCTGCGGGCGATCCACTTGAAGTTCTTCTCGTTACCCGCCGCACCGACAAGCACCGGGATGTGCGACTGGATCGGCTTCGGCCACGCCCAGCTCGGGCCGAAGTTGACGAACTCGCCGTCGTAGGCCGCCTCTTCCTCGGTCCACAACGCCCGCATCGCTTCCAGGTACTCGCGCAGCATGGTGCGCCGCCGCCCCGGCGGCACGTTGTGGTCAGCGAGTTCGTCTGTGTTCCAACCGAATCCGACGCCCAGGCTGACCCGGCCGCCAGAAAGGTGATCGAGCGTGGCGATCGACTTCGCCAGCGTGATCGGATCGTGCTCGACCGGCAGCGCCACGGCCGTCGACAACCGGACGCGGGTCGTGACGGCCGCTGCGGTGCCGAGGCTGACCCACGGATCGAGGGTGCGCATGTAGCGGTCGTCGGGCAGTGACTCATCGCCGGTGGTGGGGTGGGCGGCCTGCCGTTTCACCGGGATGTGCGTGTGTTCGGGCACGTAGAACGTGGTGAAGCCGTGATCGTCGGCGAGCTTGGCGGCAGCCGCCGGGGTGATGCCGCGGTCGCTGGTGAAAAGTACGATCCCGTAGTCCATGCCAAGAATTAGAACGTGTTCCAGTTCGGCAGGCAAGGGCGGGGTCCGCTTTGCAGCTCAGCGAGGCATTCGCAGACGCCTACGTAGTGCGACATGGGCAGAACGCGTAGCCCATTACTCGCGACCAGCCACGCGCAGGGCGGAACAGTTCACGATGTGCAATCTGGGGGGAGAACCCGACGCAAACTGCGCGAATGGATACGCCGCTACCTGGCGTGCGAAATCGCCGGGACAGTCGGGGAGTTGGGCGGCGCCGCTGTCGCGTACCTGGCGACGGGTTCACTGGCCGCAGCCGCTATCGCCGCGACCATCGGTGCGTCGGTCGGCTACTACGCGGCTGCCTACATCAGCGCGGTGCGCTGGAGCTATCGAGACCTCGACCATCGGCGATGGCTGTCGCGCGTGCTGGTGTCCAACCTGCTCGCGCTGCGCAGCGTCGCCGTGGAGTTCGGCCCCGCAGAGCTGATCGACAGCGTCGCTGTCAGGCCCGTGGCGTTCTACGTCGGTCCGCAGATCTTCGACAACACGATCGCCGGCTGGATCTTCGGCAAGCTCGTCTCGGACCTCGCGTTCTATCTCTGCGCGATCTCGAGCTATGAGCGATTCAAGAGCCTCCTGGTGCGGGCTGAACCGCGCGCCTGAGGAGGTGGCTGATGAATCCGTCGCTGCGATCGAAGCTGCGTGAGGATCTGCGGGCGGATGCCGCGAGGCTCACCGCACTCGCCGATCGCCACGGCACACCGTTGCTCGTGCTGCGGCCGCAGCTGGTCGCCCGCCGCTACCGAGAGCTGGCGGAACGGCTGCCGGGATTCCGGCTGCACTATGCGGTCAAGGCGTCGCCGCATCCGATAGTGCTGTCGACGATCGCGATCTGCGGCGGCGGGTTCGACGTCGCCTCCAGTGCCGAGGTCGCCCTTCTGCACGAGCTCGGTCTGCCGATGGATCGCTGCATCCACACGCATCCGATCAAGAAGCCCGTGGACATCGATGTGGCCTATGCGGCGGGCATCCGCACATTTGTGGTCGAGAACCTCTGCGAGGTACAGAAATTCGCGGGCCGGCCGGCCGACATCGAACTGCTTGTGCGACTGGCCTTCCGCAATCCGGCCGCGAAATCCGACCTGTCTACGAAATTCGGCGTTGAGCCGGCCGACGCCGAACTGCTCGTCAAGCACGTTATCGGCGCGGGTGTGCAGTTCGCAGGGTTCAGCTTCCACGTCGGCAGCCAAAGCGCGTCGGCGCGGCCCTATGGCACGGCGCTGAGCGGCACGCTCGACGTGATCTCGCACATCGCCGAGAGCCTCGGCGTGCACACCCGCGTGATCGACATCGGCGGCGGGTTCCCCGTCGCATACCGCGAACCGATGCCCACCATCGATGCCATCGGCGACGTCATCGACGCGGCGTTGGGCTCCGCGCGCGACGACTTCGCGTTGCTCGCCGAGCCGGGGCGCTATCTGGCCGCGGACTGTATGACGTTGCTCACCAGCGTCGTCGGCACCGCGGAGCGCGACGGCCAGGTCTGGCACTACCTCGACGACGGGGTCTACGGCAGCTACTCCAATGTGATGACCGAAGACGTGCACCCGCCGATCCTCGCGCTGCGTGAGCTAACTGAAGACGGCGCAAGCGATTTCGAGCAGACGACACTCGCCGGGCCGACATGTGACAGCGCAGACGTCGTCGCACGCGACTACCCGATGCCCGCTCTGGAGGTCGGAGACCTTCTGGTCAGTCCCATGATGGGCGCCTACACCGCCGTCACGTCATCGCGGTTCAACGGCATCCCGGCCACGCCAGTCGTCATGGCCTAACCGATCGCTATTCGGTAGAGCCGAGTTTCCCAACGTGGTATCCGAGCCGTGTCTCGACGTCGCCCGGTTCGTGGAAGCCCCGCTCGAAAAGCATCCGAATACGTTCCTGCGCCGCGGGGCGTCCGAGTGCGGCGAGAAACGCCTCCCATTCGGGCACGATCTCCGCGTCGGGAGGCAGGCTGTTCACGTCGACGAGACGTTTCGTTTCTGCGATCGCCTGTTTGTCGAACGACGCGATCCTGGTGGCGAGCGCGTCGACGAACGCGTCGAGCTCCGCATCCGGCAATGCGCGGTTGACATAGCCGTAGCGCTCGGCGAGTTCGCCATCGATGTCGTCGGCCCCGAGCAGGACTTCGAGGGCGCGGCCGCGCCCGATCAACCGCGGCAGCCGTGCCATCGGACCGCCGCCCGGTACCAGTCCCGCGCCTACCTCCCACTGCGACAGGACTGCCTTTTCCCGGCTGGCGAAGCGCATATCACTCGCGAGCGCGAGCTCGCTGCCGACGCCCGTCGCGCGGCCCCGAATTGCGGCGATAGATACGACCGGAGCGCGGCTGACCCGGGCCAGCATGTCGGGAAGCGCCTGCAGACCGGTCGGCCCCGGCGGAATTCGCGTCGTGTCCTCCAGCTTCGCTGTGAAGTCGTAGTGCGTGAGGAAGAATCCGTCGACTGCACTGTCGAATACGACGACGCGGACCTCTTCGTCGGTCTCGAGCGCGGTGACGATCTCGTCGAGCTGAGGAATCGCCGCTGGCCCAAAGATGTTCAGCGGCGGCAGATCGAAGGTCACGCGCCAATACGTCGGCGATCGTCGCGTCAGCAGAATTCGTCCGGTGCCCACGGTCATTGGGCGATGTTATTCGGGTCTCTGGGTGGCTGACTTTCTTTCACCGCGAGGTTTACCCGCGACGGCCCGCCACCTGTGTTGGTGGGATGGCACAACATGACGACTGAACGCATCGCAGACCACGTCAAGTTCGCCTATTGGGTACCCAATGTCAGCGGCGGCCTGGTCACCAGCGACATCGAGCAGCGCACCGACTGGAACTACGACTACAACGCCAAGCTCGCGCAGACCGCGGAGAACAGCGGGTTCGAATACGCGCTGTCGCAGGTGCGCTACGAGGCCAGCTACGGGGCCGAATACCAGCACGAGTCGACCAGCTTCTCGCTCGCTCTGCTGCTGGCCACGCAGAAGCTCAAGGTGATCGCCGCCGTCCACCCGGGGCTGTGGCAGCCCGCCGTGCTGGCCAAACTGGGCGCCACCGCTGATCACCTCTCCAACGGCCGGTTCGCGGTCAACGTCGTGTCCGGCTGGTTCAAGGACGAGTTCACCCACCTGGGCGAGCCGTGGCTGGAGCACGACGAGCGCTACCGCCGCAGCGCGGAGTTCCTGCAGGTGCTGCGCACGATTTGGACCGAGGACAACGTCGACTTCCGCGGCGACTTCTACCGCATCCACGACTTCACGCTGAAGCCCAAACCGCTGAACACCGCCGAGCGGCCCAACCCCGAACTGTTCCAGGGCGGCAATTCCACCGCCGCGCGCCGCAACGGCGGCTACTACGCCGACTGGTACTTCTCCAACGGCAAGGATTTCGACGGCGTGACCGAACAGGTCGTCGAGGTGCGTGACCACGCCCGTGATGCCGGCCGCGAGGTCCGCTTCGGGCTCAACGGGTTCATCATCGCCCGCGACACGGAGAAGGAAGCGAAGGAAGTCCTAAGAGAGATCATCGAGAAGGCCAATCGTCCCGCAGTCGAGGGATTCCGCTCCGCCGTGCAACAGGCTGGCAACTCCTCCTCCGACAAACGCGGCATGTGGGCGGACTCGACGTTCGAGGACTTGGTGCAGTACAACGACGGATTCCGCACCCAATTGATCGGAACGCCCGAGCAGATCGCGGAACGGATTGCGGCGTACCGCAAACGCGGCGTCGACCTGATACTGGGTGGCTTCCTTCACTTCCAGGAGGAGATCGAGTATTTCGGCTCTCGAGTGCTGCCTCTGGTGCGGGAAATCGAAGACTCCGAACAGGATTCGATCGATTCGGCAGTGCTGGTGTCCGCCTGACGGTGGCAGATGGTCGCCGCCCCCACATCAGGGTGCGCTAGCGTGGATGACTGAATCGCTCAGGCCAGTACAGGAGAGGTCATGACCTACCCGCCCGGCAGTCCCGGATATCCGCCCGCGCAGCAACCCACAACGCAGTTCGCGGCCCCCACTCAGCAATTCGGCAGGTTGCCGGAACCCGCCACCCCTGCCGCGGAGGGCCCGAGCAAATTGCCGGTGTATCTGTTGGCCGCGGTGGCGGCGCTCGGCCTCGCCGTATACGGGTCGAGCTACGGCCCGCTGTTCCAAGCCGGTGCGGACTTCTTCACGCCCACGCTGCTCGACCTCGGCGTGGTGGCGTCGCTGCTGGCAGGGCTGATCGCCGGTGTCGGCCTGGTGCCCAAGCAGAAGGCGGCGCCCGCCCTGGTGGCCGTGCTGTCGGTGCTGGGCTTCCTGCTGTCGGTCGCGATCGTGCTCACCGCGCCGCAGGGTGTGAGTATCGAATGGGGCCTCTACCTGATCATCGCGTTCAGCGTGGTGCAGGCGATCGTCGCGGTCGCGGTGCTGCTGTTCGACGCGGGTGTCATCGCTCCGCCCGCGCCGCGACCCCGCTACGAGCAGCAGCAGCAGTACGGCCAGTACGGCGGTCCCGGACCGTACTACGGGCAGCACCATCAGCCCGGGCCGCCCCACCAGCAGCAACAGCAGCGTCCTGGCTATCCCTCGCAGTACGGCGGCGGCTACCCAGGTGGTCCGTCCGGCGGGTTCCCCGGGGGCCAGCACAGCGGCCCTCCGACGCCGCCCACGGGTTTCCCGACCTACGGCCAGCCGCCGTCGAGCAGTTCGGGCAGTTCGGGGAGTTCGGGCAACGCGAGCAGTTCGAGCAGTGCTCCGACGACACAGGTGCCCGTGCAGGGGTCGTCTTCCACACAGTCCGGCCCGCCGCCGTCGTAGTCTGGGCCGCGCGTGCGTCAACTTCGCGCGCGTGAGCTAACGCGAGGAGCGGCCCGACCAGTGGAACAACGGCCAGCTGGCACACGCCAGGCGCGTGAGCTGCTTCGGGTCGCGTTCGGGCCGTCGGTCGTGGCGCTGGTCATCATCGCAGCGGTGACGCTTTTGCAGCTGCTCATCGCCAACAGCGACATGACCGGCGCCTTGGGCGCGACTGCCAGCATGTGGCTGGGTGTGCACCAAGTGCCGGTGTCGATCGGCGGCAGCGAGCTGGGCGTGTTGCCACTGTTGCCGGTGCTTGCGATGGTGTGGGGCACCGCGCGCACCACAGCGGCGGCGACGTCAGACACCGCGTCGTGGTTCGTCACGCGCTGGGTCGTGGCGTCGGCGCTCGGCGGTCCCTTGCTGATCGCCGCGATCGCGCTGGCGGTCATCCACGATGCGTCGTCGGTGGTGACCGAACTGCAGACGCCGAACGCACTGCGGGCGTTCGGTGGTGTGCTGGCCGTGCACGCGATCGGCGCGGTGATCGGCGTCGGTTCGCGCATCGGCGGCCGCACGCTGGCGGCGTCGCCGCTGCCGAATTGGCTGCCCGACGCGGTCCGCGCCGCAGTAGCCGGGGTGCTGGCCCTGGTCGGCCTCTCCGGCGTCGTGATGGTCGGCTCGCTCATCGTGCACTGGTCGACGATGCACGACCTATACGCGATCACCGATTCGATGTTCGGGCAGTTCAGCCTGACGGTGTTGTCGGTGCTGTACGCGCCGAACGTGATGGTCGGCACGGCCGCGGTCGCAGTCGGGTCGAGCGCACATGTCGGCCTTGCCACGTTCAGTTCGTTCACGGTGTTCGGCGGCGATGTCCCGGCGTTGCCGGTGCTGGCGGCGGTGCCGACGCCGCCGCTCGGCCCGGTGTGGGTGGCACTGTTGATCGTCGCGGCCGCATCCGGTGTTGCGGTCGGGCAGCAGTGCGCGCGCCGGCCGCTGCCGCTGCTGCCTGCGTTGGGCAAGCTGATCATCGCCGCCGCCATCGCTGCGCTGGTCATGGCCCTGCTGGGTTTCGCAGGCGGCGGTCGGCTCGGCAACTTCGGTGACGTCGGCGTCGACCAGGTCACGTTCGGGCCCGCCGTCTTCCTCTGGTTCGTCGGCATCGGTGCGCTGACGGTGGCGATGTCCGGCGGCATTGCGCGACGGCCCAAGCGGGCCAAGCCGGTGCCGGAACCCGAACCCGAACCGGAGTTGGTCGAGGACGAGCCGGAGATGGCTGAGCCCGAGCCGGAATTGGCCGAGGACGAGCCGGAATTCGCCGAGGACGAGCCCGAGGACGACGTCGTCGAAGTGCCCGTCGCTCGCCGGCCGCGAGTTGAGGATGTGTATCCGGAGGACCCGGAGGACCATTTCGTTGCTGACGACGACGTCAGGACGACCCGCGACGACAAGAGTGAAGCCGGCGGCTAGGCACCCACTATTGTCGGAGGCGTGCAGCAACCGCTCCGTGTGCCCCCGAGTGCACCGGCGCGGCTCGTAGTTCTGGCGTCCGGAACCGGTTCGTTGCTGGCCTCTCTGCTCGAAGCCGCTGTCGGCGACTACCCCGCGCAAGTAGTGGCGGTCGGTGCTGACCGAGACTGCCGCGCTCTTCAGATAGCCGCCGAGGCGTCGGTGCCGACGTACACCGTGCGGCTGGGCGATTACGCCGAACGCGACGCATGGGACGCCGCGATGACCGAGGCCACCGCCGCGCACGAGCCGGATCTGGTGGTATCGGCCGGTTTCATGAAAATCCTTGGACAGCAGTTTCTTTCCCGGTTTCCCGGTCGCATCGTGAACACCCACCCGGCGTTGCTGCCCGCCTTCCCCGGCGCGCGCGCCGTCGCTGAGGCCCTGGCGTATGGCGTCAAGGTGACGGGTTGCACCGTGCATCTTGTCGACGCGGGCACCGACACCGGGCCGATCCTGGCCCAGCAGCCGGTTCCGGTCCTCGACGACGACGACGCAGCCACCCTGCACGAGCGGATCAAGGTCGTCGAACGACGGCTGCTGGTGGATGTTTTGGAAGCGGTGGCCACCCGCGGCGTGACCTGGACCGGAGGAAAGGCGACCATAGGATGACCTCAAACGACGGGCGCAGGCCGATCCGGCGCGCATTGATCAGCGTCTACGACAAGACCGGACTCGCCGAGTTGGCACACGGCCTGCACGATGCCGGGGTGACCATCGTGTCCACCGGCTCAACGGCCAAAACGATTGCGGGCGCGGGAGTTCCGGTCACCTCGGTCGAAGAGGTCACCGGCTTCCCCGAGGTGCTCGACGGCCGGGTAAAGACCCTGCACCCGCATGTGCATGCCGGTCTGCTCGCCGATCTTCGTAAACCAGAGCATGTTTCGGCGCTGGCCGAACTCGGCGTCGAAGCATTCGAACTCGTGGTCGTCAACCTGTACCCGTTCACCGAGACCGTCGACTCCGGCGCCAGCATCGACGAGTGCGTCGAGCAGATCGACATCGGCGGCCCGTCGATGGTGCGCGCCGCCGCGAAGAACCACCCCAGCGTCGCGGTAGTCGTCGACCCGTTCGGATACGACGGTGTGCTGGCCGCGGTGCGGGCAGGCGGGTTCACGCTCGACGAGCGGAAGAAGCTGGCGTCGTTGGCCTTCCGGCACACCGCCGAGTACGACGTGGCGGTGGCGTCGTGGATGGGCTCGGTGCTGGCCCCTCAGGAAGATGAAGCACCACAGCCGTTACCACTGTGGCTGGGCGCGACGTGGCGGCGTGCCGAGGTGCTGCGCTACGGCGAGAACCCGCATCAGCCGGCCGCGCTGTACCGCAACGACGCCGCGTGGCCGGGCCTGGCTCAGGCCGAGCAGCTGCACGGAAAAGCGATGTCCTACAACAACTACACCGACGCCGACGCCGCATGGCGGGCCGCGTTCGACCACGAAGAGATCTGCGTGGCGATCATCAAGCACGCCAACCCGTGCGGCATCGCGATCTCCTCCGTCTCGGTGGCTGATGCGCATCGCAAGGCCCACGAATGCGATCCGCTGTCGGCTTTCGGCGGTGTGATCGCCGCGAACACCACCGTCAGCGTGGAGATGGCCGAAACCGTCGCCGACATCTTCACCGAAGTCATCATCGCGCCCGCATACGAGCCCGGCGCGGTGGAAGTGCTTGCGCGCAAAAAGAATATCCGTTTACTCGTTGCCTCCGAGCCGCAACTCGGCGGCACCGAGTTCCGGCAGATCAGCGGTGGCCTCCTGCTGCAGCGGCGCGATGCGCTCGACGCACCGGGCGACGACCCGGTCAACTGGACGCTGGCCACCGGTTCGCCCGCCGACCCGGAGACGCTGGCGGACCTGAAGTTCGCATGGCGGACGTGCCGTGCGGTGAAGTCCAACGCGATCGTCGTCGCCAAGGCCGGCGCGACCGTAGGCGTGGGCATGGGTCAGGTGAACCGCGTCGACGCGGCCAGGTTGGCGGTCGAGCGTGGCGGAGACCGTGTGCGCGGCGCCGTCGCGGCCTCCGATGCGTTCTTCCCGTTCCCCGACGGACTCGAGACGCTGACCGATGCCGGTGTGAAGGCGATCGTGCATCCAGGCGGGTCGATGCGCGACGACGTTGTTACCGAGGCCGCCGCGAAGGCCGGGATCACGCTATACCTCACGGGCGCCCGGCACTTCGCGCACTGAGACGAGCTAGGCGGCCTCGGCGAGACGGAGTTCGATCACGGTCTGCGGGGTGCCGGTCTTGTGCACGGCGGTGCGTCTCAAGCCGGCAGCGTCGAACAACGCGTCGAACTCCTCGATCGTGCGCTCCTTGCCCGTGCACGCCATGAGCATGACCATATCCGTCAGTGCGGCATGTGGATTCGCCTTGTCGACGACCATGTCGATAATGGCGATTCGGCCTCCATGAGCGATCGCGTCCCGGCATTTCTGAAGGATCTTGACGCACTCCTCGTCCGACCAGTCGTGCAGGATGAACTTGAGCAGCAGCAGATCCCCTGTCGGGACGGACTCGAAGAAGCTCCCGCCGACAGTGCGGGTGCGGTCCGCGAAGCCGTTGCGCGCGATTTCGGCTTCGGCGTGTTCGACGACATTGGGCCGGTCGAAAACGATTCCGCTCAGCGCGGGGTTCTTGTGCTGAAGTAGCTGCAGCAGAGAGCCTTTCGCGCCCCCGACATCGACCGCACACTGCACGCCTGTGGTGTCGATGGCGTCCGCGATGGCAGGCCCCCACACAGCGGTCATGCCTGACATGCCTGCCGAGAATCGTTCGGCTTCATCGGGATGCTGTGCCAGATAGTCGAATATGGTCTTGCCCCCGAATGCCTTTGTGGATCGGGTGCTGCCTTCGCGGATTCCGATCGCGAGTTGGTCCCAGGGCAGCCAACTGCCCATCTGGCTGAGCACGAGCGGCCGCAGGGATCGCGGATCGTCGGTACGCAACGTGTCCAGCAGCGGTGTCGAGCCGAATCGGCCGTCGGCTTGTTCGGTCAGCAGGCCGATGGCGACACCGGCGCGCATCAACCGGAGGGTGGTTTCAGGTGCGCTGCCCGCACGGGCGGCCACCTCCGCCGCCGTGAGACTTTCCCCGGCCAGGTGATCAGCGATCGACAGATCCGCGATCGCGCATGTCGTCCAGCACGCCCAGTAGTCATAGAGCGTGCCCACCATTTGGTGGTAGGCGTCGCCGCCGGTCTTCCACGGTGCAATGGGTGAAGCCACGTAATCCTCCAATCGAACGGATCCGGCGGTGATACCGCCTTCATTGGCAACCAACGGTGCCGCACCCCATTTGCGTTCAATTGCAAACCTCGTTCACTTTCGGACACCCGTGCCTGCTATCCGGTTGCGTCATGTTCGACGGCCGTAAGGTGCTGGCAATTGCGGGGAATCGTGGCGGCCGGTTCAGCGTGTTCGGGTTCGAGTGCGTCGACGGCGTCGTCGCTTGCCACGAAGGTCGATCACCCGCTGACGCTCACACCCCCGCAGCTGCTGGCTGCCACCGGTGGTGCGAGCCGGTGGCGTTCGGCGCCCCGGCGAACGGCAAGCTGACGTGCGGTCCGGCCGGAACCATGGTGTACACCCCGAACAAGTGGTTCTCCGGCACCGACCAGTTTCAGGTGACGACGACCGACGCGGTCAAGCTGTACGCCGTCGACACCCCGCCGCTCGCGACCGTCGGTGGTGTGGACATCCAGAGCAGTGCCAACGGTTCGGCCATCGCGGCGGTGCCTGGGAAGACGGACGAGATCTACGGGATGACCGATCGCGGCCCCGACGTCGACGGCCGCACGGACACGGAAAAGGTATTGCCAATCCCGGACTTTCACCCGCAGATCGCCGGGTTCCAGCTCACCGACGGCACAGCGACGCCCGGCAAGACCATCATCCTCAAGGGGCCTGACGGCGAACAGTTGGTCGGTCTGGTCGATCCCCAGGCCAACACCGGCGAAAGCCTGGTCGCCATGTCCGACGGCACCTTCTGGGTATCCGACGAATACGGGCCGTTCCTCGTCCACTTCGACGCGAATGGCAAAGAGATCGAACGGCTTTCGCCGTTCAACATGTCCTTGCCGCGTGAGTTGTCGTTGCGCAGCCCGAATCAGGGGATGGAGGGCCTCACCATCACGCCGGACGACTCGACGCTCGTCGGCATCATGCAATCCGCACTCAAGACGCCGGGTCTCGAGGGTTCGGCGAAACCGGTTCCCCTGGCACGCATCGTGACGGTGAACCTGGCGACGAAGGCAGTGAAGGAATACCTGTATCCGCTCGCCAATCCTGCGGAGACGAAGGTCGCGGTGTCCGAGATCACGGCGCTGAGCAACACCCTATTTCTCGTCGACGAGCGCGATGGCGAGCTGCAACCCCGTGGCAACAAGAAGGTCTACATCGCTGACATCGCCGATGCCACCGATGTGGGACCCGGCGCCAACGTGCCCGGCGGTGTGTACCGCGCCGACGCGGGCGGATTGCAGCTGGACGGCAAGCCCGTCGAGACGCTGGTCGGCGTCAGCAGCGACGCGGCCGCCGTCGACAAGCTCAGGTCCCTTGGCGTCACCGTCGCATCCAAGCCGCTGAAGCTGGACCTCGGGGCGTTGTTGACCGAACTGAACGACAGGGGCGAGTTCTTCGGACACGACAAGATCGAAGGCCTCGCCACCCCGGACGGCGGCAAGACGCTCGTCGTCGCCAACGACAGCGACTTCGGGCTGGCCGGCATCGAGTCGCAGACACCGCCGTTCAAGCTCAAGCCGACGGTGCTGGCCAGTGGGCGCCCGGATACGGGCGAGTTCCTGGTTGTCGACACCACCAAACTGCCGCCGCAGACCCGGCAGCAGACGGTATCCGTCAAGGTCGGCTGACGTCCCCGCGGGTGTGCGGAAAGTGCCGACTTTCCGCGGGGTGTCGGGCACAGACACGCACTCTCGCGGAGGGCGTCGTAGCGTGGAGTGGTGACACAACCTCATGATCTGCCCCGGACCGTTGGCGAGCTCAGGGCCTCCGGTCATCGCGAGCGGGGCGTCAAGGCCGAAATCCGGGAGAACTTGCTGGCCGCACTGGCCGAGGGCCGCGACGCGTGGCCCGGCATTCTCGGCTTCGAGGACACCGTGATACCGCAGCTGGAGCGGGCCCTGATCGCCGGGCACGACGTGGTGCTGCTCGGTGAGCGCGGGCAGGGCAAGACGCGGCTGTTGCGGGCGCTGACCGGGCTGCTCGATGAGTGGACGCCGGTGATCGACGGCGCCGAGCTGGGCGAGCATCCGTACACGCCGATCACACCCGAGTCGATCCGCCGCGCCGCCGAACTGGGCGACGACCTGCCTATCGGTTGGAAGCACCGCAGCGAGCGGTACACCGAGAAGCTGGCCACCCCCGACACCAGCGTGGCCGACCTCGTCGGCGACATCGATCCGATCAAGGTGGCCGAAGGCCGCAGCCTCGGCGATCCGGAGACCATCGCTTACGGCCTGATCCCGCGGGCACACCGCGGCGTCGTCGCCATCAACGAGCTGCCCGACCTGGCCGAGCGCATCCAGGTGTCGATGCTGAACGTGATGGAGGAGCGCGACATTCAGGTGCGCGGCTACACGCTGCGGCTGCCGCTCGACGTGCTCGTAGTCGCCAGCGCCAACCCCGAGGACTACACCAACCGCGGCCGCATCATCACCCCGCTCAAGGACCGGTTCGGCGCCGAGATCCGCACGCACTACCCGCTGCAACTCGAGGCGGAGGTGGGCGTCATCAAGCAAGAGGCACATCTGGCCGCCGAAGTGCCCGAGTATCTGCTGCAGGTGCTCGCCCGGTTCGCCCGCCACCTGCGTGAGTCGCATTCGGTCGATCAGCGGTCGGGTGTCTCGGCGCGGTTCGCCATCGCCGCCGCGGAGACCGTCGCCGCCGCGGCCCGGCACCGTTCCGCCGTGCTTGGCGAGTCGCATCCGGTGGCCCGGGTATGCGATCTCGGCACCGTCATCGACGTGCTGCGCGGCAAGCTCGAATTCGAATCCGGCGAGGAGGGGCGCGAGCAGGCGGTGCTCGAGCACCTGCTGCGGCGGGCCACCGCGGACACCGCGCAGCGGCTGCTCGGCGGCATCGACGTCGGACCGCTGGTGACCGCGATCGAGAACGGCTCGGCCGTCACCACCGGCGAGCGGGTATCGGCGAGGGCCGTGTTGGACGCGGTGCCCGAAGTGCCTGCAATCGCCCAGGTTCAGCAACGCCTCGGCGCGCACTCCGACGGCGAGCGCGCGGCCGCAGTCGAATTGGCGCTCGAGGCCCTGTATCTGGCCAAACGCATCGACAAGGTGTCGGGAGAAGGCGAAACGGTCTATGGCTAGACGGGGCCACGGGCGCTCGTCCCGGTATTCGAGCTACACCGGCGGGCCGGACCCGCTGGCGCCGCCTGTCGACCTGCGCGAGGCGCTGGAGCAGATCGGCCAGGACGTGATGGAGGGCAGCTCGCCGCGGCGGGCGCTCTCGGAGCTGATGCGGCGCGGCACCCGAAACATGCGCGGTGCGGACAGGCTGGCCGCGGAGGCGAACCGTCGGCGCCGGGAGCTGTTGCAGCGCAACAACCTTGACGGCACATTGCAGGAGATCAAGAAGCTGCTCGACGAGGCCGTGCTGGCCGAGCGCAAAGAGTTGGCTCGGGCCCTCGACGACGACGCGCGGTTCAACGAGATGCGGATCGAATCGCTGCCACCGTCGCCCGCGAAGGCCGTGCAGGAGTTGTCCGACTATGACTGGCGCAGCCAGGAGGCGCGCGAAAAGTACGAGCAGATCAAGGATCTGCTCGGCCGGGAGATGCTCGATCAGCGGTTCGCCGGGATGAAGCAGGCGCTGGAGAACGCCACCGACGAGGACCGTCAGCGGGTCAACGAGATGCTCGATGACCTGAACGACTTGCTGGACAAGCATTCTCGCGGCGAGGACACGCGGCAGGACTTCGACGACTTCATGGCCAAGCACGGCGAGTTCTTCCCGGAGAATCCGCAGAACGTTGAGGAACTTCTCGACTCGCTGGCCCAGCGGGCGGCCGCCGCACAGCGGTTCCGCAACAGCCTCTCGGCCGACCAGCGCGCCGAGTTGGATGCGTTGGCGCAGCAGGCATTTGGCTCACCATCGCTGATGAACGCGCTCAACCGGCTCGACGCGCACCTGCAGGCGGCGCGGCCGGGGGAGGACTGGACCGGCTCGTCACGATTCTCAGGCGACAACCCGATGGGAATGGGCGAAGGCACCCAGGCGCTAGCCGACGTCGCCGAGCTGGAGCAGCTCGCCGAGGCGCTTTCGCAGAGCTACGCAGGCGCGACGATGGACGACGTCGACCTCGACATGCTGGCTCGCCAACTGGGCGAGGACGCGGCCGTCGACGCCAAGACACTCGCCGAACTGGAGCGGGCGCTGGTCAACCAGGGCTTCCTCGACCGCGGCTCCGACGGGCAGTGGCGGCTCTCCCCGAAGGCGATGCGTCAGCTGGGCCAGACGGCGTTGCATGATGTGGCACAACAGCTTTCGGGCCGCCATGGTGAGCGGGACACCCGCCGCGCGGGTGCGGCAGGAGAGTTGACCGGCGCGACGCGGCCATGGCAATTCGGTGACACCGAGCCGTGGAACGTCACCCGGACGTTGACAAATGCGGTGCTGCGGCAGGCCGGCACGGGGGTGGCGGAGCCGCCACTTCGGATCACCGTCGAAGACGTGGAGATCTCCGAGACCGAGACCCGCACGCAGGCCGCGGTGGCGCTACTGGTCGACACATCGTTCTCGATGGTGATGGAGAACCGCTGGCTGCCGATGAAGCGGACGGCGTTGGCGCTCAACCATCTGGTCAGCACCCGGTTCCGCTCGGACGCGCTACAGATCATCGCCTTCGGCCGCTATGCCCGCACCGTGACCGCCGCCGAGCTGACCGGGCTGGAGGGCGTCTACGAGCAGGGCACCAACCTGCATCACGCACTGGCGCTGGCGGGACGCCACCTGCGCCGTCACCCCAACGCGCAGCCGGTCGTTCTCGTCGTCACCGACGGTGAGCCGACGGCACACCTCGAGGACGTCGACGGCGAGGGCACATCGGTCTTCTTTGACTACCCGCCGCACCCTCGGACGATCGCCCACACGGTCAAGGGCTTCGACGATATGGCCCGGCTGGGAGCGCAGGTGACGATCTTCCGGCTCGGCAGCGATCCGGGCCTGGCCCGGTTCATCGATCAGGTCGCCCGCCGCGTCGAGGGCAGAGTGGTGATGCCCGATCTGGACGGGCTGGGGGCCGCGGTCGTCGGCGACTATCTCCGTTCGAGGCGCAGGCGCTAGCCGCAGCCCGGCGAACCGGCGCGCTGCGTCGCTGCGTCGCTGCGCGGATCGGCTGACCAGCACCGGTAGAAGCATCCGGCGAACTCTGAACGCAATAAGCCTGCTGACATCCCTTCAGCAAAGCAATGCCCAGCGGCGTGCTCGCGGTTCGAGGCAGGCCGTGTGGCACTTCGCGAGGTGGCTGGATGCGGCGAACATGTGTGCCATGGGACGGACGTCAACACAATAGTTCTTCTGTGCAGACGTTAACTGGCCAGCCGTTAGCGCCTGACCGATGTAATGCGGGTCCACTAGTTGACATGCCTGTCACAACCATTCGACGACACAAGAGTGACTGATGTGGCCTATGTGGCTGATGTTACTGTTTGCTCTCCGTCAATGGTCCGGGCGGTCCGTGAACCGAGTCGTCTGAGTTATTTACGTTTGTGTATTTCCACCGTGCGCGGCACAGTGAGTTACGATATTTTTCCCGAGGCCGGGATTGATCCTCGGCGACTGGCGAAGCATGTCGACGCGCGGCGGGTCGGCCTTAGAGAGGAAACCTGATGGCGAATCAAATGGCAATGTCTCGACAGGCGCGACGTGTTGGCCCGGTTCTCGCGACCGGCATATCACTTGCTACAACTGGCATCCTCGTGGCTACACCGGCGATAGCGCCGTTTGTGGCAGCTCGGGAGGCCCAGGTTGCCGCGGCGGCCCCTAAGGCGTTGTCGGCGGCTCAAGTCAATCTCGCTGCTGCGGCAGACGTTATCGCGGCCGCTCTCTTGGCTTTCCAGGGTGGTGGGCCGGTAGGGGCGGTTCTGACCGGGGTTGGCACAGCGCTCGGGCCGGACACTCCGTTGGGAGCCGGTGTCTTGGCGTTCCAGGGTGGTGGGCCGGTAGGGGTGGTTGTGACCGCGGTTGGCACAGCGCTTGGGCCGGACACCCCGTTGGGAGCCGGTGTCTTGGCGTTCCAGGATGGTGGGCCGGTAGGGGTGGTTGTGACCGGGCTTGGCACAGCGCTTGGGCCGGACACCCCGTTGGGAGCCGGTGTCTTGGCGTTCCAGGATGGTGGGCCGGTAGGGGTGGTTGTGACCGGGGTTGGCACAGCGCTCGGGCCGGACACCCCGTTGGGAGCCGGTGTCTTGGCGTTCCAGGATGGTGGGCCGGTAGGGGTGGTTGTGACCGGGCTTGGCACAGCGCTCGGGCCGGACACCCCGTTGGGAGCCGGTGTCTTGGCGTTCCAGGGTGGTGGGCCGGTAGGGGTGGTTCTGACCGGGGTTGGCGCAGCGCTCGGGCGGGACACCCAGTTGGGAGCCGGTGTCTTG
>Ga0207648_10001476_pt1 | contig 25902 bp, 29 predicted proteins | sample KBSMisM32_FD_184310 | JGI IMG/M metagenome (GOLD analysis project Ga0207648, IMG submission 184310) | Miscanthus rhizosphere microbial communities from Kellogg Biological Station, Michigan, USA - KBS Miscanthus M3-2 (SPAdes) (version 2) | ecosystem: Host-associated > Plants > Roots >... | reverse complement strand
ACACCGCCATTCGCGCCGGCGCCGACGTCATCGGCATGGCCGGGGGCGACGGCTCGCAGGCCACGGTTGCGGCAATCGCGGCCGAACACGACGTTCCGTTCGTGTGCGTTCCCGCCGGCACGCGGAACCACTTCGCGTTCGATCTCGGGATCGACCGCAACGACGTCGTCGCCGCGCTCGACCTCTTCGACGGTGGCACGGAACGTCGCATCGACCTCGGTCGCGTCAACGGGCGGGTGTTCGTCAACAACGTGGCGATGGGTGTGTATGGCGCAGTGGTGGAATCGCCGGAGTACCGCGACCACAAGATGCGAACCGTGGTCGAGATGCTCCCCCAATTGATCGGGCCTCGCGCCGAGCGCTTCGACCTCCGCTTCGAAGGGAGAAACGGCACCATCTACGACAACGCTCCGCTGATCCTCGTCTCGAACAATCCGTACACCTTCGACCCGCGGCCGCAGTCACCGACCCGGGGAACGCTCGACGATGGCGTGCTGGGGATCATCGCCCTCGCCGGTCCTCCGCCGCACGGCCTCCAGGAGTGGACCAGTGCGACCTTCCGTGTCGATTCGGCGGCAGCGGTGGCTGCCGGCATCGACGGTGAGAGCGTCGCCGTGTCACCACCGCTGCTGTTCGAGACCGATCCTCGGGCCCTGCGCGTTCGGGTGCCGGCGGGCCGGCCATGATGAAGCCGGCCCGCCGCATCACACCGCCACCGGCCTCGGAGAGGGGGGCACCGCATTGGCGACGTCACGGGTCTCGCGCCGCACGCTGGCGGCCAGCCACAGCTCGAGACAACCCGACACGAATGCAGCCCAGCCGATTGCCCAGGTGATGCCGATTGCTCCGGCGCCTGGATCGGCGAGCAGCAGCACGCCGAGCAGCACGAGTAGGGCTCCGCCGATACCGACGACACCCGCGCCCGACAACTGCTTGCGGGCAGAGATGGCGAAGGCGATCCGGGAGCCGCCGATGATCAGCGACCACGTTGCAATCACGGCGAGCAAGGCCACGGCCGTCATCGACGGCCACACGAAGGTCACGATGCCGGCGACGATGCCGGCGACGCCCCGGACGGCGACCCACCCACGATGGATCAGCATGCGGTCGGCGAGTGCGGCTGACACGGCGGTGACACCGTCGACGAACGCAAACGCACCCCACAGGAGCACGAGACTCCACAGTGAGATCTCCGGCCACACCAGCGTGGCGAGGCCGAAGACCATGGCGGCGGCACCGTGCACGGCGAGCCGCTTCCAGCTTCCGATGTACGGCCGCATCATGACGGCGCTCCCACGGTCAGGGCCGGCTCGATGGCGAGGTCGTCGGCGGCCATGCGGGCAAGGGCGGCATCGATGATCGCGTACTCGGCGACGTCGAGGAAGTAGTCAGCGACTTCGATGGCCGCCGCAGCGTCTTGCTCAGCTGCTTCCGCGGCTCGCAGCGCCCGGTGGAGCTCGTGCTCCGACTTGCGGTTCTCGACGCGGGCACGCACCTCGTCGACGGGGCGCCTCATCGAGGTCTTGGTGTCGTTCCACCACGTGCGACCGGCTTGCGCGGCGTCACGCACTGCGGAGTCGAACTCGCCGACTTCGGTCTTGATGGCGTCGTCGATCTCGTGGCGGCGCTTCTCGAGCTCCGCGCGGTCCGCCTGGAAGGTGGCGGTGGCGGAATCCTCGAGCACCTTGACGCGGGCGGCGAGCTCTTGGAGGGATTGGGACAGTGGCTTCATGGTTTGCTCCATTCAGTAGTTTTGTAGTGTAGATTACAATACATGAATTGGAATGTCAACTACAAAACAGTGAATCGGCCGACTAGCCTGTGCGGCATGAGCAATGAGCGTGAACCGGTGACGCCGAACCGACGAGGAGTGAAATCGCGCGAGCTCGTGCTCGACGCCGCCGAGCGGGTGATGGCCACCGAGGGATTCGAGGCGGCGACGATCAACAGACTCGTGGAGGAGTCCGGCGTACCGCTGAGCTCCGTCTACCACTACTACGGCTCCAAGGACGGCGTGCTCCTGGCCGTGATGCAACGCGGTGTCGAGCGGTTCTTCGCCGACGTGCCCGACTACGACCGGCGGTCGGGAACACCCGTCGAGCACCTTCGACTGGTCATCTCGAATGCCGTCGGCGCGCTCGAGCGCAACCCCAACTTCCTTCGACTGATCATCGCCTTCTCCCTGCAGCCGCCGCAGTCCGGAGACGGTGAGATCAGCGACGTCGTGCACCACGTCCGCCAACTCGCCCTCATGCGACTGCGGCGACAGATCGCCATCGCGTGCGACGACAATCCGCGCAGCGTCGCAGTCGACAGGGTGGCGCGGCTCGCTCTCGCGGCGGTCGACGGCGCCTTCGTCGCGGTGAGTGCCGATCAGTCACTCTCGCTCGGCAAGATCCTCGAGCTCCTTCCAGCCGCACTCGTTGCCGCACGGCAGGCCCTCAACCAGACAAGCCGAAGCTGATCACTTCCGGCAGAGAAATCTGTCGGGCTATACGTAGTAGCGGAGTTCGACGACCGTTCCGTCAGGATCGCGGACATAGAGCGAGGTTCCCATGCCGCGGGCACCGAACCTCGGGGACGGCCCCTCGACCACGTCGAACTCCCCGCTCGCAGCGACCTCGTCGAGATCTGTCGGGGCGACGACGAGGCAGAAATGGTCGAGACGTCCAGACGTCGGGTGGCCGGCGATCAGGTCGATGATGGTGTGCTCGTTGACGCGAACGGACGGGAACGGCACCGTGCCCGCACGCCACTCGTCGACACGAACGGGGGCCAGCCCAAGTCGCTCCTGGTACCAGCCGAGCGTCGTTTCCACGTCGGCGCACTCGAGGACCAGATGGTCGATGTCGGTCACTGTGACGGCGGTGGGTGGCATCGCGTTCTCGCTCGTGCTGGACGTTGAAATCCGACTGTCGGACGCTCGGGTCGTTGACCGTACCAGAGGACGCTGAATTCACTAAGCGGTCGGCGAGGACCCGACGATACGGTCGAGTTGTTGCAGAGCGTCACGGGCATCTGCGGCCCAGCCGTCGGCGCCGATCGACCGCGCGACCGACTGATCGACCGCTGGCCCACCGACCAGGATCGGCTCGTCTGCTCCTGCGGCGCGCAACGCCTTCACCGTGGCTCGAGCTTCTCGAACGGCACGGTCCGTCGCGACCGAGATTCCGATGGCCGAAACATCGGTCTGCTGCGCCGCCTCGAGGAACGACTCCGCGGGCGTGTTCGGGCCGAGGTCGACCACGTTGTAGCCGGCGCCGCGCACGACGTCGGACAGCATCGTGAGTGGCAGCTGGTGGTGATCACCCGCCGCGCCGCCGAGCAGCACGGCGGCCCGAGGTCGACCGACATGGTTGAAGCGCGGCCCGAGGCGACCGACGACCGTCCGCGCGGTCGCCGTGGCCCGATGCTCGTCGGCGACGGTCAGTTCGCCGTCGGACCACCTGCGACCGATGCTGCGAAGCACCGGAGCGATCAGGTCGACATACAGCGAAAGCGGCTCGGCCCCGCCGCGCAGCGCGCTCTCCACTACCGCCCACGCTCCGGCGTTGTCGCCCGCGAGCAGCATCCGGTCGAGCCGCTCGCGATGGGTTGTCCAGTCCGGCTTACCGCGCTTGCCCCGTGCCGATCCTGCGGGCTGGTCGCGCAGCGCCTGCAGATCGGACACCAATACCCACCACCGCCCGTCGGCACGCTCGGCAGGCAGCGTGCCGAGGCGCATGTGCCGGTACGCGGTCATGTAGTGGATACCCAACCGATCAGCGGCTTCCTGCAAGGTGACCCGCTGCGTCTTTCGTTCGGCCACAGATGCTCCCGTTGCGCTCGATCGAGCAACTTAGCAGTAAAATACGCCACGTGGGCCGATTCCAATACGTCGTGCTGTTGGTCGGCTGTCTGGCTATCACCGCGCCCCTCGAGCTGCTGTTCCACGCACACGTCTACCGCAAACCGCTTCGCCTGGCACGCACGCTCGCCGTGCCGGTCGTGCTCTTCTACGCGTGGGACGCGATCGCGATCCATCGAAACGTGTGGTCGTTCGCCGAGCGATACACCACCGGCTGGCTGCTGCCCCTCCACGTTCCGTTGGAGGAACTGATCTTCTTCATCGTGATCCCGATCTGTGCCCTGCTGACGTTCGAAGCGGTCGAATGGCTCGAAGGCCGTCGCCATGGGTGAGTACACGATCTGGTCGATCGCCGCCGTTGCGTCCGTGCTGGCCGCCGAGCGGTGGTGGTTCCGAACCGGCCTGCTGCGCCGCCGCAGCTTCTGGGTGACGATCGCGATCGTCGCCTTCTTCCAGGTCCTCGTCGACGGTTGGCTGACGAAGCTCAGCGCCCCGATCGTGCTCTACCGGCCCTCCGCCACCAGCCAGTGGCGGTTCCCGTGGGATGTCCCGGTCGAGGACTTCCTGTTCGGCTTCGCCCTGGTGACGCTCGTGTTGGTGCGCTGGGAATCGCTGCGCTATCGGGAGCGGCGACCGTGACCGGCTGGGTTGCGCTGATGTGCGCGGCCGGGTGGTTGATCGGTTGGCTGATCGGTTGGTCGAAGCGCCTTCCGGCGTCGGACGGCGCAGCCGCCGTCTCGGTGACCGTGATCGTGCCGGCGCGAAACGAGGCCGAACGCATCGGGCCGCTCCTCGCCACATTGGCATCGGCCGGCATCGACGTGATCGTCGTCGACGACAGCTCGACAGACGCGACGGCGGCACTGGCCGCGGCGGCCGGCGCAACAGTCGCCGGAGTCGAACGTGCACCCGGGTGGACGGGAAAGGCGTGGGCATGTTGGTCCGGCGCGACGGCCGCACGCGGCGACGTGCTCGTGTTCCTCGACGCCGACACGGTGGCCACGCCATCGGCGATTCGTCAACTGGCCCGGCGGGCCGCTGCATCGGGAGGCCTGGTCTCCGTGCAGCCGCATCATCGGATCGCCCGCTGGCACGAGTACTTCTCGGCGCTGCCGAACCTCGTCGCGGTGATGGGCGCCGGCACCGGTCGCGCGCCTCGTGGCTCGCGATGGCGTGGCCCGGCAGCATTCGGCATGGCGATGGCAATCCCGCGCCGCATCTACTTCGATGTCGGCGGCCACTCGGTGCGGCCCTCGGCCGTGATCGACGATCTGGCGCTCGCGGCCACGGTCCATGAAGCGGGGGCACCGGTGGAGACATGGTGCGGTGGCGCAGACATCTCCGTGCGGATGTACGCCGAAGGCGTGGGCCAACTGGTGCGGGGATGGACGAAGAACCTCGTCGCCGGGGCACGCAGCATTCCGATCCTGCGCACGCTGGCGGTCACGTTGTGGATCGCCACTTTGGCGCAGTCGTGCGTCGCGATGCTGACGTCGCTCGCATCCGGCCACGTGAGCGCCGTCGCCACGGTGGTGTACCTCGCCTTCGCCGTGCAGGCATCGATCCTCGCCGCACGCGTCGGATCGTTCGGCATCGGCACGCTGATCGCGCTACCGGTACTGACCGCCGGCTTCATGGCGCTGTTCCTCGCGTCGGCCGTTGGCAGTGTGCTGCGCAGATCGGTCTCGTGGCGCGGTCGCGCTGTCGAAGTCGGAGCGATGCGATGATCCCTCTGGTCCACGTGTCGACCGGCGTGGCGGTGGCCCTCGACGCCGCAGCATGGGCGAGTTGGTCGTTCGTCGTCGGCCTGGTCGGTGCCCGACTGACCTCAACGGCCGTCGCCCACGACTCGTGGCTCACCCGAACGAGACGGTTCGAGTGTGACGCGCGCTGCTACGAAGCCGTGGGCATCCGCCGATGGAAGGACAGCCTGCCGGAGTTCGGTGCATTCGCCGGTGGCCGCTCGAAACGCCACCTTCCCGGTCACGACGCAGACTCGTTGGCGACGTTCGCCGGCGAGGCGCGCCGCGCTGAGTACGTGCACTGGGCGATCATTGCCGCCCTCCCCGCCTTCGCCATGTGGAATCCTGCGTCGCTGTTCGCGGCCATGGTTGCGTACGCCGTCGCCGCGAACATTCCGTGCATTGCCATCCAGCGCTACAACCGAGTGCGCATCGGCCGCATCGCGCGGCGGGCAACAGCCCGGCATGGAGCGCAAGCATGAACGCATTCGTCGTCATCGCGATTGCCTTCATCGCCATGGAGCCGATCGCTGCAGTAGCGCACCGCTTCGTCATGCACGGCCGTGGCTACAGCTGGCACCGCAGCCACCACCTCGCAGCGGCGACTCGGTTCGAGAAGAACGACCTCTACCCGCTCGTGTTCGCATCGATGACGATGGCGGCGATGGCGCTCGGCACCGTGGTGCACGGACTGCAGTCTCTGGTGTGGATCGGCGTCGGCGTCACCTTGTACGGGTGTGCGTACGGCCTCGTCCACGAAGTGTGCATCCACGGACGTGGCGTCGGTCGTCCGGTCGGACACGGGCGGTACATCGCCTACGTCCGCGCCGCCCATCGCACCCACCACATCGGGGGCCGAGGCCCGTACGGGTTCCTCGCGCCGATCACCACGTCTCGTGCTCGTCAGCGGGTCGCGACGATCGAACGCCGGTCGTCGGCTGCGCGCGACGCCAGCGGTCGACCGACACCGGCGCGCACGACCGTCGACAGCTTGCGGACGAGCGGAACAGACGCCCGGCGGCTGAACACGTCGTAGTCCTGGGCCTCGATCCGTTCCAGGATCTCCGAGTACAGCAAGCGCGCAGCTCTCATGCAGCGCGCCGACCGTCGAGGGAGTTGTTCGATGCCGCGATCGGCGATCGCGTACAGCGCTCTCGTGCGGTCGATCTCGAAGCGCATCAGCGCCCGCCACTCCGGCGTGACGACACGTGCCTCCGGATCCGCGTCGAACCGCCGCAGATCCTCGAGCGGGATGTAGATCCGGTTGCGGCGAAGGTCCTCGTCGACGTCCCTCAGGAAGTTGGTCAGTTGGAACGCAACACCCAGGGCCCGCGCCGGTTCGAGTGCCATCAGCGACGTTGCGCCCAGCACCGGCAACATCATCTCGCCGATGACTGCGGCGGAGCCGTCCATGTAGTCCTCCAGGTCGGCGTACGTCTCGTAGCTCGACACGGTCAGGTCCATGCTCATCGAGCGGAGGAACCGATCGAAGCAGCTGGGCTCGATCGAGAACCGGTGCACAGTGTCGACGACCGCGGCGAGCACCTCGTGGTCGCTCGAGCCGTGCTGGAGCGCCCGGCGGAACTCGTCGCCGAAGCCGGCGAGCGCGGCCCGTCGACGCTCGACCGGAGCGTCGCCGAGATCGTCGACGATGTCGTCGGCATATCGACAGAACGCATACAGCGCATGGACGTGCGGCCTGCTGTCAGCGGGCAGCAGCGTGGTCGACCAGTAGTAGGTCGTGCCGTGGGCGCGGTTGATCGCCCGGCACCGCGCGTACGACGCCGCGAGCTGTCGATCCGAGATGCGGTTCACGATCGCAGCACCTCCATCGCTCGCAGCGCCGCCAGTCGCCCTGACAGCAGCACCATCGGCACGCCGACACCGGGAACGGTGCCGGCGCCGACGAACACGAGTCCCGGCGCCCGACGATCGACGTTCGAGGTGCGGAACGGGCCCGACTGGAAGAACCGGTGAGCGGCGGAGAACGGCGTGCCGTCGGCACAGCCTCGATCGCGCCATTCGAGCGGACCGAGCGTCATCTCGACCTCCGCATCCGTCGGATAACCGAGACTCGACAACCGGGCACGCAGATCGTCGCGGGTCGAGGTCGTTTCCGACGACCAGTCGATCGAGCCGCGCAGGTTCGGCACGGGTTCGAGCGCGTACAAGGTCGACGCGCCTCGCGGCGCGAGGGACGGATCGGTCTGTGTCGGAACTGTCACGAGGATCGACGGATCCGGCATTCGCTGCCGGTCGGTGATGAGAGCGCGAAACGCCGGCTCCCACGACGCGCCGAAGTGGATGTTGTGGTGGGCGGCGTCCACATCCGGTCGGCCGCGCACGCCGGCGTGCCACACGACAGCCGACGGTGACGGATGCGCCCTCGCAACGCGCCGCGGCGTGGCCAGTTGTGGCAGCAGCTGCGCATAGGCGACCGGCACGTCGGCGTTGCACACCACGCAGTCCGCCGGAATGAACTCGCCGGAGTGTGTTCGCACCCCGCGCACCGCGCCACCATCGAGTCGCGCCAACTCGATCCCTGCCACCCGCACACCGCATCGCACCTCCACCCCGGCGGCCACCACCGAGCGGGCAAGTGCCGACGCGACCTCGTGGATCCCACCTTCCGGAAACCACGCGCCTTCGACCGAATCCATGTACGTGATCAGCCCGAACAGCGCGAGCGCCTGCTGCGGGGCGAGCCCGGCGTAGAGGGCTTGGAAGGTGAAGAGCCGTCGCAGTCGCTCGTCGTGGAACCGTCCGGCGACCTGGCCGTCGAGCGTGCCGAAGCCTCCCATGCGCGCCAGCGTCACGAGCGGACGGATCGATCGGGCCAGATCGAGCGGCGAGTCGTAGTTGCGGTCGATGAAGGTCGGCATCTCGACCTCGTTGAGCTTGCACAACCACGCCCGGAACTCACCGAACGCATCGGCGTCGGCGGCGCAGCAGTTCTCGCGGATCTCCTGCGTCATGCGCTCGGCGTCGGCGTGCACGCGCAGCGACGACCCGTCGGCGAACGTCGCCCGATAGACGGGATCGAGGCGCACCAGCTTCACCTGTGTGTCGAGATCCGCGTCGGCCGCGGCGAAGGTGTCGCGCAGGATCCCAGGCATCGTGAGCACCGTCGGTCCGGTGTCGAACGTGTAGCCACCCATCTGCACTCGACCGGCCTTTCCGCCGCACACCGAATCGCGTTCGAGCACCGTCACGTCGACGCCTCGTCGAGCGAGATGTGCTGCCGCTGACAGACCGCCCAGCCCGGCGCCGATGATCACGACACGCCGCGTCACGACGTCCGCCAGATCGCCCGCTGAGCAAGGCGGGCAAGCGACTCTCGCGCTGCCGCGTCGATTGCCAGCCCGTCCAGCCTGTCGAAGGCCTCTGCAGCGAGATCATCGACCCGTCGTTCCACCAGGCCGCGCGCTCCACACCGTTCGAGCACCTCCTGCACCTGTCGCAGCGTGGAGTCGTCCATGTCGATTCGACCGACGTTGCGCAACAGCACCGCATCGGCGCCGCGAGTCAGCTCTCGTCCGTAGGCGAGCAGCATCGTCGGCTTGCCTTCACGAAGATCGTCGCCGACGGGCTTGCCGGTCTCGACGGAGCTGCCGAATGCGCCCATCAGATCGTCGCGAAGTTGGAACGCCTCGCCGACGGGCTCACCGAACGCTTCCAGTCCGGCGACCAGATCCGAGCGATCGGCGGCGAGCGCCCCCAGCACCAGCGGATGCACCACGCTGTAGCGGCCCGACTTGAGCACGGCGATCTCACGAGCCCGCCCCATATCGACGCGCCGATACGCAGTGCCGACGAGGTCGAGCGTCTGACCGAGCACCAGCTCGACCTGCATCTCGTGCCACCGGGCGCGGACGTGCCGCGGCGCCTCCAGCATCAACCGCTCGGCGAGCACGTGGGCAAGATCGCCCGCCAGGACCGCGATGCCCTCGCCGAATCTCCTCGCTTCGCCGGCGCCGGCGGCGCGTCGATGGGATGCGCTGTGCACGGTCTGCACGCTCGGTTCACCCCGTCGGGTGTCGGAGCCGTCCATCACGTCGTCGTGGATCAGCGCGAACGCATGCAGCAGTTCGAGGGCCGCGGCGACGCGCACCGCCGCGGAGACCGCATCGTGATCGCCCCCGGCAGCGACGTAACCGCACATGCAGAACGAAGGACGCAGCCGCTTGCCGCCACGTGAGAGGAAGCCTTCCAGCACGGTCACGAGATCGCCGTCGACGTCGATCGTTCGCCACCGCGGACGCTCCTCGGCGAGGACGTCCATCAGCTTCACCTCGACCTCCTCGAGGAGCAGAGCCTCGTCGACGGTCGGAGTTTTCGTGAGCTGGTCGAACATACGGCGATTTTAGCACTAAATTATCTACATGCCGATCGACAAAGTTCTGCTCGTCGAACCGCGGGGCTACTGCGCCGGCGTCGAGGCGGCGCTGAAGACCCTCGCGTGGATGGTCGTCCTGCATCGCGAGCCCGTGTACTGCGTGCACGCGATCGTGCACAACCGCACCGTCGTCGAGCGCTTCGAGCGGCTCGGAGTGGTCTTCGTCGACGAGATCCACGACGTGCCGGCGGGGGCGCCCGTCGTGCTGAGCGCCCATGGGTCGGCTCCGGACGTCGTGACGTTCGCCGGCAACACCACGACTCACATGGTCGACGCCGTCTGTCCGCTCGTGCGGAAGGTGCACCACGAGATTCGCACGCGCGCTGCGGCCGGGGCGACCGTGCTGTACGTCGGGCATGCCGGCCACGACGAAGCCGTCGCCGCAGTCTCCATCGCTCCCGAGCACACGTCGCTGATCACGACCGCCGCCGACGTCGACTCCTTGCCGGAAATGGACGGACCCGTGGCCCTGTTGGCGCAGACCACGCTCGGCCTCGACGAACTCGCCGCGGTCGAGCGCGCGGCGCGGCGACGGTTCGATGTGTGGACGCCGCGGCACAGCGACCTCTGCTACGCGACGACGAACCGTCAGCGCGCGCTTCGCGCCGCGTGTCGCCACAGCGACGCGGTGGTGGTCGTCGGTTCAGCGACGTCCTCGAACACCCGAGCGCTCGCCGAACTCGCCGAGACACAACTGGCCAAGCGGAACCGTGCCGACCGAACCTTCCGCGTCGACGGACCCGACGAACTGCCCGACGACCTTCGAGGCGTCGTCGCCGTCACCGCCGGGGCCTCGGCGCCCGAGGAGGCGGTGCTGCACGTGATCGCTCACCTCGACCCACGCAACGGCGTCGAGCGGTTCGCTCCCCTCTCCGAGGATGCCTACTTCCCGCTCCCACCGACGCTGCGCACGCGTCTCATCGATGCAATCGGCGCCGGCGACATCGACGACGATCTCGCCAGCCTGTTCCTCGGCGACCAATGGACACCGGCGGACGCATTGCTCTCGAACATCGAAGCTCGAAAGCCCATGCCGAGGACGGGCCTCGACCAATTCCGTGGATCGAACCGACGGGAATTGTTGTCGTGACCGATCAGCTCGACGTGCGCTGCGGACGGTCCCGATAGCGATCGCGAAACGGTTTGCTGGCGGCAGGACCGGCGGTGAACACGAAATCCGGTCCGTCCAGACGTCGACCCGTTCCCTCGTCGACCACGATGGGCTCGGCCTCCTGGCCGGTTTCGACGTCGACCAGGATCATGCTGCGTTGCTCACGCGGTAGGCGAGCATTTCCCCATCCGGCAAGAGCGACGATGACCGGCCGTAGCGATCGGCCAAGTTCGGTGAGCACATACTCGTGGCGCGGCGGGTTCGTCTGGTACTGGCGCCGTTCGAGCAGGCCGTTGGCGACGAGTCGCTTGAGTCGGCTGGTGAGCAGGCTCGACGAGATCCCGAGGTTTTCCTGGAACTGATCGAAGCGGGTGAAGCCGTCGAAGGCGTCGTGCAAGATCAGCAAGGTCCACCACTCGCCGACCAGCCCGAGCGTGGCGGACAGCGGGCACTCCCGATCCTCGAGCCTGATCTTTTCGGCCATCGTTGACACTTCCTCCGAGTCACTGCTATCTTGAAAGTTACTAACTTCTATTTTAGCAGTAGCTAGGAGGTCCGCGATGACCAACTCACTTCCGACCATCATCAGCGACTACATGGCAGCGTCCGACGCGGCGAACTTGGATGCGGTCGTTGCCTGCTTCACTGACGACGCCGTGGTCGCCGACGAGAACGACGAGTGGCGGGGCCGGCCCCGAATTCGGGAGTGGCGCGAGCGGGTCGCGACTGCCTACAAGTACACCGTCGACGTACTCGACGTGATTCCGCGCGGCGAAGTCGACGGTCTCGAACGCCACGACGTCTACACCCACCTCGAGGGCAACTTCCCCGGCGGCACCGTGGATCTGACCAACCGGTTCGGGCTCCGAGATGGGCTCATCGCCTCCTTGGAGATTGTCCCGACCGAGGTCGTAGCCCATCGATGAGAAGTCCGATCAGGCGTGTGCGTCGCCTCCGGTCCCGGTCGCGTTCGGTGACCGCAGCGATCGCATTGGCGAGGCTGATGACGTCGTCCGGCCGGACGTCGGCTCGCACGATCCCGCGTTCCTGCTCCCGCTTCACGAGACGGCCTCCAGCCGCGTGGACGCGCTCGCATGCCCGGCCGAACGCACTGGCGTCACCGGTCGTGGCAGCGACCGTCTCCGCGAGACCGCGGTACACGACCGTGTGACGGACAAGTTCGTCGATCCAGCACGCGAGAACGTCGGAGGACTCGTCAGCGCGGAGCTCATCAGCCAGTTGGGCCACGCGTTCCAGGTCGACCTGCACCAGCGCAGCGACAAGGTCATTGCGCGTCGGGAAATGCCGGTAGAGAGTTCCGATACCGACGCCGGCAGCACGAGCGATCTCGTCGAGCGAGGCGCCCACCCCGTCGCGACGAAACGCGTCCCCGGCGACACTCAGAAGGCCCTCACGGTTGCGTCGGGCGTCGGCCCGGAGATTGTCCATCGCTCTTTCACTCTGTTGCTTGAAACGGAGGCACTCTCCGTATAATCGGAGTCTACCTCCGGTTCACTGAAGGAGAGAACGATGCCAGAACCAACCGACAAAGACGCCGCAGTCTTCGAGCAGAAGCCCCCGTTCCGCCGGATGCGCGAGGAAGAGCGCGAACGGTTGCTCACGGAGCGCGACCAGGGAGTCCTTGCCACCGTGTCACCGAGCGGCTTCCCCCACCTGGCCCCGGTGTTGTTCACCTGGGACCCCTCCGAGCGCGTCATCCGCATCTCCACCCGGGCCGGGCGTGTCAAGGCAACAAACCTGGCGAACGACCCACATGCCGCCCTCCACGTGGAGGGACCCGACCGATGGTCGTTCGTCGTCGCGGAAGGCCTCGGCGATGTCTCGTCCGTGACCATCGAGCCCGGCGATGCGACCGGCCGCGAGCTGCTGTCGATATTTCCCCAACCCGACCCCGCCGCAGAGGCCGCGTTCCTCGCTACCCAGGTCGCCGAGCACCGCGTGGTGCTACGCCTGCACGTCAGCCGCCTCTACGGCGACACCATCGATCTCGTCAACTGACCCTGTCGGGATCGCCGGCGATCAGGTCGGTGGCGGTCAGATCCCCGTGCGAGCCGGACGATGACGACGACGCACCAACCGGTACAGCAGCAGCACGATGACCGAGCCGATGATCGAGCTGACGACACCGCCGGCCTGGACGGCTCCATCCTCGATGTCCGCACCGAACAGCACGTAACCGAGGAAGCCGCCGACGAGGCTGCCGACCACGCCGAGCAGCCAGGTCTGGGCGATCGACAGGTCGTCGCGCCCGGGTACGAGCAGACGTGCAATCGCACCGAAGATCAGCCCGACACCGAGAAGAATGAGGATGAACCAGAGCATGACGCCCTCCTGAGTTTCGGATTTCTGAGCGATACCCAGGCCCTATCGACCGAAAACGAAACGTCGCGTATCTGCCGGACGCGACGTCGTCTCTCCGTCAAGAACACAATCCAAATCCCCCAGATCCGTACCTCCACCGGAGTGCTAGCGTCGTTGTCTCACCCGGGACGGCGAGGCGCCATCTGGGTAGACGCGAGAGAGGAAGACAGCGATGTCCACCACCGATACACCAGTCGACAACGGCGTCAACGTAGCGGCACTGCTCGGGGCCCGCGAGGCCCTCACAGCTGCCCCGGAGGCTGCTCAATTCACGTGGCGAGCCAATTGCACATGGCGCAACGGCACCCACAGCACCTCGACCGTCGAGCAGTTCTTCGGCCTCGGCGAAGAGCAGCGGCACCGTCAGGTGTACACCTTCGACGCCGACCATCCCGAGATCTTCGCCTCCGAGGACAACGGAGCAACGCCGGTCGAGTACGTGCTCGTCGGCCTCGCCAGCTGCCTCACCGCCGGCGTGGCGGCCGTCGCCCAGAACCGCGAGATCCAGCTGCGGTCGGTGTCGGCGACGCTCGAAGGCGACATGGACGTCTCCGGCATCCTCGGCATCGACAGCGACATTCGCAACGGGTTCAGCGGCATCAAGGTGACCTACGACATCGACGCCGACGCCACCCCTGACGAGATCAAGGCACTGGTCGCCCAGTCGCAGAAGCGCTCCGCCGTGTACGACATCATCACCAACCCGACCAACGTCACGGTCGAGGTTCGCTGAGCGTTTCCAACTAGAGGGTCGGCCATGACGCGTACAACGACAACGGTCGTCCTCGGCGCGGGCCATGCCGGGCTGGCGATGAGCCGCTGCCTGTCGCTGCGTTCCATCGATCACGTCGTGTTGGAACGCGGCGAGGTCGCCAACACGTGGAAGACGGAGCGTTGGGACTCGCTGCGTCTGCTCACGCCCAACTGGCAGAGCCGGCTTCCCGGCTTCGCCTACGACGGCACCGACCCCGACGGCTACATGACGATGCCCGAAGTCATCGGGTTCCTGGAACGGTTCGCATCCTTCGCCGGTGCCCCGGTGCAAACCGAGACGACGGTCAGCCAGTTACGGGCCACCGACGACGGCTACTCCATCACCACCAACCAGGGCACCTGGACCGCGCCGACCGTCGTCGTCGCGACCGGAGCATGCAACGTCGCCGCCCTGCCGAGTTTCAGCAACGACGTGCCGGCCGGTATCGACATGGTGACCGCTGCGGAGTACCGCAATCCTGGGCAGCTGGCTGACGGTGGCGTGCTGGTCGTCGGGGCGTCGGCCACGGGCATCCAACTCGCCGACGAGATCCACCGTTCCGGGCGTCCGGTGACGGTGGCCGTCGGCGCTCACGTGCGCGCCCCGCGCACGTATCGGGGACGAGACATCCAGCAATGGATGGACGACACCGGCATGATGGACGAGCGCTACGACGAGGTCGACGACATCGTCAGAGTGCGGCGCCTGCCCTCGTTGCAGATCGTCGGCACGCCGAACCGCACGACGCTCGACCTCAACGCGCTCACCTCCATCGGCGCACGCCTCGTCGGGCGGTTCGCCGGCATCAACGACGGACGCGCTCAGTTCTCCGGATCGCTGCGCAACATGTGCGCGATGGCCGACCTGAAGCTCGGCCGCCTGCTCGACGCCTTCGACGAGTGGGCCATCGAGCACGGCATCGACCCTGAGCTCGAGCCGCCCGCGCGAGCGGCACCCACTGTCGTTCCCGACTCACCGCTGCTCGGCCTCGACCTGCGCAGCGGCGAGATCCGCACGATCGTCTGGGCGACCGGCTTCCGACCCGACTACTCGTGGCTCGACATGCCGGTGCTCGACCGGAAGGGCCTCATCCGCCACGACGGCGGTGTGGTCGTCGATGCGCCCGGCATGTACCTGATGGGGATGCCGTTCCTGCGACGCCGCAAGTCGACCCTCATCGACGGTGCCGGGGCCGACGCCCACGACCTCAGCGACCACCTCAACTCCTTCATCGACGGCCATGTCGACGCACTCGTCTGACAGCCGCGACGAGGTCGCGGCCGCCTCGTTCCTCGCCGAGCCGCCCTCGTCGGCCGACACTCAGCGACTGTTCGACGCCGACACGGACGGTCTCGGGTACGTGATGAACGTGACCCGGCTGTGGGCCCACGATCCGGCAGCGCTCGACGGCTTGTCCGAGCTGTTGGGTGAGGTCACCCGTGCCGGGTCGCTGACGCTTCGTCAACGTTCCATCCTCGTGACCTCCTGTGCCTCCACACTCGGCGACTCGTACTGCTCGCTGGTGTGGGGCAAGCGGCTCGCCGAGCACGCCGGCAACGAGGCCGCTGCGGCGGTGCTGCGCGGCGACGACGCCGCACTCGACGTGTCGGAACGGGCACTGGCTCGGTGGGCCCGCCGGGTGGCCGACGACCCGAACTCGACGACCGTTGCCGACGTCGACGAACTGCGCGCCGCCGGATTCGACGATGCCCAGATCTTCGCCATCACGGTGTACGCCGCGCTGCGCCTGGCGTTCTCCACCGTCAACGACGCACTCGGTGCGCTACCGGATCGACGGCTGAGTCACGAGGTGCCCACCGAGATCCGCGACGCGGTCAGCTTCGGACGCCCGATCGCCTGATCACCTCGCTGCCACCGGTTCGTGTGTGCGGACCGACTGGACCACGTCGACGATGGCTTGGACCGATGACTCGTAGCTGGCCTTGTCGTCGACAACGCCCGAGTGCGTCGCGTCCGCAACGCGGTGCCGGCTGTTGGTCGACAACGCAGCGAGACGGTCTTGAAGCTCCGACCATCCGTCCTTCTGCAACGACTCGGTCGCGGTGACGACGACGAGCGGCTTGTCGTGCAAGGACGTCAGCATCTTTGCCTCCTCGAACACCGTGCGGTACATGGACTGCTCGTCGCGCATGTTGCGCATGCCGCGAGGGCTCGAAGCGAACACCTGAACCTGCGACGCCTGCGGCTCCGGCAGGCTCGACCACACCGAGGTCGGCAGGATCCGGGCGACTCCCAACCGGGTGAGGCTCGGCAGCACGCCGAGGCCGCGGCTCATCATCGACTGCTCGGTGGCGAAGCCCGGCATCTCACTGAATTCATACGGGCTCATCGAGTCGAGCAGCACCATGCCGGCGACGTCACCCGGGTACAGGGCGGCATAGGTCATGGCGTACGTGCCGCCGGCGGAGTGGCCGACCAACACGTAGGGGCCCTTCTCGCCTGCCCGTGAGAGGAGAGTGTGCAGGTCGGCGGCGATGGCGAAACCGTCCTGTGGGTCGGTGACGTCGTCGCTCCAGGCCTGACCCGCTCGGTCGTAGGCGCACACCCGAGTGGAGGGGCTCACTTCTGCAGTGATTCGGGCCCACGCCGGAGATATCTCGCCGAGCCCGTTCTCGAGCACGACCGTCGGACTTCCCGAGCCTGAGCAGTCGAGGTGCAGGCGGTGCCCGCCGACGTCGTACAACGTGCCGGGCGCGGAGTAGGTGTGTCGATCATGGGCCGTGGCAGCGGTCTCGAACATCGCCCCGACCGAGCCGACGGCGAGTGCGGCAACGACCGGATAGACCAGCCAACGAACTCGACCGTCGAGGTTGCGGCGGAGTTGGACGAACATCCACACAGCGAGCACGATCGCCAACGGCGGCCACACCCATCCGGCGGTGTCGAGTGCCCGATCGTCGGGCCGTGCGACCAACAGGATCAGTCCGGCCACGGCCATGCACACCGCCGGCACTCGGGCCCAACGCTGCGGGCGGCTGGTGAAGCGACCCGACAGCACGTCGAGCATCGCCCAGCCGGCGGCGAACGCGAGCAGGGCGACGCCGGAGATGACGTGCTCCTCGGAGCCGCCGAAGACGCCGAGCGTCAGCACGATCGCGCCGACCAGGCCGGCCGCGACCGAACTGCCGACGACTCGCCACACGGGTTCGCGCGGAGGTACGTCGACGACGGTGGGCTCGGTCGGTGACTCGGTGAGGAAGATGGTGTTCATGACTTGGTTCTCCTTGGGTGATGATCAGACGCTCGGGATCGAGGGGATCCACGTGCAATCGAGATCGAGTGGAATTGGGCGGACGAAGCGGGCGGTGGACATCGCCGGCGCGGCGATGTCGGCGGCGTCAACCAGGCAAAGGTCGGTGGTGAGGCTCTGCGGGTCGTCGACGAGCTCGAGGAGCCGACCGCCGTCGACCTCGCCGGCGAAGCGTCGGCTGGACGGATCGAGCACCTCGCGCTCGATGGTCCGGTCGTCGAGCTGCACCGTCCATCGCTCGAGCGCGGGCGTGAGAACGAGTAGGACGACGGAGTCGCCCGCGTCGTGGGCATGCACGGGACGAGGAGCATCCGCTCCCGTCTCGATCCATGCCGCCCGCGCCTCGCCCTCTCGTGGTGCCACACCGACGAAGCCATCCGCGAAGAACACGACGTGGTCGCCGGTGAGCGCGAGGTGGGCGATAGGCGTAGGCGTGTCCAGGACGGGTCGACAGCGGCGGGTGAACGCACCAGCCGAGACCACGACGTGGGTCTGGACGCCGTCCCTGTCGCGTGCGACCAGATGCAGTTCACCAGTAGCCGAATCGTGCTTGGGGTACGCCGCGACCGTGCGCCGGCACCCCGCCAGGTCCACGCGGCGCAGCATTCCGAGCGCCGCGTTCAGCTCGTACGCCGGCGAGTCGTCGCCGAACGCAAGAATCAGGCTGCCGAACGCAACGAGATGGTGGACAACGGCGTCGGAGCGGACGCAACGACCGTGATACGACACCTGCCCATCCCGGATGTGGACGGAGTGGATGACGGAGTTGCGACCGACTCCCACCAGTTGTCCGGAAAGCGGGAGCAGGTTCGCCGGGTCTGTCGGTGCGGCCATGAGGGCATCGTCGGCCTAAGGCCGGCGCCGGCGCATCGGGCTCGCCCCCTCAGATCACGAAGTTCGCCTCAGGCGATACCCAACCGCTGCGCCACAGCGGCCGCGTCGACCCGGGTGTTCACACCGAGCTTGCGCAGGATGTTCGACACGTGCACGCTGGCCGTCTTCTCCGACACGTAGAGCTCCTCGCCGATCTGACGGTTCGTGCGGCCCGCGGCGACCAGGCCCAACACCTCGGCCTCGCGCGGGGTGAGGCCCAGCCGTTCGGCCGAGCTTGCCTCCAGCACGACACGCGTCGGTGCTTCGATGCTGACTCGCGTGCGGCTGGAGACCGCGTCGATCTCAGCCAGCAGCGGCGCTGCACCCAACTCCGACGCGATCGAGTGCGCTCGACGTAGTGAGGAAGCGGCGCGGTCAGCCGCGCCGCCCACTGCTGCCGCCTCCGCTTCCCGCACGAGAGCCAGCGCCGTGGCCCATGGATCGCCGAACTCGCTCCATCGATCCGCTGCCTCAGCCCAGGAGGTCGCGTCAGAGACAGTGAGACGCGTCAGGCTGGCGGCCGCGTGGGCGATGTGTGCCGCAGTGTCGCGCGGCACCCCGCCCGGCACCGCTTCGGCTGACGAGCGAACCGTGTCGAGCCGCTCTTGCAGACGAACGATCGTCGCCTCGACATCGACCGGCTCGCGCCGCGCTCGTCGGTCGAGTGTTCGCTCCACCTCGGCGACCACTCCGAACATCGCGAACCGCGCCGCCCACAACAACGAGGTCGTACCGGTCGCAGCCCAACCCTGCTCGGCCGCGTGCGAAGCCTCGCCCCAGTTGCCGAGGGCCAGATGAACGTCGGCGGTGGTCGCGTCGCGAACGGTCTGATGCCATCCGTCGATCGGCAGTGCCTGTGCCGAGGCGAGCTGACCGAGTGCCTCGTCGGTGTCGCCGCGCCGCGCTGCCAACATCGCTTTGGCCCGCGCGAGCCGAAGTAGCCCAACCGGCAGCGTCTCCGGAAGCGGTTGCCGGGCAAGCACGCCGAGAACCTCGCTCCACCGACCCAAGCGGATGAGGGCCTCCGCGGCGAGCGAGTCCAAATAGCAGCCGAAGCCGCGATCGAGACCCGTGAGCTGACCCGCAGCGACGGCGTCGAGGGCGGTGTTGAGCGCAGCCTGGTGCTCACTCGCGTTGCCGAGCGCGACGCACAGGTACACCGTGGCCAGCGCCCGTGCCTGGGCACTGACCGCAGCCGCAGCCGAGGAGCGACACAGCTCTACCGCGCCGATCGTGTCGCCCTGGTCGCTGCGGACGATGCCGAGCACCCGCTGCGCCATGCTCCAGGCCAACGGATCGTCCTCGGGAGCGGAGACGACCTCGAAGACCTTCGCGCACCACCCCTCGGCGCTTGTGTAGTGGCCCGCCATCAGCTCGGCCTGCCCGAGACCGGAGTAGACGGGCGCCGCTGCGGTGCCGGCGTCGTCGCGGAGCAGTGCGACTGCCCGAGCGAACTCGGCGCTGCTTTCCTGCAACCGACCCGTCGCCCAGAGATAGCGCCCGAGCCGTTCGTGGCCTGACGCTTCCCCGAGCGCAGGCGGACCGGCCTCGAATGCAACCCGGGCCAATTGCACCGCTCGCTCGTTGCCGACCGTCGAGGTGGCAATGTCGGCCGCCTGCCACAAACGATGGGCGCGATTGTGCGTGGCCGAATGCTCGCCGACGGCATCCCACAACTCGAACGCCCGCTCCAGGTGACCGAACGCGGCGGCCGGCGCGATCGTCTCCGCCGCGTCGGCCGCAGCGAGCAGCGCCGAGAACGCTGCCTCGCTGTCTCCGGCGCGGTCGAGGTGGAAGGCAAGTTCGCCGGCGCGGTCCGCTCGGCGCAACACATCGGCCGGCTGCTGTTGCAGCACTTCCGCAATGCTGCGATGTAGACGAGCACGTTGCGGCGGCAGCAGATCGGCGTACACGACCTCGCCGAGCAGCGGGTGGCGGAAGCGGTAGGCCTCGTTCTCGACGAGCAACATCCGGGCGTCGATCACCTTTCGCAACGCTGCTTCGACATCACGTTCGGGTAGGCCGACGACCGCAGCGAGCAGCTCGTGGCTCGTCTCGCGGCCGATCGTTGCGACCGCACCCAACACGAGCCGAGCGTCGTCGTCGAGATCGGCGATCTCGGTCGAGATCAGATCGGACAACACGATGGGGATGGCCTCGCCCGACAGGTGCGCGGCGACGAGCTCGCCGGTGAAGAACGGGTTGCCCTGGCCGCGGGCGAGCACCTGGTCGACAAGGTCGTTCGGTGCCGCGCCACCGAGCAGAGAAGCGACGCGCTGGGCAACCTCGTCTCGTTCCAGCCCCTGCAGATGGATTCGATGCGCGGATGGCAGCCGGCTCAGCTCGGCCAGCCGACTCCGTTGAGTCGGATGCACGGCCACCTCGTTCGCCCGGTAGGTGCCGACCAGCACGACTCGCTCGTCGATCAGGTTGCGGCCGAGGTACTCGAATAGGTCCCACGTCACCGTGTCGGCCCAGTGGAGGTCCTCGAACCCGACGATCACCGGGCCCGCTCCCCCCAGCTGAGTGATCAACTCGAGAACGGCCGCGAACAAACCACCGTGGGTTTCGGGCACCGCCGCACCGGGGGCGAACCATTGGCGCAGGGAGGCCAGCGCCGGCGCCTCGGTCATCACGTCGGGCCTGGTCCGCCGCACTTGACGCAACAGATCGGCGAGTGGCGCCAATGGGATGGTCTCGCCGCCGATGTGAGTGGACCGCCCGAGATACAGATCGACGCCGGCGCGCGTGGCGCTCTCGCCGACGATGGTGGTCTTACCAATCCCTGCATCGCCGCTGACCAGCACGACGGAGGGCAATCCCTTGCGCGCGTCGGTGATGGCACGTTCGAACGCCGCCAACTCCTCACGTCGGCCGACGAACTCGGATGCGGACAAGCGGTCGTGGACGATGCGGCTCAGTATCGCGTGATCTGAGGGGGTGCGGCCGATGTGCATCCCCGCCCCTTAGGTCGATGGTGGGCGCACACCCACAAACCAAAGGAGTCATCATGCACGGCCGCCCCAACACTCAATCCGTCGGCGAGAGCCACGCCAGCCACCCCGACCGGTGGCGCATTTTCGGCGTGCTCGTGCTCGCCCTTCTCGTCATCACGATCGACCACACCATCATCAACGTGGCCATGCCACGACTCGTCGGTGATCTCGGAGCCAGCTCGGCTCAACTGCAGTGGATCGTCGCGTCGTACACCATCGTCTTCGCCGGTCTGCTGCTGACCGCGGGAAGCCTCGGCGATCGATTCGGCCGCCGGCATGCACTGCTCGCCGGCCTGGCGACTTTCCTCGGCGGCTCCGTCATGGCCGCCACGGCCGGTTCGACCACTGCGCTCATCGCCGGTCGCTGCGTGATGGGCGCGGGCGGAGCGTTGATCATGCCGACCACACTGTCGATCCTCGTCAACGTGTTCGGCGATCCCCGCGAACGCGCCAAGGCGATCGCCGGATGGACCGCGACGAGCGGCGCCGGCATCGCCCTGGGACCAATCATCGGCGGCACCTTGATGCGCCACTTCTCGTGGTCGTCGGTGTTCTGGATCAACGTGCCACTGCTGGCGGTCGCCTTCGTCGGAACGCTGCACCTCGTTCCCGACTCCCGCGATCCTCACGCGACACGGCTCGATCCAATCGGGGCAGGCCTGTCCATCGCGGCGATCAGCACTCTGGTGTACGCAGTCATCAACGCCCCTGATCGTGGCTGGACGTCGACGGCCTCGGTCGTCAACTTCGCCGTGGGTGTCGCCGTCGCGATCCTGTTCGTCGGCTGGGAGTTGCGCCGCGACGATCCCATGCTCGACATGTCGCTGTTCCGCAACCGCAGCTTCTCCGGCGGAAGTCTCTCGCTCGCCCTCGTGTTCCTCGCGATCGCCGGCACCGTGTTCCTGCAAGCCCAGTATCTGCAGTTCGTGCTCGAGTACACGCCGCTCGCAGCAGGCATCGCGCTGATCCCTGCGGCGATCGGGATGCTGTTCGGCTCCGGAGCCGGCACTCACCTGGCCGACATGCACGGCGGTCGCATCGCCGTCGCCACGGGCACGTTGATCGGCGCCATCGGCGTCGTCGTGCAGGCCATGTTCGTCGACGGCAGCTCGTACGTGCCGACCGGTGTCGGGCTGCTGCTGTTCGGCCTCGGCGTCGGCGTCGCCATGCCGCCGGCGACGGAGATGATCATGGGCTCGCTGCCCCCGGCCCGCGCCGGCGTCGGCTCCGCCGTGAACGACACCGTCCGTGAATTCGGCGGAGCACTCGGAGTTGCCGTCATCGGCAGCGTCGCCGCCACGAGCTACGCATCGTCGATGCACGGCAAGCTCCAGCGGTTCCCGGGCCTGTCCGGCACGGACCGTGCTTTGCTGTCCGACAACGTCGGTGCCGCGATCCACACCAGTGAGCACCTCGGCACGCAGGCCGCTCAGATCGCCGATGTCGCCCGCACCGCCTTCGTGGACTCGATGCACACCGCGCTGTGGATCGCCGCCGCACTCGCCTTCTCCGCCACGGTGGTCGCACTCACCCAGTTGCCGCGCAGGGCCGGTCACAGCGCACACTCGGCGCATGGTGCCCACGCCCACCACGCTCCCGTGGCCGAGGTGTCGGCGTCATGAACGTGGTCGTGATCGGTGGTGGGGCCGCCGGCCTCACCGCCGCACTCGTGCTGGGGCGAGCCCGGCACCGGGTCACGGTGATCGACGACAAGACGCACCGCAATGCAACCGTCACCGAGTTCCACGGCTTCCCCACACGCGACGCGACTGCGCCGAACCGGTTCCGCGACGACGCGGTAGCCGAACTGAATGAGTACGGCGTGCAGGTCCTCCATTCCCCAGTGACGGGCGCTCGCAGCACCGACCGCGATGTCACGATCGACGTCGCCGACGGCACCACGTTTCACGCCGACGCAGTGGTGCTCGCCACCGGCGTGCGCGACGAGCTACCACCGGTCGACGGTCTCGCCGACCGGTGGGGCAAGTCGGTGTTCAACTGTCCGTTCTGCGACGGATGGGAGTACCGGGACCAACCGGTCGTCGTCATCGACGCCGGGCCCGGCGCAGCATCACTGGCGGACATGGTTCGTTCATGGACGCCGCTCGTCACCGTCGTCGCCGCGTCCGACATCGCCGCACTCGTCGGCGAAGGCAGCGCCCTGACACACGTCGTAGTAGGCAACGGCGAATCGATCGCCGCGACGGCCGCCTTCCTGAAGGCGCCGGCGGTGCCGCGCAGCTCGATCGCCGTCGACCTCGGCTGCGAGGTGGACGAGGACGGCTACATCGTCACCAGCGACACCGGTGCCACGAGCAACCCACTCGTGTGGGCTGCAGGAGATGTTCGCCGGCCGCCGCCGATGCCGCATCAGGTCGTGCTGGCCGCGGCCGACGGCTCCGCCGCCGCCATCGCCATCCACAAGGCCTTTGTCTCAGCAGGCGACGGCCGGCTCCGGTCTGCTCATCTCGTGTAGCCAGCGGGCGTGCGAGCGCAGGGCCGCCCAGACGCCCGGTTGAACGTGGTAGGCGATCCCGTTCTGAGTGCAGGCCCGTCGGAACCTCCGGGCGATCGTCGGATAGATCGTGTGCGGGAGGCGGGGCGCGAGGTGATGTTCGATCTGATGGTCGAGACCACCGGCGACCCAACGGAAGACGTGGCCCAGCACCGGGACCCGCGAATCGACATCGACGGTCGTTCGCAGTTGGTGCATGGCGAAGTCGTCGCCGCGGCGGGATGCCGTCGGGTCGGCCACATCGGCATTGTCGACGCAGTGGGCGAGCTGGAACACGAGCGCCAGCATGAAGCCGACACACCACGAGCAGGCGACGTAGAACGCCAGCACGGCCCACCACGGGTTGAACAACAGGGGGATGACGATGGCCCATCCGATGTGGCAGAGCTTGCCGACGACGATGCGGACGACATCGGCTCTGCGCACCCTCGTCCTGAACGGCTGCTGGTCCATCCGGCCGGTGGTCAGTGCGACGAGATCGCTGACGAGGAAGTTCTTCAGAGTCAGGAAGCCGTAGAGCGGCCACATGTAGATGTGTTGGGCGCGGTACCACCGGTGCCACGGCTGCGAGGGCGCGAGGCGCGCAAACGGAGCGAGCGCGATGTCGGCGTCGACGCCGACGACGTTGGTGTTGCCATGGTGCAAGGTGTTGTGCTGGAAGCGCCACAACCACGAACTCGCACCCAGCGCGTCCGAGGTGTAGGCGAGCGTTCGATTGAGCCACGTATGCCGCGAGAACGAACCGTGATTGGCGTCGTGCATGATGCCGGTGCCGACCGCCACGAGGCCGACCGCGAGAACCGCCGCGGCACACATTCGCAGCGCCAATGCCACATCGGACACGACGAGACACCAGTAGGCGGACGCGACGATCGCTGCGATCGCGACCGCCTTGCCGTGCAGACGTCGGCGGGCGACCTTGATCTCGCGGGCGGTCGGCAACACCGATCTCCACACGGAGGCGATCAGATTTGGTGTCGTCTCGGCGTCCGCCGTCAGTGTCAGGTTCATGGCGCCTCTCGAGCAACGAATCCGGTGGCTCGAAATTCGCTTCGCCTCGGCGTACCCGTAACGCGGCAGCCTCAATCGCTAGTTGACGACCGAGAAATCTCCATCGGCGACCACGGAGCTGTCGAGCTTGCGCAGCGCGAGGGTTGCGGCGACGAAGCCCTCTGGGCCGTTCACGCCACCCGTTGCCGCGATCGCCAATCGCAACTGCCATCCGTCCTCTTCATCGACGACATCGGAAGGAAGAGCGACACGGATGATGTCCTCCCGATCGTTGTCCACGTGCGGCGAGGTCATCCATGCCTGCATGCCCGACGCCCTTTCGAGTGAGACAGACGCAGTCATCATCTGCACGGCCACATCCCCCGTCACTCGGTAGTGGGCGACCGCATCGGAACCTTGCAGTTCCAACGACTGGATCTCGATCGAGATGGTGCCACCGCCGGCAGGCGTGGCGTCGGACGCATACAACACGCCGCCGCTCACCACACCCGTCGTCTGTGCCTCGAGCGTGGCGTCCCACTCCTTCTGGTCGCTGGACGCCTGAATGGAGACCAACACCTGCACGGCTCCATCGGCGAGATCCGCCGGGACCGGCGCGTGGGTCCGTTGCTCTGCACCGACGTCGAGGTGATCGAGTTGGTAACTCTGGACCTGGTTCGGTGAGCCGTCGGACGGCACCACGTTGATCATCTCGCTGACGAAGGTCGCGGTTGCTCGACCGATGTTGCTGTACGCGTAGCTGACCGCCCCGTCGACGATCGTGGGCTCCTCGACCCACATGAGCTCCGTCTTGTCATCTGCCATGAGTGACATGGTGACAGCGTCGACCGGAGTTCGTGTGCCCTCTCGGGCACCGTCGGGGGCAACGAAGCGAGCTCCACTTCTTCCGTGCGGAGCCGACGTGACGGACGGTTTATGCTGCTCGACAAGACAATCGTGAGGGGGCTTCACATGGCTGGTTCAGGCTCGATCCTTGGGAACGCAGTGCTGCGCGTGGAGGATCC
>Ga0207648_10001475_pt1 | contig 25904 bp, 20 predicted proteins | sample KBSMisM32_FD_184310 | JGI IMG/M metagenome (GOLD analysis project Ga0207648, IMG submission 184310) | Miscanthus rhizosphere microbial communities from Kellogg Biological Station, Michigan, USA - KBS Miscanthus M3-2 (SPAdes) (version 2) | ecosystem: Host-associated > Plants > Roots >... | reverse complement strand
GGTTGCGTACAGCTGCCTTAGCGGATGACCAGCCAAGACACATCGTTGCGGTAGAGCCGAAATATGGCGCGTTTGTCGTTCCGGTCGTGTTGAACGACGTCGTCACGGCAAAGTTCATTGTCGATAGCGGCGCCGCGGATGTCAGCATCACGGAAGATCTGGTTTCGGCCCTGATGAAATCGGGGACCATGACGGGCGCCGATCTGCTTGGCAGCAAGACGTATATGCTTGCCGATGGCACCATGCTGCAGGGGAAGATCTACCGTATGGCCACGGTCCGCATCGGCGGTGTGGTGATGGAGAATGTGACCGTCCGGATCGCCGCGGCGAACGGCAGCCTCCTGCTGGGGCAAAGCTTCCTTCGCCGGCTCAAATCCTGGTCGTTGGATAATGCCCGTCAGGTGATGATCATCAACTGATCGCGATTGCTCAAGGTGTGCAGTGGCGCAAAGCGGACATTCCCATTGGCTCATTAATCCGAACTCCCTTACACTGGGCGGGTTTCACACGGCCAAACTCAATCTTCAGCTTTTCGATGTCGCGACTGAAACGATTGAATCTCTGTCTTGCAGGACTGCTCCCGCCGCTCGTATTTTCCGTTCCGGCTGAGGCGCGTCTGAATCTGCTCCAAAGCCGACAGATTGTGACCTTGCCGGCAGGTCTCCTGGGCGGCCTCCGGGTCGATTTCCAATCATCAGCAGCGGCGCCGGCGGCATTCGCCACGCCACTGGACGCCAACCTGCTGATGGCGCTGCCGCCGGACTTCCGAAGCGCTTGCGCTTCGATGATTGAAAGCTGGGGAGACATCGCTCGCGGCACAGACCAATGGCGCGTGCGCGTTCTTTTTCGGCAAGGCGACCAGGTTTGGCTGTCCTTTCGATGTGCATCGCGTGCACCGGAGTACGCAAGCGATTATGACGAGCGTCCGGCCCTGCTAAACTTGGGAACCGGAAAGCTTCAACTATTGCCGCTCAACTCGGACACGCAGAACGACTCGACGCTCTATCACGTCGAGTTTTCCCAGCCCCTGGCGCTCGACGGTGTCCTGGGCGTGGCGCTCAGGGTTGAGGAGCCCGCCGGAAATCCCTGCTGCGATGGCCCGGAATCACGTTCCGGGGAAACTTGGCGAATATTCGCGGATTCGGCGCAGGGTGCGGAGGAATTGATCAAGTTGACGACAAAGCGGGACGATTCGAGTCACAGTGACGAACCTGAAGTGGACTCAGCTACCACTTACCGGGCGCAAATCGATTTCGATCGCGACGGTCGGGACCGGATCCGCGAGATCACAGCGACCTTCCGGGAGACTGTTGAGGACACCACCTATCAAGGGGACAAGCCTAACCGTCATATCGTCAGCCGGCGTGCGGGCGTGTTGCGCTTTCGCTGGATCCTGGATCATCTCCGATTCGAGAGGCTCGAGTAACGGCCCGCTGCCTGGACCAGTCAGCCAATGGGGCCACGGCTTCGGGTTAGCCGACGCAAGGACACCTGGGAGTCCGGCGGTGGCGACTTGGGCGCGACCCGGTGCCCTGCCACGAGCTGCAAATTCACGGACTCCCCGCCAATCAAGAGACATAGGTTATGGCTAACACCGGCCTATGGGCATACATTTAGCCGTCGTCAGCAACCAATTCGCACACTGGCGCTTGAGAGACCTCCGGGACAGAACCTAGAACGCTGTCCGCGCTCCCGCTAATCCGAGGCTGGGAGCGCGCTGTGGAGCTGCTTGAATTTTGCTTTTTCGACAAAGCAGACCTGGTCTTTGCGATTCGGGCGTGCTGCGGTCCCGCTGACTTCGCCGTATCGGCGGAAACCCAGCAGATGACCAAGTCCAAATCACGCGTGATTGTGCGCCACGCTCCAAGTCTCGAAAGGGATGATCTGGCGTTGAGTGCAGATCCATGCGCCGATATTTTCTGGACTCGCTCATGCTGACTCCCTTCGATCCGGCAGTGGCGGAAGCCATCTTCACGCCGCTGGCGGGAGACGGCGGGTTCAATGCGGAAATCGCCCAATATCTGAGCGAACTGGGGCAGGCGCGCCCCAGCGTGGTGCTTGCCTTTCCGCCCAAAGCGGCGGGCACTTTCCTGCGCTCCGCCGCCATTTCCGCCGTGGGCGGCCAATTGGTGCGCACCGTGCAAGCTCAGGGGGGACGGGATGCCACCTTCTATCTGCCCACGTTCATTCTCTATTACACCCGGGGCATTCCTGCACGCCCCCTGGTCACCCACGTCCACATGCAGGCGCTGGCTGCGAACAGGCATTTCATCGAGGCTCTGGACTTAAGGCCGGTTGTCATGATTCGTGCGCTGCCGGACATGCTGGCGTCTTACCTTGATGAATTGGAGGACCAGCCGCTCCGTCCCGACAAGTGGCTCAATATCAAGGTGCCCAGCGGCTATTCCGGCTTCAGCGAGGAGAGGAAAGGCGATTTCATCATCGAGATGGTCGCGCCCTGGTACGTCAGTTTTTTTTCCACTTGGTGGGACTACGCGAAAACGGATGCGCGCGTACTGTTTCTCGATTACGACGATTTCCGCGTCGCGCCAGCTGCAAATTTGGAAAGGTTGTTGGCGCACTCCCGCGTACCTCGCTCGCGGCAACAATGCCAGGCGGCGCTTGACGAAGTCTGGGACGAGCGTGCCACCTTCCGTTTCAATAAGGGCATTTCCGGTCGCGGCCGGACGCGCTTCTCCCCGGCACAGAAGGACCGGCTGCGCCGCATGATCGGCTATTACGCCGACTTGGAGCCGATTGCCGAGCGCCTTATTCCGCAACCTTGATCTATAGCGCGCGAATGTGCGCTATAGGCGCGAAGCGGACCTGAGGGCTGATCGCCATAAATGCCGCTTCGGGACCCAAAGCGGACGTGCCGCAATGGCACGGCTTGCCCAATTCCAGGCGGCCGCCGCGATTTTGGCCCCAAGACGGCGCACCAACCGGACCAAAGGATGGTTAATTCGCCCCCCCGGCACGGCTCCTGCACGTGATCCATGGGCAGGTTAATTCCGTTCGCAGGTGGGACAGATGCGCACCAACGATGCAATAGCACGATCAGACCGCGTGTTGGTCTTTGCCATGGCCATTGTATTGGCCACAGCGAGTGCCACTCTTGGATCCGCCATGAGCTATCGGCCTGGTACTGCGGTGATGGCAAAACCCACGGTGGTTTCGGCGCCCGCGAAAGAATCCGACATGGTGCTGACCCAGTTGATCGCTGAGCATCGCTGTCTGTCGCAGGCCCTCTATTACGAGGCCCGCGGCGAAGGCCGCAGTGGCGCGAAAGCCGTAGCCGAAGTGATCTTTCACCGCATGAAGGCGGGCCACTTTGGTCACTCCATCTGCGCAGTCGTCTACGAAGGCTCCAGCCGTTCCGGCTGCCAGTTCTCGTTCACCTGCAACGGCGACCTAAATCGGCCGCGCGAAGAATCCGCCTGGAGGAAATCCGAACAGCTCGCGGCGCAAATCCTCACCGGGGAGGTTCCGCTGCGCAACACGACCGGCGGCGCCACCCACTACCACGCTGTCTGGGTCAATCCATTCTGGGCGCCGACGCTTAAGAAAACGGCCCAGATCGGCAATCACATCTTCTATCGCACCGGCAGCAACCGCACCCGCGAAGGCTCACCCTCCGCGTGATTTGATGCACCGCGTGAAGGACGCATAGATCAAGCCTCCCTGAGCCTATTTTTGTGCGCCCGCGCGGCAAACAAGCGCAATGCTGCTGGCGAAATGGGGACTTTCGAGCCAGACTGTGCGGGGATTGAGGGGGCATTGGTCATGACACGAGAGGAAGACGTACTGGCGGCATTGGACAAGCCTCGCGCCGTCTATGCGCTACAGAAACTGCTGGACCCAAGCAGTAAGAGTTCGGACGCCCTGCAAGACCTTCTTATTCGAATGCGGGCCGCCGGCAAGGTGAAGTTTGACATCAAGACGGGCCTGTGGAGCAAGGCGTAAGGGCTTTTTGTACGCAGCCCGCGCAATACTGTCGGTTGCGGACCCAAAGCGTAACGACCAAACCAAAACCCCAGCCAGGAGATTGGGGGCGCCACATGGCCTTGTTCAACATTCGTCTGAAGGTGGGAGATCGCTTATTTCCCTGCGCTTCCGGGCAAAGCGTTGGCAGATTTTAGCCAAGCGCAAAAATGATATTCTTATTTCGGGGTGGGAAGATTCATCTGCCAGCCGCAAAAATTCAATCGCCTTTTCTTCATAGTGGTGAGAAGACTGACGCCGATACCCAAGTTCTGGCATGAATAAATGCTTTCTGTCGCGACAGTCCACCTATCGCATTTCCTGCTGGGGTAATTGTGATATTGCTGTGATCGTGTTCGCGGTTTCTGCGGGAAAGAATTGCTGCTCGTGTCCCCTCAACCGGGCGGGCAAACTCAATGCACGGTCAGATTGGAGTCGAACTGACCTGCAAAAACGCAATCCATTCCGCGCCACAAGTCGAACGCTTGGCCGCCAGCAATCTCTTTCGCCGCTTGGAATGCCGCCGTATCGTCCGAGTGACGCGCGTGGTGAACAAGCTTTGTTTTCCCGTCTTCGCCCAGGATACGAATTTCGTATTTGTTCATTTGAGCGTAGCCGTCGACCATGAGCACTGGCCTCTGTTCAAAGTGCCGCCATGGAACGCTACCGACGTTGGGTTAAACGAAAGTGTATGGTCGAGAGAGTTCCATACGGAACTTCGCCTTGGGCATGAAGCTGACATCTGCCGCCTATGGTTTGCAACGACGGTCTCGGCGTTGGCTCGGGTGACTTTGAGTAAGCGGCCTTAGCTTCGCCGACCTACCCTGGGATTTCCCAACGAAGGATACATTGTGCCATCCTGTCGGACGCGAGCCGGTGGCTCCGAGGACGCAACCCTTTGATAGAACGGACCCCGCTTTATGGAATACCCGCAGGACGCGCACGTTGTGAAATTGGTTCGCCTGGCGTGCGAAATTGCCGACGCCTACGGAGCATCATTGTTTTTGGTGAACGGCGACGTATTGAAGCCCTATGCCATCTACAACCTGCCCGAGGAATATATTGCAGGCATCGGCGAAGTCCGCGTCGGAAGCCAATGCTGCGGGCGGGCGGTGGAATCAAAGAAGCCTTGGATCGTCACCGACATGCTGGAGGACCCGTTATTCGCAGAGGGTCGCAACGGAGCCTACAAATCGCTAATACGCGCAGCGTTCTCAGTGCCGGTGTTTCAAGACAATGAGGTCATTGCGTCTCTTGCGTGCCATTACATCGATTCGCACATTCCTTCCTCAGTCGACATTGACCGCAACGAGCATTTTGCAAGGCTCATTGCTATCACCCTCAAGGGCAGAGGGGTCGCGGCCCCAAAAGTGCCAATATTCGCGGGACCATTGGACGGGCTTCCGGTCACGCGAAACGCAGAGCGTCCACCCTTGCCGGCCGAGTAAGCTGCGTATGCCAGCCCGTGACTATCTCCGACAGTGACGGCGGCGGCACCACGATATCCATCCGGTTTTGAGGCGATCCCCAAATACTGAGGGATTGTCAGTTGCGTGGCGACGTGCGGCTGATCTCACACGCCTTTCCCCTTGCGGACTGGCTTTACGACCGGCACGTACGTACCTGGGAAAAAATCCAGTATCCGTGGTATGTTGCTGATTGCTGTGGGGCGCGCATGAAATATCTTCCTCTGATTTGCGCAGGGCTGATGCGCAAGAAGTTGCGCAGCCTGCTGACCCTGCTGTCCATCATGGTCGCATTTCTGCTGTTCGGACTGTTGCAAGGCGTGAATTCCGCCTTCAGCAACAGCGTCGAAGGCGCGCACCTCGACCGGCTGGTTGTGCAAGGCAAGATCAGCCTCACGGAGCAATTGCCTCTCGCCTATCACAATCGCATCGAACGAATCCCCGGCGTGACCGGGGTCACTTTCGCGACATGGTTCGGCGGCTATTATCAGGATCCGAAGAACAATATCTTCACCTATCCCGTCGAGGTATCCACCTATTTCAAGGTGTTTCCCGATGTCGAACTTCCAGCGGAGCAATTGGCCGCACTGGAGCGAATCCGCACCGGCGCCGTCATCGGCCGCGCTTTGGCGGAGAAGTATGGTTGGAAAATCTGCGACACCATTCCCATCAAATCGGCGATCTGGTTCAAAAAAGACGGAACCCATGATTGGCATTTTTCGATCGTGGGCATCTTCCGAGTGCCGGATGACGCAGGGTTGGAACAGCGCATTCTCCTGAACAACGATTACTTCGACGAAGGGCGCGCGCTGGCGAAGGGTACGGTCGGTTGGTATAATGTGCGCATCGATTCACCCTCGCACGCCACGGCCATCGCGCAATCCATCGATCGGCTCTTTGCCAACTCCGATCATGAAACCAAGACCGTCAGCGAAAAGGAATTCCTGCAGTCTTTCCTGCGGCAGCTCGCCGACGTGAACTTCATCGCCAGCGCCATCATTGGCGCGGTGTTCTTTACGCTTCTCTTTCTCACCGGCAACACAATGATGCAGTCGGTGCGGGAGCGCATTCCCGAGTTCGCCACCATGAAAGCCATCGGCTATTCCGGCGGCATTATACTTTCCATGGTGGTGGCGGAGGGGCTTATTCTGGCGCTCATTGCCGCAATGCTGGGGCTTGCGGCGTCGGCCGCCGCCTTTCCGGTTCTGAAATCGGCATTGGGCGTTGCCACCCTGCCCCCTTCGGTTATCGGGCTTGGGCTCCTTTATGCCATCATGCTTGCCTTGGTTACCGGGCTCTTGCCCGGCCTACGGGTGGTGCGGCTCAGTGTGATCCAAGGTCTGGCGAGGCGCTGAACATGGTGCAGCAGATCGTCGCCGTCACCGTGATGAATTTGAAAACTCTGCACACCAGAATCTGGAGTTCATTGGTTATCGTGGTGGGTGTCGCGGGCGTCGTAGGCGTTCTGGTATCGGTGCTTGCCATGGCGCTCGGCCTTGTCGCGTCGATGGACCATGCCGGCAGGACGGATCGCGTCATCATATTGCGAGGCGGTTCGGACACCGAAACGTCCAGCTTGCTGTCGCGCAAGTCTGCAGTGACGATCCTCGATACGCCAGGCGTGCGCCGCGATAGCGCGGGAAGAATCATCGGCTCTGCGGAGTCCGTCAGCGTACTCTCGCGTCCGATGCGCAACGGCGGAACGGATGCCAATGTCACGCTGCGGGGTATCGGGCCCCAGGGCTTGGCGTTACGCCCGGAAATTCGCCTTTTGGAAGGACGCTGGTTCAAGGCCGGCCTGCAAGAGCTGGTCGTCGGGCGAGCGGCACAAAAACAGTTTATGGGCCTTGAGATCGGTGATCGCGTTTCTCTCAGCGGCACACAATGGCCGATCGTCGGCATCTTCACCAGCGATGGCGACACCCATGAATCCGAAGTGCTGACGGACGCGGATACGGTGATCGCGGCGCTCCGCCGCACGATGTTTCAAAGCGTGACGGTGCTTTTGGATTCGCCGGATAGTTTTTCGGCGTTCAAGCGGGCGCTGACCACCAATCCCCAGCTCTCGGTGGAGGCGCGTCGTGAACCGGAGTATTTTGCCAAAACTTCCAGCAATCTCACCACCATCATGCGTTTTGTCGCCTATGTGGTGGGAAGCATCATGGCGGTCGGCGCCATCTTCGGGGCGCTGAATACAATGTATTCCGCTGTCAGCGCGAGATCTGTCGAGATCGCGACCTTGCGGGCCATCGGATTTGGCGGATTTCCCGTTGTGGTTTCCGTCTTGGTCGAAGCTTCGTTGCTGTCACTCTTGGGCGGCGTTTTGGGGGCGGGGCTGGCTTGGATAATCTTCGATGGAAACGGCGTCAGCGCGTTAGGCGGGGGATTCACGCAGCTTGTGTTTCATCTGGCCGTAACACCGTCTCTTGTGGTTCAAGGCATCGTCTGGGCCGTCGTGATCGGCTTGTTGGGGGGCCTGTTGCCGGCACTACGGGCTGCGCGTCTTCCGATCACAGATGCCCTGCGAAGTGTCTAAGGCCGGCTGAGGTTTTCGCAAACTGCAGGAGCGCCGGTCGAGACTGGGATCAAACAATCGATACGCGTAAGCTCATAACGCCGCGACTCCTGACCATGCGATCTGCATTTTTCAAGCAAGCATCCAGCTCCGGATAACTGGCCCGAACAGGAGCCAGCCCACTCTTGTCAAGGTGGTCCGCCATGACCAAGACGGCCCGTGTGGTCATCATATAGCCGCCGTCCGGGTTTGCCAGGGGAACGCCGCCGTTCAGCGGATCTCTCGCCAGGGCGTCGATCTGGGCCTGTGATAACCTGGCTTCCGTGTCATTCATCATCTCTGGTGCTACCTGAGCCCAGGTCAGCATCGTGGGATTTGGATTGGTGTTTGCATCTCCGCCGCGAACGGAGTTGAGCCGATACAGCGTTCCCAAGCCGGGAGGATAACCGCTCTTGTTGCTGGTCCTCGCCACGGCATTGCCCAAGACCCAGAGGTACAGTTGTGTCCAGTCTCCATGTCCGGTGAGAACACCAAATGCCAATGACGTCAGGAGATAATCCACCTGCCAGGGCGAGTAATGCCATAGCGGGCCGAGGAGACGCGGCGTCTGGCGCCTCGGCTCCTTCATTTGGGAAGAATAGAATTTGAGATTGTTGTCCAGCAGCCTCTTGAAGTAGCCGGAGGGATGAAGATCGGGAGGCAATATTCCCAAAGCCTCGGCATCCTTGGTGGCAATATGGGCTTCGAAAAGATTGCGGAAGCCCCAGGCCAGTTGGCGTGTCTGCTCAAAATTCACAACTGCCCCAACGGTCGGGCTGCAGCTATAGGCATCATCGATGCTGGAAAAATTGGCGGCGTGTTGGAGATTGTGGAGAAATCCTATGTCGTGTGTAGTCTCAAACGCGGCATAGGTCATTGAGGGAAAGTGGCTGATGTCGGCATCCCAACCGTTGCCGGCACCGCCAGCAATCCAAGGCCGTCCCTGCGCGCCGGGTGACGGATAGTTATTTGCGTTTGGATAAACCGTCAGATCGATGGGCTTGCCGGTTTTATCGTCAACATAATTGATCGGCACACTGTCGGCAGCTTGCGCCCAGGCCAGCATGGAATTGGGCGAGCCGCCGAGCATCCAAACAGCCACGGCGTCGGTCGTCCAGCCGATGTCCGGTCGCTCACCGGTCTGCGGCATATTTTTTGTAATACCCGCGGAATCCATCGGCCCGGAATACTTGAAGCCCGGATCGCCGCCGACCCTGCAGCCGGTGTCGCCGAACCGAAACATCCGATTGGCGGCAACAAGCTGGGCGGGTGTTCTTTTAACGGTGATGGGAGCTGGGCGAAACGTCCATTGCGCATGCCACCAATGGGCAGGGACGTCTCGATCAAGCAACACCGCAGTCTCGGATTCGATTTTCACATGGTGCGGACCAAGCTGATAGGGCTTGACGGTCGATCCTGGGGCAGTCAAATCGCCAAGCGAGCCCAAGCGAAAGAGGATCGCACCGTCACTACGAATGTTAACGGAGTATGAAGGCAACTTGGGGCCATCAGGATAGCGATAGGTTACGCCATCGACGGTGATGCTCACTTTTCGAACCGGCGACGCGGCATTAGACGAACTAGGTGTTTGTGCGGCAAGGCTTGATGCCCCCAATATTCCCGCCGCAACACCTCCCGCCAATATTTCCCGGCGGGTTCCGCCGTTCCGCAATTCTTTCATTGGACTTACATGCCTGTACATGGAACGAGTTCACTCATACTCCGGCGACATTATCATCGAGTTCAAATCTGGCGCACCATTTTTATCGGACGAACGGTATTCGACGCCGGTTAAGCGTGCCATTTTTCTTTACCGGGCGGCGTTTCCAGCTGCCGCAGATGAGGGCCGCTTTGCCGACCGAATGGTCATTTCCCCCGCGGTTTCGGTGCCGGATTGGCTGCAAAAGGTCCGCCCGTAACACGGCCTGGGGTATTCCAAAGCGGACCGAATTCCCGCTTTTCCGCCTCCACAAAAGCGGCCTGGAGGCCGGGTCCCGGGGTCGTGAGCTTGTCACCGCCATGACCTTGGAAGCATTTGAAGTCGGGACGATGAAGCCAGAACCAAGGACCGCATAAGTATTTTTTGGCGCGCAGTGCGGCATCGTGAACGATGTTGATCGCGCGCTCGTAGTCCGGATCCCCCTGTTTGTAGCCGGTGAAATTGCCCAGGTCGCCGGACGCGGCAAACACGGCGTCTATGCCGGGCAAGGCGGCAATTTTGTCCGCATCCCTCAAGCCATCGAGGGTTTCGATCATGGCGATCAAAACCAAATTGCTGTTGAAGGTATTGTGATAACCGCCGGGCACCTTGCTGTAGGCGGCGGACATATTTCCCTGGCTGCGCCCGCCTTTGGGCGGATAATAGGCCCATTTGACGGCTTCACGCGCCTCCGCGACCGTATGAACGGTAGGAACGATGAGCACCATGGCTCCCAGGTCGAGCGCATGTTGTTCGTCGATCTGGTTGGCGCTGGGAATGCGCACGCCTGGTACAGCCTTGGCGTTGGGGCAGCGATTCCACATTTTCTGCACGGAGTCCCATGTACCGGCGGAATGCTGCATTTCGGTCCAGACGAAATCGACCCCGGAATTCGCGGCGGCGCAGTAAACTTCAGGGTCGGCATTGCCCATGACCGTGACGCTGGTGATCTTCTCGCCCCGCATCATCTTCAATTTGACGGGATTCCAGAGTGGCGTGTTCGCAGGCGCGTCGAACGCGGGGCCAAATTTCCAGCTGTTCATGTTGAAAGGGCCCTGGTTGACCGCGGCGGGCGGCGCAATCTTGTCTGCGTGACTGTCCACCCCAGCCTTGGCCGCAAGCGGAAACGAGCCTGCGGGCGCGGCATTCTGAGCCAGGGATGTTCCTGCGAATGCAACCGCGCAAAGCGCGGCGAGCAATGCTGATGCTTTCATGCCTGTTTCCCCCTCCACATCATCGGCGCTTCTAATGACGCACTTTGAAGTGTACCCCGCAACCTCCAGATGATTGCGGCCTCGTCGCTCACTCTGTCTTTGGCAGGGCGAAGACATAGACGGCGTGACCCACCAGCGGGCGATTGCGCTCAAAGGCGAACATGCTGCTGGGTCTGATCTGCGGGCTGCCGCCATTATAGCCGGTTGGAACGGCCACGAATTGTTCGCCGTCGACCGTGAAGGTTGTGGGAAAACCCTGCGCGGTCGTACCGAGCCGGGTCCTCCACAGGGTCTTGCCGGTCTTCACGTCAAACGCCCGGAAGGTGCGGTCCCAGTCGCCGATAAAGCCGATGCCGCCCGCCGTGGTCATCGAACTGGTGAGGAAGGGTGCGCGCTGCTGCAGCGTCCAGACCGGCTTGAGATCCTTCACCCGGTACGCACTCAGACGACCGAGATAGCCGTCGGACGCAGGCGCTTCGAAGTTGCCGATCATATCGCCCTGGGAGGTCACACAGATCTGCATCAGCGGAAAGATGATCAAATCATCGTTGGGAATGTAGCTCGCGGCCGGCCAGTTATGGCCGCCCGACTGGGCCGGGCATGACGGACGCGAGCCTCCCGGCGCAGGATTCAGGATATCCGCGCGGTAGGTGCCGCGGCCGGTCTTGCGATCGATGCTGGTAAAGACGTTCTGGAAAACCATCGGGACATAATCCAGGAACTTGCCGTTGGTGCGGTCCAGCTTCCAGAGAATGCCTTTCTTGCCGGCGGTCAGGAGAAGCTTCTGCGAGCCGCTGTCCACCAGGATCTTTTCATAGACCTCATCCAGGTCCAGGCCCTCGTCCGGCGCGGACTGGTTGTACCATTTGAGCTTGCCGGTATCGACGTCCAGGGCGATGGTGGCGTTGCTGAACAGCTTGTCGCCGATGCCGTTCTTGCCGGCTTTGGCCTGGCCGGTGCCAAAATAGACGAGGCGAAGCTTGGGATCGTAGGTGCCCGCGATCCAGGCATCGGCGCCGGACCGCTCACCGTTGGTCATGTTGCCCCAACTGTCGCCGCCCGGCTCGCCGGTATAGGCGACGGTGTGGAATTTCCAGAGCTGGTGTCCGTCATTGACGTCGTAAGCGGCGATGAAGCAGCGGTCCTGCAGCGAAGCTTCGTCGCAGACGCCCAGCCCAACAATCAGCTTGCCGTCAGCGATCATCAGGCCGCCGACTTTGTCCCTGCCATAGCTGGAAAGCTTGAACTTCCAGTTGACCTTGCCGGTGCGCGCATCGAGCGCATAAATGGTGGCGTCGCTCGCGGGATAGAAGAGCTGGTTGCCGTATAGCGCCATGGCGCGCGCAGTGGCATTGACCTGGTTTTCCAGCCTTGGTCCTAAGGAATTTTCCCAGATCAGATCGCCGGTCGCGGCGTTGAGCGCCTGCACCTTGTTGTTGACCACGGTCGAGATGAACATCACGCCGTCATGGACCAGGGGCGTGATCTGCTGGCGTTCGCCGTCGTCAAGCGACCAGACCCAACGAAGCTGCAAATTTTTCACGTTCTGGCTATTGATCTGCTGGAGCGGCGAATGACTCCAGCCGGCATAATTCTGGTAATGCGCCAGCCAGTCGGAGGCCGGCGGATTCAGCAGCATCTCTTCGGTGACCGGGGTGTATTTTGCCACCGTTCCGGGAAAGGTGATGCCGGTGGCGGCGGGCATGCCGCTGAGGCTGACATAACCCGCGTACGGGTCTCTGCCTCGCGCCGCGATGATGGTGTTGATCGCCACATCCGTCGCCGGCGTGAGGTTCGCAGTACCGGCCGTGGCGCCGTTGCCCTTGAGAATATACGCCACGACCGAGGCCGCTTCGGCATCGCTCAGACTGCCGGGATTGCCGAACGGCATGGTGGTCTTGATACGGGTATAAAGAGCCAGAGTGGAGCGCGTCCTCCAAATGTCGGTGAAGCCCGCGCCAATCAGCCGGATGGTTTCGCCGCCGGCCTCATGGCACGAGGCACACCGGCTGTTAAAGATGGCCTGACCGGCCTGCGCCTGGGCGTCGGTGAAGGGGCCCGGTTTGGTTTGCGCTATGGCGTGCGAGGCCCATAGGCCGGCCGCGCCCACCGCCCCAAGCGCGATCGCCGCAGCGAAGACGCCCATCGCGGCTTTTTCCCGGCCCTTGATCATGTCCACTCCTGTCAGCCGGTTAGCTATTGCGCTTTTTCGGATCATCGTCGGTGAGAAAGTTTGGGATATACCACTCATCCATCTGCGGCACTTCGGGCCCGACGGTGACGTGCGCGGGCTGAAACCAACCCCACAGATTGCCCTTGGGAGCGCTCTGGCTGTCGAGAATGACGTAAAGCTTTCCGACTTTCAAAGCCGCGATCTGAGCCGGCGTCAGGGTGAAGGTGCCGGAAATCTCGCCGCTCTGTGCCTGTGCAATCTTGAGGCCGCCGATGGCGGGCCCGGTTCCCCCCATCACATTGCCCATGTGCAGGCGCGCCTGGGTCGCGGGCGAAGACAGTCCGGAGAATTTGCCTTGCAGCGAGAACTTGTTGTTGTCGAGCGTTGCCAGCACCATCCCGCGGCCCTGGACGTTGGCCCCCTGCCTGCCATTCTTCGGCGTGGGTCCGATGTCCGTCTGGTAATTGTCGGCGGCCAATGCCGGGGCCGCCGCAAAAAACATTGCAGCGACAGGCGAAACAATTCTCAAAATCACGTTTGCTTTCCTCCGGTGCGCTGCACGCCAGGCCAAGCATTCCCGTTTCTAAGCCGGTGTCAACGGTATCAACATAGCGCGCCCGGAAGCGCGCCGGAACAATGCGAGGGGGTGTCCATCCCCTTCTTCACCACCAAGCGCCAGGGCAGCGGCGTCGGCCCGAACCTGGCGCACCAGTCGCCCCTGTCCATTACGCCACGGTGGGTATGTCTGACAGTGACGGCGGCGGCACGGACGGCATCTATTTGGTTTTGAGTGGAGAGCCGATGCCTATCGACGCAAAGTGGACCGAACGCGAAAGACCCGGGTTTTCGAGGGTCCCGGGTCTTTCAACGGCGTTGCTATGGTAATGTCGGAGTTACCCGACGCGCGGACCCTAACCAAAGATGTTGACGCTATCCACCCAAACCCAATTTCGTGGTTAAATCGCAAGGCGGCTTCGCCACGCGTTAAGCTGCCCAAGGCCGTCCAAGACGCTCGATTACCATAAATCCGGTACCGGTTTTGAAAAGGGGAATGTTGCGTTTATGAAGGCCTTGGAACACAGGTCGGCGGAATTCTCGGGCCCGCCAAGCCATTTGCCAATTGCGCCTGCCCGGCGGATTTGCGGATTTGGGAGCGGCTTTATGGTGTTCGTCCATAAACGGCTTTGGCCAATATTAGGCGCGGCCAGTGCGATTTGGCTGCTGGCCTCTGCACCCGGCTGGGCCGATGTGCCGAAAGCCTCTTACGGACAAAGCAGCCGGAACATCGTGGCGCCGGCCGGCCTTGAAAAGCTTCTCTCGGATGCGCAGCGCGCGCTTGCCAATGGCGACCATCGGCTGGCGCTCATCTATCTCAAGAATGCCGTAAGCGTGGCCCCCAACAGCAGCACGGCGCGCCTGCGGCTGGCCACGGTCCTGTTCCAGCTGGGCGACAACTCAAATGCCGAAGATACATTGAGAACAGCCCGCCGAAACGGCGCCCCGGACCAAGAGGTCCTGCCGCTGCTGTTCCAGGTCATGCTGGCGCGGGGCGAGAGCCAGTTGCTGTTGGATCAGTTTCCGGATCCGGCCGGCGCCGTCGGCCCTGCGTCGGCAGACATCCTCAAGGGACGCGCGCAGGCGCTTCAAGACTTGAAACAGGAAGCGGACGCCTTGGCTGCCATGGATCGATCGCTTTCCCTGCGCCGTGATGTACCGGGACTGTTGGCCCGTGCCCGGCTGTCCATGCAACAAGGCGATTTTGCAGCAAGTGCCAGATTTGTCGATGAAGCCGTTAAAGTGGCACCGGACAATCCCGACGCCATTCTATTCAAGGTGGAGACGCTGCTCGCGTCAAAAGACAACGCTGCCGCGCTGGACTTTGCAACGCAAGCGGCCGAAAAATTTCCCAAAGACCTGCGGGGACAGTTTGCCCGCGTAACGGCCTTTTTGAGCCTTAACCAGGATTTGAAGGCCAAGGCCGAGGTCGAAAATATTCTTTCAAAAAATCCAAATATGGCACTGGGGATTTTTTACAAAGCTTTGATACTTGCGCGTGCAGGCGACAAGAAAGGGGCTTGGGGTTTGGCGCAGTCATTGCCTGCAAGTTTTTTGGATTCCAACTACTCCCTTGCCATTACCGTTTCGCAAATTGCTCAGAATGCCGGCGACATTCAGACCGGCGCGTCCATACTCGCAAGATCCTTGAAGAACAATCCCGACCAACTCTCCGTCCGGGTGCGATTGGCCGCCACTCTGTTGAGGACCAATAATTACAACAGCGCTCTTAACGTTTTAAGGCCTGCGCAGGATTCGAACGATCCACGGGTGCTGAGATTGTACTCGACAATTTATCTTCAAATGGGTCGCCCAAAGGACAGCTTGACTGCGCTCAAAAGGCTCGACGCGAGCGGCAACGGGGACGTTGCCGTCAAGCGAGGGATTGCCCTGCTGGAATTGCGTTCCGGGAATACCGACCAAGCCATAGCGGATCTCACACGGGCAGTGGAAAAAGAGCCTTCCAATGCGTCGCTTGTCGAGAATCTTATCAATGCCCTGATGCAAAAGCAGCGCTTTGCGGAAGCTTTGAAGGTTTCCGAGAGACTGGCGGCAAATCCCCAGCAATTGCCCACAGCCTTGGCTTATCGTGGCGCGATCCTGTTCTTCCAGAAAAATCTTGCCGGAGCGCAATCGGCTCTCGACAAAGCGATTGCCTTGGATCCCCGCAACAAGTCTGCGCTGTATTCTCGGGCGACGCTTTTGGAGTCGATCCGTAAATATCCGGAAGCAAGCCGCGATCTAAGGGCTATTCTTTCCATCGACAAAACGAATGTCGGGGCGCTCACCAAATTGGCCGAGGTCGCATCGCGCCAGGGCAATGATGCGGAAACGCGGGCTTTGTTGAAGCAGGCGATTGCTCTTTCACCCGGAGCTGCCGCACCCAAGCTCTTCCTGGTAAATCATTTGATATCCCGGCGGGATTTCAGGGCGGCACTCCCCGCCGCCAATGATTGCTTGCGGACCCAATCCGACAATGCTGAATGCGTTCTCCTCCTTGCAAGAATCCAGGAGGGTCTGGGGCAAAAAAAGGAAGCGGTTGCAAGCTTTCGGCGCTATGTTGCTCTTAATCCCACTCTTGCGTCAGCCTATTTGGAATTGGGCGAGGCGTTGGCACGGGCCGGCAATCGGGCAGGCGCCGAGCAATCCTTCAATACAGCGGCTCGACTGGCTCCCGATGTCACGTCGATAAAGCAGGCCCAAATCAACTTTCAGTTTGATCAGGGCAAGCAGCAAGCCGCCGTGGAAATCGCACGTTCCTTCCAAACATCCAATCCTGGACCGAGTGCCGATTTGCTGATGGCCGATGCGCTTGAAAGGGCGGGCCGCTCTGCGGAGGCTGAAGCCCTGCTCCGGAAGAGTCTTTCGGACAGACCGCAGGGCGAGGTCCTTATGCGCCTTGTGCGCCTGGCCCTCGCTTCGAACAACAAGGCAGGTGCCAACGAACTGTTATCCAAATGGCTCGTCAAAAATCCCAACGATAGGGAGGCGCGGTTGCAATACGCGGCGGTGCTGATGCAGCAAGATGACAACCGAAAAGCCATTTCCCAATATCAGATGGTTTTGAAGCAGGATCCTGACCAAGTGATTGCCTTGAACAACCTTGCATGGCTGATTCAGGGAAGCGATCCGAAACGCGCAATTGCGCTGCTGACGCACGCCTTGGAGCTGTCTCCCAACGTGGCCGAGGTCGCGGACAGCTTAGGGTGGCTGCGGCTTCAGCAAAAAGATATCGCGGGCGGATTGAAGCTGCTCCAACGGGCGCATGCGTTACGGCCGACAGTTCCGGACATCACCTATCACTTGATTGTCGCCCTGGACGCGAACGCCAACAGGAAGGCCGCACGCGAGCTGTTGGACCCCCTGTTGGCCAGTGGCGTAGCCTTTCCGGACCGTCCGGCGGCCCTCCGGTTGTCGACCCAATGGCGTTGATGCGACCTTTCGAGGACGGCTGGGGCCGGGGCCCCAAATGTAAATAACCTTTACAATTTACAATGCGCGCCGGCGGCCTGCCTTGAATCCATTGGAACTTTTTGCCTGGCATAACACTTGCCTGTCTATCTTGGAATTCGTGTGGAAACCGGCCGCCCATGGCATTTTTAACCATAGACCGGATGGGGCTGTTCTTGGCCTCTACTGTCGCTCTGCTGGTTGCGAGCGCGCCCGCCAATGCCATGATCATAGGCGTCACGCCCACCGGCGGCAGTGCCGGCGATAATGTCATCAGCGCTAACTGCGTGGGCGGGGTGGACGGCCCCGCCTTGAAGATCACCGGCTGCCTGAACGGGGACCACACCGCGCTTATGGATTTCAAATCCAATGAGAACATTCAATTCGACGCCGGCGGTCAGGCGGTGGTTACAGGCAGCGACGGGGCGCTGGAGACCCTCACCCTCGATCCGGTAGGGTTCACCCTTGATGAGCTTATCGTCAACATCGATGCCAGTGCCGATGGCTGGGTGAAGTTCTGTGACAATGACGGGTGCTGGGCAACGGTGCTGACCGTGGACGGAAGCGGGTCGAATTTCTTCGATATTACGTTCAATCCAAACGGTGACTTCCTCACCTTCACTACCTACTCCAACAGCGGGGGCACGACCGTGGCCCAGTTGATCGCAAACAGCAAGCAATGGCGGGTCGAAGTGACCCCAACTCCCGAACCCTTTACATTGTCGCTGTTCGGGGCAGGCATTGCCGGCGCTTTCGCGCTGCGTCGCCGCAAAAAGGCCTAGCTGCCGCATCGCGGCGCAACTTTCTCGATCCCGATCCGGCGCTCCCGCTATTTTAGGGGGCTGGCCGACCGGCGCTGCCCGCAACCCGGCAAATTCCGCGTTGCATAACCCCGGCAAGCAGTAAATTCTCACGGCAAACCCGACTGGGACGTTTCAGGGGCATTTGACATGAGAACCCGAATTCGCGGATCGGCCGCCATTGGCGGCATGGTGCTGATGGCGGTCGCGGCGGCGGCACAGAATTATCCCGATCCGCGTGTGAAGGGCGGCGAGCCGGTAATGGGCGATGCAGGCCACATCACCTTGGCGCCCAACCCGCTTCCGACCTACGCCCCGGTGACCGACCAGCGGCTGCGCAATCCCGATCCCAACGACTGGATCATGATGCGCGGCAATTACGAAGGTTATGGCTACAGCCCCCTCAGGCAGATCGACAAGACCAATGTCAAAGGCCTGCAGCTGGTATGGTCGCGCGGCATGGAGACTGGGATCAACCAGCCCACCCCGATCGTCCATGATGGCGTGATGTTTTTGGGCAATCCCAACGACATCATCCAAGCCCTCGACGCGGTCTCCGGCGAACTGTTGTGGCAGTACCGGCGCAACCTGCCGGACGTGAACAAGATCTTCAGCGGCCACTGGGGACAGCGAAAGCGCAGCGTGTTCCTGTATGGCGATAAGCTCTACACGGTCACGCGAGACAATTTCCTGGTCGCGCTGGACGCCAGGACCGGCAAGCAATTGTGGCAAGTGAACCGGGGCGGCGACCTTTATGCCACCAACACCACCGGCCCAATTGTGGTCAACGGCGTGGTGGTGGCGGGCGCCACTTGCCAGTATGCGCCGTTCGGCTGCTTCGTCACGGGCAATGACGCGCAAACCGGCAAGGAGCTGTGGCGCAATTATGTGATCCCCAAGCCCGGCGAGCCGGGCAGCGAGACCTGGGGCAACCAGCCTTTCGACAAACGCTGGATGACCGGCGTGTGGGGACCGATCACCTATGATCCGCAACTGGACCTGATTTATTACGGCTCCAGCGGCGTTGGGCCGGCGGCGGAAGGCCAGCGCGGCAATTTCGGCGCCACCATGGCGGGGACGAATACGCGCTTTGCTGTGAAGCCCAAGACCGGCGAGATCGTCTGGCGGCACCAGGTCTTGCCGCAGGACAATTGGGACCAGGAATGCACCTTCGAGATGATGCCGATCACCACGGCGGTCAATCCCGATCCGAAAGCGGACGGCATGATGGCGGTCGGGCGCGGCGCCAAGACGGCTAGCCGCAGGACGCTGACCGGTGTGCCCTGCAAGACCTCCATCCTATGGAGCTTCGACGCCGCCAAGGGCGACTTCCTATGGGCCAAGCAGACGGCGGTGCAGAACCTGGTCAACAAGATCGACAATCGGGGGAAGGTCACCGTCAATCCCGAAATGGTGATGACGGACATCCACAAGACTTATTCCATATGCCCGACCCATGCCGGCGGGCGCGATTGGCCGTTCTCCGCCTATAGTCCGCAGACCAATGTGATGTATGTGCAGCTTCAGAATCTCTGCACCGACATCAAGGTGCGGGCCGACAATATTCCCAGCAAGCTGCCCGACGGGTACAATGTCCTGGGTGTGGCGAAACTGTCGGAAGGACATTCGGGCATCGGCCGCATCGATGCGATCTCGGTGGAAACCGGCAGGACGATTTGGAGCTGGGAAAACAAGGCGACGAATTATGCGCCCATTCTGGCGACGGGAGGCGGGTTGGTGTTCAACGGCGCTCTTGACCGCTATTTCCGCGCCTTCGATCAGAATGACGGCAAGGTGTTGTGGCAGGTCCGCCTGGGCTCGCATGTGAGCGGAGCCCCTGTATCGTTCAGCAAGGATGGCAAGCAATATATCGCCGTGGCGGCGGGCGGCGGTTTTGGCGGGGGCAACTCTCCGCGGCTTTTCCCGGAGATCGACCAGCCCAGCGGCTCGAACATGATCTATGTTTTCGCCTTGCCGTAACGGTCGCGCACGCGACGCAGCCTATCATTCTCAAAAAAGCGTCCGCGGCACGTGGAGCTACTCATGACAGAGCTCGAGTCTCGAACGATCCGCAGCGTCATGTGGCGCCTGTTGCCGTTCCTGATGGTCTGTTACTTCATGGCATTTCTCGATCGCGTCAATGTCGGCTTCGCCCATCTTCAGATGAGCGAAGCCCTGAGCATGTCGGAGGTTGCCTTCGGCTTCGGCGCCGGAATTTTCTTTATCGGATACTTCCTGGTCGAGGTTCCATCCAATATCTTTTTGGTGCGCTTCGGTGCAAGGCGCTGGATCTCCCGGATAATGCTCAGCTGGGGCGTCGTATCCACGTCTTTCGGGTTCATTCCACAGCTGTCCGCCTATACCGGACTGAGCGCGGAAACGTGCTTCTACATCCTGCGCTTTCTGCTGGGGATCTGCGAAGCAGGTTTTTATCCCGGCGTGGTCTTCTATCTCACCAAATGGTTTCCGCAGGTCTACCGCGCCCGCGCGATTGCGTTTTTCATGCTGGCGGTTCCGGTGTCGTCCGTCATTGGGGCGCCGTTGTCCGGCGTTTTGCTGAATGTCACCGGTTTGGGCATGCAAGGCTGGCAATGGTTGTACATCCTTGAGGGACTTCCCTCGGTGCTCCTATCCATCGCGGTATTGTACTATCTCACCGACGAACCTCGGGACGCGGGTTGGCTTCAGAAAGACGAAATCGATTGGCTGCAAGCCAAGCTGACGCAAGAGAAGGCACTTGCCGGCAAAGGCGCGCATTCGGGCCTTATGAAGATGATGCTGGATATTCGCATTCTGATGTGTGCATTCGCCAACTTTTCCATGCAGGGCGCGACCTATTCCATCACCCTGTTCTTGCCGGCGCTGGTCACCCAATTGGGTTACAGCAATGGTCAAACCGGCCTGATTCTGGCCTTTCCGCCATTTTTCGGCGCGATCGGCATGGTGCTGTTCAGCCGGCATTCCGACCGCACGGGCGAACGCAAGTTCCACGTCGCGGCGGCCTTGCTGATGTTGGCCCTGGGAATCGCTGGCGGCGCATTGCTCGAAAATTCCGTGCTCCGATTGCTGTCTTTTACGCTCGCCAATATCGGTTCGGTATCCTTGGGACCCATGCTCTATCCCATACCGACTGCCTTCCTGCCCAAGAGCGCCGTGGCGGCCGGGATCGCGGTGATCAGCTCTCTCGGGGCGCTGGGTGGATTCGCCGGACCTTATCTGTTCGGCTATATCAAATCGGTGACCGGCGGCCCCACCAGCAGCCTTCTCTTGATGTCTTGCCTTGCCTTCGCCGGCGCGATCGTTTCGGCGTCGTTGCGGGTCGGCAAGACGCAAGCCGGCGCCGCAGGCGATGACATTTCCACAGCGAGAGCATGAAATGCCGACAGTTTCTCCCCCCTTGCCGCGCGATTTCACGGAAATTCGCGCCCATATTGCGAAGCTGCCGCGCGTCAAATTGATCGAGCGGCCTACCCCAATCACCGAGGCGCCGAATCTTGCCCGGATGCTCAATCACGGCAGGACAGGCGGTCCGCGCATTTTCATCAAGCGCGACGATCTCACGAGCCTGGCGCTTGGCGGCAACAAACTGCGCAATCTGGAATTCCGCCTTGCCCGGACCCTGAAGGATGACCCCGACACCGTCATTGTGGGGCTTGACCTGCAATCCAATTCCGCCCGTCAGACCGTTGCCGCCTGCAACAAGCTCGGGCTGAAGACCATCCTGGTGCTGGAAGGGCGCAAACCCAACGTCATCCAGGGCAACCTGCTGATGGATTATCTGCTGGGCGCCGAGGTGCATTTCGCCGCGACCCGCAAGGAACAGCGGCAAATGCTTGACGACATTGCCCGCACAATCCGCAAGGCCGGGGGGCGCCCGCATATTCTCAACGACAACCCCATGTTCGATGTTGCTTCGGCAGCAGCCTATCTGGAAGCTACCCTGGAAGTGCTGGAGCAATTGGATGAAGAAGGGCTCACGCCAAGCTATTTCTATATGTCTTCCAGCGGCAAAGGCCAGGCAGGCATCATACTGGCGCAGCGGTTGACCGGACTTGGATTTCGCATGCACGGGGTCACCGCAACCGGCGAATTCCACCTGCCGTCGCGTACCGCGGGCATTGCCAACGACACGGCAAAGGCGCTTGGGCTCGATCTTGTCGTCACGGAAGAAGAGGTCGTTAATTTCGTCGAGTTCGTGGGAGAAGGGTATGGCATACCCTCGGAGGCGGGAATTGAAGCGGTAAAGCTGTTCGCCCGGACCGAAGGCGTCATCCTGGATCCCATATATACCGGTAAGGCCGCTGCCGGGATGGTGGCGCACATCCGCGAAGGGCGGTTTGGAGCCGAAGATGTACTCGTTTTCGTCCACACCGGCGGCAATGCGGCGAATTTTACCTGGGCCGACCTTTGGCTGAACGACATTTAAGGAATCCCGACATGGTCCCCGGCATTATCGATTGCCACGCGCATATCTTTCCGCCGGCAAGGGGTGCATCCGGGTTTGCCGATATCGAATCGCACCGGATTCACCAGCAGCGCGCGATGCACATGCATGGCAATCAGCCGTACCGCCGGCTGAGCGACAACGCGATCGTGGCGGAGCGGATGCTGTGGGATGCCGACGATCCGTCGCCGGCCGGGGCCAGAGACGTTTCGTTTTCGGCGGGGCGCTTCGGCCGCTTCCAATGGCAAAAGGACGGCGAGAGCTATTACGTCCAGTTTCTTCCGCCTTGGATGGACGATTTGTCCATGAGTGCCGAAAAGCTGGTTGCATCGATGGATCATGCCGGGATTGCCACGGCGGTCCTGCAGAACGACCATATCTATGGCAACCTGGCGGAACTCTTTGCCGAGGCGGCGCAAAAGTATCCGCAGCGGTTCGTTGGGCTGGCCCAAGTCGAGGAAGCGTATGCGTATCAAGATGGGGAAATCGATCGCCTGAAGGATCAAATCCGCCGACTGAAGATGGCCGGACTTTACTTCACCACGACCGGACTCTTCCGCAGCGGCTACAGGCCCCTGCACTCGGACAGGATCTACGATCCCTTCTGGGCGGAGGTCGAGAGGCTGAACATTCCCGTCAGTTGGGTACAATCCGCGCGCTCGCCGGTGGGAACATACGAAGACGAACTTGGGCACCTTGAAGCCATCATCGAGAAATTTCCCAAAATCCACCATGTTCTGGTCCATGGTCTTCCGACATCGCTCTATGCCGAGGATGGCGGAAAACTGACATTCCCGCCCATCGCCAGAAGGCTTATGACGGACGCGCCGGTGACGGCGGAGCTTCTGTACCCGATCGCGGTGGGCGGCAAGCTGGAATATCCGTACACAAGAGTGCACACCCATATTCAGCAGCTGCTTGATAACTTCGGATCAAGCCGTTTCATGTGGGGCTCGGACAGCCCGAATGTCGAGCGCTACTGCACCTACGCGCAGTCCCTCTCTTACTTTACCAATCATTTTGGCCATCTTCCGGCCGCGGATCTTCGCGCCATTCTGCGCGACAACGCGTTGCAAGTTTATCCCGGTCTGGCTTCCTTGGCGGAAGCGTCGGAGTCACCGCGGAAGACTTAGCCTGTCGTAAAGCTCACTGGGCACCCTTGCGCGGGTCGACGCCGCGGGAATACCAGATCGCGAAGGTGCCCGGCTGGGTCGCGTAGGCGATGAACTGCTGGCCGAGGTCCTGATGCGCGGCCTTGGACGGGACGGCGGCGACGGCGTCCAGGTAGCGGCCAAACTCTTCGGGGATCGGGCCGACCACGACCAGATTGTCCCATTTCATGATTTGGCTGATGTTCTGCACCGCCATGTCGCCCTCGCCCCGGGCCAGGGCGTCGCCGCCTTCGCCAAAGGGGCTGGGAGCATGCTTGACGCCGGCCATTTCCGGCAGGTCGAACAGGCTGCTCAGCATATAGGAGGTGCGGGTGCAGCCGGGGCCGCCGGGCGTGCCGTTGCAGCGCGAATGCATGACCCGGTTCGCCGACTTCAGCGCAGCGATGAACTTCTCCTTGGTGGAAATGTCGGGGACTTTCTGGCCCTTCACCACCGCCAGGCCCTGATAGGAACGGCCGACGCGCTTGCGGGTGCCCGCCTTGATGGCGTCCTTGACTTGATCCATTTCGTCGGCCGGCAGGAACACGGCATCGGCCGAGCCGTCGCTCGCCATTTTCTTCACATCATCCATGCCGCCGCCCTTGATGGTGACCTTGATGCCGGTCTCCGCCTCAAAGGCCTTGGTGATGATGTCGAGACCGCCATTGTTGGTGAAGCCCGGGGTGCCCACGATGACTTCGCGGGTCTGCGCGCCGGCCGGGGCGGCAAAGGCCAGAGCCATTACGGCGGCGAGACCGCCCACGGCGCTGAGCGTGGTGTTGAAATTCCGCATGCTTCCCTCCTAGGTGCGCCAAGCCAGGCGCCGTTATCGGCGCGTTTATGACGGCTCAGACGAAACCGGTTGAATTTATAGACGGAAATTCAGGGTTCGCACCAGTCGTGGCCGGCTATGTCAGCGCCGCTCTCACCAGGCGATTTCAAATCCCAAGGCTTTTGCCGCCGTCCCTTGAATATCCCCCTTTTTTGAAGGCTTTAGGGACCTTCCGGCACCGGAACCGTTCCTGCTAGGGTGTCACGCGATCCAAGCGCGCGCCATATCTGAAAAAGGCGGCGTGACGGGAGGGCCCATGCTCCAGGATTCCATCAAGCGTCGCGACTTTCTCCAGGTTGGTGCCGCCGGCCTGGCATCGGCTTTTGCGCCGTCCGCTTTCGCTGCCGGGCGTGCACGCTATGACCCCGCCGCCAAGTTCGAGCTGACGGTCAGCGAGGAGGAATATCGCCGCACAGCCAAGGGCCGATCGCTGTCGGCGCGAATCTACCGGCCTTCGGGCCCAGGGCCGTTTCCGGTGGTGCTCGATCTGCACGGCGGCGCCTGGAATGCCAAGGACCGCCACGCCGAGGAGCCGTTCGACCGCGCTATTGCCGCGGCCGGCGCTTTGGTGGTGGCGGTGGACCTGACCTTGGCCCCGGAAGCGCCTTACCCCGCCTGCGTGCAGGACGCCAGTTATGCCCTGCGCTGGCTCAAGGCCAAGGCGAAGACCTGGAATGGCGACGCGACAAGGATCGGCGTTTTCGGCAGTTCCAGCGGCGGGCATGTCGCCGAATTGCTGGCGCTTCGCCCCAACGATGCCCGCTATAACGCAATCCCTTTCGCCGGCGATCCTACGGCGTCAGTGGACTATGTCCTGATGCGTTCGCCGATCAGCAACACGTTCGCGCGCTTCGAAAACGCGCAGGCGCGCAAGGTCGACAGCATGATCAAAAACAATCAAACCTTCTTCGTCCCCTGGGAATCCATTCACGAAGCCAATCCGCAGGAAATTCTGGACCGCAAGGAAAAGGTGACGCTGAAACCATTTCTCATCATGCAGGGCGCACTGGACACCAATGTGTTGCCCGCTTTTCAGACCAAGTTCGTTGAGAGCTATCGGGCGGCGGGCGGCAGCTGCGACTACACGATTTTCGAAGGCTGCGAGCATGAATGGGTGGCCAAGCCCGGCCCGCAGACCGAGCGGGCGCATGAGATGGCGAAGACCTTCATCGCCAAGCACGTGAACGCGTGACGGCTGGACTTATTCTAGGGGGCATGGATGGGCAACAATAGCGACGGCAAAAGTCCAGGCCCATCACGTCGCGACATGCTCAAATTGGCCGGTGCCGCCTCCACCTTGGCCGGCGGCCTGGCGCCGGCGGAAGCGGCGCCGGCGGTAAAATCCACCTTGCGCCGTGAGGCGCTCGAAAACCTGTCCGCCGCCGAGGCGGATACCCTCGAAGCCTTTTGCGCGCGGCTGATCCCCACGGACGCGAACGGCCCCGGGGCCAGGGAAGCGCGCGCCGCGCATTATATCGACCACGCTCTCGGCGGGGCGCTGGCATCGTCGCGCGACTCCTACCGTTCGGGACTGATGCGGCTGGACCAGCATGCGCGGCAGGCCAGGGGCGCGTCCTTCGCTTCC
>Ga0207648_10001473_pt1 | contig 25919 bp, 29 predicted proteins | sample KBSMisM32_FD_184310 | JGI IMG/M metagenome (GOLD analysis project Ga0207648, IMG submission 184310) | Miscanthus rhizosphere microbial communities from Kellogg Biological Station, Michigan, USA - KBS Miscanthus M3-2 (SPAdes) (version 2) | ecosystem: Host-associated > Plants > Roots >... | reverse complement strand
TCGGATGCCGTCCAGGGGATCGGCCCGTCCAGCGCGTAGTCGACCTTGAAGACCCCCGGGCCGTGGCGCCACTTCTGGAGGCGTCGGCGGTAGCGGCTCGGCAGTTGGTCTCCGGTGAGGTCGAGAAGCCCGCGCGGCGCGACGTCGCAGAGCACGAGGTCGGAGGGCGGCAGCTCCCGTAACGACGTCACTCGGTGTCCTGTTTCGATCTCGCCGCTGAGTGCACGCACGCGATCCGCGAGTGCATCGGCGATCGACTGCGAGCCGCCTTTCGCGAACGGCCACCCGCCGGCATGCGCCAGCACGAGCAACACGAGCGCAAACGATGCGGACGCACGTTGCTCGAGGGGAAGCACGGCGTGTGCGCCGACGCCGGCGAAAAGCGCCTGTGCGGCGTCGGTCCGGAAGCGAGTCGTTGCCAAGCCTTCGACGGACCTGAGGCCCGTCGCAGCGAAGCGCACAAGGGACAGCGGATGACGCGGAACGTGCGCGAGTGGCGCAAGCAGCTCTCCTTCGAGCGCGGGCCAGGCGGCGATCGGCCCGGCGAGGAGCTCTCGGTAAGCGTCTCCATCCACACCGAGGCTGCTCGCAGTCGCCTCGAGCGAACGGTGCACGACGACCGCAGAGCCGTCGTCGAGCGGGTGCGCCAGCACGGCTGGAGATTCCACCATGGCCAGATCGAGATCGAGCCGACGGAAGAATGGTGACCCCGGGATCAGCGGGTGGATCGCCGAGCAGACATCGTGCTGGAACCCCGGCAGCGTCAGTTCAGCAGTGCGGGTGCCGCCGCCGATCGTCGGCTGACCTTCGAAGACGCGAACCGATCGTCCCGCCTGCGCGAGCGTGATCGCGGCTGCGAGCCCGTTCGGCCCGGAGCCAATGACGACGGCGTCCGTCGCTAGTTGCCGACTACCTGAACGAGCCAGCGCCGGTCGCGTTCGCGGTCGAGCTCGATAAAGAGCACGCGCTGCCACGTGCCGAGGCAGAGCTCGCCGTCACGCACCGGTACGGATTCTCCGGCGGTGCCGAGCAGCATCGCCATGCAGTGCGAGTGACCGTTGCCGAAGTCCATGTCCTCCGGGCAGATGTTCTCGGTGCGCTTGTCCCAGTCGTCGTGCGCGTAATAGGTCTCGCTCGGAACGAGCCGTCGCAAGAGCTCGGAGAAGTCCTCGATGAAGCCGGTCTCGAACTCGTTGATCCGGACGCAGCAGGTCGTGTGCGGCGAGTAGACGCAGGCGATTCCTTCCGAGATGCCACTCTCCTGCACCGCCTCGTTGACCTCGTCCGTGATGTCCCGAACCGAGAGGCCACCCGAGGTCCGTAGTTCGGTCTGGCGCTGGAAGACCTTCACGGCCCCTATCTTGAACGTTCCGGCGCCCGGCGTCCAAATCAGAACCGTCTAGTAGCCGGGGCCACCACTGGTCGTGGTCTCTCCCGTGGTCATGCCGCCCGAACTGGAGCCGTTTCCGACCGCCGGCGTCCCCGCCAGGGCCCTGGCCGCGGCGACCCGGGCGCGACGGAGCGGTAGGAGGACGAAGAGCCCCCGCATGGCACTCTCCACGGCCGGGATGCCGTTCGGCTTGCGCGGTACGGTGTCTCGCAAAGAGGGGCCCGTAGCTCAGCTGGTTAGAGCAGCGGACTCATAATCCGTCGGTCCCTGGTTCGAGTCCAGGCGGGCCCATACCAATCCCCTTGCTGCGCGGTTCCTATACTCGTTGTGGTGCCTGAGTCACGTGCCGGCAGGCTCTTCGACCACGTTGGTCTCCACGTGGCGGATGTCGAGGCCAGCAGCGGTTCTACGCGGTCGCGCTTGCGCCGCTCGGCTCGAGGCCGTGTACCACGGTCCGGTGAAGCGCTCAAGGCCGTCTGTCCTTTTCAGTTGGGACGAGTAGCGGCCGACTAGTTCAAGTCAATTGCCGATGCCCGGTCTGTCGTTGCCGTGGCTTTGTCTGCTTCGTGAGCTCGCTGTTGAAGTGCTTGACCACGTCGGTGGGCAGGGTGGTGACTTCACGCAGATGCCGGCTGCTGACCGTTGCGAGGCGTCCGAGCAACTCGTGCGGCGCGGTTTCGCCGTACGCCCGACTAAGTAGTTCATCGCTGACGGCCTGAGCGTAGTGGTCGGCCGCTTGCGTCAAGCCGACGAAGAACTTGCTCACTGAGGTCAGCGTGGCGAGCTGCACGCGTGCCGCGTGAACGAGAAGCTCGCGGACTGGGTCGGACGGCCTGCCGTTCGACGTCGAGCTTCCGCGAGTTTGTGTCGAGGCCTTGTCACTGGTGCGTTTCGATGTTGTTGTAGCCATGTCAGTCTCCTTGAGGGGAAGTCGGTTGAGTGGGGTTGGGGCCCTCACCGCGCGAGCCGAATCGCTTGGGCAACCCAGCCGCTGAGGGCGAGGAGGACGATCGCGAGTCCGATCGCCGCGATGATGAGGCGATGTTTTAGCGGCCTGCGCCGACGCAGAGCGTGTGGGGACGGAGCAGGCACGCTCAGCCGCGCTCCACTGCTGATTGTGAGTTTGGTTTGCGGCATCGGCTCTCCTTTTTTGTTGCCGCGCCACGCGGTGCGAACCTGCTCGCACCGGCGTGGCGCGGTGAGACACCGACGGCTTCCGCCCGGGTCGTCGCTCGCGCGTGCCGGAAGGGGTCGGCCGGCACGCCGGGGACGGATTTCGCCGGTGTCATCCTTGGCTCCTTGCAATCACGAGCCGCTAGCCACGGTGGATCTCCCTGCCCGCGGGCGAGAGCACCCACCACGGGCCGCCGAACTGATTCACTCCCTGTCCCGTCGTCTGCCCAGGCTTCTGGTCGGTGACGAAGTAGTAGAGGGGGTGATGGTTATAGGTGACCTCGAGCTTGCCGTCCTTGCGCTTCGTCGTACCGAGAAGCGAGGCGCGCACGCCGGGGCCTGCGTGCGGCTTGCCCTTCGTGATCAGCGGGGGCCATAGCGCAGCGCACGCGCCATAGCACCCACTCACGCCACGCTTGTCCGTGACGAAGTCGTACAGCGTGATTCCCTTGCTGTCGACCAGGATGCGTCCGATCCTCGTCTTCGCGACCGCAACGGTCGTTCCGCCGCTTTTGGTGCCGCTCGCGAAGGCAACCGCGGCAATGATCGACGCGAACGCTGTCGATACAACAAGAGCAGAAAGCAGTCTGATCCAGTGCTTCATGGAAACCTCCTAGTTGGGGACGATCGTTCCGAACAGTCCGTCGGCTTCGTTGTTCAGGCCGGCGGTGAAGAACAACGTGTTCGCGCCGGCACCCGGCGTCGCGGGGGCAAAGCGCAGTCCCCACAGGCCGTCGATCACGATCGGACCGCCGGCAGCCTTGCTGAGCCTCCCCTGGAACTTGCCGCTCATCGGGTCATAGACGTTGATGCGGCCGTTGCCGAAGTTGCCGACCAGGATGTCGCCGCCGAATGCGCCGAAAGTCGCAGGCGCCAGCGTCACAGCCCACGGAGAGTCGAGTTCGCCGCGGCTGACCAGCCTTCGGAGCAGATCTCCATTTGGGGCGAAAACGTCGACGAATCCATTACCGGGGCGGGCAGCGTCATCTGTCTTGCCCGGGCCTTGCTTGGCAAAGGTCACGAACAACTTGCCGCCGATGTTGTGGATTCCGAAGGGCGCAAACCCGGCCGGGACCGTCGGATCCGTGAAGCTGTTCACGAGCTCGAAATGACTGTTGAAGACGTCCACCGTTCCGAAGCGGAAGTTGCTCGCGTAGAGGAACTTGCCGGTCGGTGTGGTCACCAAGGCCAAGCCCTTGTAGACCGCGCCGACGTCACCTGCGCTGTCGGTCGCGGTCGATTTGTCGACGGCGATGACCGCGTGCGGCCGATCGACGTTCGGGTTCCAGCCGGCGATGGTTCCGTCTTCGGTCGCAAACAAGAAGAAGGCGGGACCGGACTTGCCGTTCTCCGAGATCGCGAAGTCAGACGAGGTCGGATCGAAGGTGTTGAACGCCTGGCCCGTGGGCGCACCGACGGCGTCCTTCCCCGCCGACGGCGGTGCCGGGATGGCGACCACGAGCGGCTGAGGGTTGCCGGCGCCGTCGTACAGCGTCGTCACTCCGGCATGGTTGTCGGACACCCAGATCGGGCTACCCGGACCGACCGCCGTGCCCCAGGGATTCTTCAGGTTCGGATCGGTGTGCGCGGCCAAGCCCGGGACATCCGAGACGAGGTTCGTTTGAACATACGACCGGGTCGCGATACCCCCACCGGCGGCGGACGCGGGCGCAGCGATCCTCGCCCAGGCGAGTGACGCGGATATCGCGACGGCCAGCACCGCCAGCGCGCCAACAGAACTTCGGATTCTCATGATGCTCCTTTCGTATTTGGGTCGTGACTTCGTTGCGTTACTTGCCCGAGGAGTCATGTGCGGGAAGCAGCGCGTTGTGCAGGACGAAGCCCGCGACCTCGCGGCCGAGCTTCACGCCGGCCACGTGATCGAGCCGAGTGTGCTGGCCGGAGAAGATCCGGCTCAGACCGGCCTCTTGCGCCGCGGCAGCGAAGCTCCTGAACGAGCGAGTCACACCTGGCAGAGCGGTCGAGGTGACCGAGAACGACTGGTGGTCACCGTAGAAGCTGGCGAGCACGTCGGCACCTGCGGCGCTGATCGTGCTGTGCGCACCGGGGTACGACGGGTCGGCCGCGGTATTGACCGAGAGTGGCAGCCAGGTCGGGTCGGCAACCGTCAGCGGATTACCGTCGCTGTCGGCAAGACGGATCGCAGTGACCGGCCGCCAGAGCCGGTAGGTGTACTTAGCGTCGTAGAACGCGATCGCAGAGTCGGCGAAGCTCAAGTCCAGCGTCGCGAACAACCGCGCCGTCGTCGCCAGGTCGCTGTGGTGTTTGAGGGCGACAGTCTGGGCGATCTGGTTCCAGAAATTCTGGATGGGCGGGTTCCAGAACTTGCCGATCTCGGTCTGCTCCGCCGTGCGGGTCGTGCTGTTCGCCGAGCCGAGGCTCTGCACTTCGTTGATCGCCACCGCGTAGGCGTCGCTAGTCAGCGCAGGTGGCGGCGCCGGCCGGAACTGGTCGCTTTGCTCGAGCACGAACGGCGTCACCTCCCCCCAGGTCGTAAACACGGGCGTCGGGAAGTTCGGCGGCGTCGACCGGTAGTCGCCCGGATTCGTGCCCGCGACGAACGGGGCCGGAATGACGTTCGAACCGTCGTTCGCCCGAACCGCGAGCAGATCGGTCGCGACCTGCTCGCCGACGCGGATGCCCTTGTCTTTCGCCGGTCCGTTCGGAACCTGAGTGAGCTCGGCCGCGTAGTCTGAGTCGAGGCTTGCATGCTGCGCCGGGTAGAGCCCGATCAGGGCCGCGTGCGCGGCTGCGTCGGCAGCTGCGGTCTTCGACGCGTCGCGTGGTCCACGGATGGAGATCAGGTACGGCTCGTGGGTACGGTCGATCGCGTTGACCGCGTCGTAGATCGCAGCGTGGAGGATGGCGAAGTTGCGGGTTGGTTGGATGTTCGCCGGTTGCGCACCAGCCGTGTTCACGATCGACAGCAGAGTTTGGTTCCAGTCGATCACTGGTTGGCCGGACTCCTTGGCGCTCCGGGCGTGCCTCATCGGGCTGTGGACATTCATGGCGTCGGGCCGTGCCGCATGTGCGTAGGCGCCGGTCGCGAGGACTGCGGCTGCGACAAGGGAGCCGAGTGCGAGTCCGAGTGCGAACAGTCGTAGAGAGAAGCGTTTCATTGCAGTGCTCCTTGTTCGTGGGTGGTTGCGTTCGCGTTGTATGGGGAGCGAGCGGCGAATCACTTCGTCGTCTCCAGCGTTTTGGGCGCGAGTGTCCGAGCCAGCGCGTCGAAACCCTTGCGGTCGCCGCTGAAGAGGACGGCAAGCACGTCGTCGCGCGCGGTTAGAAAGACACCGCCTACCTCGTCGGAGACGATCAGTTGCCACTGCAGGCGGCGCCGCTCGTTTGCGGTCGTCGCCCAGCTGATGTCGAGCTCGTAGATGCTCATCGGATCGGATCGACGGGGTACAGCCACGACTCAGGTCCATCCACCGGCTCGCCGGCACCGCGCAGGGAGAAGCGGTGGATCCTGGCGTTCGCCCGCTGCCCCTCGACGTGGCTGACGCTGAACAAGTGGTCGAGCCAGAGGTGGCCGTTGCGAATCGAGAACTCGTAGCGGTCGAGCGCCCGCGGCGCGGGGCCTGCCGTGCGATTGCCCTCGGTGTCGAACTGGCTGCCATGACACGGACAGCCGAAACCGCCGGCGGGCAAAGTTGGGACAAGGCCGACCTCACCGTTTGCCGTCTTTTGTGCGTGGCGCTGCTGGACGAACGTCGGTCCGTTCGGTTGGGTCGGACAGCCGACGTGGGTGCAGCGGCTCGACATCGCCGTGAAGCTCGGCAATCCACCGAGCGATCCGTTGTTACGGATGTAGGCGGCACGCCGCGATACCTCGCCCATCTTTGGGTCCGCGAGGAACGTCGCAATGACAAATCGGCCCTCGGGAAAGGCACTTACGGATCCGAGGTCGACCGAGCGCCGCTGCTGACCCAGCAAGGAGGGCAGAACCGCCAAGCCGACGGCGGGTAACGCAACGGCGCCGGCGATGATGCCGCCGAGACCGATCGTTGCGCGCTCGAGGAAGCGACTCCGCGGGTAGCGATCGACGCTCCGCGGAGCTTCTTGCGAAGCCGTCTCTTCGTGCGTGGTCGGCTGTTCTTCAGATCCGCCGCCGCGCATCCATGCAGAGGCGGCAAGGATGGTGATCGCGCCACCCAGCGGTGCGATCACTTCCGGGTTCACGATCAGCCCAACGAGCGTTACCGCGATCCCGATCGCGAAACTGATCGGCCAAATCGTCGCCGGCCTCGACGCGGATGTTTCGTGGAGCGGTCGTGAGTAACTCTCGGGTGTGGGGCGTTCGGTCATAGCCTCTCCCTGTCGAATCACGCGAGCCGGATGGCTACGCGGGGAAGAGGCGACCGTGGCCCCGAGCGGCGTCATTCATGAACGCCGGCGAAGTTCACGCTAGCAGGAGCGCGCGACCCTCGGCAACCGGCATGTTGCTACGCCTCGACAAGGTCGACAGTTACGACAAAACCGCATCCGTCGGGTTTGCGTAACGGCGAGAGGAGAAGTCTTCTTACCCGCGTACCGACAAATAGATCGGACTAAAACCTTGGCCGCCATCGTTGTGCGCTCTGTGAGGGCGGTTTGTTAGGGCTGCAGCACGCCGAATCGGCGCGTGTGCTGCCGGCGGTGCGTGAAGCGGCAAGACCGACCGCCGCGGACGACCAGGCGCATACAGAGCTTGAATTTCGATCCCAGGCGCTTCAATTCGGGTCCTGGCTCGGCTGGCTCTCGATCGTTGCGGTGCTCGGCGGCCTCGCACTGGACGCCGGATCCAGACACCGCTGGTTTTTGCTCGCCCTTACGCTCACAGCCACACTCGGCAATGCGGCCGCGATGTTCGTCCCCTGGCGTAAGTGGCTAGAGATCCGCCGGGGGCGACTACTACTCGACCTCTGGTCAGGAGGATTGATCGGATTCGTCGCGGTGCTCGTCTTCATCGGCGGCCAGAACTTCGCTCTCCTCCTCTTCCTCGCGATTCCGTTCATCGCGCTCGTCCAAGTCCGCTGGCGTCGCGCCTTCTGGCTCGCCGTGAGCGCCGGAACGTGCGCGCTCGCGACCGCACTCGTCCCACTCCCGGTCGGGGCAACGGCGATGCGCCTAGCACTGGTCGCAGCTGCTGTCGCAGCCGTGCTCGTCCTCGCTCGAACGATTCGACACGAAGCGGCTTCTCGCAGACGGGCGGTGGCGCGTGCTGAGCTCGAACGCACGTTGACGACCGAGGCCAATCACCGGATCAAGAACAACCTCCAGACCGCCGCCGACCTCCTCCTACTCGGCCGTCCGCAAGGCGGAGACGGTCGTGCTTTCGACGACACCGCCGCTCGTATCCAATCGATCGCGACCGTTCACCGGCTGTTGACAGAGACCGATGACCTTGTCGACGCAAGCGCCTTACTCAACAGCATCGCGAACGGGGCTCCAGTGCCGGTCGCCGTCGAGGCCCAACCGGCAGTGCTCGACGCTTCTTCCGCCCAGAAGCTCGGAATCGTCGCCAACGAGCTGATCACGAATGCGTTTCAGCATGGTTCCCCGCCAATCGCCGTGCACCTGGACTCGGGGGCGCTCCAGCATCGCCTACGCGTCGACGACTGCGGCAAGGGTGCGAATGATTCGACGGGACTGGGTCTTCAGCTCGTCCAACGGGTAGTCGAACAAGGCCTTCATGGGCGCTTTGCGCTGAGTACACGCCCTGGCGGCGGTACTCGCGCCGAGGCGATCTTTCCCGCGGAGCCGAGATGAAAGTCCTGATCGCCGAGGACGACCCCGTAGTCGCGCTCGGTCTTACCGAACGAGTGCGGTCGCTCGGACACGACCCAATCGGCCCGGTCGCCGACGGCGAACAGGCTGTCGCCGAAGCGAAGACGAGCCTGCCCGACCTCTACCTCTTCGACATCGAGATGCCCGCCCTCGACGGGCTAGCTGCTGCCGTGCAGTTGGCCGGCGAGGGTTTCCGGCGGCCCGTCGTGATCGTCACCGGCGTCGATGACCCAGGCCTCGTGGAGCGCTCGATCGCCAGTGGCGTCAGCGCCTACCTCACGAAACCAATCGACACGCGAGAATTAGAGGCCGCGATCAAGCTGGCGGCGGCGCGCCACGCCGAGTTCGAAGCACTCGAAGCCGAAGTGAGCAAGGCACAGCAGGCGCTCGAAGACCGCAAGCTCGTGGAGCGTGCCAAGGGCTTGTTGATGTCAGCTCTCAACCTCTCTGAACAGGATGCCTTCCGCAGACTCCAGACGACCGCACGGGAGCGCAATCTGCGGCTTGCCGATGTGGCACGCCGAATCGTTGAGCAGCAAAGCCTGCTCGAGCCGAAGCGTGAGTCGCCAGTTCAGTAAGTTCGCTTGCAAAGACGGCTAATCCAGATTTTCGACCCTAACGCCGCCGCTGGAACCGGAGACTTCCGAAGGTAAGGGAGTGCTCAGTGGTGCGACCGGGACAGCTTCATAGCCCGTCGGTCCCTGGTTCGAGTCCAGGAAGGCCCATCCTTTCGTCCGGGCTGTCCGATCCCGGGAGCCATACTGGTTCGCTCGAGTGGCTGACTCGGTCCGAATCGGTAGTGAGCGTCTCGCGTGGCACTCGCAACGGAGGCGGCCCTGGCTTCGACTGGTCCGGACCGACCTAGAAGATCTCGGCCCGGTCAGTCCCGAGCTCGTGCTGGTCGACCCGCCGCTCGCCGCCGCGGTTCGTCTGACGCCGGACGCCGTCGTCGTTCAGAACGGCCACGTCCGAGACGGCGTCCAGCTGACTCGTCCGGCCGCTCTCGAGCTGCCCGAGGTCGGATCGGGCGGTGGCGACAAGACGACGACGGCCCGCTACGACACGAGCGACCTCTTGCTCGAGCGGCACGGTCTCGAGCTCCAGCTGACGATGCGCGGCTCCGACCGCTCCTGGCGCCTGACGGCCGCGCGCGGCGAACGGATCGTCGTGCCGGACGACCGGTCCGTTGTCCCCCCGCAGATCGAGTCGCTCCTCAGGACGGTTGTGCACGGACGCGAGCTCGTCGCGGTGCCGGTCCGCAGCTCGGATCCCGAGATCAGACGGCTCGAAGATCACGTGGCGAGGCAACGCGACTCGCTGGTGCGCCACGACGTGGGCGCCAGGATCGGTTCCGACCCGGAGAGCCTCCACCAGGTTCGCGTGGCCGGACGCCGTGTTCGCGCGTTCCTCGGCGTTGCGGAGGACCTCGTCGACGCCGAGTGGGCCGCCGAGATCAACGACGGGATGCGCCGCGTCGGGCGGGCGAGCAACGAGGCGAGGGACCTTGATGTCCTGCTCGACAAGCTTCGTGCGGAGATTCGCAGCATCGACCTTCGCGATCGACCCGCCGCCGAGGCTTTGATCGAAAGACTCGAGAGCGACCGGAGCGAGCTGCAACGCGCCCTCGTCGAAGCGCTCGACAGTCACCGCTACCAACGGACGCTCGAGCGGCTGGGTCAGCCCGCAGTGCCCGCGGACGGAACGCCGAAGCGCTCGCTCGACAAGCTCGCTCGGCGGGAGTTGAACCGCCTCGTGGCGGCGGTGAAACGTCTCGGCAAGCGACCGTCTGACGACGCGCTGCACGCACTCAGGATCAAGGTCAAGCGAGTGCGCTACGCCACGGAACTGGCCGGCGCTACGTCAGGCAAGCCGGCGCGCCGCGTCATCGAAGCCGCGACGCAGATGCAGGACCTCCTCGGCGCTCATCAGGATGCCGTCGTCGCCGCGGAGCACCTGCGAGCGGTTGGGTATGCGTTCGACAGGACGGGCATCGCCTTCGTCGCCGGGCAGCTCGCGGAGCGCGAGAAAGTCACTCAAGGTGCAATCCGCGATCGCTTCCCGGCGGCGTGGAAAGATCTGCGCAAGCTGGCGGGCAAGCTGCCCGGCTGACGGCCTCCTCAGCGTTTGGATTTGCGGACGAACCGTCAGGCGGGTTCGGAGACTCGTCCCGCGACCCGTACTTGCATTGCCTCTACGATGCGCGAGGCGATCTCAGGATGTGCAGCTTCCAGCCGTCGAAACTCGGTTCCAAACATCACGAGAACCCGTACCGGCGAGGTGCTCGTAACGGTCGCGCTGCGGCGTCCATCTCCGAGAATTGCGATCTCCCCGAAGAAGTCGCCTGGCCCCAGCGTCGCCAGGCTCTGGCCTTCCGACGTGACGGCTGCAGTCCCGTCGGTGAGAATGAAGAACGTGTAGCCGGGCGCACCTTCGCCAACTAGCCGCGTGCCCCCCGCTTGGGTCTCCAGGTGGAACCAGGTCGCGAGCTCCCCGAGTTGATTGTCGTCGAGCCCGTTGAAGAGCGGAAGATTCGCGACATCGGCGACGCTGGCCATGAAGGAGTCGACCTTAGCTCGGTCCGTGTCTTGTGTCGAGCCTGTCACCAAATTGTCACTCGAGCGCCAAAAGCTGAACCGCGTCGCGGGCCCGTGAGAGGTCGCTTCGCTTTGCGCGCGACCCCTCACGTGGGATCCCGGCTCTCTAGGGTCCGTACCCTCCGCCGCCGCCTTGGGACGGGGCGGTCGGCTTCACGATCTTTGTTCCGGCCGGCGACACCGCATCCCAGATGCCTCCGAAGGCGCTCACGCCCTCACCGTTCGTCTGTCCTGCCTTCGTATCTTTGACGAACGTGTAGAGCGGGTGATGGTTGTACGTCACCTGGAGGCGTCCGTCGGTGCGCCTCGTCGTCCCGATCAGTGCTGCCCTCGCGCCGTTGGTGACGCGCGGCTTCCCGCTCGTGATCAGCGGTGGCCAGAAGCTTGCGCACTGTCCGGAGCACGTACTTTTGCCGTTGCGGTCCTTCCCGAGCAGATAGAGCGTGTGACCGTTCGACTTGACGATGATCCGGCCGAGGCTGGTCTTCGCCGTCGAGACGACCGTCCCCTTCGCTTGTGCCGCGTGCGTCGCAGGCGGATGGAGGGCGAAGATCGCAGCCGCGAGTGTCGCGAAGACTGCTGCCGCGACAATCATCCGCGGATGTCGCACCGCTGCTAGCAGTTCGTTCGTTTGATGATTCGGTTTCATTGTCTCCTCCTGGTCGTGTTGGTGATGGTCAGCGGACGGTGAACGTCCCCTTCATCCCCGCTTGGGCATGTCCGGGGACGGTGCACAGGTAGGCGTACTTGCCTTTCTTCGTGAAGCTGACGACGAGCTTCGCCGTCTTGCCGGGCTGGATCAGCGGCGTCTTCCTGCCACGGATGCTGAAGTCGTGCAGGACGTGGCCGATGTTCTTGAAGACGAACGTGACCTTCCCAGGCCTCGACACTGACTTCGTCGAGAGCCTGAAGAAGAACTCGCCACCCTTGACCTGGATCGCCGTGGTTGTCGCGGCTGTCGATCTGTCGCCGTGTGCTGAGGCGAGCTGGACGAGCGCGAGCGAGGCGATCGCGATCACGGCAAGAGCGGAGAGGGCACTGATGCTGAGCTTTTTCATTGCAACATCTCCTTGCGATGGTGGTTGCTTACGGGAGCGAGTAGGCGATCAGCTGGAACTGAGGCTTCTTGAAGAAGCCGGTCGCCCCGGCGCCGACGAGCAGCGTGTCGCCGTCGATCGACGGGAAGGCGTTGATGCCGGCAGGTGCCTTGGCAGTCCAAAGCGTCTTGCCCGTCTGCGTGTCGAAGGCGTAGATCGTGCCGGCGTAGTCGCTCGTGAAGACGACGTCGTTCGCGACCGTGGCCGCGCCGAAGTCCATCGAGGGCAGCTTCTGCTGCCAGTCGACCTTGCCCGTGGCCGCGTCGATGGCGGTGAGGCCGCCCCGGCCGCCGCGGAAGTCGAAGCCGCCTTGCTGCCCGGTCGACCCTGCGGTGGCCGCGAGATCGAGCCAGGGAACGAAGAGGCGATTGTCCGCAAGGGCCATCGGCGTCTCGACGCCTCCGAGGTCGCCGGGAAGGATCCTGTACGGCTTCCGGGGGAGCGGGCCGGTGTCGTGCAGGTGCGTGCCGACCGAACGCGTCCAAAGCTGCTTGCCGTCGTCGGCCCGATAGGCGTAGGCCTTGCCCATCTTTCCTGCGACCAGGACGATCTCGGTCTGGACGCCCTGGATCGGCACAGTCGTGACGATCGCCGGGATCATCAGGTCGTAGTCACGAACGTCATGCGGGACAGCCTGGCGGTACCAGATGAGCTTCCCGGTCTGCCCGTCGAGCGCGATGATCGAGTTCGTGTAGAGGTTGGGCCCGGGCCTGCTCGACCCGCCGGGGAACTTTGGAGTCCCGTAGAGCGGCCCGGGGTTGGCGACGGAGATGAAGACGCGACCCTGGCTGTCGACCGAAGGCGGGTACCAGAGACCGCCGCCGCTGTTGACCTTGGGATTGCCGAACAGCTTGGCGCCGTCGGAAATCGTGTTGAACTTCCACTTCGTCTTGCCCGTGGCGGCGTCGAGTGCCCAGACGATGCCGTCCCCGTTACCGGCGTAGAACGACGAGGGGTTCCCCGGAACCGTGCTGACGACGACCGTGTTGTCGTACAGCTGAGGCGTCATGTCGATGCCCTCGTTCTTGTTGCGGGGCAGCTTGTGTGTCCAGATCTGCTTCCCGGTCTGGGGGTCGAGGGCGAACGCGTCCGCTGAGGTCGCTCCGTAAAGCCGGCCGTAGCCGTAGGAAACGCCGTTCGGGCCTTCGTCCGGCTTGTTGAACCTGTGCTCCCAGACGAGCTTCCCCGTATCGCGATCGAGCGCATACACGTTCGAGTTCAGGTCCTGGAAGTAGACCGTGCCGTTGATGACGATCGGAGACGTTGCGATCGCGCCGAAGGAGCTCGTGCCCTTGATCGCGAAACGCCACTTCACCTTGAGGCTGGCGACGTTCTGCGAGTTGATCGGCGACTGAATCGTGGCGCGCGTGTTCGCCAGATCGTAGTTATGCGCCGGCCAGGAACCGGCATTCGAGGCCCACTCCGGTGGCGGCTGGCCTGAGGCATCGTCGGCTGCCGATGAGCCGCCTGTCCAAGCAACAACCGCCGCTGTCGCGACCGCGGCGCCGACGACTACAAGCGCACCCAATCGAAAGGCCCGAGGTCTGATCTTGCTCGTGAGTGACATGGTTCAGGGACTCCTTTCGTTGTTGAACTCCCAACAACGATTGCGGTGTCGTAGTGCGCACGGCGTCCTCGCCAGCGTCCATTCACACCGCTCACTTTCCGCAGGGCCGAGTGGCGGGCAGCCGCTATTGGCGTTACTACGCCGCAACTGCGTCCTGCCTGCTCGCGCGGCGGCGAGAGATCGCTTCGACGCAGGCGTCGCAGACGGCGGCGTGGAGCCGAGGTAGCTCGCGGTCGTACGAGCTGATTTCTCTGACCACGCGCTCGGCGTCCTGCCACTCCGAGTCGCGGCGCACGCGCAGGCAAATGGAACAGACGATGAGGTCGATCATTTGATGTCCGCACTCCTTTCACGCCGGCCGCCTGTGGCCGGGTAGGCGAGAGCGGACACCTTTGCTGTGCCGAGCGGGTACGGCATCGAGGCCAGCGCCCTTAGGCCGCTGCTGCTCGCCGCAGTCGTCGAATGGTGGATCGCTGCTAGAGCGGTTGGGCGGTGCCCGGGAAGACCTGAGGCTCCGCACGCGCGAAGGTGTGCGGATGCGGCTCGAACATTCCGATCTCGCGTTCCGAGCGTCCGAGCTTGGAGCGGTCCGGCGGTTTGTCGAGGCGGTGCGAGCGCTGTCGGACAACCCGCAGCCAGAAAACGTCGAGCGGTACCTAGTTGCGAGCCGTGCCCTCGAGCAACCCCGCCCGAGAAGAAAGCCACGCCCGAGTGGCGCGGCCTGATCGAAAGGACAAAGATGAACGACGGACTCAAGATCCTCTATACCGCGGAGGCGACCGCCGTCGGTGGCCGTGAAGGGCATGGGCGGACGAGCGACGGCCGTGTGGATGTCGCGCTCGATGTTCCCCGCGAGATGGGCGGCTCGGGCGGGCCGGGGACGAATCCCGAGCAGCTGTTCGCCGTCGGCTACGCCGCCTGTTTCCAGAGCGCTTTGCTTCGGATCGCGGCGGGGCGGAAGCTCGACTTGAGCGACTCCCGGATCACGGCACGCGTCGGGATCGGGCTAGTGAAGAGCGGCGGCCTAGGTCTTGCCGCTGCGCTCGACCTCGATGCACCGCAACTCACTCCCGAGCAGGGACTCGATCTGATGAGGCGTGCACACCAGGATTGCCCGTACTCGAGGGCAACACGCGGCAACATCGAGGTCACGCTGAGTGTCGGCGGAGTGTCCGCAGACGAGGGCCGCGCGGCCGCGTAAGGGCCGCCTCAGTTAGCTGCGAGCGGCCTGGTCGGCCAGCGGCAACTCGACGCGCAACGATGTGCCCGCACCCGGTGGGCTCGTCAGATGCATCGTCCCTCCGATCGCCTCGACGCGGTCCCTCAGGCCGAGCAGTCCCGAGCCCGCGGCCGGGTCCGCGCCACCACGCCCGTCGTCGCGAACTTCCACACGAAGGGCACCATTGTCAGCGGCCAGCGCGACGTCGACAACCGGGGTATCGGCGTACTTGGCTGCGTTCGTCAACGACTCCGAGACGACGTAATAGGCCGCCACCTCCACTGGCTCCGGAAAGCGACCATCAGCGCGAAATTCGAGGTTGACGCGGAGCGGCGAGCGGGCAACGAGCCTCTTGAGCGCCGGCGTCAGCCCGTCCTCCGAGAGCCCGGCCGGATGGATACCGAGGGCGACCTCGCGAAGGTCGTCGAGTGCGGCCGTGAGGCCGTCTACGACCCGGCCAAGCTCGCTTCGGTGCTGCTCGAACTCCTCGGGAACCGTCGTCTGCGCCGCGCGTAACGCGAGCGCGAGCCAAACCAGCTGCTGCTGCGCGCCGTCGTGCAGGTCGCGTTCGATCCGGCGCCGGGTTGCGTCGGCCGTGGCCACGATTCGCGCGCGCGAGGCGTCCAGCTCGGCGCGGCCCTCGGCGTTTGCGATCGCCGTGGCAACGAGTTCCGTGAACTTCGCGAGCCGGTCTTCGAAGTCAGGAGGCAGCGGCCCGGTTTCGCGCGAGCCGACGGCCATGACGCCCCAGAAAGTTCCGTCGACGACGACGGGCACGCCGACCGCGGACCGCGCGCCTACGGCCCGCGCAGCGTCTGCGATCGCACCATGCGTGGGCCGGGTGTAGTCGACGCGCGCCGGGACCCTTGTTTGGCAGACCCGCGCGATCGCGCCGCCGTCACCCTCGACGGCCCAGCTCCTCCCGATGGGGCCGAGGTAGCCGTCGGAAGTTGCAAGCACGGTCGCGCTGCCATTGTCGTCGTAGCGGAGCAGCACGCTGAGGGGGGCGTCGAACATGCGTGCCACCTCGTCCCGGACGCCTTCGAACACACGGTGCGGAGTCGCCCCCTCGGCGACGAGCGTGGCCACCCGTCGCAGCGCCGCCTGTTCGTCGGCGAGCTGCGCGAGTTGCTCGTGGGCCTCGCTGTTTGCGATCGAGGTCGCGAAGAGCTCGGCGAACTCGGCCAGTCGCTGCTCGGTGTCGCCGGGCAATGGCTGCTCACTCTTCGAAACCACCGCCAAGACGCCCCAAAGGTGGCCCTCCACGGTGATCGGCGCTCCCACGGACGAGCGCCAGCCCATCGCGCGGGCGGCGCCGGGCGCCTCGCCCGGCGCTTCTGTGTAGTTCTCGACGCGTCCGGGCCTGCCCGTCTCGAAGATCAGGCCCGACACGGTGCCTTCGAGCTCGTAGCGCCTCCCGGCGTACATGTACCCGCCCTCGGTCGTCCAGCCGCTTACCGCAGTGACCGTCCCGTCTGCCTCGTAGCGCGAGACGGCAGAACCGTCCGCACCAAGCAATGCAGCCACCTCCGCGCTCACGGCTTCGAAGACCTCTGCCGGCGGCGCGCCGGCTGCAACCAGCGTCGCCACCCGCCGCAACGCCGCCTGCTCCTCCGCGAGCCGTGTGAGCTCCTCGTGGGCCTGGCTGTTGGCGATTGCGGTTGCCACGAGCTCAGTGAACTCTCCGAGGTCGTCCTCCACATTGTCGGGGAGCGGAGCGTCTGGTGAGGAGGTCGAGATGACGCCCCAGACTCGGCCGTCGACGATGATCGGAGCGCCCGCAACCCTGTCGAGGCCGTGTTCGCGAGCTGCGGCTGCGAGTGATCCCGGCAGATCGCGGTACTCCTCGAACCTCACCGGGCTACCCGTGCGGAGGACCTCGGCGGACATCGACGGGCCGTCGAGTGGCCAACGCGATCCAGGGCTGAACACCTCAGGACCATCGCCGAAGGCCGCAAGGACAGTCATCGCCGTACCCTCGTCCTCATAGCGGCAGACCGCCGTGTTCGGCAGCCGCAGGACCTGCCCGACCTCCCGGGCAACAGCGTCGAACACCTCCGTGGACGACGCGCCGCTCGCCACGAGCGTCGCGACCCGCCGCAACGCCGCTTGCTGCTCAACCAGCCGGTGCAGCTCGTTGCCTGAATCCGCCGATGGGGCGGATGTGCCCATCACGTCACGGTAGCCCATAATCGTTGCTATGAGCACGAACGCGACCCGGGTCGTGCTGGCGGAGGACGAGATTCTCATGCGCGAGGGTCTCGCCGGCCTGCTCGAGCGTTCCGGTTTCGAGGTGGTGGGGCAGTCCGGGAACGCGTCCGACCTGATCGACTTGGTGCGCGAGCTTCGGCCCGACCTCGTGATCGTCGACATTCGCATGCCGCCCACGCACACGACCGAAGGCCTCGAAGCCGCAGAGGCGATCCGCGAAGAGTTTCCGGATACCGCCGTCGTCGCTCTCTCCGCGCACGTGCAGGTGGAGCGCGCTACTGCGTTGCTCGCGAGCGGCGAGCGGACCGGCTACCTGCTCAAGAGCCGCGTTATTGACGTCGACGATTTCGTCGACACGCTCGAGCGGATCGTCAAGGGCGCCTCGGTCGTCGATCCAGCGCTCGTTCAGGAGCTCGTTGCCGCGCGCGGCGTGCAGGACCCGCTCGACGTCCTCTCGCCGCGCGAACGGGAGGTGCTCGCCCTGATGGCGGAGGGGCGCTCGAATTCCGGGATTGCGCACACGCTGTGGATCACCGAGTCGACCGTCGAGAAGCACGTCCGGGCCATCCTCAGGAAGCTGCGCTTGCCCGCAGGGGAGGACGATCAGCGCCGCGTGCTCGCAGTGGTCACGTACCTCAACGCGCGTTAGCGTCCTCAATCGGTTCGGGTAGCGGCAAGGCGCAAGACCGCGGAGGCCGACAGCTGAGTCTTGGGGACAAATCCCACCGCCGGGCTCGCCGCGATCTCCTCCGCGTACTCGCTTTCCGCGTGGGTGGAGATCAGGATCACCGTGCTGTTCAACCGCCGTGCGAGGTCGAAGCCACTCTCGTCACCGAGGCGGATGTCGACCAGGACGACATCCGGCCGAAGTTCCTCTTCGAGTCGCAGCGCTTCGGTGCTCGTCGTCGCAACCCCAACGACCGCCATGCCTTCACGCTCGAGCAGCATGCGCGCGGCTTCCAGGAAAGGTCGATTGTCGTCGACGATGAGGGAGCGAATCGGCACCTTGTCAGCGTTCCTCGAGGCGCGGTGGCGCGCATCGTTGCGAGCCGGAATCGTTAGTAGCCGTACCCGCCCCCGCTCTGCGGCTGTGAGCCGGGTGGGACCTTGGCGCCTGCCCCGGAGACCGCGAACCACGAGCCGCCGAACGCGTTGATCCCCTCGCCGTTCGTGTCGCCCGGCTTCTTGTCATTCACAAACGTATACAGCGGGTGTCCGTTGTAGGTGAGTTGGCTGATCCCGTCGGGGCGAACCGTCGTTCCGACGTCAGACCGCCTGGCGCCGCTACCGACCAGTGGAGTGCCGCGAACACGCAGCGGCGGCCAGTTGACCGCGCACGCGCCGGTGCAGGCGCTCATCGTGCCCGAGTCTCGCTCGAAGAGGTAGACCGTGCGCCCTTGCCGGTCGACAAGGACGTCGCCGAGCCCGGTGCTCGCCACTCCGACATTCGCTGGGCGTCCATCGTTCGTCGTCGGGAGCGCGTGCGACGCGTTGCCGCCGCAGCCGGCCAGAGCAAGCACCGCGACCGGCAACGCGCCGAGGAGGGAGAGTGATCTACGGCCGAACATGTCCCGCCCATAGTCGCTCGCGGCGCGCACGGACCACATCCCGGCAGCCCAGAACGGCTGCTGGCGGGTAGCCGCAGTCCGACTTCCTGCGAGGCGAACGAGTTACCGAACGGTGGGTGCAGGTGGGTCTCTGGTGACCAGGTCGTTGCCAGTGGGCGGGATCCTGGACGCAAAATCAAAGGGGGAAGGAGCACAAGATGATCCGCAAGCACCTCAGGTTGAAGAGATTGGTTCTGGGCACCGCGGTCGGTCTTGCGATCGCAGCGATCAGCGCTCCTGCAGTGCTGGCGAAGCCGACCAGTGGGTACGGCCCTCTCGATCCATGGGCTTACAGCGTGATCCACCGGAGCTCGCAGACGACGCCGGCGAGCTACAGCGCAGTTTCAGGGCCAGTCGGCGTAGCGGCGTATCAGTCGTCCGCCGGCATCACACCGAAGCAGGGTGAACGCGTGACCTCGCAGTCCGGGTTCGACTGGGGCGACGCAGGCATCGGTGCGTCGGTCGTGTTCGGCGCCTTTGTTGTGCTGCTGACCGTCGTCGCACTCGGCCGGCGGTACGGGCCGCGGATCAATCGATCCGGTCTCGCCACCTCATAGCTGCGACTGACACCAAGCGAGAGCGGGCCCATTGGGCCCGCTTTTCGTCTGGCTGCTGTGGTCAAGTTGGTCCCGGATTAGGGCGCAGGTCGAGAGTCGTGTAGTCCAACGACTCAAGGAGGGGGAACATGCGCATCCCACGCGGCGCTCGATTGCGCACGGGCGTTACGGCGCTCTTGGCAATCGGTGCCGTCGTTTCGCTGGCGATGCTGGTCGGAGTGGGACAGTCCGTCAGCCCTGCCCAGGCCCAGTACGGCTCGAACGACGGTTTCGACAGCGCCACATCAATCTCGAGCTTGCCTTTCGTCGACGACGTCGACACGACGACGGCGTCGACCGAGCCGGGTGAGCCGCAGTTCTGCTTTTTCATCGATCGGTCTGTCTGGTACCGGTACACGCCCTCGTCCCAGGAAGTTCTGCGGGCAGCGGTCAGCGGTGCCGGCTTCCAGACGAACATCAACGTCTACCAATCATCTGGCTCCGGCATTTCCGGTCTGAGCAACGTCGGCTGTGCTCAGAACGGGGGCTCGGTGCCGTTCACCGCACAGGCGGGTGTGACCTACTACATCCAGGCCGGCGGCATCTTCGGTGGAGCAGGTGAGATCCACGTAGATCTTCACCGCATCGAGGCGCCGGGCAACGACGACTTTGCCAACGCCGCCCCGGTCGGCCCGCTGGCTTACGACGCGTCGGCGGACACGTCCGCTGCAACTCTCGAGGCCGGGGAGCCGACGCCCTCGTGTTTCGGGAGCCTCCCGGCAGGAAGCGTCTGGTGGGCCTACACGCCTTCGTCGAGCGGTTCGGTCTCGGCGAGCGTCAGCGCGTCCTTCTCCACGGAGCTTGCGGTCTACACCGGCAGCTCGGTTTCCGGGCTGAGCCAGCTCGGCTGCCGCGCATTCGGCGGGCTGCTGACAATCCACGTGGACGCCGGGACGACCTACTACTTCCAGGCGGGCGGCGTCTTCGGACAACGTGGTCCCCTGACATTCCACCTCGATGTTGCTCCGCCGCCACAGGCGAACTTCTTCCAGTCCGTCTCCGACCCGAACATCTACGAGACCATCCAGTTCTTCGATCAATCGGTTGATCCCGGCCAGGCGGGGATTCAATCCCAGGCTTGGAAGTTCGGGGACGGTGCGACGGAGACCGGCTGTTGCCCGCTCCATCGCTACGCGGCGGACGGCGATTACACCGTGGAGCTCACGGTCACCACGACTGACGGCCGAACGGCATCGATCAAGAGAGTCGTTCACGTGAAGACGCACGACGTGGGCGTCTCGAAGATCGCCGCCCCGCAGAGTGGAAGTGTCGGCCAGACGCGTCAGATCCAGGCAAGCGTCTTCGACCTGCGCTACCCGGAGATGATTCAGGTCCAGCTGTTGAAGAGCGTTCCTGGTGGCTTCGAACTGGTGGGAACTCTCATCCAGTCACTCACCCCGCGAGGGAAGAACCAGACAACGCCCTTCACGTTCAACTACACGTTCACGGCGAACGACGGCATCACGGGCAAGGTGACGTTCAAGGCGGTCGCGACGATCATCGGCGCACGCGACGCGCTTCCAGCAGACAACGAGGCAATCGCAACGCCCACGAAGGTGAGTCATTGACAGAACCTTCGGCGGACGCACCGGCGGCGACGCCGCCGGTGCGTTTGCCGTTGCGACGGTGCTGATCGCCCTCGCGTTCGCGCAGGGCGGCTACCACCCAGCGACGTGGGCCCGCGCCACGGTCTGCCTGTTGTGCGTGGCTGCGGTCGGCTTCTGGTTGCGGCCGAGGATCACGCTTTCGTTCCAGGAGCTCGTCGTTCTTGGAGCGCTGGCCTCGTTGGTCGCGCTCGTCTCTCTGTCGGTGGTCTGGTCGGCTGCTCCGAACAGCTCGCTGCAAGAGGGTAAGCGGGCATTGCTCTATCTCGCCGGCTTCGGGGCTTGTCTGCTCACACGTCCGGGCCGCCGGTCAGTGATTCTCGCGCTGGCAGCAGCGCTTGCGAGCGTGGTGGCAATCGCCACACTGCACGAGCTCCTGCTGGGCCGGCCCGGGAGTGGGCCGCTCGCCTGGCCCGTGGGCTACGCGAACTCGTTGGGAATTCTCGCCGCTGTCGCGCTACTCCTCTGCGTCGAAGTCGCATCGTCGGAAAGGGCTTGGCTGCGTTCGCTCGCCTTCGCTGGCCTCGCTCTCTTGCCGGCCGGCCTGCTCCTGACGTCGAGCCGCGGCGCGTGGCTCGCGCTTGCCGTGGGACTTGTCATGCGGTGCGGTCTCGAGACGAATCGCCCGCGGTTTTTCGGAACGATCGGCGCAAGTGTCATCCCGGCCGGCGCCGCTGCGTGGGTTGCAGCGCGGTGGGATCAGGCACACACGCCACATTCCGGGTGGACGGCGGCCCTCGTACTTGTCGCGGTGCTCGGCGCGGTGGTTGCCCCATCAGCGGCAGATCGTCTCGAACGATTCCGGTCGCCCGGGCGGATTGCGTTTGCGGCCGCGCTCGGCTGTGTTGCGGCCGTGATCGTCTTGTCACCAACCAATCCGTTCGGTGAGCAGCGTCCCTACTACTGGGCAGCCGCCTGGCACGACTACCAGTCGCACCCATTCCTCGGTTCGGGCGCCGGCACGTATGCACTTAGCTGGCACGCGGAGCGCCCACTCCCGGTCAACGTCCAGGACGCACACAGTCTCTATCTCGAGACGCTGGCCGAAGTAGGCCCTTTCGGCTTGCTCCTCATGCTGACGGTCTTCGGGCTCCCGCTCCTGGTGGCTCTCCGGAACCGAGACAGCCCGATCGTCACGGCTGCCGCCCCGGCCTACGTCGCGTTCGTTCTTCACGCGGGCATCGACTGGGACTGGGAGATGCCGGTCGTCACGCTTGCAGCGCTGGCCTGCGGCGCCCTGCTGCTCCGCTCGGCGGAGCCTGGCCGAGCCCGCTAGTCGACTCGTCCCCGAACCCGGGCGGTCCTGGGCGCTCGGTACAGTCCCGCCCGCCATGCGTCTCGTGCTCCTTGTCCTCCTGCTGCCGGCATTTGCGCTCACGGGCTGCACCTCCGGCGAGCCCTCGACCTACAAGTCCGATCCGACAGCGAAGTGCCTCAGCGGGAAGGGCTATACCGTCACGACCGACGACGCCAAGGTCGGCGTGGTTGCGGCCAACGCCCCGAACGGGGGCCTGCGGGCGAACGAGGTCGGGAACGCTCTCACGATCGCCTTCGGCCAGAACTCCGACGACGCGATCCAGATCGCCGGGGCGTTCAAGCGTTTCGCGCCGAAGAAGCTGAAGCCGCACATCACCGACGTGATGCGGACCGAGAAGAACGCCGTCCTCCTCTGGACGGTCACGCCACCGCAGGAGGAGCTGGACAAGGTGGTCGCCTGTCTGAAGGGCTGAGCCCTCCGGATAGAATCACCGGCGATGGCTGAGATCGGGACGATGCGAGTCAAGAGCGGCCTCGCCGAGATGCTCAAGGGCGGCGTGATCATGGACGTCACCGACGCCGATCAGGCGCGGATCGCCGAGGAGGCTGGCGCCTGCGCGGTGATGGCGCTCGAGCGGGTTCCGGCGGACATCCGCCGGGAGGGCGGAGTCGCTCGGATGGCGGACCCGGACAAGGTGATCGAGATCCAGGCGACGGTGAGCATCCCCGTCATGGCGAAGGCGCGCATCGGCCACTTCGTCGAGGCGCAGATCCTGGAGGCGCTCGAGGTCGACTACATCGACGAGTCCGAGGTTCTGACGCCTGCGGACACGGCGAATCACATCGACAAGTGGAAGTTCACCGTCCCGTTCGTCTGTGGCTGCACGAACATCGGAGAGGCGCTCCGCCGCATCGCCGAAGGCGCCGCGATGATCCGGACGAAGGGTGAGGCGGGGACCGGCGACATCGTCAACGCGGTAACGCACATGCGTTCCGTATTCGGATCGATCAAGCGACTCGGCGCAATGGATCCCGATGAGTTGTACAGCGAGGCGAAGAACCTCCAGGCTCCCGTCGAGCTCGTGCGCTGGGTGGCGGAGAACGGCCGGCTGCCGGTCGTGACCTTCACGGCCGGCGGAATCGCGACACCGGCGGATGCGGCACTCTGCATGCAGCTCGGCGCGGACGGCGTCTTCGTCGGCTCAGGGATCTTCAAGTCGGACAATCCGAGCGATCGTGCGAAGGCGATCGTCGAGGCGACGACGCACTACAACGACGCTGAGATCCTCGCACGCGTGTCCCGTGGTTTGGGCGATGCGATGAGCGGCCTGTCGGCCGCAGCGCTCGCGCCTGAAGAGCTACTCGAGACGCGCGGCTGGTAGCAAGAGCAGCCCGCGGCCGAAGCCGCGAGCTGTCTTGTCGAGCTGTCCTAGACGATCCCGCGGGCGTGGAACGCGGCGCGGACCTTCGCGGCCACGCTGCTGCCATAGAGGCTCTGCGCCGTCGAGATCGTGCTATTGGCGAGGTCGGTCATCGTCTTGCCCGTGAAGCCGATCTGCCCTTTGAGAATGATCGTGTCCGCCATCGGGTTCTTGACGGTCTCGTGGATGTCCCAGAGTGCGCGTGACCAGATGCGACCGTCATCGTGAACCTCGCCGTCGAGGTCGGCGGGGTAGTGCAGATTCGTGTCGAGCCGCCGGAGACAGTGCGGGACGGTCGAGGTGTAGAACGTCGCGTCCCAGTCCATCACGCACGGCAGCGGCTCGAGCTCGGGCACGCCCATGCGCTTCGCGACAATGTCCGAGAAGTCGACAGCCCAGTAGTCGCCGAAGCCTTCGCTGATCGCGCCGGCTTCCTCGCTGCCGAAGACGAAGCCGGAGCCATCGTGAATGGCATGGCCGTACTCGTGGAGGATCACCTCGGCGTCCTCGGCGTCGTCGACGCCGCCCTTCCCGAAGCGGAGCTCGTCTTTCGGGTGGTCGGTCTCGAATGAGTTGTCCTGGCCCCACTGGTTGATCCGGACGTCCTGAGACTCCTTGTTCACCGGCGGGTACTGCGTACCGAAGCCGAGGCTCTGGATGTACTTCTGCGCCTCGGTGATCCAGAAGTACGCCATCACCTGCTCGAACTCGTCCTGACTGCGGGTGTAGTTGAACGTGTTCGTGGGCGAGTACGCGCGATTCCCGGTCTCGCTCACTATGTTCGCCCAGTCACCGCGCAGGAAGCCGCTGCCGTCGAGATTGGTGAGCGTCACTGCGTAGTACGCGTTGGCCGGCACGGCCGAATCTGAGTCCTTCTGGTCGGTAAGCGACTCGTTACCCAGTGACTGGACCGGGTTGGGCACGAAGACGCGCCCGGTCCCCGTCGAAGTGCCGGGACCCGGCTTCGCCGCCGGGATGGACGAGACGAGCACCAGCGAAAGCACGGCGGCAGGCGCCAACAGCCACAGACGTTTCACGAATTCTCCTCCCCTTGGAGCCCCTCGGAACGCTCTCAGGGTAGACGAATCTACACTTGGTCTCAAATGCGGATCGGCGTACTGGCAGTCCAGGGAAACTTCCGCGAGCACGAGGCGATGCTGCGCCGGCTCGGCGCTGAACCGGTGGAGATCCGGAAGCCGGAGGAGCTCGCCGGGCTCGACGGATTGGTCGTCCCGGGTGGGGAGTCCACGACGTTCATGCGGCTGATGAAGCTGTACGGGCTCGACGAGGCGATTCGGGCGTTCGAGGCTCCGATCCTCGGTACCTGCGCCGGCATGATCGTCCTGGATCGCAACCACCTCGGTCTCGCCGACGTGGAGGTCGACAGGAACGCCTACGGGCGCCAGGTGGCCTCCTTCGAGGCCGACCTCGAGCTTGCAGGGGACGAGCGGCCACTCCGCGGAGTCTTCATCCGGGCGCCGCGGGTACGGGTAACGGGTGAAGACGTCGAGGTGCTCGCCGAGCACGAGGGCGAGCCCGTGCTAGTTCGCGACGGGCGGATCCTCGTGGCATCGTTCCACCCGGAGCTGACGGAAGATACGCGGGTGCACGAGTTGTTCTTGAGTGCGGTACAGGAGGCGATGAGTGTCAGGGCATAGCAAGTGGTCGTCGATCAAGCACAAGAAGGGCGCCGCCGATGCGAAGCGCGGCAAGCTGTTCTCGAAGCTCTCGCGCGCGATCATCGTCGCGGCGAAGGAGGGGGGACCCGATCCAGCCGGCAACCTCGCGTTGCAGAACGCGATCGAGAAGGCGCGCTCCTATTCCATGCCGAAGGACAACATCGAGCGCGCGATCGCGCGCGGCTCGGGGGCTGACTCCGATGCGCAGGCCTTCGAGACGGTCGTCTACGAGGGCTACGGGCCGAACGGCGTCGCGGTGATCGTCGAGGCGCTGACGGACAATCGCAACCGGACCGCGTCGGACGTTCGCCATGCGTTCGACAAGAACGACGGCAACCTCGGGACCTCAGGCGCAGTCGCCTGGCTCTTCGAGCGCCGAGGCGTGGTCGTCGTGGCGGCGGACGGGGTCGACGAAGACGAGCTGACACTTGCCGCTGCCGAAGGCGGCGCCGACGACGTCAAGCTCGACGGCTCGACCTATGAGGTCGTGTCGGCACCGGAGGCCCTGACGGCCGTACGCGAGGCAGTCGAGGCGGCGGGCATTCCCGTCGATTCCGCGGAGTTGACGATGGTGCCGAAGACCACCATCGAGGTCGCAGACGAATCCTCGGCGAAGAAGATCGTGCGGCTGATGGAGGAGCTGGAGGACAACGACGACGTCCAGGACGTCTACGCGAACTTCGACATCCCGGAGCGCGTCCTCGAGACCGTCGC
>Ga0207648_10001472_pt1 | contig 25920 bp, 27 predicted proteins | sample KBSMisM32_FD_184310 | JGI IMG/M metagenome (GOLD analysis project Ga0207648, IMG submission 184310) | Miscanthus rhizosphere microbial communities from Kellogg Biological Station, Michigan, USA - KBS Miscanthus M3-2 (SPAdes) (version 2) | ecosystem: Host-associated > Plants > Roots >... | reverse complement strand
TATCCAGCAAACGCTTGATACTTGACTGTACTTCTGAACGCAGTTGACCTTCAACTTTGAACTCATACGTAATGGTATTACGGATAGCATTCAGGTCATCATCATTCCACTCATGAACTTTCTTATCACGGCTGATATTATTCTTGTCCAGAATATACTTAGCAGTGGAAGGTCCAATACCGAAGATATAGGTAAGACCTATTTCGCCTCTTTTATTTTTGGGTAAATCAACACCGGCAATACGAGCCATTGTTATCTTGAATTTTAATTTAAATTATTGATCTTATTGATCAGCTTATCCCTGTCTTTGCTTGAAGCGGGGATTCTTTTTGTTGATAACATACAGTTTGCCTTTCCGGCGAACGATCTTGCAATCAACGCTGCGTTTCTTAATGGATGCTCTTACTTTCATTTTATTTAAGCTTTTAGCTATCGGCTTTTGGCCTCTAACTGTTCTTATTTCCACATTTATTTGTAGCCCTATTTGTAGACTTATTTGTAGCGGAAAATGATCCTTCCCCTACTTAAGTCATAAGGGCTCATCTCCACCCCTACTTTATCCCCTGGCAAAATCCGTATGTAGTGCATCCTCATCTTTCCAGAGATGGTGGCCAGAATTTCGTGGCCATTTTCGAGCTTTACCCTGAACATAGCGTTCGACAAAGCCTCTATAATTACTCCATCTTGTTTAATCAGGGGTTGTTTGGACATACAAATTTTAGGGGTGCAAAGATAGGAGTAAGGGCCCAATAAAAGAAAAAACCGGTCCTTTTTTTCGGATGGGGTGTTTAAAAAGACAGAGAGGAGACAAAAATCGGCTAAATTATTCCATTTCAGAGGGTTTTCGGCTTCCACGTCCCCCATCTGGCTCCGCCGAAATTCAAGATTTCAGCTCTTAAAGCCGGAATTACGAAGCCCGGCCAGGTTAATCAGTCCCAAATCCGATTTTGGGCCAGATCCGGAAGTTGGATCTACCACGGGGTTACCACGGAGTTACCATGGAGCTAACACGGAGCTAGCACGGAGCTAGCTCCTCCAAAAATCATTTAGTTCCATCCTGAAACATGGATTTCAGCCACAGCTCTTGATTTGGGCCAGGATTCGGGAAAATTGTTTGGGCTGGCCAATAGTAGTGCCATTTGGCCAGCAGAGCCATTAAAGAAAAAATGGCCCGGAGGCCTTATTTCACCATTGGTTTTTCCAGTGGCACCTTGGTCATGTCCAGGTGTAGATTCTGGAGCTGGTGCACTCCCAGCGGAAAGCTGAAATGACGACGGTCTTCCCGCCACCACATGTCGATATTGCTGAAATCGTTCTTCCTGGGGGTTACCAGCCGGAATGAATCTTTTTTGTACTTCATGCCGCCTTCAAACTCTTCTTTGGTAAACCCAAGCGCCATAAGCTGGCTTTCATCAAGTGGGATGGGCTTTACTTCATCCAGTGTATACCAAAACTCCTGGATCCCGTTATCCACAAGCACCTGGTGGTCCTCATGGCTAACTCTGGCAACAACCCCTTCCCTTTCAACCCCGTCATCACTGACGGAAAGAATGTCTCCTGGTTTGAGATCTCCTAATTTGAGCATAGCAATACGTTTTTGTGTATTCTAAATTTAAGGAAAGGGTTGCGATTATCGGGCCAGAAAGCCCACAATTTTCGCACTGTTAACTTAAGACCGCTTCCGGTAGCTGAAAACAGCCCAGGTGTTTAAAACTACCGCAAAGCCCAAAACCTTGAGCAAGTGAGGCTGAATATCAGACAGGTTACTCCCCTTCAAAACCACCATCCGCATCACTTCAATAAAATAGGAAACCGGGTTGAACCGGGTGATCCATTGGGCCCATTCCGGCATGCCATCAATTGAGGTGTAAAGTCCACTCAACAGAATGAATATCATCATCATAAAAAAGGAAATCAGCATTGCCTGCTGCTGGTTGCTGGTAAATGTGGATATCAGGAGACCCAATCCCAAAACGGCAAGGAGATAGACTGCAGCAAACACATAAATGGTCAAAAAGCTACCTGCGGGGGTAATTCCGTAAAAGAGCCGGGAGATCAACAGGCCAATCGAAAGTACAATCAGCCCCAACACCCAGAATGGGATCAGCTTGCCCAGGATGAACTGGTATTTTTTTACCGGGGTTACATTGATCTGCTCTATTGTCCCAATCTCCTTTTCCTTCACAATATTCAGTGAGGCCAGAAAGGAACCCACCATCGTAACCAGTATCACCAGTATCCCCGGCACCATGAAGAATTTATAATTCATGAGGGGATTGAACCAGTTGGAAGAAGTAACCTCAATATTTGTTTCCGGGCTGAACCTGGGTAACTGAATCCATTTTAGCCGTACCTCCCTATTATAATCCTGGATAATACTTCGCAGGTAGGCCCCTCCCAGGTTTGCTTTCACTCCATTGATAGCATTTACCGCGAGAAATAAAACCGATTCATTTTCCTTCACCAGGTTCTTTTCAAAAGATGCGGGAATCTCCAGTACCAGGTCTGCTTTGTCTTTTTCAATATCCTGAAGAGAATGATTGTAGGATGGACTATAATCTTCGAGAATGAAATATCCGGATGATGTGATCTTATTGATCAATTGTTGTGAGTAGGTAGAATGATCATGATCCACCACGCTTAACTGAATATTCTTTACTTCGTAATCTGCAGCCCATGGAAGTACCAGCAACTGGATCATCGGCATCACGAATATGATGCGAAGAATGGACGGGTCTCTAAACACCTGCCTGAATTCTTTCTGTAATAAAAATTTCAGCGTTCTCATTATAATAAATTGAAAAGTAAAAAGTCAAAATTCAAAAGAGCAATCAGTTGCGGCAATGTAAACCACCTCATATTTTGAATTTTTACTTTTTAGGCCAGTCGTATTTTGAATTTTTTAATAGCAACAGTCAACAGGAACAACATCATTCCTGTAAGTATCAATGTTTCTTTCCAAACACCGCTAAAACCCACACCTTTAATCATTACATCCTTTACGATCAGGTAATACCATTTTGCGGGAACGATATTGGAAATGATCCGTAATGGCAAAGGCATATTCTCAATTGGGAACATGAACCCGCTAAGCATAACTGTAGGAAGAAACATTCCCGTCAAAGAAATGAACATGGCAGTCTGCTGTGAGTCAGTGGAAGATGAGATCAGCAATCCGAACGCCAAACAGGTTAGTGTGAACAATATACTCTCACCAATTAATAAGATCAGGCTTCCATTGATGGGTACATCCAGCACAAACACACTCAACAATAAAATACTCCCGATATTCACCATGGATAACAGCAGGTAAGGAACTGCCTTCGCAACAATGATCTTGAGCGGTTGCATGGGCGATACCAGTAATATCTCCATTGTTCCCAATTCTTTTTCACGCACCACCGTAATAGCAGTCATCATTGTACAAACCAACATCAATACCATGGCCATTACACCGGGCACAAAACTGTAAGCCCCTTTCAACTGAGGATTATATAACATCCGCATTTCAGTATTGATAGTATAGGGCAGCTTCCGTTCTTCAGTGATCCGTTTCTGATAATCCATGATCACCGCCGTTGCATAATTGGTGAGCGTATTGGCAACATTAGGATCAGTGGCATCAGCCACCAGCTGTACCTGCGCCTTATTGAAATGATCCAGGTCTTCACTGAAGTGTGGTGGAAATACAACGGCCAACTTTACTTTTCCTTTTCGAAAGATCTTTTCAATCTCATCGTCGCTGTATATGGGGTTTTCTATTTCAAAGTAGGCACTGGCGGAAAATTCCTGGATTAATGATGCAGTAGCTGCATCCTTTGATTGGTCCAGCACCACGATCTTTGAGTTCTTCACCTCATTGGTCAACGCAAAACCGAAAATGATGATCTGCACTACCGGCATGCCCAGCAGGATGAACATCGTCCGCTTATCGCGGAAGATGTGATGGAATTCTTTTTTTACAAATGATATGAACTGCTTCATACTTCGCTTCGTTTTGCTTTCCTTGCCAGTTTAAGAAATACTTCATCCATAGATGAGGCATTGAATGTTTTTTTCAGATTAAAGGGTGTATCCAACGCATCTATCCGACCATCCACCATAATGGAAACACGATTACAATATTCCGCCTCATCCATATAGTGCGTTGTTACAAATACTGTGATGCCCGACTCGGATGCCTGGTAGATCATATTCCAGAATTCCCTGCGGGTAACGGGATCAACACCCCCTGTAGGTTCATCCAGGAAAACTATTTTCGGTTCATGAAAGATGGCAACAGAAAAAGCCAGTTTCTGCTTCCATCCCAGTGGCAATGATTTAACCAGCTTGTTGGCTTCATTTTCCAAATGCAGCTGCTTTAATATTGTTGCTGTTTTGTCTTTGATATATTGATCAGTCATTCCATAGATGCCAGCATAGAACCGGATATTTTCTTTAATAGTAAGATCTTCATAAAGGGAAAATTTCTGGCTCATGTATCCAATGCTCCGCTTAATCTTCTCATTTTCTTTATAAACATCAAATCCTGCTACTGTTGCCTTACCTGAAGTTGGGAGAGATAAACCACAAAGCATTCGCATGGCTGTTGTCTTCCCGGCACCATTGGCGCCAAGGAAACCAAATATCTCCCCACCATGTACTTCAAATGATATGGCATCAACGGCAGTAAATTCTCCAAATCGTTTGGTGAGCTGATCCGCTACAATGGCTTTATTGTTATGATTAATTGTTTGCACCTGCTTCTTTGTTTATTTTGAAATTTTGTGTTTATTTCAAAAAATTTAAACCCAAAATTTCAAAGCTATTTATCTAAATAAAATAAGCTATCGCTTATTTCTCTGGTGAACCGGTTTTCATCAATGCCATAAAGCAATCTTCAATGTCTGGCCTTATGCTTTTGATCTCAGCATCTCCATATCCCGTTGATTTCAGATACGCGCCAAGATCATTTTCATTTTTTCCATCCTGCAACACTACGTGATGATATTCTCCAAAAGGATAGGCGTCTATCTTACCATCCCATCCTGCCAGGTCTTTTAATAACTGGAGCATATTTCCCGACTTAACCGCTACAATAGGTTTTTTAAAATCATTGATTACTCCCTGGGGCGTATTCACCGTCATTACCGTACCTGATTGCATCAGTGCTACTCTGTCGCAAAGACTGGCTTCATCCATATAGGGAGTTGAAACCAGGATGGTGATATCCTGTTCTTTCAATCGCTTCAACATTTCCCAAAACTCTTTTCGTGAAACAGCATCCACACCTGTAGTTGGCTCATCAAGAAATAATACGGTTGGCCGGTGGATCAATGCACAGCTTAGTGCCAGTTTCTGTTTCATACCACCCGATAATTTTCCTGCCCTGCGATCTTTGAATGGTTCAATCTGTGAATAGATCTCTTTTACCAGCTCATAGTTCTCATCTACGGATGTATTGAATATAGTTGCAAAGAATTCCATATTCTCTTCCACAGTCAGATCCTGGTAAAGTGAAAATCTTCCCGGCATATATCCCACGCGATGCCTGATCTTTTTATAATCTTTCACCACATCCAAACCATCTACAACTGCATTTCCACTATCTGCTAATAATAAGGTTGTAAGAATACGGAACAGTGAAGTTTTCCCTGCCCCATCCGGCCCAATGATCCCAAACAGTTCTCCCTTCTCCACCTCAAGACTGATTCCTTTCAGTGCTTCAGTCTTTTCCTTTTTAGAACCGTAGGTCTTTATAATATTTTGTACGCTGACTGCTGACATGATTAATTGAACTTTACTTCTCCATACATTCCAATCTTCAGGAAACCATCATTCTTCACTTTTATCTTGATGGCATAAACAAGATTGGCTCTCTCCTCTTTTGTCTGAATTGTTTTGGGTGTGAACTCGGCTTTGTCGGATATCCAGGTTATAGTTCCTGGCATTTCCCTGTATTTATTCTTTCCATCATCCACCAGCACTTTCACTGTTTGCCCCAGTTTCACCTGCGACAATTGTGTTCCGCTGATATAAGCTCGAAGTGTAATGAAGGAGAGATCAGCAATTTTATAAATAGCCTTGCCATTATTCGTCATTTCACCTGCTTCAGCATATTTGGTAAGCACGGTGCCATTGATGGGGTTTTTAATAGCGGCTTTATTAAGTTGGTCCTGTAACTGCTCCACTTTCTTTTGCAGGGGTTTACCCTGGCTGAGTATGGTTCTGTTCTGTGTGCCGCTGTTATTGCGTTGCACATTGATCTGTTGCTGCGTTACCTGTAACTCTTTACGGGCAACATCGACCATTGCATTGATATCATCCAGCTGCTTGCCGGTAGCTGCATCCTGTTTAATGAGATTCTCTGTCCTCGTTTTTTCGTGAAGCAGGTTATCCAGTTTGGATTGCTGAACTTTCAACTGGTCCTGTAAGAGCTTCACCTGGGGTTCCACATTTACAGTCTGGTCCTGCAATGCTTCAATGGATTCCTGCACCTGCTCTTTCTGAAGTGTGAGATCAGTTGGATCAACCTGCGCCACAATACTGTCTTTTGCCAGTACTGATCCCTCCTCCAGGTTAAGCCAGAGGATCTTTCCATTGGCTGAGGAAGAAACTATTACTTCGTCTGCCTCAAATGTTCCCGACGCATCAAAATCACTGTCTTTCCCATTACATGCGGCCAGGGCCAGCAATATTAATCCGCTTAATAATATTCTTTTCATACTATTTATTGTTTGCCTGATATGGTTTGATAATTGATTTCGGCCTGTAATAATTGTACCTGGTGCATAATGCGCGTTTGCTTTGATGCATCCTCTGCATTCACTTCTCTCAAATAATCATTGGCAGTAATGACTGCATTTTCCAGTTGCGCTTTAGCAGCTTCAGTGACCTGGTGACGCAGATCGATGATGGCATCATCTGTAGCCACCAGCTGCTGCAATTTTTCTATATCACTCTGCTGCTGCTTCAATTGCGTATTTGTATTCAACAGAAAAGTTTCCTGCTGGATATCGATGACACGCTTATTGACTTCCACCAGTTTCTTTTCTTTCTTTTTGGTATAGAGATTTCCAAGCGACCAGTTAAACCGCACACCACCGATATAATAGAGATCAAATTCATTGGTAAGTACATTCAATCCTGGTCTTCCATATCCCCCCTGCACAAACAGGCTGGCCTTTGGAAGATTTTTTGATTTGATCACATTATTCTGCTGATTGTTGAGACTGGTCTGTTCCTGGAAAAGTTTTAATTCTGGCCTGGATACTTCAACTGTTGGTGTAAATACTGCCTGCACAGGCATTTCCAATTGCGTATTCTCAGGAAGATTCTGTCCCAGGAATAATGAAAGTGTTTCAATCAATCCTTTCCTGGTTGCTTTCAATTCAATAGCACGCTGGTCGTTCTTTAATAATTCAGCTTTCAGCACATTCAGGTTGGAGCGTAGCACTGTTCCATTATCCACCTGTGCCTGCACCCTTTTGATGCCTATCTGAAGATCCTGGGAAACCAGGCCTACCTGCTTCAGTTGCTCATCAATAAAAAGTACACCCAGGTAAAACTGGTTGATTCGTTCCTTCAGTTTGTAAAGTTCCACCTGCACTTTTTGTTCTTCCACATTTGCATTGAGCTGCTGAACTACTTTCTGCTGTTTGATAGCACCTCCGTCATAGATCAACTGGTTAAGGTCAGCTACAACCTTGTATTGATCTTTGGAAGGTGACTCTATATTAAATCCGGGAATATTCACCGGCACCTTTGTGACATCTGATTGATAGGTAGCCTGCCCACTAAGTGTTATCTGCGGCAAATAACCTTTGGAAAGATTATCTATAGTCAATGAAGCCGTTTGTTCTATCAGACCGGACTGTTTGGTAACCGGATAATTTTTTTGCGCCAGGTCATAAGCTTTCTGCAAATTGAGAGGTCCATTATCCTGGCTCCATAACAAAGCCGGTATCAACACCCCGATAATCCCTGCTCTTAATTGTTTAACCATATGGTTAATTTTAGATGAAAAAAATTTTATTTCTTAATTGCGTCTATTATAAATTTAGGTATCTCTTTTTTCCGCTGTTCCATGAACATCCTGAATTGCAGTTCATCAATACCCAGGGTCATCTGGAATATTGGTTTGCCTATAAAAGGGAATATGGTCAAAGACAGCAGATTCATTAATAACTGAAGGGGACTGAAATTCTTGATGGTTCCTTTGGTTACCTCTTCCTGGATCTGTTCCAGGAATTTTCCCGGGTTCGGCCTCTGTTTTCCGCTCCACAACTTGTTGAAGAAAAAGACAGGGTTCTGGTTCATCTCATTCAATACAAATAAGGGCAGGTAAGGGTTTGCGAGGACAACGGTTATATATTCATCACAGAATTTTTCGATCTTGGTAAAGAGCGGTTCTTCTGAAATGAAAATGGCATTGACACGTGGAAAAAGCTGGCCGGCTGCTTCCATGAATATTTCCTCAAAGAGCTTCTGTTTGTTCTTGAAGTAATAATGAAGCAGGGCTTTATTGATACCTGCCTCATCTGCAATGTCCTGCATCCTGGCACCATACATCCCCTTTCGCACAAAGACCTTCCGGGCTGCCTCCAATATCTTTTCCTCAGTTGTCTTATCCTTTTTGTATTTTGACATATAATTTAACCAAATGGTTAACAAAGGTAATATTGCATGAGTAAATGGCAAAATTTTTTAAGGTGAACGGGGGATTTATTGAGTGTATGGGAGAAATCGGGGTATGAGTGCAAAAAAAGCCGTCCACCTTTGGTGGACGGCCCTTACTATTGATATAACCGGGAGTTTTTACGCAGGTTCCAGTTCGAGGGATTTCAGCTGTTCATTGATAAAGCTGATCTCTTTTTCCGTGAGTTTTATAGATGCTGCCTTAGCGTTTTGGACAGCCTGCTCTGCATTGCGGGCTCCCGCAAGGGCAATAGTAATCCCGGGCTGATCCACAGTCCACCGGAGCACCAGTTGCGCCAGGCTGGCTTTTTTACTTTCTGCCAGTGGGCGAAGTGCATTCAGCATTTCATTCACACGCCTGATATTTTCAGCAGAGAAATAAGAAAGGTCTGCCCTGTGATCACCATCATTGAAGACATGTCCGGGTTTTAATTTTCCGGTCAGCAATCCTCTTTGTAATGGGCTATAAGCAATGATCGATTTTTTATTCTTAATACAATAAGGCGCCACATCCTTTTCAATATCGCGCATTACCATGCTATAGGGGACCTGGTTGGAAGCCAGTTTATAGGTCTTTTCAGCTTCTTCCATCCATTCTACCGTGTAATTGCAAACACCTGCTTCACGGATCTTGCCCTGTTCTTTTAGGCGGATCATGGCCTCCATTGATTCGGAAATGGGTGTTGTGGAATCATACCAGTGGATCTGGTACAGATCGAGATAATCAGTTTTTAGCCTCTTCAATGATTGCTCACATTCTTCCATTATGCTTTTATAGGAAGACCATTTGCGCATAGTAATATCCTTACCATCATTGTCCTGACTTTGGAAAAAGAACTCGCCGCCAGTCACATCCCAGCGCAAACCATACTTGGTTAGAATTTGCACTTTGTCGCGCTGAATACCCTGGATGGCTTCCGCTACTATTTCTTCACTCAGTCCCTGTCCGTAAGCAGGAGCGGTATCAATAGTAGTTACACCTTCATCATAAGAAGAGCGAATGGCTTTGATGGCTTCACCACGATCACTTCCACCCCATTTCCATCCGCCAATGGCCCAGGCTCCGAATGTGATCACTGAACACTGCAGACTGGTTTCCCCGATTTTTCTGAATTCCATTTGTGTGTGTAGTTTTTGTTAGCTTTTAGTATGTAATTTGACTCTTAATAATCATATTTCTTCGCACGGATATATTATTCCGCCCAGCTCATAACATAATCTTCATTTTCTATGTCCAACGCTTCTTTGGTGAGCATCAAGGGATGAAAAGTATCTACCATTACCGCCAGCTCTTTTGTTTCCTTTGCCCCGATACTTTTTTCCACAGCTCCGGGATGTGGTCCATGAGGAATACCTGCCGGATGAAGCGTGATCATTCCTCTCGTTACGTTCTTCCGGCTCATGAAATCTCCATCAACATAATAGATCACTTCATCACTGTCGATATTACTGTGATTATAGGGAGCAGGTATCGCCTGTGGATGGTAATCAAACAACCTCGGGCAGAAGGAACATACCACAAAATTATGCGCTTCAAATGTCTGATGAACAGGTGGCGGCTGGTGAACGCGACCAGTTATCGGTTCAAAATCATGAATACTAAATGCAAAAGGATAACAATAACCATCCCAGCCAACTACATCAAAAGGATGAGTGCCATAATGAAGGCTGTATAAAAATCCTTTCTTCTTTGCTTTGATCAGGAAATCCCCTTTTTGATCAATACTGGGAAGATTTTGAGGCCCGCGGATATCCCGTTCGCAATAGGGTGAATGTTCTAATAACTGACCGTATTTACTAATGTATTTTTTGGGGTAGCGGATCGGACTGAATGATTCAACGATGAAAAGCCGGTTCTGTGAAGTTGCGAATTCGATCTGATAAATAGTACCACGCGGGATCACCAGGTAATCACCATAACTGAATGGCAGCTCACCATACATGGTGCGTAAGATTCCACTTCCTTCATGCACAAAGATCATTTCATCAGCATCTGTATTCTTATAAAAATAGTCATACATGCTTCTTTGAGGTGAAGCCAGTACAATATGACAATCGCTATTGACCAGTACTGCCTTACGGCTTTGCAGAAAATCTTCCTGGGGTTTAACCCTGAATCCTTCAAAGCTCCGATGCTTCAGCATTCTTTCCTCTGCTATTTTAGGAGAAACGTCAATATGCGGTTCTGTACGGATGATCTGTGTGGGCGGATGATAATGGTATAAAAGTGATGAATCATTGGAAAATCCTTCAGTTGAAAATAACTGTTCGGAGAACAAACTACCGTCTGGTTTCCTGAACTGGGTATGGCGTTTATGCGGAATATTACCGAGTTGCTGATAATGAGGCATAATAATATTTTGGAATTTTACTGTCCGCCTTCGGCGGACGGAAAGAAAATCAGGTTAAGAATTAATAAGCAGCCTGTTTTTCCAATTCGATAGCAATGATCAGGAAATAATATTTCCATTTTCTTTTGTCAATCCAATATGTGAAATTCCGGTTGAAAGGCATATAATCGCTAGAGACCTTAAAGGTAGGAAATCTGTATTTTACAGCCTGAATCATGGAAAAACAAAAAACCCTTCCCTGTGCGGGTTTACTACACATCAAAAACCGGAAATTATTGCTGGCTTTCAGCCGTAACAAACAATGCTTCTACCTGCCCGGTGGAAAAATAGATGCCGGTGAATCTGCTTCACAGGCCCTCTGCCGGGAGATCCGGGAAGAATTGAATATCCCACTGGCTGAAATTGACCTTCGCTACTATACCCATATTACTGCTCCTGCATACGGCGAAGAAAAAGGGATCATTATGGAGCAGGATTGCTATTTACTGGATAAAGTAGTAAATCCACAGGCATCTGCTGAAATTGGAGAGTTAAAATATTTTACAGTAACTGATTATAAAATGCAGCCTGCAATAGCTCCCGGGGCACTTCTGGTGCTGGAACAATTGAAAAAAGCCGGGTTAATCGATTAATTTCGGCCACATTGAAACGAATCGGACTTATATCAGATACCCACAGCTTTTTGGATGAACAGGTCTTCAGCTATTTTGAAAAATGCGATGAGATCTGGCATGCGGGCGACTTTGGAAATATTGCTCTTGCTGAAAAGCTGGCTGCCTTTAAACCCCTGAAAGGCGTATATGGAAATATCGACGGACAGGATATCCGGGCTATTTACCCGGAAGTAAATGCCTTCACCTGCGAAGAAGTAAAAGTATTGATGGTGCATATTGGAGGATATCCGCCCAAATACAATCCCAATTCAAGACCATTGCTGAAAAAACATAAACCCAAATTATTCATCAGCGGGCATTCCCATATCCTGAAAGTAATTTATGATGAGCAACTGGCCTGCCTTCATATCAACCCGGGAGCTGCAGGACGCGAAGGCTGGCAGGATATGCGTACCATCATGCGCTTCTCCATTGATGGCGCTGATATCAAAGATGCCGAGATCATAAAGCTCGGAAAAAGATAAAGCATTCAACCAGCGAGAGCCAGCTGAATGCTTTTATTCAAAAAGTAATAATTGATTAATACCAGTGACTGCCTGCACCTGCCATTCTGAATGGCCATGGAATGGAGATCATAATAATGATCAGTGCTATCAGGTAGAATAAAAGCGTGCGTCTGTGCTTGGCTTTATCACTGATCGCTTTTTTAGCTTGTGCCTTCCCGATATGTATCAGAATAACTGCGATCAGCATCATCGTAATATGTTCTATGGCAAAAAACCGGGCAACAGAATTCTTCATGACCGCACTCATCCCCATCGATTCAATGTACTTGTATCCCCTGGGTCCAAAATACCAGAGAGAAATACCAACTAAAAACATCAGATCAGCAAAAATGGTAAGAATGGTACCGGTCCTTGCATCCGTACGTATCCACGGCCTTTGTCCGGCAACAAGACTGTTGAATATCGCTATAAGCAATAACAACAAAATGATCCATCTTCCAATACTGTGCAAATGAACTAAGAGGGAGTAGATGTCTGCATTCATAATTCCGGGATTTGGTTCTTTCGAAATTACGGAATTACTCTATCCAAATCCCGATAGTTATCGGGATTAATCCTGCAGGCCGCTGCAATCCCGATAGCTATCGGGATTATTCCTGCCAATCCGCTACAAACACATTGGTATCCCGCGTGCCGCCATTATTGCGATTGCTACAGAAAACGATCTTCTTTCCATTGGGAGAAAACATGGGAAATGCATCAAATCCCTTATCACGACTCACCTTGTGAAGATTACTGCCGTCCTCATTGATTGTATAAAGATTGAAAGGGAAGCCACGTTTGTATTCATGGTTGGATGCAAAAATGATCCGTTTGCTATCAGGCATAAATGCAGGCGCCCAGTTGGCCTGGCCATAATGCGTAACCTGGTGTGCATTACTGCCATCAATATTGGCTACAAATACTTCCATATTGGTTGGGGCCACCAGGTTCTCTTTCAGGAAATCTTTGTATTCTTTTATTTCTTCATCTGTCTTGGGACGGGAAGCGCGCCAGATTATTTTTTTACCATCCGGGCTGAACCAGGCACCACCATCATAACCAAGGGTATTGGTCACTCTTTTTTCAGTGCCTTTGTCAAGGTCCATTATGTATAGATCAATATCCCCGTCCTTATCACTCGTATAGATCATTTTCTTTCCATCAGGTGAAAGGGTAGCTTCTGCATCATATCCTTTTGAATGGGTCAGCTGCTTTACGATCTTTCCATTGAGGTCTGCCATGAAAATATCATAAGTCTCATACAGCGGCCATATATATTTGTTGCCGTATTTAGCTCTGTCTGGAACAGGAGGGCATTCATCACCACCCAGGTGTGTAGACGCATATATTATGTGCTTACCGTCTTTGGTAAAGAAAGGACAGGTTGTTCTACCCTTCCCGGAGCTGATCAGTTTATATTCAAATTTATCTCCCACTTTTTCCGGAACCTTACCCATAAAGATCTGGTCGCACTGAAGACCTTCCTTTGGATTGGTCCGTTGGAAAACAATGTATTTGCTGTCGAAACTCCAGTAAGCCTCTGCATTATCCCCGCCGAAAGTGAGTTGTTGTAAATTCTTGAAATGGGTCTCTTCGGGATAAAGAAGGGTATCACCTGTAACAGCGGCCAGCTTATGATCCGGCGTTTTTATTATAGTAGTAGAAGGATTGCGAAAAGAAAGAATTACCAACACGATCAAAAGCACAAGAGGAGAAATAAGTTTTTGCATTGTTTTACGTTTAATTGAGCGGCTGCAAAGGTATTTTTGGTGGAAGTTTAGAATGTCACACGATTGTCATACAGACATAAACTGTAGTTTTACTTTATGACCTGGGGCCTTGCCGAAAGCTATTGGCCATAACAAGAAATAACAAATGCACAAATGACCTGAGGCTTTGCCGAAAGCCATTTGGCCTTAATAAGAAATTATAAATGTACAAATGAACCGGATTCTACTCCTATTTGTCGGATTTTACATGCTCACGGGTTGCAATGGCAACGAAGATTCTTCCCCTTTTGCCGAAGTACTGGCCCAGCCCCCTTACAGCCTACTGACAGACAGTATTAAAAAGGAACCAAAGCGGGACGAGCTCTATTTCCGACGAGCCGTTCTGCTTAATAAAAATAATTTCCCCGAACCGGCGCTGGCCGACTTCAAGAAGGCCTGGTCCATACGGCAGGATGAAAGCTATGCCATAGCCGTCAGCAATATCCTGGTTGACAAGAAACCGGATGAAGCGGTAACGTTTCTGAAGGAAGCACTAAACGCATTACCCAAAAGCCTGTTCCTTAGGCTTAGTTTGGCCAGGGCATATAATGCTTTGGATAAAACAGACGATGCACTTGGCGTATGCAATGCCATTTTACTGGAACAGCCAGACCAGGTAAACACACTGATGTTGCAAACCGAGCTCTTTCAAAAAAAGGGAGATTCAACAGCAGTGTTGAAGAATCTTGAAAAGTCATATTCACTGGCTCCCCTTAACCTGGAAGTTGCTTTTAAACTGGCTTATCAATATGCCGAAACCAAAAACTCAAAAGCTATTTCGCTGACTGATACACTGATCATGCGAGACTCTCTCCATCTTCATGCTGACCCTTATTATGTAAGAGGATTATACTATTCAAATACCGGCGATAAAGAAAAAGCCATTCACTTCTTCGATGAAACTATCAAAAAGGATTATAATTATCTCAATGCCTATATTGAAAAAGGAAAGGCCTTATTAGATCAGCAAAAACTAACTCCTGCCTATAAAGCATTCGGGCTTGCAAATACTATTGATCCAGCCTTTGCCGATGCCTGGTTCTGGATGGCCAAATGCCAGGAGCTGATGGACCTTAAAGATGAAGCAAAACTTAATTACGAAAAGGCATACTCACTCGATAAAACATTTACTGAAGCAAAGGAAGCTGCAGATCAAATTAAATAAGCTACCAGCTTCCAGACTTATATCAATGTTTGCATAATTAATTATGATGATAATTATGAGTCTGGTGGCAAAGGTTGGTAGCTAGAGGCTTACTATAAATTACCAGTTTGTGGTATCTATTCACTTAAAGATTTACCGCTTCGTTGTATTGACTTCGGCTGCTGCCTACATTATCTTGCATACATATAGCAAGCAACGTTAATCAACCCAATCCTACCCTACCCTTTACTAACTCTCACTTTCTCATGTGGCAGCCCTCTTCCCCAAGGAGGGCTATTTTTTTATTATCTTGCGCCGAAATTGAATTTGAAATTTTGCGTTTAGGTGAAAATTCAAACCCAAAATTTCAAAGTTATTTATCGATTTTTAAATATAATATTTCGATGGCGGTTGTAGCTCCTTCTTTATTGGCAGCAAATTTTCTGAACCTGGAACAGGAATGTAAAATGGTAAATGAAAGTGAAGCAGACTGGCTTCACCTGGATGTAATGGATGGCCGCTTTGTTCCCAATATCAGCTTCGGTCCAATGGTTGTTGAGTTTGTACGCAAGACCACCAAAAAACCTTTTGATGTTCACCTGATGATACTGGAACCCGGCAATTTTGCTGAAGCATTTAAGAATGCCGGAGCTGATCATCTGATCGTACATATTGAGGCCTGCCCCAATCTGCATGCTAATATCGCACAGATAAAATCATTGGGTATGAAACCCGCCGTTTCCTTTAATCCCCACACACAGGTTTCTGAACTAAGTGATATAATTCATGAGATCCACCACATATGCCTTATGAGCGTTGACCCTGGTTACGGTGGACAAAAATTCATTCCCCATAGCCTGGAAAAGATCAAACAGCTTCGCAAAATGATCGATGAACGTGGAGTGCCCTGCCTGATAGAAATTGACGGTGGAGTAACCCTGGAGAATGCCGCTTCTATTATGGAAGCCGGTGCAGATGTGCTTGTAGCAGGAAGTACCGTATTCAGGGCAAAGGATCCGGTAAATACGATTAAGCAGTTGAAAGCTATTAGCCGTTAGCTTTTAGCTATTAGCTCCTTTCCGTTCCCACAGTAGTTTACGCGCTTTCATTTTGCGACTCAGGAACTTCAATGGTCAGTCACTTGTAATGGTTCGTGAGACACGAACCATGGCAGGAACCATGGCACAAGTTCCATTAAGCCTGAAACTAATGGCTAATAGCTAAAGGCTGGTTGCTATAATTCCTACAGAAAAATACCTATCTTACTTCCCAATTCTCTTATGAAACTAACTGTCCGCCAAATATTTCTGACTGCATCGATTTTCCTGCTTTCACTTGCTTCTTATTCCCAAAAAAAATCAGCTTTTGTTTCCGGTAAGGTGGTGGACGAAAATGAGAATGCTTTACCAAATGTTTCTGTTGTGATCCTGGGCAGGCAAACAGGAATTGCAACCAATGATACCGGTTATTTCCGTTTGCGAGTACCGGCGGAAAGGGCCTTCGCCATTGTATTTAGTCATACCGGTCATCTCCCTGAACAAAGAAATTTCCTGCTTAATGAAAAAGAAGAAGAATTCATTACCATAAGACTGGAATCGGCTGCAGATACCCTCCAGGGAGTTATTGTTACCGATCAGCGCGACCGGACAGAAGCCGGCCTTATTCGTGCCAATCCAAAAACCATTCTCAATCTACCATCAGTAACAACCGGAGTAGAAAGCCTTATTAAAATATTTGTTGGCTCCAATAATGAACTGACCTCTCAATATTCAGTACGCGGCGGAAGCTACGATGAGAACCTGATCTATGTAAACGATTTTGAAGTATTCCGCCCCTACCTGGTTCGCAATGGACAACAGGAAGGTCTGAGTTTCATCAACCCGGAACTGGTTCGCAATATCAATTTCTACAATGGAGGCTTCCAGGCAAAATATGGTGACAAGATGAGCAGTGTACTGGATATCCAGTACAAGAAACCAAAACGGTTTGGAGGTTCTGCTTATGTTGGCATCCTGGAACAGGGTCTGCATGTTGAAGGGATCACTGCTAACAATAAACTGAGTTACCTGGTCGGCGTAAGGAACCGGAGCAATCGCAACCTGCTTAGCCGCCAGGAAACCCAGGGCAATTATGTTCCCTCCTCTGCCGATGCACAGGCATTGATCAATTATCAATTCAATTCCAAATGGCAGGCGGAGTTCTTTGGCAATTTTTCTCAAACGAAATTCTCGCTCAATCCTGCATTCAGTCAATTGACCACATCTGTATTCTCACCTTTCTTTACTGCCAACCTTGGACTGGATATTTATTTCGCCGGACAGGAAAGAGATGAATACCAGACTAACATGCTCGGTGTGAGTATTGCCAACCAGGTTAACCGCAAATTGCGACTGAAATGGATGGCTTCCCGGTTTGAGAATGATGAAGCCGAGAATGTGGATATACAGGGAGCCTATCTTTTTGGTGATCGTGATTTTGATCATAGCCAGCCAACCTATGGCAGTATTGTAAATCCCCTCGGCGCAGGTGTATTCCAGAATTTCGCACGCAATACATTAAATATTGCCAACTGGAATATCTCACACAAAGGGAATTATGATATGGGAAAGCATGCCATTCAATGGGGGCTTGGATATGATAAGACGCTGATCACTGATAAACTCAATGAATGGGAATTCCAGGATTCAGCGGGATATTCATTGCCGTTCAATGTGAATATGCTTCAATTGAACAAGGTTACTAAATCAAACGCTGATCTCGATATCAATAAATTCTCTGGCTATATACAGGACAATATCCGTTTTGGCGATTCTTTGAATGCCTATACACTTACAGCCGGCGTTCGCTATAATTATAATTCGCTTAATAAAGAATCCCTGGTATCACCCCGAATCGGTTTGAGCTGGAAACCCAACTGGCGCCGTGATTTTGTATTCCGTGCAGCAGCCGGTGCTTACAACCAGCCGCCTTTCTATCGTGAACTAAGAAGGTATGATGGAACGCTAAATACTAATGTAAAAGCACAAAAAAGCTGGCAGGGTGTATTGGGCTTTGATTATAATTTCAGTGGATGGGGTAGAGCCATGCGCTGGACAACGGAAGCGTATTATAAGTCCATTACCGATGTTGATCCTTATGATATCGATAATGTACGTATCCGGTATTTTGGGGAGAATAGTGCCAAAGCATACGCGGCAGGTATTGAAATGCGATTATATGGAGAACTGGTAAAAGATGCGGAAAGCTGGATCAGTTTGGGAATCATGAATACAAAGGAAGATATCAAAGGCGATACTTATAAAGAATATACACTTGATGAATTCAATCAACCCATTGATAGTGTAACAAAAGAAAAAGGATGGGTACGGCGACCCACAGACAGACGTATCACCTTCGGCATGTTCTTCCAGGATTACCTGGCTACCAATAAGAATTTCAAGATGTACCTGAACCTGTTGTATGGTTCCAACCTTCCTTATAATATTCCCAACAGCGTGAAATACCGCAATGGGCTGGAGATACCTGCATATATCCGGGCAGACGTAGGATTCAGTGCATTATTGTTGGATAGTGATCGTGGGAAACGCAGGAGCCATAGTCCATTCAGAGGCTTTGATGATATCTGGGCCAGTCTTGAAGTATTCAATATCATTGATCGCGATAACACCATTTCCTATTTATTGATCAAAGATTTTTCCAACACTACTTTCGCCATGCCTCAGCGGTTAACTCCCAGGCTGGTAAATTTTAAGATCGTGGCCCGCTGGTAACTACAATTCATCCTTCATTTTCCTCAATTCATACATGTTTCCGCTTTAATAAGAGCCCTAATACTAAGGCATGCAGGCCTTTATGGATAATTTTGAGCGTAGCTATGTGGGCGCTGACTTCTCCATATCCCCGGTCAACTGATATACGGTTGCGTATAATAGGCCCCTTTGTGCTATTTGCAACCGGGATATTATTCTTCCGCCTGAAAATGTACCTGAATCTTTCCGGGCAGGAATTGATCAACCAGATCTGCATCGCACTGGGAATGGGATATTTCGGATGGGAACTGGCACGTGCTACTGTGCTTGTTGTTCAAAAGAAATTCCCGGGTTTGCACCGGATGCGTCTTCGCTTGATTATTCTTGTGCTTTCATTAGTGGTGCTTGGTCATATAGGATATATAATGCGTGTTATTCTGCATTTTATTATCGATGGCCTTGAATGGGACTGGCCAACTGTATTTGATTATTCCGATATAATGGGTGTGGTCATCTTTTATAATACAGTCATTATAAGTCTATATGAAGGTGGTTATATCTGGAAGCAATGGAAGACATCACTGGAAGATAAGGAGAAAGCCCTCCGTTCTGAGTGGCAGGCCAAATATGACCTGTTGAAGGCACAGATCAACCCACATTTTATCTTTAATAGCCTGAATTCACTATCCTCGCTAATTACAGAGAATCCCAAACAGGCGGAGAAGTTTGCTGATGAAATGAGTACTGTATATCGCTACCTGCTTCGTAATAATGATTCTGACCTTGTTACCCTTGGAGCGGAGATCCATTTTATCCGCAGCTATTGTAGCCTGCTCACCACCCGGTATGGCCAGGGATTCCAGTTCAGTGTGGATGTTCCCGATGAAATAGCTAATAATTACCTTCTTCCATCTCTAACCTTACAGCTACTGGTAGAGAACGCTGTCAAACATAATAATGTACTGAAGGAGCAGCCGCTTAAAGTCACCATACGAACTGAAGGAGATTCATCACTTTGCGTGGAAAACAATATGCAGAAAAAGAAGATCATTGTAAAATCCAATGGAGTTGGCCTGTCCAATATCAATGATAAATTCAAATTATTAAACCAGGCCGGTATATTTATTCGTCGCACCAATGACACATTCAGTGTGTTTGTTCCCCTGATAAAAAATGAAACGGCTGTATAGTCATTTTCATTATCTTCCGGCAACAAACCATGTGATATGAAAAAATTGATTTCCCTCATCGTTGTAACAGGCTTACTTGGTGTTTCTTATTCTCAGACAACTTACACTCCCACTCCAGAAAATCTGAAAAACCGGCAGGAGTTCCAGGACCGTAAATTCGGAATGTTCATTCACTGGGGAATTTATAGCCTCCTGGCTGATGGTGAATGGGTAATGTTCAACAAAAAGATACCGTACGAGAAGTATAGTAAAATAGCCAACGAATTCTATCCGCATGATTTTAATGCCACTGAATGGGTACAGATAGCCAAAGCTGCGGGCATGAAATATATCACTATTACATCCCGCCACCATGATGGCTTTAGCATGTTCAATACAAAGGCAAGCCCATACAATATCATGGAGGCCACACCCTATAAAAAAGACCCCATGAAAGACCTGGCAGCGGCTTGCAAAGCAGAGGGTCTCAAATTGAATTTCTATTATTCCCTGCTGGATTGGGGAAGGAAGGATTATGGATTTGGAAAAAAGATCGTGAATGGAAGACCGGAAGATACTGATTGGGACAGCTATATCAATTTCATGAAAACCCAGCTCACAGAGCTGCTCACCAATTATGGGGATGTGGTAGGAGGTATCTGGTTTGATGGTGATTGGGAACGTAAAACAGCCAACTGGCATTATGAGGAGATCTACCAGCTCATTCATCGCCTTCGGCCGGATGTGATGATCAGCAATAACCACCATAGTGAAATAAAACCCGGAGAAGATTACCAGGCCTTTGAAAAGGATCTTCCAGGTGGCAACTCCCATGGATGGAATTCAGGAGGAATCAGTAATCTTCCGCTGGAAACCTGTGAAACAATCAATGGCGCCTGGGGATTTAATATTACCGATAAGAATTACAAGAGTGTAAAGGCGCTCATTCAATACCTGGTAAAGGCGGCGGGACATAATGCAAATTTTTTACTGAATGTGGGGCCACAGGCTGATGGAAAGATCCAGCAGGAGTTTGTAGATACCCTGAAAAAAGTTGGTGAATGGTTACAACAGAATGGAGAAAGCGTTTATGGAACAAGAGGCGGTGTGATCCCTACACCGGAATGGGGAACAGTAACACAAAAAGATAAAAAATTGTTCATACATATTTTAAATACCCCATCACAAGATTTTATATTATTGCCACGGATTACACAAAAAGTAGCAGGAGTACAAAGCTTTTCATCCAAACAAACCTTGAAATGGAAGCAACAAGCTGAAGGATTGTTTGTTTATTTACCTGCTAATGCATTGAATGAAACAGATGAGATCATTGAAGTAAGTGTTAAATAGAAATTTAAGATCGAATTCACACCTGTGAATAAGAAACTTCATGGAAATCTTATGTAAATAAATTATATTTGAATAAGAGGGGTAGGCTTCTGTATAGGTATTCAGAAGACGATGTATAACCCGGTGTCACCCTTTGCCGGTTTTAGAAATTCGATTAAACGATCCGCATTGACTGAAACAATTATCAACCTTGAAACCGTAAACCCTATTGAGTTCTTCGGCGTAAACAACGGTAAACTGGACATTCTCAAAAAAAAATTCCCGCTTCTCAAAATTCTTTCTCGTGGTAAACAGATCAAGCTGTCTGGAGCTCCTGAACAGATAGAAAGTGCCCGCGAGAAAATCGAACTTATTGTGTCATACCTGGAAAGGAACGGCCACATGAGTGAGAATTATTTTGAGCAGGTACTGGGAGGGGATGATGCAGATGCTATAGATAATTTTACAGAACGCAATCCCAATGAGGTGCTGGTATTTGGTCCGAATGGAAAAAGCGTTAGGGCCCGTACCGCCAATCAGAAGAAGCTGGTTCTGGAAGCCGAAAAGAACGATATCATGTTTGCAATAGGTCCTGCCGGTACTGGTAAAACCTATACCGCTGTGGCGCTTGCTGTAAGAGCCCTGAAGAATAAACAGGTAAAGAAGATCATTCTAACCAGGCCCGCTGTTGAAGCAGGTGAAAGCCTTGGCTTCCTGCCCGGCGACCTGAAAGAAAAGATCGATCCTTATCTGCGTCCATTGTATGATGCGCTGGATGATATGATCCCTGCTGATAAGCTCGGGTATTATATGAGCACAAGAACCATCGAGATTGCACCACTGGCTTATATGCGTGGACGTACGCTGGATAATGCTTTCATCATTCTGGATGAGGCCCAGAACGCAACGGATCTTCAAATAAAAATGTTCCTGACACGTATCGGCGCCAATGCCAAGGCTATCATCACTGGCGACCTTACACAGGTGGACCTTCCGCGTAACCAGAAAAGCGGATTGATGACGGCAACCCGCATCCTTAAAAACATTGATGGCATCGGCCATATTGAACTGGATGAAGAGGATGTTGTTCGTCACCGCCTGGTGAAAGCGATCCTGAGGGCATATAATAAGGAGCATGAGAAGTCCCAGGGTGAACAACAGCAACGATAACTTGAACAGGTTTACAAAAAATAAGTTTCTCTTAAGGTGGCCACTTGGCTACCTTTTGTTTTTTGCCCTTGCCTGCAAAAACAATAAATCTCCGGAAACAGGTTCGGCACCTGCCAGCCAATATCTGCAACGGCTTGATAGTGTAAAGTCCCTGATTAAAAGCGGTGATATTATTTTACGAAATGGCACAGATGAAGTGAGCCGCACAGCAAGAAGTTTTAATCGTGTTGATACTTCATTCTCCCATTGCGGAATTGTGCTGCTGGAAAAAGATACGCTATTTGTATATCATGCACTGGGAGGAGAATACAATCCCAGCCAGAAATTGCGTCGTGACCCGATCGAAAATTTCTGTATTCCTCCAGAAGCGGATCGCTTTGCCATCTATCGATATGAATTGCAACCGCAGCAATACGATTCACTAAGCAGTATTGTACGAAGGTATTATGCCACTGGTCTCCGGTTTGACCTGTATTTTAATTTTCTTACGGACGACAGAATGTATTGCTCCGAATTTGTATTTAAATGCCTCGACCGCTCTTTATCAGGTGCACTTAGTGAAACCATCAAGGCAAGGGAATGGCCCTTTGGTATTTCACCGGACGATCTCTACTTAAATGATAGATGCAAATTGGTAAAGAGAATCGATTATTAACACCGAATTTGTCCCCAATAAAAACCTACATTTGCCATAACCAAAAAACATTAACATGAAAAAAATCTTCAGTTTCCTTTTACTGGCGATCGCTATGGGAAGCATCTCAACCGGCTGCGGTGGTGGCGGCATGAGTAATGCCAGCCCCAAAGAAGTGCTCGTTGCATTTTTTGAAAAACTGTCTAAAAAAGATATCGAAGGCGCTACAAAACTTGCTACCAAAGACAGTAAGGCTACTATGGATATGATGAAAAAAGGTCTCGATATGGCAGAAAAAATGAAAGACCAGATAAAGGATAAAGAAGACCCAACTGAAGAATTCAAAAATATGGAAGTAGGAGAAGCAAAGATCAACGGTGATAATGCCACTGTAGCGGTCAAGAATAAAAAGAAAGAAGAAGAAGTTGAATTCCCCCTCAAGAAGGAAGATGGCGCCTGGAAAGTTGATTTCAGTATGGCTACCCTGATGAAAATGGGAATGGACCAGAAGAACAAACACAATGCAATGGATGGTGAAGACAGTATGAGGGGAATGGAGGGTGTTGATTCTGCATCCATCCAGGAAGGTCTGAAGGTAATGGATAGTGCTTTGAAAAAAGTGGATCCAAAGAAACTGGAAGAAACCATGAAGGCCCTTGAAAAATTGAAACAGCCTCAATAAGTTAACATACTATATTCTTTGTAATTTGCAGGAATGAAAAAGATCCTATCTGCCTCATTCCTGCTTTTTATTTTAGCCGCCTGCAATAACGACAAAACAGGATCAGGAAAATCCGAAAATGATGTAGATGCCGCAAGGAATTTTATCCGTTCCGCCCTGGACGGTAAATTCAGCCAGGCCAGGCAATATATGCTGCAGGACACAGCCAACCTCCAGTACCTGGATGTAGCCCGGCAGAATTATGAGCGCGCTCCTGTTGAAACCATCAATTCTTATAAAGGATCTACCATCAATATACACCAGGTGAACACTGTCAATGATTCTACCACGGTAGTGGTGTATTCCAATTCATTCAAAAAAGATCATGATACGCTTAGGGTGTTAAAAGTAAATGACCAGTGGCTGGTTGACCTGAAATACCTTTATCAACATGATATGGATACAACGCGACCCGGCAGATCAAATATTGACACAATTCATAAATAGATCAATAATTTGAGATATTGGGGTTAAAATTTCGAATATAAAAGCCAATATCCCAATAAGGTTAAAATGCTAAAAAATATACTCCTGGTGGGATTGGGCGGCGCCATTGGAAGTGTTGCCCGTTACCTGAGCCAGAAATGGTTTGCCGGCCATTACCCCGGTTCTTTTCCATGGGGCACATTTACTGTAAACATTACCGGTTGTTTCCTGATCGGTTTGTTTTGGGGACTTACCTTTAAATCCTTTGAAAGTAACGAACACTGGAAGCTGTTTTTAATGACGGGCATTTGTGGTGGATATACCACTTTCTCAGCCTACTCCCTGGAAGGGATGGGGTTGTTAAGAGAACAAAAACTGGGATTATTTTTTTTCTATATCGCGGGAAGTGTGTTACTGGGCCTGCTGGCCACTTATGCAGGCATGAAAATTTCCCGTCTTTAAATTACTTTTTATGCTTACTGTTAATCACCCCTGGCATGGAGTTCATTACGGTTCCAAAGCCCCACAACGGGTTAATGCATTAATTGAAATACCACAAGGGTCCAGGGCAAAATATGAAGTAGATAAAGATACCGGGCTGCTAAGGCTGGACAGGGTTATTTATTCTTCTTTCCATTACCCTGTCAATTATGGATTCATTCCCCAAACATTGGGTCAGGATGGAGATCCATTGGATATCCTGGTACTTTGCTCACAATCCATACAATCACTTTGCCTGGTAGACGCCACGGTGATCGGTAACATGCAAATGATCGATACGGGACAAATGGATGATAAGATCATAGCTGTTGCTACCAAGGACCCCTCTGTTAACCATTACCAGAAGATGGAAGACCTGCCCAATCACTTTTTGCTGGAGCTGAGAAATTTCTTTGAACAATATAAGGTACTGGAGAATAAAAAGGTAGCGATCGATAATTTCCAGGATGCAGCTACTGCATGCAAGATCATACTAAGCGCCATTGACCTTTACAGGGAGCAATTCAAACGCTGATTCATGAAACCCATTCAATCTAATAATATGACGGTACAACTGGTGCTTCTTCTGGCCCTGGTAGGGTTTTTCGCCGGAGTATTGAGCGGCCTGGTAGGTGTGGGTGGCGGTGTTATCATAGTTCCCTGCCTTGTTTTCTTCCTGGGATTTTCCCAACAGGCGGCGCAGGGCACATCTCTCGGACTTCTATTATTGCCAGTGGGCATTTTTGCAGTGATCAATTATTACAACAAAGGGTATATTGATATCAAAGTGGTGGTCATCATGAGTATTGCTTTTATTGCAGGGGGATGGCTGGGTAGTAAACTGGCCCTTCAACTATCACAGGAAGCCCTTCGTAAAATATTTGCGGTAGTACTTATATATACAGCTTTCCGGATGTTGCATTGGGACAGCCTGATTGTTAAATGGGTGAAAGGAATATTTAATTAACTGGGGCCGGATCTTATTTTAACTCTCCGTTAAACCTGTGGCTACCGGTTGGACATTACATTTGAGTACCATACCAAATTATGAGAAAACAGCTCATCCTATTAATTGGCTTATCCTTCCTGGTAATTGTAATACAGGCACAGCGCCGTCCGGTTGACCCCACCCAGCAG
>Ga0207648_10001471_pt1 | contig 25924 bp, 30 predicted proteins | sample KBSMisM32_FD_184310 | JGI IMG/M metagenome (GOLD analysis project Ga0207648, IMG submission 184310) | Miscanthus rhizosphere microbial communities from Kellogg Biological Station, Michigan, USA - KBS Miscanthus M3-2 (SPAdes) (version 2) | ecosystem: Host-associated > Plants > Roots >... | reverse complement strand
TGGGGATGACCGGCAGCCAGATGATGTCCGACGCCTTGTAATCCGGGGTCTCGGAGAGATGCTTCTTCGCCTGGTCGAGCGCGTCGCCCGCGATCAGCGACTTCAGATCCGGATACTGGTTTCCGAGAAAACGCCGCAGGTCGACGATGCCTTTGCCGGTGACGGCGCCATAGCTTGTGCCTTGCGCGGTCTTGAAGGTCGCGAGTTTCATAGGGTGCCGGGCTCCAGGGTGCGGATTTGAGAGAAAACGGTCTTGCCGATGCGGCTCCACGTGCGCCAGTCGTGGCCGCCGGGCATTTCGACGAAGCGCCCGTCGGGCAGCGTGGTGGCGAGCAGGCGCGCGCCGCTCAGCAGATAGTCATCGCTGCCGCAGGCGAGCCAGACGCGGCCCGCCAGCGCAGGCTGTTCTCGAATGAACTTCCAGACCTGTCGCTGATAGTTGGTCGAATCGACCTGCGGCGGCAAAGGTCCCGGCTGCCAGCGCTGTACGCCGCCGGCGCTGCGAATTTCCTCCAGCAACGCCTTGTCGCCGAGGAACGGCGCGAACAGCACCACGCCGGCGAGCGTATCGGGGTGGGCGCGTGCATACAGCATCGCTCCCATGCCACCCATCGAAGCGCCGGCCAGCCAGATTCGGCGGTAGCCGTCGCGCTGCGCCGGCGCGACGATGTCCTCGTGCAGGCGCTGCACCAGCCGGCCGTCGCGGTAGTACGCGAAGGTGGCGCTCGCAAGCAGCACGTCGGCGCTCGGCCAAGCTTCCTGGATCGCCCTGGCCATGCCGCGCTCGTTTTCGCCGCGGCCTTCGTCGTGCCTGCCTGGCAGCACGATCACCAGCGTGCGAGCCGCCGAAGGCTGCGGCGCGCGCAGGGTTTCGCTCGCAATGGGCACGCTCGAGTCGCCGATCGGCGCGCACGCGGCGAGACCGAGCGCGGCGAGAGGGATTAGGATGCGTCTCATGAGCGATGTGCCGCAGCTCGCGTTCAGCCACATGGGCATCTATGTGGCCGACCTGCCGCGCATGGAGGATTTTTACACACGCATGCTCGGATTTGCCGTCACGGATCGCGGGAATCTGGGTTCTGTGAAACTCGTGTTCCTCAGCCGGGACTCGCGGGAGCACCACCAGATCGTGCTGGCGAGCGGCCGTCCCGACGGCGGCTTCAACCCGATCAACCAGATCTCGTTCCGCATGGGCGACTTCGCCGGCCTGCGCGAGATGCACCGCCGGCTGGAGCAGGAGGGCGTGAAGGAGCTCGCCCCGGTCTCGCACGGCAACGCGCTGTCGGTCTACTTCCGCGACCCCGAAGGCAACCGCATCGAGCTGTTCGTGGACACGCCGTGGTACGTGCAGCAGCCGGTGCGGATTCCGATGGACATGAAGCTGTCCGACGCCGAGCTGTGGAAGTGGGCCGAGGCCGAGGCGCGCAGGATCCCGGACTTCCAGCCGGTCGAGGAATGGCGCGCCGGCCTCAGCCGGAAGCTACGGCGATAAAAATGGGGACGTACCCCATTTAGTTCGGGGTACGTCCCCATTTTTAGTTCGTTACGGCGATCGCCGTAATCTCGACCAGGTATTCCGGCGAGACCAGCTTCGACACCTCCACCAGCGTCGACGCCGGCGGGTTGGCAGGCCAGTACTCCTTGCGCACCTTGTTGAAGCGCTCGCGGTCGCCGATGCTGCGCAGAAAGACGTCGATGCGGCACACGTCGTCCATGTGCGCGCCGGCCGCTTCGAGCGCCTGCTTGATGTTTTCGCAAACCTGGCGCGTCTGTTCCTCGATGTCGCCGACGCCGGCGATGGTGCCGTCCGGCTTGCGCGCGGTCATGCCGGAGACAAACACCAGCTTGCCCTTCGCCTCGATCGCGATCGCCTGAGAGAAGTGCGCGCTCGGCGCGGGCACGCGCGCAGTCTTGATCTGCTGCTTCGCCATGGGCGGCTAGGTTACACTGAACTCGCATGGCGGCGAATGACACCGCGTTCATCGTCGGCGCTGGCCGCGGCCTGAGCGCCTCGCTCGGCCGGTTGCTCGAGCGCGAAGGCTTCAACGTGGCGCTCGCCGCGCGCAATCCTGACAAACTTGAAACCAAAGGCCTCGCGCTGCGCTGCGACGCGACCGATCGCGCGCAGGTCGAAGCGGCGTTCGAGGTGGTCGAGCGCAAGTGGGGCGTACCGAGCCTCGTCATCTACAACGCGAGCTACCGCACACGGGGGCCGTTCGTGGAGTTGGATGTCGGGGAGGTGGAGAAGTCCATTCGTGTGACCGCGTTTGCCGGCTTCCTGGTGGCGCAGTCGGCGGCCAAGCGCATGCTGCCGCGCGGCTCGGGCGCGATCTTCTTCACCGGTGCGTCGGCGAGCGTCAAGGGCTACGCCCAGTCCGCGCCGTTCGCCATGGGCAAGTTTGCGCTGCGCGGCATGGCGCAGAGCATGGCGCGCGAGCTGGCGCCGAAAGGCATCCACGTTGCGCACTTCGTCATCGACGGCGGCATCGGCAAGGATGCCGGCGACACCAAGCTCGATCCCGACGAGATCGCCAACACCTACCTGAGCGTGTATCGCCAGCAGCGCAGCGCGTGGACTTGGGAAGTGGAGTTGCGCCCCTGGGTGGAGCGGTTCTGAAGTTCATCTACAACGGGTTGCCGGCGCGCGTAGTGTTCGGCGCGGGTTCGCGGTCGCAGCTTCCGGCGGAGCTCGAGCGCCTCGGCGCGAAGCGCGCGCTGCTCCTGTCGACGCCCGAGCAAAAAGATTCTGTTGAAAAAATATCGGAAACCTTGGGCTCGCGCTGCGCGGGTATCTACGACAAGGCGGCGATGCACGTGCCGCTCGAAATTGCCGAGGACGCGCGGCGCGTGGCGCGCGAGCTCGGTGCCGATTGCTGCGTCACGGTCGGCGGCGGCTCGACCACCGGCCTGGGCAAGGCCATCGCGCTCACCTCGACGATGCCGATCCTCGCCGTTCCCACCACCTACGCCGGCTCCGAGATGACGCCGATCTACGGCCTCACCGAAGGCGGCGCGAAGAAGACCGGGCGCGACGTCAAGGTGCTGCCGAAGGCGGTGATCTATGACCCGGAGCTCACGCTCAGCCTGCCCGCGGCGCTCTCGGCGTCGAGCGGCATGAATGCGATCGCGCATTCGGTGGAAGCGCTGTATGCGCAGGATGCGAACCCGGTGATCTCGCTCATGGCGGAGGAAGGCATCCGGGCCCTGGCGCACGCACTGCCTTTGGTCGTTCAGGAACCCGAAAATATTTCTTTCCGTTCAGAAGCGCTCTACGGTGCCTGGCTCTGCGGCATCGCGCTCGGCTCGGCCGGCATGGCGCTGCACCACAAGCTCTGCCATGTGCTCGGCGGCAGCTTCAACCTGCCGCACGCCGAGACGCACTCGATCGTGCTGCCGCACGCGGCGCGCTACAACTACGACGCGACACGCGATGCCATGGCGCGCGTCGAGCGGGCTTTGGGTTCTTCTCCGGCTCCCGTGGCGCTGTTCGATCTCGAAAGTCGATTGCCGATTCCCCGCAAGCTTTCGGAAATCGGCCTGAAGGAAACCGACCTCGAGCGCGCGGCGCGCATCGCCACCGAAACGCCATACCCGAATCCGCGCAAGGTCGAGTACGCTCCGGTGCTCGAATTGCTGCGCAACGCCTACCACGGAGCCCGTCCATGATCGCCGTCATCTTCGAGTTCACGCCCGCCGAGGGGCGCTTTCCCGACTACATGGCGATCGTCGACACGCTGCGCGAGGACCTCGCCAGGGCCGATGGCTTCATTTCACTCGAGCGCTTCGAGAGCATCACCAACAAGGGCAAGTTCGTCTCGCTGCAGTTCTGGCGCGACGAGCAGTCGGTGAGCAAGTGGCGCAACCTGCAAAAGCACCGCGAGGCGCAGAGGAAGGGCCGCGGCGGCATCTTCAAGAGCTACCGGCTGCGCATCGCCACGGTGCTGCGCGACTACGAGATGGACAAGCGCGCGCAGGCGCCGCAGGACAGCGTGGCGGTGCACGGCTAGTGCCGCACACCTTCCTTTTCGAGGAAGGCAGCTGGAAAGTGGAGGGGGAGCACCGCGACGCGGCGGGCGCGCTCTCGCCGGTGTCGGGCGAGAACGCGATCCGGCACGAGCCCGGCATCTGGCATTTCGAGGCGGCACTGCGGCTGCGCGGCGACCACCTGCGCGTCACCCATAACCGCTACCAGATCGAGCCGTTCTCGCCGGGCGCGGCCTCGACCCACTGGAGCTCGAACAATCCGGTGCTCGGGGCGCTGCGCGGCCGCTTCTTGATCGCCGGAGACGCAATTCTTTCCTCCTACACCAGCCCGACTTTGCGCTACCGTGGCTTCGAGTGCATCCAGCAGCGTGATGCGCGGCGCTACAGCGTGCGGGGCGCGATGCTGGAAGAGGACAAATTGCTGGCGACGTGGGCGCTGGAGCTCACGCGGATCTAGAAGGGGGGCAGTCATGAAGAAGACAGTTCTGCTTGCAGCCGGGCTGCTGCTGGCGTCGCTCGCGCGCGCGGACGTCGCCGCGACCGGCGAGGCGATCGCCGTGGCGCTCAACAAGCGCGACGCGAACGCCATCCTGCGACTGATCGACGCCGATGCGGTTGCGCGCGCAACGATCAAGGATATGGGCCTCAATACGGGCGACCGCGAAACCGTGCTCAAGGTGTTCCCGAACGCGCTGCGCACCAACATCGACCTCGGCATCCAGACGATCGAGGGCACCAAGGGCTCGGCGAAGTACCTGCGCAGCGGCCAGCGCAACGGCCGCCCGTTCGCGCTGCTGCGCTATGACCTGGGAGACCAGGGCATCGACTACGTCGAGTACTACCTCGGCAAGACCGACAAGGTCGAGGACTGGTACGTGCACAGCCTGGCGACGCTGTTCAGCACCTCGGCGCGCCTCGGCTTGTCGTCGCTGCTCAAGACCGACTCGATGCTGTTCGCGTTACTCGGCAGCCGCCTCACCACCGCGGACGACGCCAAGCCGTTCATCGAGCTGCGCGCGAACCTGCAGAAGCAGGACTTCGCCGGGGCCTACCGCACGCTCGAGCGCTTCCCGGAGGATTTCCGCAAGACGCGGCAGTGGGCGCTGATGCGCGTAGCCTACGGCGGCCGCGTGGACGACGCGACGCATCGCGCCGCGCTGCGCTACCTGGCGCAGAATTTCGGCAAGGATCCCGAGCTGCAGTTCATGCTGATCGACCACCACTTCTTCGAGAAGCAGTTCGACACCGCGCTGGTGTCGCTCACCGCGCTCGAGCGCGCCATCGGCGGCGAGGACGCCGCCACGGCCGCCCTGCGCGGCAACATCCTGACCGCGGCGCAGCGGTACAACGAGGCGGCGGTGGCGTGCCGGCGCGGCATGACGCTCGAGTCCGACCACAAGCCGGCCTACTGGTGCCTGGTCACCGTGGGGCTGAGCACCAAGAACGGCAAGGTCGCGGTCGAAGGCCTCAAGGCCTACGAAGGCGCGTTCGCGGTCGAGTTCAACCTCGCGCAGCTCGCCGCGCTCGCCGAGTACAAGGAGATCGCGACTACGCCGGAGTTCGTGGCCTGGAGAAAGAGCCGCCGCTAGCTTTCTCGAAAGCCTGCGCGGCGCGCAGCACCAGCGCGTCCGCGTAGCGCGGCCCGACGAGGTGCAGCCCGACGGGCAGGCCGGCCTTGGTCAGCCCGCACGGGATCGAAGCCGCCGGCTGCTGCGTCAGGTTGAAAGGGAAGCTGAACGGCGTCCAGTCGGTCCAGCGCTGCTGCAGCATCTTGTCCGCGACCTCCTTGCCGGCGTCGAACGCGGCGATCGACAGCGTCGGCGTCACCAGCAGGTCGTAGTCGCGGTGGAACAGGTTCATGTGCAGGCCGAGCGCGCCGCGCTTCATCTGCGCATCCAGCAGCTCGTCGGCGCCGATCTTCGCGCCCTGGGCCGCCACCTCCCGCAGGCCGGGATCGACCAGTTCCTGATTCCTGATGCCCTTCATCAGGAACGCCGCGCCCGAGAACCAGTGCGTGGTGAAGATCGGCGCCGGATCGGCGAAGCCAGGGTCCTTCTCCTCGACCTTCGCACCCAGCTCTTCAAATATGGAAATGGCTTTTTTCACCAGCGCCGCGACTTCCGGATCCACCTTGGCGTAGCCGAGGTTCGGCGAATACGCGATGCGCAGGTCGGCGACGCCGCCGTCGAGGCCCATGCGCCAGTCGCGTGCGTCGTAGGGCAGCGCGTGCCAGTCGCGCGCGTCCGGCTGCGCGATGACGTTGAGCATCAGCGCAGCGTCGGCCACGGTGCGCGTCATCGGCCCGACGTGCGCCACCGTGCCGAACGGGGAGAGCGGCCATGCCGGCACGCGGCCGAAGGACGGCTTGATGCCGAACAGGCCGGTGAACGAGCACGGGATGCGGATCGAGCCGCCGCCGTCGGTGCCGACCGCGAGCGGCCCCATGCCGGAAGCGACCGCCGCGGCCGCGCCGCCCGAGGATCCGCCCGGCGTCTTCGCAGGGTTCCAGGGGTTGCGCGTGATCCCGGTGAGCGGGCTGTCGGTCACGCCTTTCCAGCCGAACTCCGGGGTGGTGGTCTTGCCGAGCAGCACCGCGCCGTGCTCGCGCAGCCGCGCGGTCACCGGCGCGTCGTCGTTCCACGGTCCTTTCGGTTCGACCGTCTTCGAGCCGCGCAGCGTCGGCCAGCCTTTGGTGAGGATGATGTCCTTGATCGACACCGGCACGCCGTCGAGCAGGCCCTGCGGTTGCCCTGCGGTCCATCGCGCCTCTGAAGCCTGGGCCTGTCGAAGGGCCTCATCGGCCGCGACCTGACGGAATGCATTCAGAACCGGGTTCAGCTTCTCGATGCGCCCGAGCACCGCCTTGGTCACCTCGACCGGCGACAGGGTGCCGTTGCGATAACCCTCGACCAGCTCGGTGGCGCCGAGCGCCCAGAGCTCGCTCATTTGCGGTCCGCTTTCGCCTGCGCCAGCGCCTTCTCGCGCCACAGCGGCCAGGCGCGCTTGTAGTCCTGTACCGGCGCGGAAGCCTTCACTTCGGCGGCGTCGAACCAGGTGATCTTTTTCGACAGCGCCAGCGCCTGCATCTGCATGATGGCGCTCATCTCGAGGTAAACGCTGCGCCCCACGGAGCGCTGGATGTTTTCGCCGACGGTGACGGAACCATGACCTCGCATCAGCGCCGCCGCGCTTTTCCCCAACGTCTTGGCCAGCGCTGCGCCCAGCTTCGGGTCGCGGACCAGCAGGTCCGAGCCTTTCTTCACCTTGCGGATTTCGAAGTTCGGCAGCCCGTCGCCGATGAACGAAGCCATGTGGAAGAGGGCGCGCAGCTTCACGCCGGTCACGCTGAACGGGACGACTGAAGGCGAGTGGTTGTGCACCACCGACATCACGTCGGGGCGCGCGCGGTAGATCTCGCTGTGGATGAAGCGCTCGTTGACCGAGTCGCGTCCCTTCGGGTCGATCGGCTTCGAGTCGAGGTCGTACTCGAGGATGTCCTCGATCTGCACGGTCTGCGGCGCGATGGCGCGCGCGAGGAAGAAGCGGTTCGGGTTGTCGGGCGAGCGCAGGCTGACGTGGCCATAGGCGTCGATCACGCCGTGCTCGGCCAGGATGCGGTTCGCGGCGACCAGGTCTTCGAGCTGCGACTCGTTCATTCAATCCGCCTTGATGCCCGCGATCTTGACCACGCGCGTCCAGCGCGCGAGCTCGCGCCGGACGAGCTCACCCAGGCGCTCGGCGGACCCGCCGCCGGCGCTCATGCCCTGCTTCGCGAGGAACTCGCGCATCTGCGCATCTTGCAGCAGCGCTTCGAAATCGGCGTTCAGTTTCGCAAGCGCCGCGCGCGGCGTGCCGGCGGGCGCGAACACGCCGTACCAGGTCTCGACTTCGAGCTGCGGCAGGCCCTGCTCGCGCATCGTGGGCACGGTCGGGAACGCGCTCGAGCGCTCCGGGCTCATCACCGCCAGCATGCGCAGCCGGCCCGCCTGCACGTGCGGCGACGCCGATTGCAGCGCCGAGACGCCGGCCTGGATGTGGCCGCCGACCAGGTCGTTCAGCATTCCGCCCATGCCCTTGTACGGCACGTGCGGCAGGTCGATGCCGGCTTCGATCTTGATCAGCTCCATCGCGAGGTGCTGCACGCCGCCGTTGCCCGGCGAGCCGTAGTTCAGCTTTCCCGGCTGGCGCTTCGCGGCGTCGATCAGTTCCTTCATCGACTGCGCCGGCACCTGCGGATTGACCACCACGCACAGCGCGCTGGTGGCGGCGACGATCACCGGCGCGAAGCTCTTCACCGGGTCGTAAGGTGCGGGGTTCAGCGCCGGGTTGGTGGCGAACGAGGTCGCGGCGACGAGCAGCGTGCTGCCGTCCGCGGGCGCCTTGGCGACGAACTCGGCGCCGATGTTGCCGGTGGCGCCGGGCTTGTTCTCGGTCACCACCGCCACCTTCCAGCGCTCCTGCAGCTTCGGGCCGAGCGCGCGCGCGAGGATGTCGGCGCCGGTGGCCGGCGTGTAGGGGACGATCAGGTGGACGGTGCGCGCGACGGGTTGAGCGTGCGCGAGAAAAGAGAAAGCGCAAAGCGCGAACGCGGCGATGATCGCTCTCACGCGCCGATTATAATCAGCCGATCGAAACGGAAGTCCTGATCGTCGGCGCTGGACCGGTGGGCCTCACGCTCGCCGTCGACCTCGGCCGGCGCGGCGTGCGTTGCACGCTGATCGAGCGCAAGCCCGAGCCGCAGTTCCTGCCGAAGATGGAGCGCTGCAACGCGCGCACCATGGAGATCTTCCGCCGCATGGGCCTCGCGGCGAAGGTGCGCGCCGCCGGCCTGGACGCCGATGCGCCGATGGACGTGTACATCGTGCGCGCGCTGAACCTGCCGCCGCTCATGCACTCGCCGTATCCGTCGGTGAACGAAGCGCGCCGCGCGATCGACGCGTGCAATGACGGCACCATGCCGCTGGAGCCGTACCAGCTGATCTCGCAGTACACGCTGGAGCCGCTGCTGAAATCCGTGGCCGAGACGCTTCCCAGCGTCACGCTCAGATTCGGTTGCGCGTTCGAATCGTTGCAGCAGGATGCCGCCGGCGTCACGGCCCACACCAGCACCGGCGTCATCAATGCCAAATACCTGGTTGGTTGCGACGGCGGCGCGAGCATGGTGCGCCGGCAGCTCGGCATCGAGCTCAAGGGAGAAGCCGACATCCTGCGCCTGCGCCAGGCGCTCTACAGGTGCGACGAGCTGTTCGAAAAACTTCCCATCGGCCCGGGACCGGGCAAGGGGCGCCACTACCACGTGGCCGACGAGCGCTCGACCTTCCTCATCATGCAGGACTCGACGCGCCACTGGACGCTGCACGCGACGGTCGCCGAGGACCGCGACATGGCGCCGCAGTTCGAGAAGACGGTCGGCGTGCCCGTGAAGTACGAGATGCTCTATGTCGGCGAGTGGAAGCAGAACCTCCTGCTCGCCGACCGTTACCAGGACGGCCGCGTGTTCCTCGCGGGCGACGCGGTGCACCTGATGATTCCCACCGGCGGCCTCGGCATGAACAGCGGCGTCGGCGACGCAATCGATCTCGCGTGGAAGCTCGAGGGCACGCTGCGCGGCTGGGGCGGGCGGCACCTGCTCGCGTCCTACGAAATCGAGCGTCGCCAGATCGGCGAGCGCAATGTGGCGGCTTCGCGCTACGCGTCGCAGGGCCGCCGCAAGTGGCGCAGCCTGTGGCGCAACCTCGACGAGCTGGTGGAGGCGGCGAAGGTCGAGCAGCCGAAGTCGAACGAGATGATCGGCGCCGAGCTCGGCTATCGCTACCAGGATTCGCCGCTCATCGCCAATGAGCCCGGCGGTCCCGAGGATCCGCTGCGCAAATACGAGCCCACGACCTGGCCCGGCGCGCGCCTGCCGCACGTGTGGCTCGAGGGCCACGCCGCGATCCAGGATCGCATCGGCCGCGGCTATACGTTGCTGCGGCTTGGCGGGTCGAAAGAAGAAATTCTCCCGCTGAAAAAAGCCATGAAGGCGCCGTTCGAAGTGCTCGATGTTCCGGATGCCGTCGCGCGCGACCTCTACGGCTACGACCTGATCCTGCTGCGCCCGGACCTGCATATCGCCTGGCGCGATAACCATATGCATCCCGACCCGCGGCATCTCGCGGCGCTCGTCACCGGAAACTAGGAACGCAGCGGGCATTCGCGGCGTCTAACCTCTCCCTGGAGGTTTCGCATGCGCACGCACTATCTGCCCGCCCTCATTGCCGCCGTAGTCCTTTCAGCCTGTGGCGAGATGTCCAAGCTGGCGCCAGGGGCCGACAGCGGCCCGAACCCGGCGCTGCCGGAGCCGAACAAGACGCTGATCCCGACCGTCAAGGTCGCGCCGGCCAAGGGCTGGCCCGAAGGCGTGACGCCGACAGCGTCGCAGCAGGGCACTCGCGTGGCTGCGTTCGCGACCGGCTTGCAGCACCCGCGCTGGGTCTATGTCCTGCCGAACGGCGACGTGCTGGTGGCCGAGACTGCCGCGCCCGAGCGCCCGGAAGAGGGCAAGGGACTCAAGGCGAAGGTGATGGCGAGCTACATGAAGAAGGCGGGCTCGGCCGTAAAGAGCGCGAACCGCATTACGCTGCTGCGCGACGCGGATGGCGACGGGATCCCCGAGCTGCGGCAGGTATTTTTGGAAAACCTCAATTCGCCGTTCGGCATGGTGCTGGTCGGAAATGACTTCTATGTCGCCAACACCGACGCGGTGGTGCGCTTCCCCTATCAAGCGGGACAGACGCGCATTACCGCGCAGGCCGAGAAGCTGGTCGATTTGCCGGCGGGTGCGCGCAATCACCACTGGACCAAGAGCCTGACCGCGAATCGCGACGGCACCAAGCTCTATGCCACGGTGGGGTCGAACAGCAACGTCGCCGAGCACGGCATGGATGAAGAAACGGGACGCGCCGCGATCTGGGAAATCGACCGCAAGAGCGGCGGCCACCGCATCTTCGCCACCGGCCTGCGCAATCCCAACGGCATGGGCTGGGAGCCGAAGAGCGGAATCCTCTGGACCGTGGTCAACGAGCGCGACGAGCTCGGCAGCGATCTGGTGCCCGACTACCTGACCTCGGTGCAATCCGGCGGCTTCTACGGCTGGCCCTACAGCTATTACGGCGCCAACGTCGACGAGCGGGTCAAGCCGCCGCGTCCGGACCTGGTCGGCAAGGCGATCAAGCCCGACTACGCGCTGGGAAATCACGTCGCGCCGCTCGGCATGACCTTCTCGGAAAACGCCAAGCTGCCCTTCGGCGAAGGCGCCTACGTCGGCCAGCACGGCTCGTGGAACCGGCGCCCGCCGAGCGGCTACAACGTGGTGTTCGTGCCGTTCAAGGACGGCAAGCCTTCCGGACCGCCGGTCGAGGTGCTGTCGGGCTTCCGCAGCGCCGAGGGCGAGGCCTGGGGCCGGCCGGTCGGCGTGGCGATCGACAAGCGCGGCGCGCTGCTGGTGGTCGACGACGTCGGCAACGCGATCTGGCGCGTGACCGCCGCACGGTGACGTAAACTCTGCGGTCGAGGAGACCGCACATGTTTCTGCAAAACTGCTGGTACGTCGCAGCCTGGGATCACGAGCTGATCGACGGCAAGCTGCTCGCGCGCACGATTCTCAACAAGCCGGTGGTGCTCTACAAAGGCGAGAGCGGCAAGGTCGTTGCGCTCGACAACCGCTGCTGCCACCGCGGCGCCAAGCTCTCCAACGGGCGCATGGAGGGCGACGACGTGCGCTGCATGTACCACGGGCTCAAGTTCGACCCGAGCGGCAAATGCATCCAGATTCCCGGGCAGGACAACATCCCGCCCAAGCTCGGCGTGCGCAGCTACCCGGTGGTCGAGCGCCAGCACCTGATCTGGATCTGGATGGGCGAGGCCGCGAAGGCCGATCCGTCGAAAATCCTGAACTTCAACTACCTGAGCGATCCGGCCTGGCGCGGCAAGCCGGATTACATGCATTACAAGGCGAACTACCTGCTGATCGTCGACAACCTGAGCGACTTCTCGCACCTCGCGTTCGTGCACACCAAGACCCTCGGCGGCTCGGAGGAATACGCCTACAAGTCCAAGCCGACCGCGATCGAGCGCCTCGAGGACGGCTTCCGCGTCGAGCGCTGGCACATGGATGCGGAAGCTCCTCCATTCCATAGAAAAGTTGTAAAAGGCAAAAACAGAGTCGACCGCCGCAACATCGCGCGCATGTACGTGCCCGGAATCTTCTTCATGGAGACGCTGTTCTCGCCCGCGGGCCATGGTGCGGAGAAGGGCAACCTCGAGGGCGCCAGGCAGTACCGCAATTGCCAGTTCTTCACGCCCGAGACCGACCGCTCCACGCACTTCTTCTGGGACTACCTGCACGACTACGATTTGCAGGACCCGACCATCGCGCAGTCGCTCAACAAGAGCATGGTGGAGGGCTTCCTCGAGGACAAGTTCATCATCGAGGGCCAGCAGGAGACGCTCGACGCCGATCCGGGCTTCAAGATGAACGGCATCGTCGCCGACGCACCGCTCGCGCATTTCCGCCGGACGCTCGGCAAGCTGATCGACGCCGAGCAGCAGCAGGCGCAGGCCGCATGAAGATACTTTCATTCATTGCGGGCGTGCTGCTCGCAGGCGCGTCTCTCGCGCAGGACTATCCCCGCAAGCCGATCCGGCTGATCACGCCGGCGGCGCAGGGCGGCACCACTGACCTGCTGGCGCGCATCTTCGGCCAGCGGCTGTCCGAAGTCTTCGGCCAGCAGGTGCTGGTGGACAATCGCGCCAGCGCGGCCGGCGTGATCGCCGGAGAGATGACCGCGCAGGCCGCCCCCGACGGCTACACGCTGCTGCTCGCGTATCACCAGCACACGATCAACGCGGCGCTCAACTCGAAGCTGCCGTACCACCCGGTCAACGATTTCACCCCGATCACGCAGCTCACGTCCGCGGGATTGATGCTGGTGGTGAACCCGAAAACACCGGTGAATAACCTGGCGGAGTTCATCCAGTGGACGCGCAATTTCCAGGGCGCGCTCAACTTCGGCTCGGCCGGCATCGGCAGCGGCGGACACCTCGCGGGCGAGCTCTACAAGCTGATGGCCGGGGTGAAGGCCGAGCACATCCCGTACAAGGGCGCCGGGCCGGCGATGGCGGACCTGGTTGCCGGGCAATACCACTTCAACTTCTCCGGGCTGCAGGGATCGCAGGTGCAGGTGCGCGCCGGCCGGCTGCGCGGCCTTGCCGTCACCACGCCGAAGCGCCTCGCGGCCATGCCCGACATGCCGGCGGTGGCCGAAGCGCTGCCCGGTTTCGAGGTGGTCGGCTGGTACGGCGTGATCGGCCCGGCCAACCTGCCGCAGCCGATCGTCAAGCGGCTGCACGACGAGCTGATCAAGGCGCTGAACCAGCCCGACATCCGCGGCCGCATCGAGGCCGACGGGTCCGAGCCGGTCGGCAGCTCGCCCGAGGAGTTCCGCCGCTTCATGCAGGCCGACCTCGACAAGTGGGCGAAGGTGGTGAAGGAGAGCGGCGCGAAGCTGGAATGAAGCAGTTCCGGCTTGAGGTGCCCGACTCTGCGCTCGCCGACCTGCGCGAGCGCCTGAAGCGCACGCGCTTTCCCGACGAAGCGCCGGGCGCGCCGTGGAAAACCGGCACCAGCCTCGCGTATCTCAAGGAGCTGCTCGCGTACTGGCAGAGCGGCTTCGACTGGCGCCGGCAGGAAGCGCGCATCAACGCCTTCCCGCAGTTCAAGGTGCCGATCGACGGCATCGAGCTGCATTTCATCCACGTGAAGGGGAAGGGCGCGAACCCGATGCCGCTGCTGCTCTCGCACGGCTGGCCGGGCTCGATCGTCGAATTCCTCGAGCTGATCCCGCGGCTCACCGAGCATTTCAGCGTGGTCGTTCCTTCGCTGCCGGGCTACACGCTGTCCTTCGCGCCCGGGCAGAAGCGCTTCGGCGTCGAGGACATCGCCGCCAGCTTCATCAAGCTGATGACCGAGGTGCTCGGCTACCGGAAGTTCGGCACGCAGGGCGGCGACTGGGGCGCGTTCATCACTTCGCGCATGGCGGCAATGCGCCCGGAGCTGTTCACCGGCCTGCACCTCAACTACCTGACGGTTCCGCGCGACGCCGCTTCGGGCGATGCCGAGTGGCAGGCGCAGCTCGCCGACTGGGTGAAGGAGCGCTCTGCCTACGCGATCATCCAGGGCACGCGGCCGCAGACGCTGGCCTACGGCCTCACCGACTCGCCGGCCGGCCTCGCGGCCTGGATCGCCGAGAAATTCCACGCCTGGACCGATAACGACGGCACGATCGAGAGCGCGATTTCGCGCGACGACATGCTCGCCAACATCTCGCTCTACTGGTTCAGCGGCGCGATCGGCTCGTCGTTCTGGACCTACTACGCCCGCACCCACGGCCCCTGGCCGGTTCCCTTTCCGATCGGCGTGCCGACCGCGCACGCCAGCTTCCCGCGCGAGATCCTGCGCCCGCCGCGTGCGGTGGCGGAAAAGTTCTACACCAACATCACGCGCTGGACCGATATGAAAAAGGGCGGCCACTTCGCCGCGCTCGAGCAGCCGGAACTGCTGGCGCGCGACATCGCGGCTTTTTTCACGAACCGGAGCTCCTGAGGTCCGATCGCCCACAGTAGTTTGCAGTCGCAGAACAGTCCTTTGCAGCCGCATTTCTCCCGCCGGGTAATGTGCAGTCACCAAGTTCATTCATTCGACCCAAGGGGGAATCGTGTTCACAACCAAGAAAATGTCTGCTTTCCTGGGCCTGGTTTTTCTCGTCGGCTGCGCGAGCACCAGCGATCAGGCCACGAAAGAGGTCTATAACGACGGCAGCTGGTTCGAATACAACGCGGCCGGGAAGCCGGTGCGCTTCTCCGATAGCAGCGGCCGGGTGTTCGCCCTTAATTCCTCGCTGCTGGTGGAACAGGTTTTCGACGACGGCAGCCGGCTCGAGTACAGCGCGGCCGGAAAACCGGTGCGCTTCACCGACACCAGCGGCCAGCGCTTCGCCACGAATCCCTCGCTGCTAGTGGAGCAGGTTTTCGACGACGGCAGCCGGATCGAGTACAGCGCGGCCGGAAAGCCGGTACGCACCACGGACACAAGCGGCAGGGTCTTCGACAAGAAGCCGATGCACGCCCTGTCATCGCTTTAATCTGTATTTGCCGCGAGGCACCCCCTGGCGCCAAGGCGCTAGGGGATTTTTAGCCCACGCACGCCGGTTCACTGCCGCAATGCGGCGAGCCAGGCCGCAATCTCCTCGATCGCGGCTGTCGGGACCGTGAAGTGGTCGGCAGTGACGGTCACGTATTTGCTTTTCGCGTGGGCCGGCGCCTTGTCGAAAATGTAATCCTTCGCCGGTGCGCTGCGATCGCCGCTGCCGACGACGAACAGGAGAGGCGTGGGCGTCTTGATCGAGGCGGCGGATCTGGGCATGACAGCAAGCCCGTCGGGATCGAACCAGCTCACGTAGACGTCCGCAGTCGCCGTAACCTGCAACGGCTGCCCCTGGTTCAGATCGGAAAAGACCTGCCTCTCTTTGCCTTTTCCAGCCGCGACCATGGCTTTCGCGCGCTGCAGGTCCGCCCCCACCCGTCTGGCGAACGCCGGTGACTCTGGATTGTGCGCGGGAGCGAGCACGATGATCCCGCCGACGCGGTCTCTCGACGCGGCGTACCCCAGGGCGGCATTTGCGCCCAGGCTCTGGCCCGCCACCACGACGAGCCTTGCGCCTTTCTGGCGCAGCGCGTCGAACTCGCGATCGATCTCGGCCATCGCCTCCTCGAAAGAGGCGTCGTAGATTCTGTTCTTCGCCCAAGGCATCGTGGGAGTGGAAACAAGATAGCCTCTGCCCTGAAGGGCGGAGGCCAGTTCGCGGATATATCCGGCAGGCGATCCGCCCTTTCCATGCAGCAGAACAACGCCGAGGTCGTCGCCGGCGGCCGAGGCTATCTGGCTGGTGAATGCCGCGAAAAGACCAAATAGAATCGCCACGCAGCTATGCATGTTCAATGAGCCACCTCCTGACGACCTCGTTGAAGCGCTCCGGTTGCTGCGACATCACCCAATGGCCGGTATCGAATGCGACGACCTCGTTGCCAGGGTTGGCGGCGAGCTTTTCGGCCCACGCGGGCGAGTGAAAGCGCAGCGGCTTGCGGCAGCCGTAGATGAAGAGCATCGGGCATTCGGGCTCGAAGCGCCTGCCGTGCCGGTTGTACGAATCGCGGCCGCCGAACCAGAGCATCCAGTACGGATAGCCCATGCGCGAGGTGATCTGCGCCGGGTCCGACGGCGCGCCTCCCCAGTGCGCCATGGCGCGCATCATCCGGTCGCCGATGACGCCGCCGATCTTCCAGGCGAACGCGTTCCACGTCTGGTACCAGAAGGCGATGAGCTTCTCGCGCGCGGTGAGGGCCCGGAGCATGGATGAGGGATCGCCGACGTCAACGCCGATGATCTTCGCGACCTTGTCGCGGTGGTGCAGGTAGTACTGGTAGCCGAAGATGCAGCCCCAGTCATGGAGCAAGAAGATCACCTGCTTGCCGGGTGAGATGCGCGCGATGACCGCGTCCATGAAGGCGATGTGCTCGTCGAGCGTGTAGGCCTTCCGCGGCTTTTCCTTGTCGAAGCCGGGAAGGGTGAAGCGCACGCAGCGGTAGCGGTCCTTCAGCGCCTCGACCTGCCGATCCCAGAGGCGGTACGTGTCGGGCCAGCCGGGCACCATGACGATGGTCTCGGCGCCGTCGCCTTCGATGTGCACGTTGACGTCAAGGACGTCGAGGACGGCCATCAAGGTCCCGCCATGGCTTAGCTCGCGAAGTCTTCAAAATGCGGTCCGGTAGCTAGCGGCTGGCGGCGTAGTACTCGACGCGGCGCTCGAGGTAGGCGATGGCCTCGGAGATGACGAAGGCGAAGAGGAAGACGATGGTGACCAGCGCCCAGAACTCTTCCATCAGGAAGTTGTTGGAATAGACCTCGAACAGCTCGCCGACGCCGATGATGGCGACGAGGAGCTGGCCGATCACCACGCCCTTCACGCCGCGGATCGCGCCCAGGCGCACGCCGGCGAGGATTTCCGGCAAGGCGCTCCACAGCAGGATCTTGCTGTAGAGCTGGCCGCGCGTCGCGCCGAAGGAACGTCCCATTTCGACCAGCGAGCGGTCGGCGTGGGTGATGCCGACCTGCGTGTCGAGCGTGATGACGAATACGGCGAACAGGAACACGGTGACCACCACCGTGGTTTCGCCGATGCCGACCACGGCCATCAGGATCGGCACCAGCGCCGAGATCGGCGCGCTGACGAAGATGTTGACCCACATGCCGAGCAGGCGGCCGATGCCTTTGACGCGCGCCATCACGATGCCGAGCGGGATGCCGATCACGAGCGCGAACAGCATGCCGAGGCCGAACGAGCGCAGGGTGATGATCGCCGCCTTGGCGAACTTGTCGGTGGGCGTGATCTCGAACATCGCCTGGATCACCGCAGTGAACGGCGGCACGATGGTCGAGAGCTTCAGCCGGCCGGCGATTTCCCACAGCACCGCCCAGACGATCAGCGAAAGAACCATCTTCATACGTACTGCCTCAGCATCCCCCAGATCTCGTCCACGGTGTCGAGGTAGCCCTGGTCGCGGCGGATCTCGTCCGGGCTGCGGCTGTGGTCGACGTTCGGGCGCACGATCTTCGCGACGCGGCCCGGGCGCGGCGAGAGCAGCGCGATCTGGTCGGAGAGGTAGGCCGCTTCCTCGATGCTGTGGGTGACGAAGATCACCGTCTTCTGGTGGTGGCGCAGGAGGTCGAGCAGGTCCTCCTGGAATTTGCGCCGCGTCTGCTCGTCGACCGAGGAGAACGGCTCGTCCATCAGGATGATGTCGGCGTCCACGGTGAGCGCGCGCGCGAGGCCGACGCGCTGGCGCATCCCGCCGGAAAGCTGCGCCGGGTAGCGGTGCTCGAAGCCCTTGAGGCCGACCTCGGCGATGTACTTGCGCGCCACTTCCTCGCGCTCGGGGCGCGGCGTGCCGCGCAGCTCGAGGCCGAAGGCGACGTTGCGCAGCACATCCGCCCACGGCAGCAGCGCGAAGTCCTGGAACACGAAGGCCCGTTCGGCGCCCGGGCCCTCCACGGGTTTTCCCTTGACCAGGACCTCTCCGGCGTTGCGCGGGATGAGCCCGGCGATGATCTTGAGCAGCGTGGTCTTGCCGCAGCCGCTGGGGCCGAGCAGGGTGGAGAGCTCGCCTTTCGGGAAGGACAGGTTGACATCGCGCAGGGCGTGCGTTTCCTCCCCGCGGCCGTTGTTGTAGGTCTTGCTAATGCCTTTGACTTCGACGATCGCTTCAGTCACGGGGGAAAAGCCTCGATTCGAGTCGTTGCAGCAGGTAGAGCGAGATCGCGGCCACCGCGACGATCGAGGCGATCACGCCGAACATCTTCGGGTAGTCGGCGGTCGAGCTGTGGTAGCTGATGAGGTCGCCGATGCCGGTGGGCGTGATCAGCAGCTCGGCGATCACGATGCCGATGAAGCCCATCGCCAGGCCGAGGCGCAGGCCGGTGAACACCAGCGCCGCGGCGTGCGGCAGCACGATCTTCACCACCTCCTGCACGCGCGTGCCCTGGAACGAGCGGCACATCTGCAAGAGCGACGGCGGCGTGTTGCGGATCCCCTTGTACGAGTTCATCACGATCACCGGCGCGGCGAGCATGATCACGGCCAGCACCTTCGAGGTGAGGCCGATGCCGTACATGTAGGTGAGGAGCGGAATGATCGCCGCCATCGGCGCCGCCTGCAGGATGATGACGACCGGCAGGGTGAGCCACTCGATGGTGCGCGAGAGGCCCATGCCGATGCCGAAGGCGATGCCGGCCACGGCGCACAGCGCGACCCCCAGCAGCAGGGGTTGGGCCGTGATGAGATACGCTTTCCCGAGACTGCCGTCCGCGATCATCTGCCACAACCCGACCGCGGCCTGGCTGAACGGCGGAAACGCGGGGCTCACCGGCCAGCGGCCGGCGAGCTCCCACGCCGCGAAGAACAAAACGAAAGAGGCCAGCTGCCAGGCGGCGAGCCGGCCTGCGGCGCGGTTCAATCTACTTGAGCTTGGCCAGCGCGGCCTTCAGCGGCGCGAGGTGCCAGAAGTCCTCGACCTTCGCGTCCGGCTTCTTGATCGAGCCCGACAGCGCGTAGAACTCGAGGTCGTTCTTCGCCGCGCTCTCGCCGCCGCCGTCGTTCGGGAAGATGCCGCCCGCCACGCCTTCCTTGAAGTAGGTCGGGATCTCCTCGTCGAGCTTGGCCGGCAGGTCCTTCAGCAGGCCGAGCTGCTTGCGCACCGCGACCATCGAGTTCGGGTCCTTGTTGATCTCGCGGTTGACGCGCACCAGCTCCTCGACGAACACGGTCACGGCGGCCTGGTTCTTCTGCAGGTAGTCGAGGCGCGCGAACAGCGCCTCGTCGCTCGCCTTGACGTTGCCGAGCGGCAGCACGGTGAACTTGCTGCCGCCTTCCTTCAGCAGGAAATTCTTGTTGGTGGAGTCGAGGATGGTGGCGCGGATGTTGCCCTTGAGCATGGCGAGCGCGCGCACCTGCGAGCCCGGCACGTAGCTGATGTTCTTGTACTTGATGCCGTGCTCCTTGGCCATCAGCAGCATGATCGCCTCGGTGCCCGAGCCGCGGCCCTGCACCGCGATCTCCTGGCCGTCGAGGTCCTTCCAGCCCTTGTAATGCTCGTTCGCCACCACCGGGAAGAACTGCAGCGACCAGAGCTGCACGAAGAAGCGGATCGGCACGTTCACCTTCTCGAGCGCCGCGTACGGCGTGCCCTGGCCGACGTCGGCCTGGCCGTTGATCACCGCCTGCGTGGCGATGTCCTCGTTCTTGAACGAGGTGATCTCGACTTCCACGCCGCGCTTCTTGGCGCGCTCGGCCGCGACCAGCAGCGGCAGGTCGTCGATGCCGATCACGTCGCCGAGGGCGTACTTGATCTTGGTCTGCGCCGAGACCATGCCCGTGGACAGGGCGAGAACGATTAGCGCGCGAGCGACGGTTCTGACCATCTTCGATCCTCCTAGGGTTTTCCCCATTCTGCCGTCTGCGCCGTGCGGATTCAATCGCGCGCGAGAAACTCCCGCAGTGCAACAGCGTATAGTCCGACACCTCGATCCGTGCCAGGAGATCTGTCGTGATTCATGCCATGAAGCGCTGCCTGGCCATTCTCGGCGCCGCAGCCGCTGTGCTCGCGCTGCTCGCGAGTTGCGCCACAAGCCGCCTGGTGACTCAGCAAAGCAACCCCGACTACGTGGGCAAGTCCTTCAAGAGCGTAATGGTGGTGGCGGTGACCGCTGACGAGCTGGTCCGCCGCACCTACGAGGACCGCATGGTCGCGCTGCTCGGCCAGCGCGGGGTGAAGGGGATTCCCGGCTACGCGGCGGTCGGAACACGCGGCCGGGTCGAAGAAGCGGACTTGCGCCAGGCCATCGCCCGGTCGGGTGCCGAGGGCGTGCTCATTACGCGGGTCACTCGCATCGACCGGTCGTCGGGAACCTTGCCCGGAACCACGGTCGGCGTCGGCGTTGGCTGGGGCGGCTTCTACGGCTACTACTCCACGGTGTGGGACACGGTCAGTACGCCTGCGCAGACGGTGACCGGCCCGACGTGGACGGTCTCCGAGACGCGCTTGTTCGACGCGAGGAATGGCGCGCTGGCATGGACCGGAGTCATGGACACAAGAGAGAACGACGACTTGGGTGCGGCGCTGACGCAGTACCTGAAGGTCATTTTCGGCGCCATGGTGGACGATCGAGTCCTCTAGAATCGCCACCATGACTAACCCCGTTCGTTCTGCGCTCTCCGCTGCGCTGCTCGGTGCCGCGGTATTGGTGGCCGGCTGTTCCACGGCGCCCGTCACGACGCTCGAAGTCAGCTGGGTGTCCCCGCAACTGCCGCCGGGGCCGATCAAGAAGCTGCTGATCATTACCGTGGCGAGCGAGGAGTTCGTCCAGATCGCGTTCCAGGACCAGATGGCCGCGCAACTGAAGGCGCGCGGCGTGAATGCGGTCGCGTCCCGCCGCTATTTCACCCGCTACACCACGGAGGAGCGGGCGCGCTTCCAGCGGAGTATCGACGAATCGGGCGCCGATTACGTGCTGCTCGCGCGGGTGACCAAGAGCGACACCAGCACGCAGGAAGACCGGGGCAGGATCATCGGAGTGAATGGCATGCCCTATGCGGATGCGACCGCCATCACCGGCGCCTATGCGCGCTACTTCAACCCGACGTCCTATGTTCAGGGAGGCGACTTCTCGGTGAAGAACGTCACCGCGGAGGCGTCGATCTTCGCCCTCGAGGGCGAGAAGCTCATCTGGTCCGCGAGGACCCGGACGACCAACGCCCACCGGGCAACCGGAGAAGAAGCGGCGACGCAGTACGTACCGGTCATCCTCGAGGCATTGAAGAAGGACAAGTTGCTCCGGAACTGATGGAGCCGTTCCAGTGGACGCGGCAAAGCGTCACCTTCCTGGCGCTGATCGCCGTCGTCACCGTGGTGCTGGCCGTCGCCGCGCCGTTCGGCTCGATCGCCCTCGGCGTGCTGTCGCTGCTGGCCGTCGGGCTGACGCTGATCAAGGCGATGTTCCGCGCGCGCCGCTGGTGGCCACTGACGGCGGTGGAGGGCACGATCGCGATGAGCGCCCTGGTGCTGATGGCCGGCGGCGTCGGTGTGGTCGGCTATTCGATCGCGCGGCTCGGTACCGAAAATAGCCTGCACATGATGGTCGGCTGGCCCACGGCGAACCCGACGCGTGCCGGTCCGCGCGCCGGCAGGCCTGCCCGGTCGGTTAGCTATACCGACGCGGAACTGCAGCAACGGCTGAAGGACGCGCTGCGCGAGGCCGGGATTCCGTTTACGGTCGAGACGCGCGACGGCGCCGAATACGTCGGCTGGGCCGCCGAGCACAATGCAGCGGTCGACGAGGTGACCGAGAAGGTAATGGGCAAAGCGTTGCCGAGCGGGCGCAACGCTCACTTTCCGGACCCCGAGGTGCACAAGCAGTTCGTGGACTGGCTGACGAAGAAAGGCATCCGCCACGAGGTGGTGAAGATGCGCGGCGAAGACTACGTAGTGTGGGACGAGGCCGGCGGCAACGCCGCGCACCAGTTCATGCGCAGCCGCGGCGACGACTGCAAGAAGAAAATGGCGGCGGGGAAGTCCGAACCCGGGCGCTGCTGATTCCTACTGGAGCTTGATCCCGGCGCTCCTGATCACCTCGCCCCACGCCGCGCGTTCGCGCGCGACCAGTTGAGAGAACTGCGCGGGACTATTGCCGACCAGGCGCGCACCGAGCTGGTCGAAGCGCGCGCGCATCTCGGGGTCCTGCAGGGCTTTCGCGGTTTCGGCCGCGAGGCGCTCGACGATCGGCGCGGGGGTGCGCGCCGGCACCACCAGCCCGAACCATGAGCTCGCTTCGAAGCCCGCCACGCCGCCCTCGGCGATGGTGGGGACATCGGGAAGCTGCGGGATGCGCTGGCGCGCGGCCACGCCGAGCGCGCGCAGGCCGCCCGCGCGAATCTGCGCCATCACCGTCGGCGGGTTGTCGAACATCGCCTGGGTCTGCCCGGCGAGAGCGGCCTGCACCGCTTCAGCGGCGCTCTTGTAAGGAACGTGCTGCAGCTTGACGCCGCTCGCATGCATGAAGAGCTCCATGCCGAGATGACCGGTGGTGCCGTGGCCGGGCGAGCCGTAGAACAGGCCGCCGGGCGTGCTGCGCGCGAGCGCCAGGAACTCGCGCACGTCGCGCGCGGCGAGCTCGCGCCGCACCACCAGCAGCATCGGCATGTCGGCGACCACCGAGACCGGCGTCAAAGCCGTCGCGGGGTCGAAGGGCATCGCGCTGTAGAGGAACTGGTTGATGGTAAGGATGCCGGCGGAGCTCATCAGCATCGTGTAACCGTCGGGCTCGGCTCGTGCCACGAGATCCGCGCCGATGTTGCCGCCGGCGCCGGGACGGTTCTCCACCACGAACGGCTGGCCGAGCTGCTTCTGCAGCCGCTCGCCGACGGCGCGCGACAGCACGTCGGCCAGGCCGCCGGGCGCGAACGGCGCCACGATGCGCACCGGGCGCGCGGGATAGCCCTGCTGCGCGAATGCACTGGCCGCGACGAGCGCAGCGAGCACGGCCACCAGTAGTTTCTTCACTGCGCCACCACCAGGCTGGTGAGGCGCTGCGGGTCGGCGAGCAGCGCGGCGCTCGGGCCGAAATGCGAAACGCGGCCGCGGTTCAGCACCATGGCGTCCTGCGTTACCTGCAGCGCGAGCTTGGCGTGCTGCTCGACCAGGATGATGGCCAGCGAATGGTCGGCGACCAGTCTTTTTAGGGAGGCGAGCAAGCTCTCGACGATGATCGGCGCCAGCCCTTCCAGCGGCTCGTCGAGCAGCAGCAGCGACGGGTTGCCCATCAGCGCGCGGCCGATTGCCAGCATCTGCTGCTCGCCGCCGGAGAGCTGGTTGCCCATGGCTGCCCGCCGTTCCTTCAATCTCGGAAACAAGTCATAGACGCCGTCGGCGGTCCAGCGCCCGGGGCGGCGCGCGACGTCGAGGTTCTCGTGCACGCTGAGCGACGGGAAGATCATGCGCTCCTGCGGCACGTAGCCGATGCCGATGCGGCAGCGCTCGTACACGGGCTTGGTCTCTATTCCGGATTTCTGAAAACGGATTGTTCCCGAATGAAACGTGGTATGGCCCATGATGGTGGCGAGCAGCGTGGTCTTGCCGACGCCGTTTCGCCCCAGCAGCGCGAGCGCGCCGCGGTCGGGCAGCTCGAGGTCCACGTCCTCGAGGATCACGGTCGCGCCGTAGCCCGCGCGCACGCCCGAGAGGCTAAGCATGCTGCTCCCCGAGGTACACCTGGTGCACGCGCTTGTCGCGCGCGATTTCGTCCGGCGGCGCTTCGACCAGCACCGCGCCCTGCACCAGCACCGTGATGCGCTGCGCGAAGCGGAACACGAGGTCCATGTCGTGCTCGATGATCAGGATCGCGATCTCCGGCGGCAGCTTGGCCAGGTTGGAAAGGATGATGCCGGATTCGTGCGACGGCACGCCGGCCGCGGGCTCGTCGAGCAGCAGCACCTTGGGCTTCAGGCCGAGCGCGATCGCGATCTCGACCAGGCGCTGCTTGCCGTAGGCGAGGTCGGCCACGCGCGTGGCGGCGTCATCGGCGATGCCGAGCGCCGACAGGTAGGTCATTGCCTCGTCCTTGATCTCCTGGTGGCGGGATGCGGGCTTCCACATGTGCACCGCCACGCCTTCGCGCTCGGCGATGCCGAGCGCCACGTTGTCGAGCAGCGGCAGGTTGCGGAACAGCGTGGTGACCTGGAAGGTGCGGCCGAGGCCGCGGCGCACGCGCGCCGACTGGCTGGTTTTGGTTACATCTTGATCATTCAAAAAAATCGTTCCGGAGCTCGGCGAGAGCGCGCCGGTCAGCATGTTGACGAACGTGGTCTTGCCGGCGCCGTTCGGGCCGATCAGGGCGTGACGCGCCCCCGGCTCGAGCCGGAAGTTGATCCTGTCGGCGACGGTCAGCGCGCCGAAGCTCTTGCAGAGCGACCGGGTCTCAAGAACGGCAGCCATTTGTCCAGTAGGCCCAGGATTCCGCCCCGGGCGAAGAGAACCACGAAGATGAGCAGCAAGCCGATGCCGAGGTACCAGTACTCGGGGTACTGCTTGGCGAGCGTGTCCTGCACCACGATGTACACCACCGGCCCGATGAACGCGCCGTAGAGGCGGCCGACGCCGCCGAGGATCAGCATCACCAGCACGTCGCCCGAAGGCTCGAGGCCGAGCACGTTGAGGCCGACGAACTGGTTGACCTGCGTGAGCAGCGCACCGGCGGTGCCGGCCATCGTCGCGCTGATGGTGTAGATCATCACCAGGCGCCAGTACACCGGCGCGCCGACCGCGTGCATGCGCGTCGAATTCTCGCGGATGCCGGTGAGCATCGCGCCGTAGGGCGAATAGATGATGCGGCGCACGACCAGCCAGCCGACGAACAGCACCGCCAGGCAGTAGAAGAAGGCGGTCTTGCCGTACAGGTCGAAGCGGAACATGCCGAGGATCGGATCCACCTTCACGCCCGACAGGCCGTCGGCGCCGCCGGTCATGCTGGTCCACTTGTTGGCGATCTCGAGCAGGATCGCAGTGATCGCCAGGGTGAGCATGAGCAGCGTCAGCGCGCGCGTGCGCAGGATCACCGCGCCGGTGGCGATGCCGAGCAGCGCCGACAGCGCCGCCGCCGCGGCGAGCTGCAGGAAGGGATCGGTGATGCCGGTATGGGCGCCGAGCGCGCCCGCGGTGTAGGCGCCGAGGCCGAAGAAGGCGCTGTGGCCGAGCGTGACGATGCCGGCGTAGCCGAGGATCAGGTCGAGCGACAGCGCGAACAGGATGAAGATCAGGACGCGCGCGCCGAGCGAGAGATAGCCCGGCATGAGGAAGAAGAACGCGATCGCCACGACCCACGGCAGCCACTCGGTCCAGCGGATGCGCGGGTCGGCACTGTAGCCGGAGAATTGGCTGCTCATGACCGAATTCGGGGACGGAGCATTATCTGGTTAGAGCTCCGTCCCCGAATTAGATAGTGCTCCGTCCCCGAATTCCGGATCATGCGCGCACTCCGAACAATCCCTGGGGTCTCCACAGAAGAATGACGATGGTCGCCGCGTAGACCAGGAATGCGCCGAACTCGGGCACCCAGTACTTGCACGCCGTGTCGGCCACGCCGATCAGCAGCGCGGCGACGAACGGCCCGCGCAGGCTGCCGAGGCCGCCGACCGCCACCACGATCAGGAAGTAGACCAGGTGCTCGAACGGATAGCTCCACATCACCGGCAGGATGTCGGCGCCCAGCGCGCCGCCCAGGCCGGCGAGGCCGCTG
>Ga0207648_10001469_pt1 | contig 25927 bp, 23 predicted proteins | sample KBSMisM32_FD_184310 | JGI IMG/M metagenome (GOLD analysis project Ga0207648, IMG submission 184310) | Miscanthus rhizosphere microbial communities from Kellogg Biological Station, Michigan, USA - KBS Miscanthus M3-2 (SPAdes) (version 2) | ecosystem: Host-associated > Plants > Roots >... | reverse complement strand
TGCCGGGCACGACACGGTCGTGGCTGCTCGCGTGGGCGGCGACCGTCGGACTACATCCGATGGAGTCCCTGCTGCGACACGAGGACCTTGCCACGGCCGACGAGGCGTTCCTCTCGTCGAGCGTGGCCGGCGTGCTGCCGGTGACGACATTCGATGGCGCGCCGATCGGCGATGGACGACCCGGCCGATGGACGCTGCGAGCCCGTGCCGACCGCGAGGCCATGCTGGACGCGACGGGCGTCCACGCCGAGGCCGAGCGCGGCCCGCGATGACCCGGGATGAGCTGATCGCGCGGACGCGCCAGCTCGTCGACGAGGGCGACCGGCTCATGGCCGACCCGTCGATGGGCGCGCTGCGCGTCTGGCTGCAGCTTTCCGATGACCTCCTCGCGACGGCGTGGGGCAGCATGGATCGCTACCACCTCGCCTGGCTGATGGTCGGCAAGCCCACCGCCATCGTCCGAGGCCGTCCGATGACGGCGGACGAGGAGTCGGCCTACGTCCGCGAGGTGGCAAGCCAGAAGACCGCGGCGTTGCGGATGAGCCTTGACGCGGTGGAGCGGCAAGGGATGCCGTTCCTCGGCGAGACCGGCGGGATCGCGCCGGGCGCGGATGCCGCGGCGACCCCGCGATCGCCGGACCGGCCTCCGGATCGAAGCGGACTCCCGGTCGATCCGTCGCTCTCGGAACGGCTCGCGGAGGCGCGGCGGAAGGCGGATGAACACCGCGACCACGGAGAGCGTCGCGCACCGCGCCCGGACAAGATGCAGCGGTGACGGACGGAGCGGAGCGCATCCCGGCGCTCGGCGGCACGCGCCTGATCCCGGCGCCAGACCCCATCGCCGCCGAGTACCTGCTGCTCGGGCTGCGGTTCGACCAGCACCTGCCGGGCATCGTCGACGGCTACTACGGCCCGGCCGACCTCAAGGCGAGGGCGGACATGGAGCAGCGCCGTCCGCCGGCCCGCTTGCTCGAGGACATCGCTGCGTTCTCCGAGCGGGTCGAGCGTGAGATCAGCGAGACCGATCGACGCGAGTGGCTGATCGCGCAGCTGCGAGCCCTGGACGCCCATGCGCGCGCGCTCGTGGGCGAGCCGCTCGATTACCCCGAATACGTGGAGCGCTGCCTGGGGTTCCCGCCACGGCGCCACGCCGACGCCGTCTTCGATGCCGCGGCCGCCGAGATCGACGCGCTGCTTCCGGGTCGTGGCTCGATCCCGGATCGCCTGGATGCCTGGGATCGGACGATCGAGATCCCGACCGATCGGCTGCTCCCGATCGCCGAGTGGCTCCTCGAGCGGTTCCGTGGCCGCGCTCGCGAGCGGTTCGGGTTGCCCGACGGTGAGTCGATCCGGCTGACGACCATCACCGATCAACCGTGGATCGCCTACGACCGGTACCTGGGAGGCGGGCGTTCCCGTGTCGAGCTCAACGTCGACCTGCCCGTGACCGCTCACGACCTGATCGTCACCCTCGGGCACGAGGCCTACCCCGGGCATCACCTCGAGGCAGCGTGGCGCGAGACGGATCTCGTCGAGCGCGACCGTCGACTGGAAGTGTCGATGATCCTGACCAACACACCCGAGGGTCCGATCAGCGAGGGTCTTGCGCGATACGGGACGCGCTTCGCGGCCTCGCTGGACGAGCGTCCGGACCTCCTCCTCGAGATCTTCGACCGCGTGGGCCTGCCCATCGCCGCCGATCCTGCCGCGGCCCGCGACGTCGCGGAGCGGACCGTCCGACTGCACGGCCTGCGCGACCGGTTGGAGGCCGCGACCGACGAGGCGACGCTCCGGCGGTACGTGGACGGTGCATCCTCGGAGGAGGTCCTCGCCTACCTGCGCGATGTCGGGCGGTACCGCTCGAAGGTCGCCGCCAAGCGGCTCGCGTTCCTCGAGGACCCACTGTCGCGCCTGTACGTCTTTGCATACGAAGGTGGCGAATCGCTGGTGGCCGCCTGGGTCGAGACAGCCGAAGCGCCCGACCAGGTCGGGCGCTTCGGTCGCCTCCTCCACGAACAGGTCACACCGGGTCGACTCCGCGCGGAGTCGCACTGAGCGTCACGGCGGACCCCTCTGACCGTGGCCCTCGTCCCGATAGCCAGCTCATGACGAACCCGGCGATCGCGCCGGCCAGCACGGACACGCTGAGCACGGCGAGCAATGACAGGCCCTGCGTCCCCTCCGCGGAGCCAGCGCTCGCAGCGACCGTGTCACGCTCCTTCGTCAGCGCTCGGACCTGCGCGTTGAGGTTGTCGATGCGGGTCCGGTAGGTCTCGGCCTGCCCCTGAAGCCGATCGATCTCCGGACCGTACTGGTTGGTGACAGAGGTGATCGCCTCGCTCTTCGCCCGGTCGATGGCGACGAGCAATGCCGCCGTGTCGAGCGCCGGCGCGACGCCCGATCTGCTCAGGACCGTGAACGGCACCGCTGTCTGGGTCGTCGCCAGGTCCTGGAGCGTGACGTTCCATGTCCAGAAGCCGGCCTCGGGCATCCTGGCGGTCGCGACGAAGTGCCCATTCGGATCGTCGTTCCTGGCGACGACCGCGAACGCCTCACCGGTGCTGGCGTTCAGGAAATGGACGGTCGCCTTCTCCCATGGTGCGGGCGTGACTCCGTGCTGCATCACCCGGAAGCCGATCTCGACCGGGGTGCCGGCGCGTGGCGTCGCCGTCTGGCCGTCGGGGACGATGTCTGCCCAGCCTCCGGCCATGACCGGCAGGGCAAGGATGAGCAACATGGCCATGGCGGCGACGACGGCGGCGATCCTGCGGATCATCGATGACTCCCTTCGGCGAGCACGTGGACGGTGGTCCGTGTTGCCCATTTACACCGTCGGGCGGTCAGCGGTTCCCGGCCACGGCCGGGAGGTCACAGGTCGCGCGTGAACACCACTCGGTCGTCGCCGTCCCCGTCGTAATCCGCGTAGGCCGGGATGCCGTACAGGTTCTGGGTGCCGGGCCCGTCGTCGACCCGGAAGCCGATGGACGTATGGAACGCGACGCTCTGCCGGTTGCCAGGCCAGGTGACGGCCTTGACCCGGGCGACGCCGCGAGCACCGAGGTCGTCGAACACATGCTGGTACAACGCGCGCCCGACGCCGCCCCGTCGGCGGTTCGGGTCAGCGGCGACCATGTGGATGTAGCCGGTCGAGGGGTCGTCCTGGCTGATGAACGCGACGACGAACCCGGCAAGCCGTCCCTGGTCGTCCTCGGCGATCCAGGACGTCCCGGTGAAATGCTGGAACCACAGCCGCGGCAGGAGCGCGCGCATCCGCCGGCCTCCCCACCACTCGTCGACCACGCCGACGACGTGCGGGTGGTCGTCCTCGACCGGGCGGCGGAACGTGATGGATGTGGGTTCCGTCATCCGGCGCGCCACCACGCGACGGCACCAGCCAACGCGAACTCCGCGGGCACGAGGAGGCCGAACACGTCGGCAAGGTAGTCGATGGGCGCGAGCACGCCGCCCTCGTTGCGAGCGATAAGCCACAGGCCGAGTTGCCCGAGCGCCACACTCAGGAGTGCGATGGCCGCCGCGGTGCCGCGACGCCCGTTCGGACTCAGGGACCGGTTCGTCCCGAGCGCGGTGGTCAGCACCACCGCCACGACGTAGCCGAGGACTGCGGCGATGACCAGGAGACCTGCTGTGATGGTCAGGCGCCCACCCGCGATCGCGATCGCGATGGAGCCGACGACAGCGGTGAGCAGGGCGAAGACGATCGCCCTGGCGACGGGTGGTGGCGGCGCCACGTCGTCCTGCGGCGGCTCGTCCTCGCGATACCGGTCCGACGGCGCGTGATCGAGCGTTCTCGCCGGGCGTCGCTCGCCGGGGTCCCGAGTCGTTGGCGTCTCGTCCACGGCGTCATCGTAGCCACGCACGCTGGACCAGACGCTGAAGGGTCTGGTGCCGGTGACGACCGCGCTGACCGGACGCTAGACTCCGGGACGTGAGCCACCCGAGTCTCGGCCGACCCCCACGCGACCTCGCTGCTGGTTCGCCGACGGCGGCGCAGCACATCCGTGCCGCGACCGACGCCCTGGCGGCCCGTGCGCTCGAGTCAGCGGTCGAGCGCGACCCGACGCTGATGACGCGCTACGACGAGCTCGGTCTGCGCGAACGGCTCCATGACGCGGCGCTGCTTGTGGATCGGATCGCGCTCTCGGTCGCTGCCGGCGATCCGGCACCCGCCCGGGAGTACGCCGACTGGACGGCGCCGGCATACCGCCGCAAGCGCGTGCCGCTCGACGACGTCATCAACCTGCTCGAGGGGCTGCGGTCTGTGCTGCCGTCGGTGGTCGACGGCCGGGCGGACGCCGACGCCGACGCTGCGATCGATGCGGCGATCACCGTCTACCGCTGGAATCGACGGCTGGCGGGTGACGCGCGCAAGCGGAACGCCTTCCTCCAGCTTCTCTACAAGGGCGCCTGACGACATGACGATCAAGTGGGTCCAGCAGGACCCTCTCGTGATGAATGGCGAACCTTTCTGCTACGGCTCCCGTCTCACCGTGCGCCAGCTTCTCGAGCTTCGGTCGAGTGGCTACGACCTGCCCCGCATCCTGACCGATCACCCCGAGCTTCGGACCGTCGGTGTCGCCGCGGCGTTCACGTACGCGAACGACCACCGCGACCGATACGCCGAGTTCTTCGAGGACGACGGGTCGCTTCGAGGTCCGGGCTACAGCGCGGCCGAGGCCGCGAGCCTGCCGTCCCAGTACCGGCTGCCAGGCGTCGTCGTCAAGACGGCCTGAGGCGGACGAACCCCGCTCGGCGGGCGATCGTCCACAAGCCCGGTCGATCGGGCCTTCTCGAACACGGTGCTACGCTGTTCGGAGTCCTTCGGAGATACGCCCGTACATGACCGACACTCGAACGACCGAACCGACCGCCGCGGCCGCACCCACGGATGCAGCCGCAGATGCCACCGCGCCCGCCTTCGATCCCGAGCGGCGCGCGACCGAGCTCGCCATCCTTGACGCGTTGCGTGCCGTCGTCGACCCCGAGATCGGGATGAACGTCGTCGAGCTGGCCCTGATCAAGCAGATCATCCTCGGGACCGATTCGACCGAGATCAAGATGATCCTGACGACACCGTTCTGCCCCTACGCCGGGTCGATGATCAACCAGGTCAAGGAGCAGGTCGAGTCCGTCGTAGAACATGACGTCAAGGTCACGTTGCTGGCCGAGCGCTGGGACCCGCGTGACGCGGGTCTGATGTGGTGAGCCCCGACGACCGTCAGTGCATGAGGAGCGACGCATCGTGAGCGATCCGCGATCCACCAACCCCTACACGTCACAGACGTCGGCCGTCCCGGGGACGATGCCGGTGGAGCAGCAGGTGAGCGCGCCTGCGATCCCCGACGCGCGGACGCAGCAGGCGTTCCTGACCCAGGCGTTCATCTGGATGTTCGTCGGGCTCGCCGTCACGGCGGCGATCGCCTACGTGGTCCAGAGCAACGAGCGCCTGCTCGAGTTCGCCGCGAACAACCTGTTCATCCTGATCATCGCGCAGCTTGGGCTGGTCTTCGCGATCGGCCTCGGCATCCGGCGTATCAGTGCGACCGTGGCGCTCGGGCTGTTCTTCGTCTATGCCGCGTCACTGGGCATCACGATCGGTCTGATCGTCTCGGCCTACACCCAGGCGTCGGTCGTGTCCGCGTTCCTGTCGTCCTCGGCCATGTTCGGCGCGGCGGCTATCTACGGACACGTGACCAAGCGGTCCCTCGCCCGGATGGGCAGCCTCCTGTTCATGGGGCTCATCGGCCTGCTGGTCGCGATGGTGATCAACCTGTTCCTGCGCAGTGACGTCGCGTCGTTCGTGATCTCGATCATCGGCGTGGTGATCTTCACCGGGCTGACGGCATGGGACGTCCAGCGCATCCAGAACGGGCAGCTGGCGGTCTACACGGGGTCGGTCGAGAAGGCGGCGGTCATGGGAGCGCTGACCCTCTACCTCGACTTCATCAACCTGTTCCTGTTCCTGCTCCGGATCTTCGGCGGACGCAACTAGTCCGTCAGACGACCTGGCGAAGATCCCGGGCGCGAACGGTCTTCGAACGCAGCGCGCGTGCCGCGCGCGGACGATCCCGCAGCAAGGCGGCCGTGCGGTCGGCCGGCACGGGCCTGCTGAACAGATAGCCCTGCCCGAGGTCGCAGCCGAGCTCGCGTAGCTTCTCGGCCTGGGCCTCGGTCTCGATGCCTTCGGCTACGACGCCGATGCCGAGCCCGTGGGCCAGCGCGACGACCGCCTCGACGATGGAGCGGTCGGCAGGGTCCTCGATGCCGGCCACGAACGTCCGGTCGATCTTGATCGTGTCGAGCGGGAGGTGCTTCAGGTACGCGAGTGACGAGTAGCCGGTCCCGAAGTCGTCCAGGACCAGGCGTACACCCAGGTTGCGGATCTCGCTGAGCGCCCGGATGCCTGCCTCGGAATGGTCCATCAGCACGCTCTCGGTGATCTCGAGCTCGAGGGCCTCCGGGTCGAGACCGGTACGCGCCAGGGTCCGGCGGATGTCGTCGACGAGGTCGCCCTGCGTGAACTGCCGCGCGGACAGGTTCACCGAGACGAACGTGCGGCTGCCACCCGATGCGTCCTCCGCCGCGTTCAGCACGGCGGCTTGCCGGCACGCGGCGTCGAGCACCCAGCGCCCGAGGGCGACGATCAGCCCCGTCTCCTCGGCCATCGGGATGAAGGCCAGCGGCGGGACCAGGCCACGGGTCGGGTGCTGCCACCGGACGAGTGCCTCGAAGCCGACGACGTCGCCCCGCCGCAGGTCCACGAGCGGCTGGTACTGCAAGAGAAGCTCGTCCTGGGTCAACGCGCGGCGGAGGTCGTTCTCGAGGTCCACGCGCTCCCGCGTCTGCTCGCTCATCGACGGCTCGAACACGAAGTGGCGATGCGCCGGGTCGCCCTTGGCCCGGACCATCGCGATCTCTGCCTCGCGCATCAGCTCGTCGGGGGTGGCCCGACCACCGTGCCCGAGGGCGATGCCGAGAGACGCGGTCAGGAACCAGTCCCGGCCATTGATCGGAAAGGGTTCGCCGAGCTCGACCGCGATCCGGTCGGCGATCCGATGCGCCTCGGTCGTGTCGATGACGGGATCGAGGACAAGGGCGAACTCATCACCGCCGAAGCGGGCGACGGTGTCACCCGGGCGCAGGCTGTTGACGAGGCGCTGACCGACGGCCTGCAGGATGCGGTCGCCGGCAACATGGCCGAGCGTCTCGTTGATCACCTTGAACCGGTCGAGATCGAGCAGGATGACGGCGATCGCGGATGTGTCCTCGGGTCGGTGGCCGGCGAGGGCATGGGCGATCCGGTCCGTCAGCAACTCCCGGTTCGGCAGTCCGGTCGTGTGGTCGTAAAGAGCGCCCTGGCGGGCGACGTCGACGAGACGCGCGTTCTCGAGACCGATCGAGGCAAGTCTCGCGAAGCTCTCGATGGCAAGGACGTCGCGATCGGTGAACCGGCGCGCGGTCCGTCCGGCCGCGAGCCCGAGGACCCCGACCACGCGACCGGCGGACTTCAGCGGCGCGCCGATGGTCGACCCGAGCCCGACGGGCGGATCGCTGGCGCGGTCCGGCCAGGCGTCGTAGTCCTCGACGACCAGCGGCTCGCCTGTCCGCAGGATCACGCTCGCGGCGCCCTCGGTCGAGCTCATCGGCGAGCCCTGGAAGTCGGCGAGCATGCCGGTCCCGACGCGCAGCACGAACTGCGAGCCGTCGGGGTCGAGCAGGTCGATCCAGGCGTGGGGTGTACCGAGCAATGCCGACGCGCGGGCGAGGATCGTCGCAAGGAGACCGTCCTGGTCGCTCCGGTCGAGGAGCGCGAGCGCGGTGTCGTCGAGGGCACGGAGATACGGATCGGCCAGCCCCGAGTCGAGCAGGCCGCGGTCGGGTTTGACGAGGTAGAGCGCCCGGTCGGCGACCGCGACGAGCTCGTCCTTGGTCCGGCCGTCATCGGGATAGCAGGCAACCCCGGCGCTGATCGAGACCGATGGGCCGGTGTTCGAGGAACCGGTGCCGGCCCGCTCGCGGACCGCTCGCCGGATCCGGTCGGCCACGTCGTGGGCGACGAGACGATCCGCACCCGGCAACAGCGCCGCGAACTCATCTCCGCCGTAGCGATAGAGCCGATCGTTGTCCCGCGTGGCGCGCGACATCACGGCGGCGATCTCGACCAGGAGCGCGTCGCCCGCCGGGTGGCCCTTGGTGTCGTTGAAACGCTTGAAGTCGTCGAGGTCGAGCATCAGCAGGGCGAACGGCCGGCCGCCCTCGACGGCCGCGCCGAGCTCGCGCTGGAACGCGCCGTGGTTCTGCAGCCCGGTCAGGGCGTCCTGGTCCGCGCGGGTGCGGACCTCGCGGTGCGTCTGGGCGTTCTGCATCGCGATCGATGCCTGGCCCGCGAACAGCTTCGTGAGCTCGAACTCGTTCGTCGTGAAATGGGCCTCGCCGCCGCCGAGCCGCCCGACGTTCAGCGTCCCGATCGCGTCACCGTCGACGAGCAACGGGACGACCATCATCGACTCGGGCTCGAACGGCGTGTTCGGCACCTGAACGGTCCGATCGTCGAGGTGCGCATCGTTGGCGAGGACCGCCTCGCGGTGCTCGATGACCCAGCCGGTGAGTCCGTCGTGGATGGGCCCCTCGTGCGCGAGGATCTCCTCGGCGAAGCGGTCGCGGGCGACGACCGCACGGCGGGTGCCTCGATCGTGGTCCGCGTGATAGACGGTCAACGAGTCGTACGGGACGATCGCCTTGAGTGAGTCCGCGATCAGCTCCAGGACGCCGCCCGGCTCCAACGTGGACAGCAGTCGCTCGTTGACGTCGAGCAGCCGGCGCTGACCCTCGAGCTGGAGCTCCATCTCGTCCTGCTGGCGCCGCAGCCTTGCGAGGTTCTCGGCGTTGATCAGGGCCTGGACGGCGGCCGAGGCGAAGATCGATAGCGTGACCTCGTCCTCGTTGTCGAACCGGCCGACCCCGGCGGCAGAGACGACGATCACGCCGCGCACGACCTCCTCCTGGACCATCGGGACCAGGAGCATCGACTCGGGCCGGCGCTCGCCGAGGACCAGGACGCGCGGGTCGTTGAGCGCGTCGTCGAGCCGCAATGCCTGCCCGTGCTCCGCGACCCACCCGGTCAGACCGGTCCCGATCGGCATCGCGAGCGTCCGCAGGTCGGGGTCGGTCGGATGCAGGAGCTCGCCTTCGAACGCGATCGGCTCGACCATCCGCGTCACGTGATCGACGCGGTACACCCGGATCGTGTCGTGCTCGATCAGCCGCTTCGCCTCCTCGACGATGGCCACTGCGATCGAGGCCTGGTCGTGAAGACCACTCAACCGACCGGCCAAGTCGGCGATCGACGAGAGCCGGTCGGCGAGGCTGCGCCGGGCTTCGGCGAGCCGCACCGTGCCGATGGCGGTCGCCATGTTGTCGCCGAACGCACGCGCCAGGGCCCGCTCGGAGCGGGTCCAGTCATAGGTGCCCCGGTGATAGAGCACGAGCAGACCGAGTGCTTCGTCGCCGTAGACGAGCGGCACGAAACAGATCGAGCCGACGCCCATCGAGCGGTAGACCTCGCGCAGCGAGGGGATCGTCGCCCGCATCGCGTGTCCGAGGACGCGTACGCGCCGGGTCCGGATCGCATCCATCCCGGCGGTCCGCGCGTCCGGCGTCAGCGAGGAAACGGCATCGAGGATGATCGGCGGCAGCCCGCGCTGTGCCGCGAGCGCCAACGGGCGCTCCGCCGCGCGGTCGTACACCCATAAGCCCGCCCGGTCGACGCCGAACAGCGCGAACGCCTCGTCGATGATGTCGTCGAACAGGCCGGCCAGCTCGCGACGGCCGCTCACCTTCGCGGCGATACGGCTCAGCGCCTCGGCGCGGGTGGGGTCGGCGGGCGCGGCTGGGGCCGCTTGCGGTGGCACTCGGGCGTCAGGCCCTCGGCGCCGTTCCGGATCGGACCGGCCTTCGACGTGGGTCATACCTCGCGAAGGTACGGTCGGGTGTGCTCCGGGGCGATAGCCCATCGGTACCGGCACGGCCGGCCGAGTGCCCGAAGGCCCGCGTCAGTCGAGCAGCGTCCCGATCGAATCCAGGGTCACGTCCGCGGCCGTGAGGTCGTCCTCGGACCCCAGGCCGCTGCGCACGCCGATCACCAGGCGGGCACCGGCTTCCCGCGCCATCGCCAGGTCAGCTGGTGTGTCACCGATGACCGCGACGCGCGATGGGTCCGTCCGGAAGGCATGACAGACCGCGAACACCGCGTCCGGAGCTGGCTTCACCGCGAACCCGTCGTCGGCGCAGACCGTCGCTTCGACCGAGTCGCGGATACCGAGGGCTCGCAGCGTCGCGTCGGTCGGTGCACGGTCGTCATTCGTGACCACCGCGAGCCGGCGCCCGTCCTGCCGGAGGCGGCCGAAGATGGCCGGCAGGTCGGCCAACGGCACCGCCAGCGCGATGGGGTCCGGGAGCAGCCACGCGGACTCGGTCGCCCGTCGCGCCGCGGTGATGCTCGGGCACCAGCGTCGCAGCACGCGGGCGACGGTCTCCTCGATCCCCGCCATCGTTCCCGTCGCGAGCAGGCTGCGCGACGCGACACGGCCCGTGGTCGGGTCGAAACCGATCGTCGCGTACACGTCAGGGGAGACCGGACGGCGGATGACGTCATCGAGGCGGTCACCGAGCTGCCGCGCCCAACCGCCCCACATCGCGTGGAAGTCGATGAGCGTGCCGTCCTTGTCGAAGATGACGGTGTCGATCCCGGACAGGTCGACCCGGCGCGGGGTCTGCATCTCGGTGCGGTCCTCGGCGCCCGACGTCACGGCCTAGCTCCGGAGACGGCGCATCTCGGGGTCGAACAGCGGCTCAGCCGCGACGCTCGCCGGGATGTCCTCGCCGAAGTACCGGATCGTCACTGGCCGGCCGGGCCGTGCCGCGGCTGCGGGCAGCCACGCGTAGGCGATCGCCGATCCGATCGAGTACCCGAACCCGGCGCTCGTCACGTAGCCGGCGGGCCGTCCCTCGATACGCACCGGCTCCTTGCCCATCACGACGGCCTGCGGGTCGGCGATGAGGAGCGGGACGAGTCGTCGCTCGACGGTCTCGGCGCTCTTGCCCACGAGTGCGTCGCGCCCGATGAAGTCGCCCTTGTCCATCCGTACCGCGAAGCCGAGACCGGCCTCGTAGGGATCGTGCTCCGTGGTCATGTCGACGCCGGAGAATCGATATCCCTTCTCCAAGCGGAGCGAACCGAATGCGCCACGCCCGGCGGCGATCAGGCCGTGCTCCCGTCCGGCGATCCACAGCGTGTCCCATAGACGCAGACCCATCTCGGCCGACGTGTACAGCTCCCAACCGAGCTCGCCGACGTACGAGAGCCGCAACGCGGTCACCGGCATGCTGCCCACCCAGATGTCGCGAGCCTGGAAGTAGCGGAATGCCTCGTTCGACAGGTCGGCGTCCGTCACGGTCGACAGGACGTCGCGGGCGCGTGGACCCCACAGACCGATGCAGCACGTGGCGCTGGTGATGTCGCGGACCGACACGCTCCCGTCGTGCGGCGCCTGACGCTCGAGCAGGTCCAGATCAAGTGGTCCGTTCGCGCCGACCTGGAAGCGGTCCTGCCCGAGCCGCGCGATCGTCAGGTCGCTCCGGACGCCGCCGCGCTCATCGAGCAGCAGGCTGTACACGACCGTCCCGACCGGCCGGTCCACGCGGTTCGTCGTCAGCGCATCAAGGAATGCAGCCGCCCCGTCGCCCTCGACGGCGATCCGCTTGAGCGGCGTGACGTCGTACATCGCGACACCGTCGCGCGTCGCGAGCGCCTCGGCGCCGACGATCGGGTGCCAGTACCGTGCTGCCCACGCATTGCGGCTCGGGATGTCGTAGCGCCCGAGCAGCGACTCGTTCACCCCGTACCAGTGCGGTCGTTCCCAGCCCGAACCCTCGAGGAAGTACGCGCCGAGCTCCCCTTCGCGTTCGTAGAACGGCGATGTCCGCAGTGGTCGCGGCTCTTCCATCGGCTGGAGCGGATGGACGATGTCGTACACCTCGACGTAGTTCTGGATGCCGCGGTCGTGGATGAACGACGGCGACAGCTGGTGTGCCTCGAACCGGTTGAGATCGCATTCGTGGAGGTCGCTAGTCGAGCCCCCGTCGACCAGCCACTCCGCCATCGCGCGCCCGACGCCGAGTGCGTGCGTCACCCAGACCGCCTCCGCCAGCCAGAACCCGCCGACGTCCCGCGACTCGCCCATCAACGGGAACCCGTCGGGTGTGAACGAGAAGATCCCGTTGATGCCTCGCTCGATGCGGGCGCCCGGGGCGCGCAAGGCGGGGACCAGCTCCTCGGCCCATGACCACGTCTCGGCGAACGTGTCGGGCGTGAACTCCAGGACCGAGGGCATCACTGGCGCCACGGACGGGTGGAGCAGATCATTCGCGTCGACCGGTAGCGGCACGTGCCCGTAGCCGCCGACGGCCAACCGATCGGGATACTCGCGCAGGTACATATCGCGATCCTGGACCCGGATGTTCGGGTGGATCGCCTCGCGCTCGGGTGGGATCGCGAACGCCTGGACGTCGGGCAGCGGCGTCGTCCACGTCAGCTGGTGGGCGAGCGGCTGGAGCGCCGTCGTCATGCCCACCATCGCGCCGATACGCGGGCCCCAGATGCCCGCGGCGGCGACGATGATGTCGGCCGGGATCTCGCCCTGATCGGTGATGACGGCGCGGACCTGACCGTCGTCGGTGCGGATCCCGGTCACCGTGTGCTCGCCGAGGAAACGGGCGCCGCCCTCGGTCGCTCGACGCGCCTGCGCTTCCGAGACCCGGACGGCATCGGTCAGACCGTCGGACGGGACGTGATACGCGCCGACGATCCGGGTTCGGTCGACGTACGGCCACAGCTGTGTCGTCTCGTCGGGATCGATGACTCGACCGGCGAGTCCCCACGACTCCGCGAAGTCGTGGCGGCGATGGATCTCCGCCAGTCGCTCGGGGGTGAGCGCCAGTTCGAGGCTGCCGACCGGGTTGAGACACCATCGTCCGTCGAGCTCGAGCGATGCCGCTTTCTGGATCGTGTACGTTGCGAATCCCTGCATCGTCTTCGAGGCATTCGTCTGGAAGATGATCCCCGGGGCGTGACTCGTGGAGCCGCCGGTCTTGAACAGGCCACCCTGTTCGATGACGGTCACATCCCTCCAGCCGCGCAGTGCCAGCTCATCGGCCAGCGAGCAGCCGACGATGCCTGCTCCGATGATCGCGACGCGTGGAGTCCCGCCCATGGTGGCGGTCAGGATACGAGGGCGCGGACACGGTGGGCGAGCCCGACGGCGGACCTATACTCCGGACCGACGTTCGCCCTCCTGGCGACGTCCGCTCCAGAGGAGGGGTGATGGCCGCCGAACCCGGCGTCACCGGGGAAGGTCGCACGCTCGACGATCCCTTGGCGGAATCACTCCGCCTGGTCGAGGTCGCCGACGCGCGTGGCCTCACCCTGCGCCTGATGGGCGGGATGGCCGTTCGCGCGCACGCGCCGCGCTGGCCTGCCAGGACGCGGCGGACCGAGGTCGATCTCGACTTCGCGACGACATCGAAGGATCGTTCGGCGGTCTACAAGCTCCTCGAGGCCGAGGGGTACACGCCGGATCGGCAGCAGAACGCGCTGTTCGGCCAGAAGCAGGCGTATTTCGTCGATGTCCCGCGCCGCCGGCCGGTCGATGTCCTCGTCGATGCACTCGAGATGTGCCACCGCGTCGAATTCGGCAACCGCCTGACCAAGTCGAGCCCGACGCTCCCATTGGCGGAGCTGCTCCTCTCGAAGCTGCAGGTCGTCAAGATCAACCGCAAGGACGTCCTGGACGCCCTGATCCTGCTCGCCGAGCACCCGCTCGCGCAGGATGATGGCGTCGACGCCGTGCATGGCCCCGGGGCGATCAACCTGCCCCGCATCGTCGATATCACCTCGAACGATTGGGGCTGGTGGCGCACCGTGACGGGCAACCTCGACAAGCTCGACCAATATCTCGCGACCGAGTTGCAGCCCGACGATCTCGACCTCGGCACCGGCCAGGCCATCAAATTCGATCCGGGCACCCAGATCGCGGCGATGCGAGCTGCGATCGAGGAGGCCCCGAAGTCGACCAAGTGGAAGCTCCGGGCCCGAGTCGGCGAGCGCATGGCCTGGTACGCCGAGCCCGAGGAGATGGAGCACCAAGGGATATGAGGATCTTCTTCGCGACGGACATCCACGGTTCCGAAGTCTGCTGGCGCAAGTTCCTCAACGCCGGCGCGTTCCACAAGGCCGATGTCCTGATCATGGGCGGCGACATGACCGGCAAGGCCATGGTTCCGATCGTCCGCACGAACGGCAGCTGGGAGGTCACGCTCCAGGACCAGCGCCAGGTGCTGACGACGGAGGACGAGGTCCGCGCGATCGAGAAGCGGATCTCCGACCGCGGCTATTACCCGATCCGGCTCACGCCCGAAGAGATCACCGCCTGGAATGCCGACTCGGCGCTGGTCGACGCGAGGTTCAAGGCCGAGATGCTCGGGAACGTCGAGCGCTGGATGGCGCTCGGGGACGAGCGGCTCGAGGGCAAGGGGATCCGCTGCATCGTCTCGCCCGCCAACGACGACATGTTCGAGATCGATCCGATCATCGCCGCGGCGAAGAACATCGAGCTCGGCGAGGCGAACACGATCCCGCTCGACGGGTTCAGCCTCGTCTCGACCGGCTGGGCGAACACGACGCCGTGGCACACCTACCGCGAGCTCGAGGAGCCCGAGCTGCGTGAGCGGATCGACGGGCTCGTCGCGGATGTCCCCGACCCCAAGCGGGCGATCTTCAACTTCCATGCACCGCCGTACGGCTCGAACCTCGACAATGCCCCGAAGCTCGACGCCGACATGAAGTACGTCTCGGGCGGCCAGGCCCTCATCCCGGTCGGCTCCAAGGCAGTCCGCGAATCGATCCTCGCCTACGGACCTCCGCTGTCATTGCATGGCCACATCCACGAGGGCAAGGGTGCGGTCAAGCTCGGCTCCACGTTGGCGGTCAATCCGGGCAGCTCGTACGAGGACGGCGTGCTGCAGGCCGCGATCGTCGACCTGGACGAGAAGAAGGGCACGGTGAAGCGCTATCTGCTGATCAACGGCTGACGGTTTCCGGTTCAGGGGATAGGAGGGAACATGGCAAGCACAACTGCCCCATCGCTCTTCCTGCGCAACGCGACGGGGCTCGTCAAGGGTTGGTCCGGCTTCGACGCGTTCGCGTACTCGTTCATGTCGGTCAACCTCGTCACATTGGGCATGTTCTACAGCTTGGCGATCTTCGCCTACGTGCCCGATGGATCGGCCATCGCATCGATCATCGTCACCGCGATCGGCATGACCTTCATGGTCATCGCCTACGCAGGCCTCATCGCCGTCATGCCCCGCGCCGGCGGCGATTACGTCTGGCAGACACGCGTCCTCGACGGCATCCCGGGCGCGGTCACGGGCGGCGCCTTCGGGGCCATCGCGCTGTTCCTCGTCGGCACGGCCCTCGCCCTGGGCGACGTCGTGACCTACGGCGGCGCGATCGTCGGCGCCCTGATCGGCGCGACCATCGGCTTGAAGCGCGGCGGTGTCGGCTTCGTCCTGTCAGCGACCGGTTGGTGGTTCATCCTCGCGCTCTGGGCGCCGATCTACGGCTTCATCCTCAAGATCGAGTTCGTCCAGCCACTCGCCGCGCTCCTTGGCTGGAAGGCGGGAGTCGACTTCTTCGGCACCGCCGACGGCACGTTCGCGGTCTCCATCGCGACGATCGTGATCACGTCAGGCCTGGTCGCTCTCGGGATGGCCGGCTACGCGCGCATCCAGCGGATCTGCCTGTGGATCGGCCTCGCTGCCCTGGCCGTGATGTTCGTCCTCATGCTCATCACGACCGTCGACACGTTCAAGCCCGCCTACGACAAGGCGGTCCAGGGCATGTTCGGCGTCTCGAACGCCTATCAGGCCACCATCGACCAGGCGGCCTCGGATCCGGCGTCGGCCTACACCGGCAGCGAGCTCGACCCGCTCTCGTTCGGGCCAGGCACGCTGGCGCTCGTGCCGTTCATGCTGTTCTTCCTGTTGTATCCGAACTGGGGCGCGACCCTCTACGGTGAGGTGCGCGGCGCCGGGGATTTCAGGAAAGTGCTGCGCGGGATGATGGGCGGGCTGTGGGTCACCGTCGCCCTGGCGGTGATCTTCCTGCTCCTCGCGGCCCGTGCCTGGGGCTGGACGTTCTTCAACGCGTCGAATGTCACATACGTGAACTACGCCTACGCGTATTCCACGACCGCCCCGCCGATGCCGATCTGGGGTTACCCCCCGATGCTGGCGTCGTTCATCATCGACAGCAACATCATCCAGGCGATCATCGTGTTCGCCTTCGGCGCATGGTGGCTCGGCTGGACGGGGACGCTGTTCCTGTCGTCGACCCGGATGATCTTCGCCGCCGCCTTCGACCGGATGCTGCCGGAATGGGCAGGTCGCGTGTCCGATACGCGAGCGGTCCCGTGGGCGGCGCTGGCGCTGATCATGATCCCGTCGATCTTCCTGAGCTGGCTCTATGCCTACAACTCGGACTTCTACGGGCTCACGCTCGACGCCACGCTCGTCATCGCGGTGACGTTCTTCGGGACATCGATCGCGGCGATGATCCTGCCGTTCTGGAAGAAGGATGTGTACCAGTCGTCACCGATGGCGAGGTACTCGATCGCCGGACTGCCGATCCTCGCTGTCGCCGGCGCCGTCTCGACGATCTTCCTCGGCTGGGTCCTGTTCATGTGGCTGTCCAACAGCCTGTACGGGATCGGCGTGGGCAACACGACCTCGATCGTGTTCCTCGGCATCCTGTATGGCGCCGCGGCGCTGCTCTATGTCGTCGCACGCTTCGCGCGGCGGTCGCAGGGTATCGACCTCGACGCGATCCACTCGGAGATCCCCGCGGAGTAACGCTCCGCGACCCTCGCGACGAGAGCGCCCGGACACCGTCCGGGCGCTCTTCCCTTAGTTCCCCGGCTCGTCGTTCGCGCCACCGAACCAGCCGCTCGGCGCCGGCGCGGTGTTCTGCCAGATGTGCTTCGCCTCGCGGTATTCGTCGAGGCCCGATGGTCCGAGCTCGCGGCCGATGCCAGACCGCTTGAACCCGCCCCACTCGGCGTGTGGCACGTACACGTTGTAGTCGTTGATCCAGACCGTCCCGGCGCGTAACCGGTTCGCCACGCGCTGTGCCCGTGACGCGTCGGCGGTCCACACGGCACCCGCTAGCCCGTACTCGGTGTCGTTGGCCAGTTCGATCGCCTCGTCCTCGGTCTCGAATCGCTCGACGGTCAGGACCGGGCCGAAGACCTCCTCGCGGATGATCCGCATGTCGCGCCGTACGTCGGTGATGACGGTGGGCCGGTAGAAGAACCCGTCCTGGAGCCCGGGCTCATCGGGACGGCGGCCGCCGGCGACCACACGCGCCCCCTCGGCCACGGCACCCGCCACGTAGCCCTCGACCTTGGCTCGGTGATCGGCAGAGATCAGGGCGCCCGTCTCGGTCGCGTCGTCCGTGCCAGTCCCCAGCCGGATCCGGTCCGCGCGTTCCGCCAGTTCCGCGACGAATCGATCGTGGATCGGCGCCTCCACGATCGCTCGGCATCCTGCCGAGCAGACCTGCCCCGAATGGACGAATGCGGCGGTCAACGCGTTGTCGACCGCGGTCTCGAAGTCGGCGTCAGCGAAGACGATGTTCGGGCTCTTCCCGCCGAGCTCCAAGGCGACCTTCTTGACGTTGATCGCGGCGCCGCGCATCAGGGCACGGCCTGCCTCGATCCCGCCGGTCAGCGAGACGAGGTCGACCAGCGGCGAGTCGGCGAGCGCCTGGCCGACCCGCTCACCTTCCCCAAGGACGAGGTTCACGACCCCCCGCGGCGTGCCGGCCTCCTCGAGGAGGCGAGTCAGGTGGATCGCGGTCAGCGGCGTCAGATGCGCCGGCTTCATGACGGCCGTGCAGCCCGCCGCCAGGGCCGGCGCGATCTTCCAGGAGAGCTGGAGCAACGGGTAGTTCCACGGCCCGATCAGCCCGCATACGCCGACCGGCTCGTACACGATCCGGCTCAGCGCGGTGGGAACGCTCGTGTCGACGAGCCGCCCGGCCTCCTTGTCCGCGAGGTCGGCGTAGTACCGGAAGACGCGGATCACGTCGGCGATGTCCCAGCGGCTCTCGCGCATCGCCTTGCCGGTGTTCAGGGTTTCTTCGCGCGCGAGCTCCTCGAGGTCACGTTCGAGCAGGCCGGCGACACGATCGAGCAGCGCCGCTCGCTCGCTCGTCGGGGTCCTCGGCCAGTCGGTCGTGTCGAAGGCGCGCCGCGCAGCCTCGATCGCGGCCTGGACCTGCGCGTCGGTCGCGACGTCGACCTCGGTCACGACCGATCCATTGCTCGGATCGACGACCGGACTGCACGTCCCGTCGCCCGACGCGACCCATGCGCCGTCGATGAAAAGGCTTGCCACCCTGCCCTCGCTCATAGCCTGACCCGGCGGAGCGCGAGGATGCGGCCCGGCTCGGCGGCGGTCAAGGAGCGTGCCACGGTCCGGGTCGATGTCGCGGTATCCTCCGCGGGCATAACAGAGCAACGAGGGTGGAGGAGGTCGGGCATGGTCGCGGTCCCAGCGCGGGCGGATGTCGTCGTCATCGGCGCTGGCATCGTCGGCAACAGCATGGCCTACCACCTCGCCGAGCAGGGTTGGCGGAACATCGTCCTGCTCGACAAGGGGCCGATGCCGAGCCCCGGCGGATCGACCGGCCACGCCTCGAACTTCATCTTCCTGACCGATCACTCGAAGGAGATGACGGCATTCACGGTCGACAGCGCGCGCCAGTACAAGGAACTCGACGTCTACGACACGACGGGCGGCATCGAGGTCGCTCGGACACCAGAGCGCATGGAAGAGCTCAAGCGACGCGTGGCGTCGTCGACGTCATGGGGCATCGAGGGCGTCCGCCTCGTGACCCCGGCCGAGGTCAAGGAGATGGTCCCATTCATCGATGAATCGGTGATCCTGGGCGGCTTCTATTCGCCGGGCGTCGGCATCGTCGACTCGCTCCAGGCAGGCACGCTCATGCGCCAGAAGGCGCAGGACATGGGCGCATTGACCGTCGCGGCGGGCGTCGAGGTCACCGGCATCGACGTCGTCGACGGGCACGTTCGCGGCGTCCGCACGGACGCGGGTGACATCGCTGCCGACACCGTGGTCATCGCCTGTGGCGTCTGGAGCCCGCGTATCGCCCGGATGGCCGGAGCGTCGATCCCGCTGGTCCCGGCGGTGCACCAGATGATCGACATCGGTCCCGTGCCGATGTTCGAGAACACGACGAAGGAAGTCGGTTTCCCGATCGTGCGTGACATGGACACGAACATGTACGAGCGCCAGCACGGGACGGGATTCGAGGTCGGTTCGTACGCCCACCGGGCGATCCTCATGGACGCCGACGACATCCCGTCGATCGAGGCATCGGCACTGTCGCCGACGATGCTGCCGTTCACACAGGAGGACTTCGACCCGCAGCTCGAGGACGCGCTCGAGCTCTTCCCCGAGATCGTCGGCGACGAGTCGGTCGGTGTGAAGCTGGCGATCAACGGGCTGCTGTCGCTCACCCCGGACGGCAACCCGATCATCGGCGAGACACCCGAGGTCAAGGGCCTCTGGTCGGCCGCGGCGATCTGGATCAAGGAGGCGCCGGGCATCGCCAAGGCGGTCGCCGAATGGATGACGACGGGCGAGCCTGAGATCGACCCGCATGGATCGGACATCGCCCGCTTCTACGAGCACCACAAGGTCGACCAGCACATCAACGCTCGCGCGACCGAGGGCTTCAACAAGACCTACGGCATCGTCCATCCGATGGAGCAGTGGGCCTCGAACCGGCCGATCCGCCTGTCCCCGGCGTACGACCGCCACCTCGAGCTGGGCGCCGAGTTCTTCGAGGCAGCCGGCTGGGAGCGTCCGTTCTGGTACGGCACCAACGAGTCCCTGCTCGGCGAGTACGGCGAGCGCGTCATGCCACGCAAGGCCGAGTGGGAATCGCGCTGGTGGTCGCCGATCATCAACGCCGAGCACCTCGCCATGCGCGACCGGGCCGGCCTCGTCGACCTGTCCGCGTTCGCGATCTTCGACATCACGGGCCCGGGCGCACTCGCCGCGCTCGAGCGCCTGGCGGTCAACAAGGTCGACGTCGCGCCCGGACGGACCGTCTACACGCCGCTGCTCAACAAGGCGGGTGGGATCCTCGCCGACCTCACGATCATGCGCCTCGGCCATGACCACTTCCGGGTCGTGACCGGTGGCGGTATGGGCATGCGCGATCGGAAGATCTTCCAGGATGGCCTGCCCGCGGACGGCACCGCCTCGCTCCACGACCTGACCAACGCGTACACGACGTTCGGTCTGTGGGGACCGCGTGCGCGCGACATCCTCGGCGCCGCGTCGGATGGCCGCGCCGACATCAGCCATAAGGGTTTCCCGTTCCTGAGCTCGAAGACCGTCGACATCGACGGCGTCCGGACGCTTGCGTCGCGGATCAGCTACGTCGGCGAGCTCGGCTGGGAGATCTATGTCCCGATCGAGCAAGGCCTGCGGGTCTGGGACGCGCTCTGGCGCGCCGGCCAGCCGCACGGCATGGTGCCGGTCGGGATCGGTACCTACGCCGTGACGTCACGGCTGGAAAAGGGCTATCGCGCCCACGGCGCCGAGCTCGAGCTCGACTTCGACCTCGTCGAAGCGGGGATGGCCCGGCCGACGGTCAAAGACGCCGACTTCGTCGGTCGCGAGGCCTATTTGAAGAAGCGCGACGCGGCGCCGGTCGCGATCCTGTGCACGCTGACCGTCGACGACAACACGTCAAAGAGCGGCGTCAAGCGCTACATGCTCGGGCGGGAGCCGATCCTGGCCCAGGACGGCAGCCCGCTGGTCGACGCGAAGGGCCGCCGGTCGTACGTGACGAGCGCCGGATCCGGGCCGTCGGTCGGCAAGCACCTGCTGATGTCGTACCTGCCGCCCGACCAGGCGGTGGAGGGCAACAAGCTCCTCGTCGAGTATTTCGGCGAGCGTTATCCGGTGACCGTCGCGGTCGCCGGCGCCACGCCGTTGTTCGATCCCGAGAACGAGCGGATCCGGAGCTGACGTCGAGCATGCGCATCCTCGTCCTGGTCAAGCGCGTACCGGCGACCGGTGGTCGCATCGCGCTGACCGATGACGGCCGGGCCATCGATACGCGCTTTCTCGGCTTCGTCGTCAGCCCGCACGAGGAGTGTGCGGTCGAAGAGGCCGTGCGCTTCATCGAGGCGAACGGTGGCGAGTCCGTGGTCATGACGCTCGGTCCGGCCGAGGCCGCGGATCAGCTGCGCGACGCCCTGGCGATCGGGGTCGACCGCGCGGTCCTGCTCGAGACGGACGGATCCGACTGGGACCCGATGGCCACCTCCGCCGCGTTGACTGACGCGATCCGGCGGCTCGAAGCCGCCGACGGTCCGTTCGACCTGATCCTCGTCGGCAACGAATCGGCCGACTCGGGCGGGTACCAGGTCGGCATCCGGGTCGCCGTCGCCCTCGACCGACCCGTGGTGTCGGGGATCAAGGCCCTCGAGATCGACGGGCGAGTCGCCCGCGCCCGGCGCCAGGTCTCGGGCGGCTGGGATGTCTTCGAATTGCCGTTGCCGGCAGTGGTCGGCGTACGGGAAGGGATCAACCTGCCGCGCTATCCGTCGGTGCCGGGTCGACTCCGCGCCAAGAAGAAGGAGATCGACACGAGCAGCCCGGAGCGCGCTGCCGGCGGCGGACCGACCCTCGACCACCTCAAGCTGCCAGTGGAACAGGAGGCCCAGGTCGAGATCCTCGGGAATGGCCCGGAGGCGGCGCCGCGCGTCGTCGAAGTGCTGCGCGAGATCGGCGTCCTGTGAGCGGCATCCTCGTCGTCGTCGAGACCGCAGGTGGCACGGTCGATCGGCTGAGCGCCGAGGCGCTCGGGTTCGCGGCCGGCCTGGCGAAGGCGTCTGGTGGCGACCTTGATGCGGTCGTCGTCGCGGGTGGCGAGGAGGCGGCCAGCGCCGAGTCCGTCGCTGCGGGTCTTGGCGGCTACGGCATCGCCACCACGCATCTCGTGACCGGCGAGGGTCTGGCGGCCTACGCGCCGGCGGCGTGGGCGGCCGGCATCGGCGCGGTCGTCGCCGACGGTTCGTACGACGCCATCGTCGCGCCTGGGAGTGATCGCGCGACGGAGGTCGTGGCCCAGGTCGCGGCACGGATGGGGCAGCCGATGGCCGCCAACGTCGTCTCAGCGGAACCGGGCGGATCGTGGCGGATCACCCGACAGCGCTGGGCCGGCAGCCTCCTCGAAGACGCCGTGCTCGACGGGGCGCCACGGTTCCTGACGGTCGCGCCGCACGCTGTCGCCGCCGCGGAACCCGTCGCCGGTGCGCAGGCGACGGTCGCGCGGGTGACAGCGCCGCTGACGGATGCCGACCTTCGTGCCCGCGTCGTCGGCCGTGACATGTCGGCGGGAGCGGGCGTGTCGTTGGCCGACGCCAAGGTCGTCGTCGGTGGCGGTCGCGGGATGGGCAGCGCTGAGGCGTTCGCGATGCTCGACGAGCTCGCTGCCGCGCTTGGCGCCGCGGTCGGGGTGTCGCGTGTCGCGACGAGCCTCGGTTGGCGACCCCATACACAGCAGATCGGCCAGACCGGGACGCGCATCGCACCGGATCTCTACATCGCATGCGGGATCAGCGGGGCGATCCAGCACATCGTCGGCGCCAAGGCCGCCAAGCGGATCCTCGTCATCAACACGGACCCGGAGGCACCGATCTTCCGTCGGGCCGCCTACGCCGTGATCGGCGACGTCCATGCCGTCGTGCCTGCCATCACCGCCGAGGTGAAGCGAGCGAAAGGCACTGGCTGATACTGCCGCGCGAGTACGTGTCGACCCACTGGGTGCGACCCTCGAGGGCGCTACACTCGCGTCGGATGTTCGTTCGCGTAGGGCGGACGCGATAGACCCTCACGCGGAGGTGACCCGATGGGGTTCATCAGTGGTGTGATCACCGGACTCGGGATCGCGGCGGCAGCGGCAGCGTGGTACATGTCACGCGCCGGATCCGAGTTCCGCGAGCGCTATCGCGTCGACAAGCGGCTCGGCGACTTCGGCGACGAGATGGAGCTGCGAACCCGCGATGTGCGCGCGAACATGGGTGCGCAGGTCGAACAGGTGCGAACGCAGGCAGGAGCGCAGGTCGAGCAGATGCGCTCGCAGGCCGAGGCACAGGTGGACCAGATCCGGGCCCAGGCGTTCGGCGACAACGGTTCATCGGCCGCCGACACGCTTGATGATGCCAGCGCGGCGGCTGCCGAGGAGGCCGCCGAGATGGCCGCTGACGTCGAGGCCAAGGCCGCGAGGGTCAAGAAAGCAGCCAAGGACGAAGCATCCGGAACGGAGTAGGAACCCGCAGGAGCAGGAGGCCCAGTGCCCAAACGGAAAGTCACATATCCGCCGGCCAAGACCGCCAATAGACCACCGCCGCCCACCGGGCTGCCAGATGAAGCACCGTACGTCCGCCCGACGGTCGCCATCATCGATGTCAATGCGGGCAAGGGCCGAGCCGGGCTTTCCGTCGGGGCACGGGTCCGTATCAGTGGCTCGGGACTCTATTCGGGTGAGTTCGCGGTGATCGAGCGCTTGGCGAACGGGGTGATCCCGTCGGCCGTCGTCCGCACCGAAGCCGGCAAGACGCGTCAGGTCAGGACGATCGACCTCGAGCCGGCCGGTCCGGCTGGGCCCGCAGCGTCGGCAGGACAGGCTCCAGCGGCGGAGTAGCGGCTCGAGCAGACGCCGCCTCGACGGTCTCGCACCGGGCCGCGGGCACCTGCGTCCGACCCCGGATCGACCTGACGAGGAGGGGACGAGATGGGCATCGATGATCTTCCGCACGTTCCGTTGCTCTTCGGTCCGTCACCCATCCATCCACTGCGTCGCCTATCGGCGGCCCTCGGCGGTACCGTCGAGATATGGGCCAAGCGCGAGGACTGCAACTCCGGGATCGCGTTCGGGGGCAACAAGGTCCGCAAACTCGAATACCTCGCCGCGGACGCGCTCGCGCAGGGCTGCGACACCTTGGTCTCCATCGGGGGCGTGCAGTCGAACCACACGCGGGCCGTCACCGGCGTAGCTCGACATCTCGGCCTCGGCGTGGTGACGGTCCAGGAGCACTGGGTCGATTGGGACGACCCCGGGTATGAAGTCGTCGGGAATATCCAGCTGACTCGCATCATGGGCGGCGACATCCGGATGGACCGCGCCGGCTTCGACATCGGGATCCGCGACAGCTGGCGTCAAGCGCTCCAGTCGGTCGAGGACGCGGGCGGCAAGCCCTACCCGATCCCGGCAGGCGCCTCGGATCATCCCTTGGGTGGTCTCGGCTTCGCGAACTGGGTCCGTGAAGTCGCGGCGCAGGAGGCGCAGCTCGGTGTGTTCTTCGACCATGTCATCGTCTGCACCGTGACCGGCTCGACGCAGGCTGGGATGATCGCCGGCGTCGCTCTCGAGGGCAGAGCCGACCGCCGTGTCATCGGCGTCGATGCATCGAAGACCCCGGAGAAGACGTTGGCCCAGGTGGCCAGCATCGCGCGAGCCACGGCCGCGACGATCGGCGTCGAGCGTGACGTGCGCGACGACGAGATCACCCTCGTCGACGGGTATGCCGGGCCCGTATATGGCGTGCCCGACGAAGGGACGATCGAGGCGATCCAGCTTGCAGCCCGGACGGAGGGCATGATCACGGACCCGGTGTATGAGGGTAAGTCGATGGCCGGCCTCATCGGCCTGATCCGCTCCGGCGAGATACCGGCCGGTTCTCGTGTCCTGTATGCCCACCTTGGCGGCCAGCCCGCTCTGTCCGCCTACGCCCACACTCCCGGACTCGGTGGCGAGCTTCTCGAAGCGGGATCTCACATCGCCGTCGAGGGTGGGGTTCGCTAGCGCTCCCGGAGACCTGCCGCGATCCGTGCTGCGCCCGTCACCACGAGCTGCGCCATCTGTCCCTCCGTGCCGGGCACCGGGAAGCGGTAGGAAGGGCCGTGGAGGTGCACCGCGGCGATCACCTCGCCCGAGTCGTCGGCGATGGGTGCCGCGACCGACGAGATGCCCGCGTCGAACTCCTCGATGGCCCAGGTATAGCCCCGCCGGCGGACGTCGCGCAGCCGCTCTCGGATCGCATCCGCCTCGACCAGCGTCTTCGGCGTGAACCGCTCCATCGCCCCCTGGGTCAGGTACCGCTCGATCGAGCCCTGGCCGCGGAACGCCAGCAGCACCTGGCCGGACGAGACCGCGTGCAAGGGCGCCCGTAGGCCCGTCCAGTCGCGGACGACCACCGGGTTCGGCGTATCCACCTGATCGATGTAGTGGATCTGGTCGCCATCCGAGACGCCGAGCCCGGCCGCCTCGCCTGATGTAGCGGCAAGCTCCTGCAGCACGGGGCGCCCGACCGCCGCGACCGATCGCACGAGGCTGTAGCCGCCGCCCAGCGTCACGAGTCGCGGACCGAGGCGGTATGACGTATCGCCCGGGACCTGCTCCACCGCGCCCTCGCCGACCAATGTGGCCAGGAGCCGCGCGGCCGTGGACTTCGGGAGTACCGCTCGCTCGGCCACCTCGGTCACCCCGAGTGGGCCCTCATCGAGAGCGTCGAGGACTGCAAAGGCTCGCCTGATGGATTGGACGCTGGACATCGGTACCTTCGTGCTCTAGATTCGGTGTCCGAGAGTTCCATCATACGGCACGGTTCCACGATGTGGAACCCCTCCGTCGCGAAACCTCCTCACATCCCCACAGACGTCGATCCGGAGCTCCACCACCATGACG
>Ga0207648_10001468_pt1 | contig 25938 bp, 18 predicted proteins | sample KBSMisM32_FD_184310 | JGI IMG/M metagenome (GOLD analysis project Ga0207648, IMG submission 184310) | Miscanthus rhizosphere microbial communities from Kellogg Biological Station, Michigan, USA - KBS Miscanthus M3-2 (SPAdes) (version 2) | ecosystem: Host-associated > Plants > Roots >... | reverse complement strand
TGCCGGACCCTTCCACGGTAGCACCGGCCAACGTTTGACTGGTTAACAGACTTGTTCCGCTTACGTATCCGGTGGCCGGCGTAATGCTGGTCGCGTTGGCGCAATCATCATTTGCCGGAGGAGGGGCAGGATCGGTTACACATATGTCGAAAGACCATTTTGATGAAGTTGTTGTTACGGCTGTTGTAGTGGACATCACCCGAACCAAATACACGTTTCCTGTTGTTAATGCACTTGAAGGGGTAAGACTGAGTGAGGTAACACTTGTTCCGTTTGTACATTCACTCCAGGTAGAGTTTAGTGTTGCAACTGAAATTGTACTTATAATACCTGAACTGGTCGAGTTCGTATTAAAAATCTGCAAACCAGGGGTATCGTCCATACTTGAACCACCGGTCGAGGACATATTACTAACTGTTACGGTTGGAAAGGTCGATTGCGCTACAAAATAATACCAAACATCTCCCGAAGTAGCTGTAGCCGTGCAAAATGTACTTATGCCTGTTGTACCAGTAGCAGCAACACCATTGCTAAGTGTTCCGCTCGTTGTGGTGCAACTTAATCCTGATGTCAATACAGTGGCACTGCTGATTGCATTATTAGATGGTTGTGCGTATAAATATGCTGGTGAAAGAAATAAAAGGAAGAGCACCAGACTCTTAAGGTGGTGAGGCATTTTCATTGAATTTGGACTTTACCCCACAAAGTAAAAATCAATAAGATATGTACCAACAGCAATAGTACTATAAATTTTTACGTATAAACACTTATTTAAAGTTTAAGAAAATACTATTGTATAACATGTTAGTATAGCCTATTTTGCATAATCTTATTAGCATTTTCCATTATCTCTGAAAGCCATCCATTCGTCCAATGAAACACACTAACCGCCGAAAAATTATAATACCAATAATAGGATTTTTGGTATTTATACTTTTTTTACCCGATCGTGTTTTTGCACAGCCAGCCAATGATCACTGCGCAGGCGCAATACCAGTTTTGGCCACCGACTGCGGCACGACTTATAATATCAAAAATGCAACTGCGGCTTCTGCTGCATCACCTGCAGCACCTGCGGGTACTTGCGGTGGCCCGCCCACTGCAGCAACCACTTACGATATGTGGTTTACGTACCAGGCAACAGGTACTTCTGCCACGATAACACTTAGTAACCCCGGTGGTAATCTCACCCTGGCTACGACGTATATTCAATTATTAAGCGGAGTGACTTGCGGAAGCTTTACATCTTTAGGCTGTTCATCGTCCTCACTTACAGTATCGGGACTAACTGCCGGAACGGTCTATTACGTAAGAGTGTATGTAACAAGTAATCCAAATGGTAGCGGCAACGCGAACAAGTATGATTACAGCATGTGTATAACGCCTCCTGCAAATGACGATTGTTCCAGCGCCATTTCTTTAACATCAGCATCTACCTGTGTTAATACTGCGGGACTGTTAACCGGAGCAACGTATACATCAGTTACAGGCGCCTGTGGCTCATCATCAGGAAACAGAAATGACGTCTGGTATAGTTTTGTCGCTAAAACAAGTAATCCAACAATTACGCTGAGCTCTGCCCCTACACAAAGTAGTATTCAGATATTTTCGGGAATATGTAGTTCGCTAACTTCTGTACAATGTGCGGTAAATAGTTCAACCCTTACAGGTTCAGGTTTAACGATTGGTAATACATATTATGTCCGCATCTGGTCGGATAATAACACCACTGGTACATTTAATATTTGTGTAACTGATCCTGTACCGGCAAATGATGTTTGCTCCGGTGCCATATCATTAACGCCTGCTGTTACATGTTCCAATACTTCAGGAAATTTTTACCTTACTACAACTTCCGGTTCACCCACTATCTCCGGCTCCTGTGCGGGAACTGTTACTTATGATATGTGGTATACGTTTGTTGCACCTGCAGCGAGTGCTACTATTACAATGAGCAGCGTCGGAAGTAGTATCGCCAGTCCGGGGTTGCAATTATTGACCGGTAGCTGTACAACGATGTACTCACTGGCCTGCGGAACGTCCAGTATTTCAGCGTCAGGATTAATAACAGGTAGTACTTATTATATAAGAGTCTATTCAGGAGGAACAGCACCAACATCGGGGCTGAATGCCGGATTCAATTTATGTGTGACGTATACCGCACCATTGGCACCTGCAAATGATGAATGCAGCGGCGCCGTTAACTTACCCGTCAACGGTAGTTGCAGCAATACTGTCGGCACCGTCAATAGCGCAACGGCTTCTTCCGGTATCCCGGTCGGTTGTGCGTCTACTCCTATCGCTTACGATGTGTGGTACAAATTTACAGCCGTGAATACCGGTGTTTCCACAACGATTGCGATCAGCAATTTCGGATCAGGATTCGCCGGCACACAAAGCATACAACTTTTCAGCGGCACTTGTGGTTCACTTGCATCAATGAGTTGCGGTACCACCTCTATAACTACCACGGCATTAACCACCGGAACAACGTATTATGTACGCGTTTATACAACAACCGGGCCCGCACCGACAGCATTTGGAGATTTCAAAATATGCGTATCCACTTCTTCAGCGCCTCCAAGAATTGGTAACAGTTACGTGAACATCACAAAAAATACCGTGGGTGGGGTTGTGCAGAATGGCGACATACTTGAAATTCGTATGACCGTCCAGGTAAGTTCAGGTACATTGTATAACACACGCTACCTGGATAACATTCCTTCCAAAACTTCTATGATGGGAAGCACCAGCGATTCCATAAGAATAATAACAAATGAAGGGTTAACCTATAAAAGATTTACACCCAATAATGGTGTGAATGACGATGCAGCAACTTATAAAGCTTCACCGGGAGCAGGCGAATACAACATACGTATGAACCTTGGCCTTGGTACCGGCAACTGGCCTTCAGCACCTGCGAATAATGCTACTACCGATGTTACAGGTGCAGGTATTCTTCCCAGTTCCGCCAACCCGAGAGGCGGTGGCGGATTGATGTTTGCTACATCTTTTCGTGTACAGGTCACCGGTAATGTCGGCGATACAATCGTCTTAAATGGCGGAAAGTTTATTTACCAGACAAGTGCGGGAGGAGCGGACGTAACGCTTTCCGGAACTGCTTACCAAATTTTAATCACTAACCCGATGACACTTTGCGCCAACGCAATAGGTGTAAATAACGCCAGTGAATACGGCGGAACATTTGGATCGGGAACAACACAAAATCGTACGACGGATCTTTCATTTCCGATTGCAGGTTACACGTTTGTGGCAACCAGCACCAGCCAGGCAATTGGCGATGGACAGTATGGTATTATAAATAACACCAGTCCAAGAGGAGGCACAAATCAAAATGCAGACCGGGTTTGGAATTGTACATCTACAGCCCCTGACCTTCTTTGCGCCAACCGCATGTTTGGTGGTCACTGGTATATTAAAGGAGATCATTCAGGCACCAGCAACTCAACAGGAAAAGCACCTGTTGCTCCGGGTACCCTTGGTGGTTATATGTTGGCCGTGAATGCCGACTATGTTGCTTCTGAAGCTTATCGCCAGACATTGACAGGTCTTTGCCCAAATACCTATTACGAGTTTTCCGCGTGGGTTCAGAATATATGTCCTACTTGCGGGGCAGACTCAACCGGTCAACAAAACGCAGGTACTGCCACAGCTCCTTTGAACGGTTATCCCGGCGTCTATCCTAATTTGACTTTTTCACTGGATGGGATTGACCGGTATTCCACTGGCCAGGTTGATACGGTAGGCTGGCTTAAAAAAGGTTTCGTATTTCTGACAGGTGCAAGCCAAACATCTGCCACACTTTCCATACGCAACAATTCACAGGGCGGCGGCGGTAACGACTGGGTATTGGACGACATTAATATTGCCACCTGTTTCCCAAGCATGAGTTATTCACCCACATCGACCCCATCTGTGTGCTCGGGAAATGTTATATTAATTGGAGACACTGTAAGATCGCAGTTCAACAACTATACCTATTATGTATGGCAAAGAAGCCAGGATAATGGTTCTACCTGGGCAGATATTACATCTATTCAAACAGCTTCGCCTGCCTATAATGGTTCGCAATATCAATACATCACCTCGTATACTGTACCGCCTACGGCAACAAATGCGGCTGACAGCGGCGATATTTACAGGGTATACACGGCGACAACTGCTGCTAATGTCACCAACCCCAATTGCGTTGCCAATGATGGATCCGCACCAATATCACTTACCGTATTGAATTGCGGAATTGCATTAAAAACCGATCTGCTTTCTTTCGGCGGCAACCTGATGAATGGATACGGAATTTTATCCTGGTCTACTTCGAAAGAAATGGGACAATTCCATTTCGAGTTGGAACGAAGCGATGATAACGTAACATACACCCGCATTTACAGGGTCGACAACAATTACAATGGAAGTGCAAAGAACTTCTATTCATTTACGGACCCTCAGCTTATAACAGGTAAAAAGTGGTACCGCCTGGCAATGGTTAATGAACAGGGTGCTAAAAAATATTCGACTACTATTCAATTGAGTATAAATCCCGTCGATTTTGAAATTGACAATATTGTAAATCCGTTCAACAGCCAGTTGTCCTTTAACATAACAACGAAAAAAACTTCAAAAATAAATGTGGAGCTGATGGATATGCAAGGCAAAATTGTGAAGACAAATACTTACCTGGTATATGCAGGAACAAACAACCTGCAATTGCTGAATACGGAATATCTTGCCCCGGGTATTTATACATTCCGCATACAGAATAACGACCGTATAATAAGTAAGAAAGTAGTTAAAAATAAATAAGATCATTTTATTTATAACTGAAAGGGGTTCAATTTATGAGCCCCTTTTTTTATCGTTACCCGCGATTATTTTCACAGGTACATTTTAGCAAGGCATAAAAATTGAAAGCTGTACATTTACGCACTCAAATAACGGCTATGAACATAAAACCAGTGATTGGAATTTCCTGCGGAGACCTGAACGGGATTGGCATCGAATTGATTATAAAAACGCTTTCCGATAATCGCATATTGGATCAATGTACGCCTGTCATCTTTGGTTCGAATAAAGTGATCAATTTTTACCGAAAGTCTGTACCGGAATCGAACTTCAATTATCAAAGCATAAAAGAGCTAAACCGACTGAATACGAAACAGGTAAATGTTTTCAACTGCTGGGAAGAAGAAGTGGTTATAACACCCGGTCAGTTGAATGAGATAGGTGGAAAATATGCGGTGAAATCGCTGGAAAGTGCCGTCAGGGCATTAAAGCAAAAACAAATTGATGGCCTGGTTACAAGTCCGATCCATAAAAAAAATATTCAGTCGCCGGAGTTTGCTTTTCCTGGTCATACACCTTACCTGAAGAATGTTTTTGGCGTGAATGATGTATTGATGTTACTATATGCCGGCGATTTCAGAGTGGCACTTGTGACAGAACACATTCCAGTGAGCGCTATTGCAAAATATATAACAAGGGAAAATATTGTCAATAAGCTCCAGATTCTTAATCAAACATTGAAGAAAGATTTTGGAATAGATAAACCGCAGATAGCTGTTCTGGGTTTAAATCCACATGCAGGCGATGAAGGATTGATTGGCAATGAAGAAGAAACTATTATTAAGCCTGCTATAAAAGAAGCCAAGCAAAGAGATATTCTTGCTTTTGGTCCCTACAGTGCCGACGCTTTTTTTGCAAGAAGACAGTTTCAAAAATTCGATGCGGTATTGGCCATGTACCACGACCAGGGCCTTATTCCTTTTAAAGCACTCGCTTCCGGCGAAGGTGTAAATTATACCGCCGGGTTACCCGCCATACGCACGTCACCAGACCATGGCGTTGCCTTTGATATTGCAGGTAAAAATAAAGCTGACGAATCATCCTTCTTAACGGCCATCTTCGAATGTATCGACATTATCGGCCGTCGTGCTGCATATGAAGAAAGTCATAAGAATCCATTGAAAAAAATGACGGCAGAAGTATTGGCTAATGCAGAAGATGAAAGGATTGAAGAAACCGGTGAATCCGCATAGCTTGCCAGTTTAATTACACTTTTCCCAAATAAGTCTGAAGGTTTTTTACATAAATCTCAAAGGCCTTAATGCCTGCAGGAGTTATTTTGCATAAGGTTTGCGGATAGTTATCCTTAAACTGTTTAATAATTTCGATATAACCGGCGTCTTTTAATTTTTGAATTTGCACGCTTAAATTACCTGCGGTAGCGTTTGTTTTATCTTTTAAAAAAGTAAATTCCGCCTCTTTCACGCTGATCAGCAAAGACATAACGGCCAACCTTAGTTGAGAATGCAATATTGGGTCTAAGTCTTTAAACATTCTTAAATATTAATCCTTTTCCTTCTTTTGTTCTTCTTTGAACACAGCCCTGAGCATAAATCCGGGAATAATCCACACCATTATCGCCACTGCAGCAAGCAATAAATATATATTTTCATTCAGCATAAAAAAAGAAACGGCAGCAAGTAATAGTCCTATAATTGAAATCACGATAAGGTACCTGAACTTAGCAATCATACCTGTCATAAAACTGGCAAAGGCATTTAAGAATAGAATAACCGTAACAGCCAGGTAATTAAGTCCCGCAAAAAGAGCTGACAGGCTTACAATACTGGCAAGAAAGAAACCTGTCCATACATGATCAATCGCTTCATCGGTAAAAGTCTTTGCTTTCTTTTTTTTATCCTGTGAATAATGAATCCATGATTGTATAAAAAATACAGGTATCAACATATAGAACGGATGAAATGGAAAACGGATGATCCCTTTTGCCATCAAAAAAGACAAACCACAACAGGTAAGCACACTAAATCCATATACCAATGCCGATAAACCATTTTCATAATAATAACCTTTCGCTTCATATATCATCCGGTTGATAAGTTGAAAACTTTCCTGCCCGGTCATTTCTTTTTCTTCCATAATCAGTTCATTTGTTTTTTATATTTTGAACGAAGAAGGTAGCCAGGAATAATCCATGCAATAATCACTGCTGTTGAAACGAATAATAATTGATAGTCGTAAAAAACAAATCCGGCCGTAAGCGCCAGTATCCAGCAGCCGATTCCGCCGATCATCAACGGACGGAACCGAAGTATGGCACCACATAAAAATGCAGGCATGCCGTACAACGTAAGTATAAGCGGGAAAATATAGTGATAGTAATTACCACCTAGTATGCGACCGATAAAAAAAGCGATGAGGAATATCAAAACACAAAATGTAATCCAGACATACCCCATCAATTCATCCGCATACGTGCGAACTTTGATCATTCGTCTTCTTTTATACATATAAATGACCTGGTAAATAATTACACTCCAGCCAAAGAACCAGACATAATAATGCTTATCCGATTTTATAAAGTGTAAGAGAATGAATTGGGCGATGCTGCATATTAATACGGTCCAGCCCCACAATAAATACAAGTGACCGTTATCATTGAAACGGTCCTTGACTTTATTGATCATTCTTTCTATCAACTCAAAACTTTGCTGCGGCGATAATTCAGCTTCGTTTGTTTCCATCTTAACAAATTTTATTGAAGAGACAGCAATGCATATCATTACTTTATTTTTTGGCTATTGACATTCTGCCAATTTCGCCTCTGCTTCCTTCTGCCCCCAATGAGGATACAATGGTTTAGGATTTTCCGTCTTAAATAAAGAGACTGCTTTTTCAAAAATGGGCTTTGCTTTACTTTTACCACCGCCAAATTGTTCGGGTGTTCCAAATACACTCATCGCTTGCAGATAATAAAGTCTCGGGTTATTCGGATCTATCTGCATTCCTTTTTGCAAATACCCCGATGCTTCCTGCCCGTAGCTCATCCATCGTGATTGTGGATCTACCATCATTTGTTGTGTAGCGGCCATATTTCTTATGGTCAGTATTTCTGCATTTTTTTCTATTGCTTCTGCTTTTGTGCAAACGGATTTGACCTTCTCCGCATTGGCATCCTTATCCATATTCTGATCCAACCATCCTGCTGTGGTCAATGCAAGACCTGCATAATAATAAGGCAGCCATTGTGTCTTTTCAGCATCGCCTATCCGTTCAAACGTTGCTGCCAGGGCCTGGTAGTCCGCTGTAGATTTAACACTATCAAACTTTGCAAGATTCGCTTTCATGGCTTGAACATATTTATCACTCTGTGCATTTACGCACATCGTACCGAGCAGCGCTATAACTGCAATAATCTTTTTCATACGCTTTGTTTATTGTTTTTGATTTGTTACTATAAATTATTATTGATAGCATCTTCTGTTCTGTCGACGCCCCAACTGAAAAACACGCCAATAAAATAAAATCGTTTTGCCGGTGGATTAATTGGCATTTTATTCATTCCGTTATATGAATAGTTATATCCGTATACAATATTATTACCCAGTACATTGGTTACGCTGGCTACAAGTACCCAGAATAATCTAGCGTTTTGTTTGCCTATACTTGGAACATAATTCATACTAAAGCCAACGCTGTGGTAATCTTTTGTTTTTCCCTGGTCGGCGATCACATATTTATTACCGGTTCCGTTATACATAAAATTGTAATAAGGCCGTCCTGTAGCATAACTATAGGTCAGGTTAAATCCTGTTTTTATATCCATAAAAAATCGCTTTGTTACCACAGAGGCCGTATGAGTGGCGGCAAAATCAGGAAACAACTGCTCAGGATAATTAAGAAATTCTCTTTTTGTATCGAGATAGGAATAGCTTATCCAATAGTCGAAATTCTTGATGCTTTTTTTGTCTCTCCAGAAAAACTCGATCCCTTTTGCATAACCCGATCCGCCATTATTATAAGTTGCATAATTGAAAGTGATCGCATTTGTTTTCACAAGATCATAATATTTTTTATAAAATACTTCTGTACGGAAAATCCTGTCGTTTGTTGTCTTCTGATAAGTAAGTATGTAGTGAATGGCTTTTGTATAACCCAGTCTTTTCGTGTAGATGAGCTGCTGGTTTTCCGGTTTTTGATAAAACACGCCGTATGCAGCAGATACCTGTGCACCATTACCAACTTTATAGGCCAATGAAATACGTGGTGCAAAATTCGCTTTTTCAAGAATGGATGAATGTTCAAAACGTCCGCCGATTTTTGCCGCAAGATCATTTGTTACATAAATATCTGTCTCGGCAAAAAGTGATTGAAAATTATCGATCAGTTTTGATTTAGCTGTATCGTTATAATTATTATCGTTAACAGAATACATATACTCGCCGCCGAAACGGATAGCACTGATACCAAAAAGTCTTTTTTCAAATACAGCTTTTACCTGCGATAGATCCTGGCGGTTTTTTAATGTAAAATTTTTTGCCTGCAGCCACGGTTTATCACTTACAAATTGCTGTTTATTGTTTTGATCCTGTAATTGCTGGTTTATATCATCGGTGTTGGTACTATATCCAGCTCCTATATTCATTTTCCATCTGTTACCAAGGTTTTCACGCCAGCTGATGTTATTATACCAGTTTACATTCTTTAATCCGAACGCATCCTTTAAATCAAGGCTATCGATATCCGGTCTGCGCAAACCCATATCACTTTTACTAAAGGTTGTATAGTATTTGATTATTCCATTTTTTGTTTTTATCCGGAAATTGGCATCACCGCTATGAAAAACCGGCATAGTAAAATAATCCGGCGTTTGTTTTACAATATTGAAGTAAGCTACAAGATTTACATAATTGTAATTAACACCCCATGATGCTTTTTTATCCTTCGACAGGTCCTGGAAGCCGCCACCTAATATTATAGGAGAGACGGATAGATTTGCAGCCGACCGTTCAGGCAAATCAATAGATTCAAGAATCAATGCTGATGATAACGCCTGTCCGTACAATGCAGAATAACCGCCGGTGCTGAAAACCGTTCCTTTGAACAGGAATGGAGAGAATCGTCCACGGCTTCCCAAGTCAGTGGCATTGGAGAAATAAGGATTGTTTACCAATGTGCCATCAATGAATTGTTTTGTTTCTGTGCCTGTGCCGCCCCGCACAAATAATCCTTCCCTCTCGCCAATTTGCTGTGCACCGGGCAAGGTTCTAACAGCAGATGTGATATCTGCATTTCCACCACCGACTGTTGCTACATCCAGCGATGTTAAAACAGTTGCCGCTCTTTTTGTATCGCCGGCGGCAAACGAACCGGAAATTACTGTCACAGCTTTCAGTTCACTCAATTCTTCTTTAATAACTGCATCTATAGAAATAGATTTCGAATCCACAGTAACTTTTTGTTCAAATGATTTATACCCGATATTGCTCACTAAAAAAATAAAATCTCCCTTTTCGGAAGCAGTGAAAATATAATGGCCCGTTGAATCAGTCACCGTTCCATCGTATGTATCTTTCAACGAAACACTGGCTCCCGCAACAGGCTTTCCTTTATTATCTTTTACTTTTCCGCTAATGGTTACCTGGGCATTTATCTCAATCAGCGCAAATGTCACCAGTAGCAAAAGGCTATACTTTTTCATTTTCTCGCTTTGGTAAAACAAATATAAAGTAGTTTATGATATAAACCAAATTTGGAAAAAAGGACCAGGTTTAGAAAAACCCGGTCGTTCTTATTGATACCCTAAAAATGAACTCTTTAATTCTTTACGACTTTATATTGTAGTTTGTCAATTCCTGATGTAATATTTATTATATAGAATCCCCGGCCCAACTCACTCGTGGAGATCGTTTCTGTTTGGCTGGCTGCAGGTATAGCTTTTGCCTTTACCAGCTGTCCGTTTCCGTTATAAAGTTCCATTCTCAATTCTTTGCTCTGCCATTGCTGCGGAAGCGTAACCCGCAGTTCATTGATAAACGGATTCGGATAGGCCATAACTTTTGCGGTTGAAGTTTCGGTTCCCAGGCGGATTATTCTTACAGACGAATAAGTATACTTTTCATCTATATCGACGCAACGCAGGCGATAATAAATGATATTACTTTTTGTATTTGTTATATTGTCAGCAAAACTGTATTCTTTTTTATCCGTTTCTGAAGTATTTCCAAAGGCAAATACAGTTGCGATGTCTGTAAAGTTTTTGCCATCATAACTTTTTTCGATTGTGAAATGACTTACATTTTTTTCAGCTGATGTCGTCCATTTCAAACCCGTTTTGTCATTATTCAATCCGGCAGTAAATGAAAGAAGATTCAATGGTAAAGTGATCTGGCTTGGATACTGAAATCCTTTCATGTAAAGGCTGAACTGCCTGCTTGAATTGGACGTGCTTGTTGATGTAGCGCCATATTTCACAGAAAAGGAGCTGACCGCCGTATTACTAACGGTGTACATCACACCTTTTCCGCTTGTATCAATACCATCGTGTTCAACACCGAGTATATTATCAGCCCTGTATTCATTAAAGAGGGTATTGATTATGGGTAAACTCTTTAATAATATTTCGAGAGTGGTGCCCATGTATGCGGCTGTGCCTCCACTCATATTAATATCTGCAAATTCCTTTAACGTCAGATTTCCATCTATATCGAGAGAAGTAGCCTGTACCGATTGAAGCGTGACCGGCGTGCCTGTAGTTGCATCGATAAGTTTGATGCTAAAGAGTGCATACGATTCACCTCTGCCCCCGATCTGAACTTCCGGCTGAAAGGCATCAAGATATCCAAGACCACCAGAATTATCATCAATCTTTTTTACAGACGCGCCATTTACAAGATCATCTATACTCACTTTTGCATTAATACCGGTTGCCACATTTGTAAATAAGTAAACCGCTCCTTTTTTTAAGTCAGTTGTTGATGCAGTTAACAAGGTGGGATTTTTAAAAACCAACCCATTGGCAGAGCCGCTGAGCTGAGCATCAAGAGAAGATGTAGTGGTGATAAAAAATGCCGTCACCATGATAGATAAAAAAATTTTTTTACAGGGTACAATTGTTTTCATCACATAACTTTTAGGGTCCAGAATTAAAGTTTGGCCCATAGGATCGTGAATGCGATGGCTTTCTCAGGAAGCGATCGAAAATTATAACTATACTCCTGTTTACCCTTTAGGGGAAAAGGAGGATAGTGGCTTATTTATTATCGGAATTAAAACGGTGCGCGGTTCTGTAATGAAACCTTTGAAGAAACATCTCTCAATCCAGTTATAAAACGGAAGGTATTCAAGCGAGACAAATTTTAAAATTGCAGTGTACAATTGTTTCATAGCGGATCAAATTTGTTTTCTAAAGGGTTGCGACTTCTTATCTATTGAAATCCTGCACAAGATATAATGTGGTTTTTACATGTACAAGTACCCTAGGGTTTTTTCTAATAAAAACTAGTAATTTCTGCACGTAAATTTCAAGTTACATTTGTAAATCAATTAGTTATAAACAAAAAAATATTTTAAATTGAATAATTGCCGTTTTAAAATGCTGTTTGATCACCTTTAGCATAAAATGATCGGTTTGTTTATACGATAATCCTCATCGTATTTTATCATAGAAAATATAACACCCGCTACAGGTTTTTACGAGACCTGTATAAAAAAAGCGGCCCTGCTGATTGCAGGGCCGCCTTCAAATTTATAAAACCGTATTATGCTTTGTATTGAGGAATTAAAGCTCTTGCTGTTTCAACCATTTTCTTCACGCCATCATCCGGAAGATTTCCTTTTTTGAATTCACTCAAAATTTCAGGATGCTTATTTTCCATCTCCATCAAAAAGTGTTCTTCAAATTCCTTTACTTTCTTTACGGGTACATCTTTTATCAAACCGTTTGTACCCAGATATATTATAGCAACCTGTTTTTCGACCGCAAATGGTGAGTATTGAGGCTGTTTCAGGATTTCCACGTTACGGGCGCCTTTATCAATTACGTTCTTTGTTGCTGCGTCAAGATCCCCGCCGAATTTGGAAAATGCTTCCATTTCCCGATACAATGCCTGGTCAAGCTTTAACGTACCGGCCACTTTTTTCATGGATTTGATCTGGGCATTACCACCCACACGGCTAACCGAAATACCTACGTTGATCGCCGGGCGTATACCGGAGAGGAAAAGGTTGGTTTCAAGAAATATCTGGCCGTCAGTAATCGAGATCACATTTGTCGGAATATATGCAGATACGTCACCCGCCTGTGTTTCAATAATCGGAAGCGCTGTCAGTGAACCGCCGCCTTTTATAAGATGTTTGATAGTATCCGGTACATCGTTCATATTCTTTGCCACATTATCATCGCTGATAATTTTTGCAGCTCTTTCGAGTAAGCGGCTATGCAGGTAGAATACGTCACCGGGATACGCTTCACGACCGGGAGGGCGACGAAGCAACAAAGAAACCTCACGGTAAGCCACAGCCTGTTTTGACAGGTCATCATAAATGATCAATGCGGGGCGTCCTGTATCGCGGAAAAATTCGCCGATAGCAGCACCTGCAAACGGAGCATAGAACTGTAATGGCGCAGGATCAGATGCAGAAGCTGCAACAATCACAGTATAATCCAAAGCGCCGTTGTCCTGCAAAGTTTTCATCACACCAGCTATCGTTGATGACTTCTGGCCGATAGCCACATATATACAATAAACGGGTTTACCCGCTTTGTAAAATTCTTTTTGATTGATGATCGTATCAACAGCGATAGCAGTCTTTCCCGTTTGCCGGTCACCGATAATCAACTCACGTTGTCCGCGGCCGATCGGGATCATTGCATCAATCGCTTTGATACCGGTTTGTAACGGCTCTTTTACCGGTTCACGATAAATAACACCGGGTGCTTTACGTTCCAGCGGCATTTCATAACGTTCACCAGTAATCGGACCTTTGCCATCAATAGGTTCACCCAATGTATTCACTACACGTCCTACCATTCCCTCACCTACTTTTATAGAAGCAATCTGGCCGGTGCGACGAACTTTGGCGCCTTCCTGTATCTCTCCGGTTTCACCCATCAACACCACACCCACGTTATCTTCTTCAAGGTTCAGCGCAATCGCACGAACGCCGCTTTCAAATTCTACAAGTTCGCCATAGCGCACGTTTCCCAAACCATATACTCGGGCAATTCCATCCCCTACCTGCAGTACAGTACCTACTTCTTCAAGGTCTGCACCTGCATTGAAATTGCTTAACTGCTGACGCAGTATCGCACTTATCTCATCGGGTTTAATGTCAGGCATATTCAAAAATATTTATTGTTGTTTTTATTTTTCTTATCTGATCTTATAAATAAAGTCATTATTCTCAAACTGACGTGCTATCGTTCTCAGATCAGCAGCAATACTTGCATCAATTAATTTATCACCGGCCTGCAACAAAAATCCACCGATCAAATTAGGATCAACTGCAGTTTCCAATTCGATGTTTTCAAAACCACCTGTCTTTTTTACCTGGCTGATAATTTCATTTTTCAACGCCTCACTTACGGGGCCAGCTGTCGTTAATTTGACTGAATGAATGTTCTTATGACTTTTATACAAAGCAATAAACGAACTAATAATTTCTGGAAAATTGCTTTCTCTTCCTTTATTGATCATCAATCTTAAAAATGCCAGCGTTATATCACCAATCTTCCCGGCAACTATTGCATCAACGATTTTTATTTTCTTATCCGCTTTTATGATCGGGCTGCGTAAAAAATTCACAAAATCACGATTGGACTTTGTTACCTGCTGTAACCATTGCATATCGGCATACACATTTTCCAACTGACCTTTATCTATCGAAAGATCCAGTAATGATTTCGCGTATCTTGATGCTAACCGTGGATTGGGCATAATTAATTTGCTAATTAGCTAATCTGCCAATCTGCTAATTCGTCTGATCATAAAATACATTAGCAATCAGCATATCAGCGCATTATCTAATTCAACTTTACTTCATTCACCAGTCCCGAAATATGAGCTTCCTGTGATTCCTTGTTATTCAATTCCCGTCTCAGCACCTTTTCTGTCACCTCAATCACCAGCTTACCTACCTGGTTTTTCACTTCAGTTAACGCTGCCATCTTTTGTGCATTGATAGCAGCCTGTGCTTCAGTGATGATTTTATTCGCTTCAGTCTTGGCCTGCTCTTTCGCTTCGTTAATGATTTTATCTTTTGTTTCTCTCGCTTCCTTTAATAATTGCGCTCTCTCTTCGCGGGCTTTTGCCAGCAAGGCTTCATTTTCACTTTTCAATTGCGCCATTTCCGCTCTTACCTTTTCAGCCGTTGCGAGTGAATCGCTTATACTGTTTTCCCTGTCGCGCAGACCCTTTGTAATCGCGGGCCACGCAAATTTTCCGAGTATAAAAAATACAACCAGGAACGCCACCAGCGTCCATATCAATAAACCGAATTCAGGAGTGAGTAATTGCATATAACTTTTTTTAAGAACCTCTGTACTTCGTCGAGTTCAATACTAAATTAACTGCATCCTCCGCCCTGTGCATTGGATGCAGTAAAATTTTTTCCTGCAGGATTATAATACCATTGCAAGGAAACCAACGATGATCGCAAACAGTGCGGCACCTTCTACAAGAGCCGCCGTAAGAATCATGTTGGCACGAATGTCGTTAGATGCTTCCGGCTGACGGGCAATAGCCTCTACAGCGCCCTTTCCAATCTGGCCGATACCGATACCGGCACCGATTGCAGCAAGGCCGGCGCCTATGGCACCACCGCCATTTGCCCAGGGAACAGCACTTAACAAGGTGTTCATTAAATCCATAATTGTTCTTTTATATTGGTTGTTTAAAAACTAATTATACCATCACAGCGTCATCATGTGCATGTTCATCGTGATGTTCACCTTCAAAAGCCTGCCCGACAAAAACTGCCGTGAGCATGGTAAAAATGAAAGCCTGCAGAAACGCTACCAGTACTTCGATAAAATAAATAAATATTGTAAACCCGATCGCCAACGGCGAAGCGCCCCAGCCGGCATATGTATTCAATTGCCCAAAAATAAAAATCAACGAAATAAGACAGATGATGATAATATGCCCCGCCACCATATTTGCAAAAAGACGAATGATCAATGCAAAGGGCTTGATAAAAACGCTGAGAAATTCTACCGGCACCAGGATAAACTTTACGCCCAGCGGCACGCCCGGCGGATTAAAAATATGCCCCCAGTAATGTTTATTAGAGCTGAAAAGAATAACAACAAATGAAATAATTCCCAATACGGCAGTAAAAGCGATATTACCTGAAACATTTGCTGTTCCCGGTATCAATCCAACAATGTTATTGATAAGAATAAAAAAGAAAACAGTCAGCAGGTAAGGTAAATATTTATCGGCTTTGTGACCAAGATTTGGTTTCGCAACCTCATCACGAACAAACGTGATTACCGGTTCAAGCAAACTTTGAGAACCTTTTGGAGAAGATGTAACACCAACACCGCTTTTATATCTTTTGGCAATGCGCAGCATGATCCATGTAAACAGAATTAATGCAAGCAGCATTTGCACTACGTTGCGGGTGAGGGACAAGTCATACACTTTAACGGAAAGGTCCGGCTCACCGGCTTCATTCACGGCAATAATGTTGTCTACGTAAAATTTTGCGGGGTCTAACTTCCATTCTTCAATTCTGTGCTTCGTAAGAATGGCATAACCCTTATAGGTTGTATGCCCATGTTCAAAACGGGACGACATAAAAGAAGTAAGGCCTCTTTGCGGAGAATACAAAATCACCGGCAGCGGAATAGTGACCGGGTGACCGCTGATCTCCAAAAAATGAAATTCGTGACCATTTAATACGTGCCCAAATATGACTTCCGCGGCATTAAATTCCTTTTTCTTTTCACCATGTTCCTCCGTTTGCTCCTTCTTACCGGAACCATGTTCTTCACCGTGATCCTGGGCAAAAACAGAAGCAGAAAAAAACAGTAAAAAAACGCTGAAAACCGCAACCACCAAGCATTTGAAACGATTAAAGGTCATACTGTCCCGAAATTTGCCGCAAAGATAAGGGGCGAAAAATCAAAACAATGAAATGGAGAATGGAATTTGGGAAAAATCACGGAGCGGGAGGAGCCTGTTTTTCCTCAAGATATTTTTTCATTTTCTCAAGCTCTATGAGATCCTGCTGATCTCCCGGCCTGCCAACGGCTTTTTTATTTGCCAGCAAGTCATTGATGTGTAGAAAGGGGCGCTAATTCCTTCAAGATCAGCAATTCGGCACAGATAGGCTTTCGGCTAAAATGATTGAATTTCTCCAAATCGCTAAGCTCAATAGTATGAATCATGTTGTAGCATTCGGCCGGTTACTGAGAGGTAAAGGCTCTAACATACGGAGAACTGTCTTGCTTTACAACTGAAGTTTGGGGATTTTTTTTCGTACTTTTTCACGAATGAATTTCCAAATAATCTTCGTCAGTATCAAGCCTTAACAACCTGTTTTGCAAACTGCATCTCATGTAGTTTCGCATAAAAACCACCTTTTTCCAGCAACTCATCATGGGTCCCCATCTCCTTTATTTCCCCTTTATCCAGCACAATGATTTTATCGGCTTTACGGATAGTAGAAAGTCGATGCGCAATAACGATTGACGTTCTTCCCTTAATCAATGTATCGATCGCATGCTGTATCAGCATCTCACTTTCTGTGTCAACAGAAGACGTTGCTTCGTCCAGGATCAGAATTGAAGGATCGTATAACAAGGCGCGGATAAAGGAAAGCAACTGCCGCTGACCCAACGAAAGCGTAGCACCACGTTCCATCACATTATAATCATAACCGCCCGGCAGTTCCATAATAAAATCATGCATATCGATCAGCTTTGCCGCTTCCACCACTTTTTCCCTTGTAATATTGGCATTCCGTAACGTGATATTTTCCATTACTGTTCCGGAAAAAAGAAATACATCCTGCAACACAACCCCGACATTTTTGCGCAACACGTCAAGCTCGTATTCGTTGATATTGACGCCATCAATTTTTATAGCACCTTTCTGTATATGATAAAGTCGGTTGAGTAAACTGATAATCGTCGTTTTTCCGCTGCCGGTATGACCAACCAACGCAACCGTCTGCCCGGCCTTTACATGAAACGAGATATTTTTCAACACATAGTTTTCATCCGTATAGGCAAACGAAACTTTGTCGAATTCGATACTGCCATTTACTTTTTCAGAGCTTTTAATCAGTTCGGAATTTGTGGTAACCGGCATCGTGTCGTTATTATCCAGCACCTTGAATACACGTTCACTCGCAATCATACCCATTTGCAATACGTTGAACTTGTCGGCAATCACCCGGAGAGGTCTGAACAGTAAATTGAGGTACAAATAAAATGAAGTGATCTTTCCCGTAAGATCTCTTGATTCATTTGGCGAAAGATGAAGCGTTTCATTCGCTACCCACCATACCAACAATGCTGTGGAAAATGCCAACACGATTTCTACCAATGGAAAAAAAACAGAGTAAGCAAAGATGGCATTGATATTCGCATTGCGGTGTTCCTTGTTTATCTTTTTAAATTTTTCAAATTCCCGGTCTTCCGCCGCAAATGTCTGCACAATCTGCATACCGGTAATATGTTCCTGCACGAATGCATTTAAGCTGGCCACAGCATTACGTACACGGATAAACGATTTGTTTACAGTTTCCTTAAAATAATAGGTAGCAACAATCAATATAGGAAATGGTGCAAGGCAAATCAATGTCAGTTTCCAATCTACGAAAAGCATTACACATACAACCGAAACGATAGAGAGCAGGTCGGCAATAATCGGTATCAGGCCATCGGAAAAAATATCATTGATTGCTTCGATATCATTAATCGTTCTCGTTGTTAATGTACCGATCGGCGTTTTATCAAACTGCCGGAGATTAAGGCCGAGTATTTTTTTATACACTCTCACCCGTAAGTCCCGCACAACGGTCTGCCCCAGCCAGGCTGTTACATAAGAAAAATAAAATCGTATGGCGGTTTCTACGAGCAAAAGTCCAATCTGGATAACGGTCATCCAGATAATCATTTCAACTGCTCTATTGGCTATATAGTCTTTAACCGTGACCTGGATAAGCCATGGCCGGACCGGTGTGATCAACGCCAGCGCTATGGCCGAAACCAGCGACCAGTAGAATTTGCTTTTGTAGGGAGAAACATAGCCAAATACCCTGCGCAAAAGACTGAAATCAAATATTTTCTTTTTTACGTCTGCGGCCAAGCGAAAAATTAATTCAGGAATGAACAGCAAATTTAAAAAGAAGCAACGGGAACGTTTTACCTTTTATAAAATCATTAATTATCATCGCCCATCGCTATCCGGTATGCCTTGATGAAGATGGCGCCGAGATTTTTATACGGAGGAATGTAATCGTCAAATTTCTCCTTTGCAGCACCGGTAAATTGTTTACTCAGGTCTTTCCACATCGGCAGCCAGTCCACATCCTTTCCGGCCCGGACGGTGTTATTTATAGCCTGCAGAATCGGCTCATTTACGGTTTTTGTACCCACCTGTTTTGAAGAAATAATGTGCGCATCGGGGCTGATCGTCAACACATCATTCAGGTTATTATATCCGCCGCACGAGCCCAAAATTACGATACGTGCGGAGGCCTGTATTTGCGACAATGAATATTTAACATGGAAACTATGCCCGCGATGTATAAATATTGTCGGTTTGAGGTTTCTTGCTGCAAGATACTGCCCCAGTTTTTCCTGCGCTCTTGCATCCGGATCATCTTCACCATACAACGGTTTATTGGCAAATATCCATACCGGTTTGCCTGCATTCGATTTTATCCATATCCAATCCGGATTGGTGTCGGTGATAGTCCATTCGTTTTTATTGCGGAAAAGACTTAGAAAGTTCACATAAGAGTTCTGTCCATCTTTGTCTTCATCACCGTAAAAAAATACCTGCTGCACCACGCGGCCGCTATCGTCTGCAAGCGAACTATAATTCACGTTATAAATCGGGGGAATACCCAATTCTTTTGAAAGATCTATGTTATTGACCGAATCTGCCGATAAAAACAATTTATGCAGCAAATTGTAAATTACCATTCCCCGTTTATTATTCTGTAGCAGGTTGCGTTGAAAATTATAACGAACATTTACCAGCATTTCATCCGCTACATTTTTATTCGTCTCCGCCACGCTGGCATACGAATCTGCTACATCCACACCATCTTCAAGGCCTTTGGACTTTTCAAGGTTAGATACAAATGCCTGCATTAGTTTTTTTGCGTCATCCGCATTGGGAAACGAAGAAAGGAAATTGCTCAATGTGTTATAAGCCGCGCACATTTTGATAAACTTCCTGTATTTATCAAAATTCAGCCGCATTAATAAAGAGTCGCCCCGCTGATTGATGCGGCTCATCATAAGCGGGTACACACCGGCTACAAAACTTGATGTATATATAATACCATCTGTATACACGGCGAGATAATATAATTCTTCTGCGCTAAGCGACTGCAATATTCTGAAACGTATTGCCGGGTTCGGCACCTCATGCAAACCATTTATCGTGTTTACAAATACTTCTTCCGCCTTTCGCTGCAGCATGTCATTCAAATCAATATACCCGTTTGCCGTGTCTTTATTCAACGTCCGTTTTACATAATCCAGGTGTGTTTTTACAAGCAGTTTATAATAACGGATAGAATCATTCTTCACAGCATCAACATCTGCAAATGACATCTGCCCTTTTACAATGTTATCGAGGAAGGGGAAGTATAAACGCCCACTCGTATGGGTTGCCATGCGGGAAACTGCATTAACCAACGGATCATTTACTTTCCTGATGACATTGCCCAGCCTGTTGCCTGCTGCCGCATAATCGTATAACTGGCCCGGACTTCTGTAAGCTGCCACTTTAATTAAGCTATCGGTAAACGGATAGTTTGCATCCTCCACCAATCTAGGAAGGATTTTATCCGGATGCAATGCACAATATTTTCTGAACACACTGTATTTGCAGGATTGATACCCGGGATTCTTATCAAAAATATCAGCACGTAAAACGGTAAGGCCCGCATCGTAGGGAATAGATTCAATGATTTCTGCAATACTTCCACCGCCAATGTCCTTCTGCATACATTTTTCATAACTGCTGATGATGACAGGCAGTGAAGACGCATTTACATTTTTATTTTTCCAGTTATAACTGAAAAACCGAAGCATATTTTCCAGGCCTTTCAGGTATTGCACTTTGCGCCGGTGATCAAGCACGGTATCTTTTTCAATTTTATATTGAACCCAATCGACTTTGTTAATAAGTGAGGAGGTGACAAAAAAATTAATCTCATCATTGGCAGAAACAGTGAAAAGATTGTCTGCCTTGCCGTCTGAGTTCATAATGTTTTTCTGCTCTTTATCAATCGCTTCGTGATTGATAAGCCGGCGGAATTCAGGTTTCAATTCTTTTACAGAATCGGAAACAGCTAAAGTCTGTGAAAATGAGACAGCAGCAACGTTTAAAAGCAATAGCAGAAGAAAATATCTGGTCGTTGAAATCATAAGGATTGTGCAAAGTTAACAAGAGGGTACGGAATAACCCTTTCCGGGCAAAAATTCACTTTATAATTGACTTGCCTGGCATTCTGTACGTTGCAAATCGCTGAAATCTTTCAAAAATCTTTCCAAAACGGGATTGTATTAATTTTTCATTAACTCTCTGTTATGAACTCTGGCTTTTGCGTATCCAAAACAATTTCCTGTAGGTTTGTGCAAAGATTCAGACATGGATGCAAGAACCAGAAAAGTGCTGATTGCCGATGACGAACCCGATATACTTGAAATACTGAAGTACAATCTTTCCAAAGAAGGTTACCAGGTGGTGACCGCCAAAGACGGTGACGAGGCCCTCGATAAGGCCAAAATCACTCATCCTGATCTTGTTGTGCTCGATATCATGATGCCAAAGAAGACCGGGGTGGAAGTCTGCGAGATCATGCGGGCGCAACCGGCTTTTAAGGATACACTGATACTTTTCCTCACTGCATTAAATGATGAAGGCACACAGATCAAAGGTCTCGAAACGGGCGCCGACGATTATGTGAGCAAACCCGTAAGCCCCAAAGTTTTTCTTAGTCGTGTAAATGCATTGCTGCGCCGGGCCAACAAAACCGAAGCCAAGTCCATCCAGATCGGTAACCTCACTATAGATCCGGAACGTTTTGTTGTGCTTGCAGATGGAAAAGATGTTACGCTGGCGAAGAAAGAATTCGAATTACTATACCTGCTTGCTGCGAAGCCCGGACGTGTTTTTCTGCGCAATGAAATCATGAGCCAGGTATGGGGAAATGATGTGATCGTTGGAGACAGAACAATTGATGTGCATATCCGGAAGATCCGGCAAAAACTTGGAATAGACTGCATTACCACCGTAAAAGGTGTTGGATATAAGTTTGAATTATAAATCTCCCTTCGTCTGCCTTAGCCTCCTGCAATTATATTCGTCAAGTTTGCAGTTAGTTCCGTCCCTGAACGACGTTGAACTGCTGACTGAAAACTTCTGATTGCCAACTCTGCACAGTAAATTCGTCAAATAATTTCCCGCGATAAGCAATGTTCAAAACAAAAAATCTTTCTCCCAATCAACTCTCTGTTTTTACATCACTTGTGTTGTCTGTTCCCATCACCTTATTATTATGGTATGTGGAGAAAAGCTGGGTAATAGCGTTAATCTGTTTCGCGGTTATATTTATTGGTAGCTATTTGCTGATACTGGTCGTGCTGGAAAAATTCATTTACCGCAAAATCAAACTCATTTATAAATTCATTTACCAGACCAAGGCCAGCAAAAAAGAAGAGGTGTACTATAAATACATACTTCCCAAAAAAAGTATTGACGAAGTACGCGAAGATGTTGAGGCATGGGCCGAAGAAAACAAACAGGAAATAGAAGTGCTGCGTCAGAATGAACAGTTCCGCAAAGAGTTTTTGCAAAACCTTTCTCATGAATTTAAAACTCCGGTGTTTGCAATACAAGGTTATGTGGAAACCTTGCTTCATGGCGCCCTGGAAAACCCCGAAATCAACAAACGCTTTTTGGAAAAAACATCGAAGAACGTGGAGCGATTGGTGAATCTTATCAATGACCTCGATGAAATTTCAAAACTGGAAAGAGGGGAGTTGGTTATTTACAAACAGAATTTTATTATCCAGGAATTGATACGCGAAACATTCGAATCACTATCCTTAAAAGCAGAACATCGCAAAATAAAATTCAGCATTAAAAAAGGATGTGAAGCGCCGCTGACTGTATTTGCAGACAAAGAAAAAATAAGACAGGTAATTGCAAACCTTATTGAAAACTCTATTAAATATGGCAAGGACAATGGAAATATAACCGCCAGCATGTACAAAACAGACGGCAAACATATTCTTGTCGAGATCAGCGATGATGGTATTGGTATTTCTGAGAAACATATCTCCCGCATATTCGAACGTTTTTACAGGACCGAAGAAGGACGCAGCCGCGATGTTACCGGCAGCGGTCTCGGTCTTGCTATCTGCAAACATATCATTGAGGCACATGGGCAAACCATTCATGTCCGCAGCAGCGAAAATATCGGCACAACGGTAGGATTTACATTGGATGCAAGAAGGGATTGATTGGCGTGTTCTGATGCCGGTAAAAGGCATGCTGCCTGGTCGGGGGTTACTGTTTGTCATACAGCACATCAGGTTGACAAAAGATGTACTCCGAAAGCTCAGGAAAGTTTCAGCTATGAAGATGCTGCCGAAGAATGTAACTCCCACTACATATTCCAACACAAAAAAGATAGTATAACTTCATCATCGTTGTCTCTTTACCTGTTTACGATGAAACATCTTCCGTTTATTGATCTGCTTGTCATTGCCCTGTACCTGCTTGGGATGGTACTGACCGGATTGTGGTTTGCCAGGAAAGGTAAAGATGCCAATCAATTCACCAAAGCATCCGGTAATATACCGGCCTGGGCAATCGGGTTATCTATTTATGCTACATTTTTAAGCAGCAATACCTTTTTGGGTGTACCCGGAAAAGCTTTTGGCAGCAACTGGAATGCTTTTGTCTTTAGTTTGTCTATGCCACTGGCAGCATGGATATCTGCAAAATATTTTATTCCCTTTTACAGGCAAAGCGGAGAAATATCGGCCTATACTCACCTGGAACATCGTTTTGGCGCATGGGCACGTACGTATGCTGTTGTATGTTTTATTCTAACTCAGCTGGCGAGGATTGGTTCCGTATTTTTTGGTATTGCTCTCAGCTTACAGGCATTAACAGGTTTTTCCATGTCTACCATAATGATCGTTGTCGGCATCATTATCATTATATACACCGTAATGGGCGGTATCGAAGCGGTCATCTGGACGGAGGTTGTACAGGCCATCATTAAAACACTTGGTGCCGTGCTGATACTGTATCTCGTTATTTCCAAAATGCCCGGCGGTGTTCAACAAATTATTGAAATTGGTCAACGGGATGATAAATTCAGTTTGGGAAGTTTCAATCCTGATTTTACAACATCCACCTTCTGGGTCATTTTATTATATGGCTTCTTTATCAATCTTACCAATTTTGGAATAGATCAAACTTATGTTCAGCGTTATCATGCCACTACATCTCAAAAGTCAGCAGCGCAATCTTTATGGCTTTGCGTGAAGCTTTATATTCCCGCATCATTTTTATTTTTTATTATCGGCAGCTGTCTTTACGGTTATTATAGTGTACATCCCGAATTGTCGGATGGAATTAAATTGCAGGCTGCTGCAGAACGTTTATCACCGGGTGCCACCACACAACAAATTGCTGCTCTTGCGGCTACCTTAAAACCATCCGACTACGGCGATAAAGTAATGCCTCATTTCATGGTAACGAGCATTCCAACCGGTTTGGTAGGATTGATCGTATCTGCGATTTTATCTGCCGCCATGAGTACCATCAGTTCCGGCATGAATGCCAGTGCTACCGTTTTTACCGAAGACATTTATAAGCGATACATCAATAAAAACATTACCGATAAACAAACGTTGCGTCTCTTGTATATCAGCACATTTATTTTTGGTGTGCTCGGTATCGTCACCGGCATTGCTATGATCGGGGTAAAAAGCATACTCGATATATGGTGGCAACTTTCAGGCATTCTTGCTACCGGCATGCTCGGTCTTTTTTTATTGGGCATTATCAGTAAGCGAACAAAAAATGTGGAAGCTTTTATTGCCACGATTATCGGCATTCTTGTCATTTTGTGGATGAGTTTTCCTGCAATTATACCGGAGCGTTATGCTTCTTTAAGAAATCCGCTCAATACAAATATGATTATCGTGATTGGCACATTGGCTATCTTTTTTGCCGGCGTGCTGCTCAGCAGGCTAAGAAAGAAACAAGATACAGTGCCCGCATAATCTTCTTGCAACAGGAATATGAGACTAAAGCACAATCACCAGCATCATGTCATTTTAAATAAAAGAAAAACTATTTTATTTCTTTTCGTTTACTGCGGTTCATTGCAATTACTTTGTGCGCAAAATCAAACAGGTATTAAAAAACCAATGGAAATACAGCTTACGTCAGACAATCACGGGCATTTATTAAACACATCACAATGTTTTTCAAAAGATGATCAATGGATCGTATACGATGGCCGGAACGTTGACGATGGCATACAGCAAAACGGAACGATTGCCATGGTGCATGTGAAAACAAAAGAGATCAGAACGTTGTATACAACATCACATCAAACTGAATATGGCCCGGGCGTTGGTGCCGTTACCTTCAGTCCTGTTGAAGACAGGGTTTTATTTATTCATGGTATAAGAAATGCGGATAAAGAAAATCCATATGGTTATTCCAGGCGGACAGGCGTATCAGTATCGATTAACAAACCGGGCATCGGCGAATTTCTGGATGCAAGAAACATCGCTCCGCCGTTTACACCGGGCGCCTTACGTGGAGGCACACATGCTCACTCCTGGAGTGCCGATGGTAAATGGATCAGCTTTACTTATAACGATTACATCATTGA